>Ga0335082_10009190_pt1 | contig 10747 bp, 9 predicted proteins | sample Lox_Sample_41_FD_206718 | JGI IMG/M metagenome (GOLD analysis project Ga0335082, IMG submission 206718) | Soil microbial communities from Loxahatchee National Wildlife Refuge, Florida, United States - Lox_Sample_4.1 | ecosystem: Environmental > Terrestrial > Soil > Wetlands | place: USA: Florida... | reverse complement strand
GGCCGCGGCCGGATAGTTCGCCAGCGCGGACAGTCCGAGCGCGGCGGCGACGGTTTTGTAGGCCTTCATCATGTTCCTCCCTTGTCGGTTTTTCTATCGTTGACGGCGTGGTGACGGCATTCAACACGAATGCCAGCCGCCGGCAAAGCTCATCTTCGCCGCTTTTTGCCGCCGCGGCGCGAGGTGACCGCCCGCGCTGATCTCCTTGATGGCGCTCGTGAGCCTCCGTCAATCCTGGCCAGCCGCCTGACCCAGGAATCCCACGAGCGAATGAGACCTGTGGTCTTGCCGGTGATTTCGTCGGCCAGCCGCACCTCCCCTTCGGTCAGGGAAGAAATCGTGCCGATGCTCATGGCCCGCACCTGGAAATCGGCGTTACGGCAGGTTTGCACCGCGCGGTAGACGCAATCGCGCACGCTGGTGCCGGTGATCGTCACGCCATGCCGTTTCATCAGTACCATGCGATGCCGACCAAGCGCACGGGCAAGTGACGCGCCCTCTTCCGGCGTGCGCACCAGCATGATGGTATCGCCGAATTCATCGTGCTGGTCCCAGTACGGCGGCTTGATCCCGCCGGTCGCGCCGAGATGAAAGATCGGCACGTAGTCGGCGCTGGTGGCGATCAGGGGCATGAAGGCCGGCGAATGATGATGACAGACCGACATCACATCTGGCCGCGCCTTATAGATCTCACCGTGAATCACCCGCTCCGAATATTGAGCAACGCCGGGCTCACGCAGGGGCTGCGAGTCGAGGTCATATTCGATCAGTCCTTCCGCCGTCACCATGTCGGGCGCGCTCGAGCGCGACAGGAAATAGCGATGTGGATTGTCGGGATGGCGCATGCTGACGTGGCCGAAAGTGTCGAGCACGCCTTCGTTCGCAGCAATACGGTTGCCAAGCGCAAGTTCGGCGCGCGCATCATCGAGTTTCTTGTTGGGCACTGACGTTTCCTCTTCTACTGGGATCGTTTGATGTCCCACATTATAGGACAACATCGCTGTTGTAACAGCGTCCGTGCCGCTTGACAGATGCCCGCCGTTAGGGACGCTTCATGCCGCCATGGCCGGTCCTGCACAAATCGTCGTCGACGGCGTCAGCCACCTCTATCGGCCGCCGCGCGGGCGCGCCGTGCTGGCGCTCGACCAAGTCTCCCTCGAGGTGGCGAACCGCGAATTCGTCGCTCTGCTGGGGCCGTCCGGCTGCGGCAAATCGACCTTATTGTACCTGCTCGGCGGCTTCCTGCCGGTCGAGACCGGCACCATCGCGGTCGACGGCAACGCGATCACCGGCCCCGGACCCGACCGCGGCATTGTCTTCCAGCATTTCGCGCTGTTTCCTTGGAAGACCGTGCGCGGCAACATCCTCTATGGCCTGGAACGGCAGGGCATGGCCAAAGCCGAGCGCGAACAGCGAGCAATGGATTTCATCGAGCTTGTGGGCCTGTCCGGCTTCGAGGATAGCTATCCCTCGCAGCTCTCCGGCGGCATGAAGCAGCGCACGGCGATCGCGCGCACGCTCGCATTCGACCCCAAAATCCTGTTAATGGACGAGCCATTCGGCGCCCTCGACGCACAGACGCGCGAACTGATGCAGAGCGAGCTTCTGCGCATCTGGCAGCGCACGCCAAAAACCGTGATCTTCGTCACCCACGACGTCGGCGAGGCGGTCTTTCTTGCCGACCGCGTGGCGGTGATGTCGGCGCGGCCTGGGAAGATCAAAACCATCGTCGACACGAAATTCGACAAGACCGATCCGCACGTCCACAAGTCGAAGGCCTTCGTCGAGAAGGTCGATGAGATCTGGAATCTGGTGAAGGTCGAGGCCATCAAGGCGCAGGGCGTGCGCGCGCCATGAAGCAGATCGTTCGCTATCTTCCGCTCGTGCTGCTCGCCATTGCCTGGGAGGTGGTCGCGCGGCTTGAGCTGGTGTCGTCAACCGCGCTGCCGCCGCTCAGCGACGTGATCGGCGCCTGGATCGATTTGCTGAAAGATGGCGATCTCGTCACTAATGGCCTGTCCTCGCTTTATCGCGCCTTCGCCGGCCTAGGGCTGGCGATCCTGGTCGGCGCCACGCTCGGCATCGTCATGGCCTGGTGGCGACCGGTGAACACCCTGCTCGCGCCGCTGGTCGAGATGTTCTACCCGCTGCCGAAATCGGCGCTGATTCCGGTGACGGTGATCTGGCTCGGCTACGGCGACGGCTCCAAGATCCTGCTGATCTTCCTCGGCTGCATGCTGCCGGTCACCGTCGGCGCCTTCAACGGCGCGCGGGCGAGCGAGCAGGCTCTGGTCTGGTCGGCGCGCAGCATGGGCGCAAGCCGCCTGCGCATGCTGTGGGACGTGGTGGTGCCGAGCGCGCTGCCGGAACTGCTCAACGGCGCACGCACGGCGCTGGCGCTGTCTTTCATACTATTGGTGTCGTCCGAACTCATCGTCGCGCAGAGGGGCTTCGGCTATCTGATCGGATCGCTCGGCGCCAACGGCACCTACGATGCAATGTATGCGGTGGTATTGACCGTGGCGTTTCTCGGCTTTGCCGCCGACCGGGTCTATCTGATCATCACCAAGCGGGCTCTGGCATGGCGCGAGTAGTGCAAACCGCACACGAAGACCTGCCGGACGGCGTGCCGGAGAAGGTCGCGCGTCTCGTCTACGCGATTTATCGCGCGTTCACCCGCGTGTTCTCCATCCTGCTGCTGCTGACAGCGTGGGAAATCCTGGCGCGCAGCGGCGCCCTGACGCACTACCAATTGCCTGCGTTCAGCGAGGTGGTCGCCCGCATCTGGACCGACGCGTGGTCCGGCGACTTGTGGATCAACGCCGCGCTGACGCTCTATCGCGCGCTCACCGCCTTCGCCATCTGCGCTGTATTCGGCGTTCTCATCGGCATGGCGATGTCGCGCTCAATCATCGCCAACTGGTTCTTCGATCCGATCATTTCGGTCGGCTTTCCGATGCCAAAGATCGCCTTCCTGCCGGTGGTGATCCTGTGGCTTGGCGTCTACGACCTCTCCAAGATCAGCATCATCGTCATCGACGCGATCTTCCCGGTCATCGCGGCCACCGTCATCGCCATCCAGGGCGTCGAGCGTGAACTGATCTGGTCGGCGCGTAATATGGGGGCGACCAACCGCGAACTGCTGGCGCAGGTCGTGCTGCCGGCGGCCAGCCCGCAAATCATGACCGGGCTTCAGGTTGCGCTGCCGCTGTCGCTCATCGTCGCCGTCGTCGCCGAAATGCTGATGGGCGGCTACGGCCTCGGCGGCGCCATGATGACGGCTTCGCGCTTTGCCAATTCGACCGGCGTGTTCGCCGGCATCGTCGAAATCGCCGTGGTCGGCTATTGCCTGGTCAAGGCGATGGCGCTTACCCGCCGGCGGCTATTGGTTTGGCATCAGGAATCCAGCGAACCGACGACGGCGTAAGCTGTACCGCATGGCGGTAAATTGCGCCGTCGCTGAGGCTTGCCAAAATCAGTTTGACCTCCGACAATCTTTCCGTTCGCGTCGTGAAGCTTGCCAGACAGAAGCGCAAGCCCGGCGAAACGAGGAGGAAACAATGCGCTTTTCCAAAGTTGCGCTGGCCAGCCTATGCGTGCTCGGCCTGTTCGGCACCGTCGCAGCGCGCGCGGAGCCGGTGCGAATTCGCATGTCGTGGGTGGCCCCAATCGCCAATTGGGGTTCGATCATTCTGGAGAAGAAGGATCTCGCTCAGCATATGGGCAAGTCCTACACGCTCGAGACGATGCGATTCCAGGGCACGCCGCAGACGATTACGGCGATCGCTAACAACGAGCTGGAAGTCGCCAGCCTCGCCTATTCATCGCTCGCCATCGCGATTGAAAACGCCGGGCTCGATGATATTCGTGTCATCGCCGACGAATTCCAGGACGGCGTGCCCGGCTACTACAGCGGCCAATATTACGTCCGCAAGGACTCCGGCATCGACAAGGTCGAGCAACTTAAGGGCAAGGTTGTCGGCACCAATGGCGGCGGCAGCGCCATCGACGTCGCCGAGCGCGCCATGTTGAAGAAGCATGGGCTCGAGGACAAGCGCGACTATACGATGCTCGAAGGCCCGCTGCCGGCTATGCCGGCGATGCTCTTGGAGAAGAAGGCAGACCTCATTCCGGCGGTGCTGCCATTCTCGTTCAATCCGAAGCTTCGAGCCGACGGCAAGGTCTTGTTCGAGCAGCGCGACATCCTGGGTGTGACGCAGATGATCATGCTTGTTGCGCGCAAATCATTCATCGACAAACATCGCGCCGCCATGGTCGACTACATGGAGGACATGCTGCGCATCGTGCACTGGTATCTCGACCCGAAGAACCATGACGAGGTCGCCAAGATCGCTTCCAAGATCACCAAAGTGCCGCCGGAGCGCTTCGGTTGGTTGTTCACCAAACAGGACACCTACAAGGATCCGAATCTGATCCCGAATCTCGAAGCGTTGCAACGCAATGTCGACACCACGCGAGAGCTCGGTTTCGTCAAGAACAAGATCGACATCACCAAGTATGCGGACCTGAGCCTGGTGCGCGAGGCGGCCAAGCGGCTCAAGTAGACATAAGAAAAGACAAAGCCGCCCTGCTCTCGCCGGCAGGGCGGCTTTTTTTGTTTTTAGCGCGTTCAGCTGCGTTTGATCGGGATGGCGCCGAGAAAATCGCGCTTGCCAACCTCGACACCGCAGTGGCGCACGACGGCGTAAGCGGCGGTGAGGTGAAAATAGAAATTCGGCAGCACGAAGTGATTGAGGTAGTCGCTGCCCTTCATCTGCCCCTTGTTCGGACCGAGCGGAAAGGTGATCTCGCGGTCGGCCGAAGCGTCGATCGCCGTGGCGTCGAGCGTCTTGAGGAAAGCGACCGTCTTGGCGATGCGCTCCTTGAGGTGGTCGAGGGTTGTCTCGGTGTCCTCGAATTTCGGCGGCTCGACGCCGGCCAGCCGCGCCGTGCCGTTCTTGGCCTGGTCGCAGGCGACCTGCACTTGGCGGGCGAGCGCGAACATATCGGGCGCGAGGCGATAGCCGAGCAACACCGCAGGGTCGACTTTCTTCGCCGCGGCGAATGCCGCAGCCTTGTCGAGCACGCCCGAAAGCGCATTGAGGCCGATCTCGAAGGTCGGCAAAGCAGTTTGTGACATCGAATAAGGCATTGGGATCGGGTCCTTCCAAAACGAATGCGCCGGCTTCGCCGGCGCGGCGGACGATGCCATGCTGGCTTGGCCCGTTCAATCGCCGGCCTTGCCTTCGCCTTGAACCGGCCGTTATCTAACGGCTCAGCCGGCCGAAGACAGAACCCGTCGCCATGGAAGCCGTCCGCGAAATCGTCACAGTGCCACGCTCGCGGGAGACCGGGCGGTGGGCGCTTTGTATCGCGCTGGCGTTCGCTATTCACACGGCCGCGGCGGCGGCGCTGATCGCGCGCTGGAGCGCCGAGCCCGAGCAGGTGGCGAATGCGCCGCTGATCATGGTTCAGCTTGAAACGCTGCCGGTCGCGCCCGACATGAAGCCGACGCAAGCGCCGCCAGGTCCGCAACAGCGGCAGGCCATGGCCGAGCCGCAACCGCCAATAGAGCATGACGCGCAGCCGACCCCGGAACAGCAGCCCGAGAAGGCTGGCCCCCTCGCTCCACAAGCGCTGCAAGGTGAATTGGTGACAGCCGCCCTGCCGCCGCCGAAACCGGTGGAAAAGACGATCGAAGCGCCCGCCGATCAGCCAGTCGAGAAAGCAGCCGAGAAACCCGCCGAAAAGGCCAACGACAAAACAGTCGGCCGCAAACACCATTCGCGGCGCGCCAGCCTTGCCAGCGCGCCGAGCCCGGCGGAAAAACACGCCGACCGTGCGGCGGCTCCGGCGCCGGGCGCGTCCTCGCACAATCCGAGCGCATTACCGAACTGGAGATCGGAGCTTGTTTCGCGCCTCGAACGCGCCAAGCGCTACCCGCCAGAAGCCCAGGCGCGCGGCGAGCACGGCGTCGCACAACTTGCCTTTAGCGTCGATCGGAGGGGGGGCGTGCACCACGCCCGCATCGCGCGCAGCTCCGGCTCGAGCCTCCTGGACAGCGCGACGCTGGCCATGGTGGAACGCGCCGCGCCCTTGCCGCCCCCGCCCGCGGAGCTGGCCGGCCCGCAGATCGCAATCTCGGTGCCGATCCGCTACGACATGCGCTGAGGCTTAGCCGACCTTCTGGTCAGTACGCGCGGCGCCTTGGGTAGCGGCCTTATCGCCGAACACATGGCCCAGCATCACCAGTACCGGTCCTGACGGCGCGGCAATCGCAAGCCGCGTCGGCAAGTCGCCGATCGGCGCCTGCACCACCGCCTGGTTCGGCCGCGTCGCATTGGCGATGGCGAGCGCAGGCGTCTGCGGATCGAGCCCTTCGGCGGTCGCCTTGGCGACGAGCGCGCTGAGCGTGCGCACCGGCATATAGATCGCCGACGTGGTCGCCGGATCGGCAAGGCCCTGCCAATCGAGATCGGCCGGCAGTGCGCCGTCGCGGCCGTGGCCGGTGACGTATTGCAGGCGGCGCGCATGCGTGCGGTCGGTCAGCGGAATGCCGAGCCGGCTCGCCGCCCCCTGCGCCGCGGTAATGCCGGGTACGACCTCCACCGGGATCGCCGCCGCCCGGCACGCCGCGATCTCCTCGGCCGCGCGGCCGAAGATCAACGGGTCGCCGCCCTTGAGCCGCACCACGCGCTTGCCCTGCCTGGCAAGCGAGACCATCAGCGCGTTGATGTCATCCTGCTTGCAGGACGGCCCGAAGCCGGTCTTGCCGACCAGCATCTTGCGCGCCTCGCGGCGGGCGAAATCGAGCACGTCGCGTGACACCAGATCGTCAAACAAGATGACGTCGGCCGATTGCAGGGCGCGCACGGCGCGCAGCGTCAGCAATTCAGGATCGCCCGGACCGGCACCGACCAAAGTGACCGACCCGTTTTCGACTGAGGCGCCAAGGCCCTGCACTTCTGCTGCAAAGCGGTCGAAGTCGCTCTGCGCCGGTTCGCTGTCGGGATTTTTCACCGCGTACGCGGTGAACAGCTGCCAGAACTTGCGCCGGCCGACGAACGGCAGGCCGGTCGCCTTCACCGCCGCGCGCCAGCGCGCCGCCGCCGCGGCCCAGGCGGCAAAGCCCTTCGGCAGCAGCGCTTCGAGCTTGGCGCGTATCGCCTGCGCGAACACGGGCGCGGCGCCGTCGGTGGAAATGCCGATCACCAGCGGCGAGCGGTTGACAATGGCGCCGAAGGCGAAATCGCAGAAGGCTGGCTTGTCGATGAGGTTGACCGGAACGCCCGCCGCGCGCGCAGCAGCTGCAAAAGCGGCAGCGCCTTCATCGTTCTCGAAGGCGCCGATCGCCACTGCCGCACCGTTCAAATCGTCCGCCATCCAAGCGCGCGGTTGGATTGCAATGCTGCCGCACGGCGGATCGGCGGCGATCTGTCTGAGTTCGTCAGACGACATCTCCGCGTAAACATCCACCCGCGCACCCGCAGCCGACAGCAGTTCGGCTTTCCATGCCGCGGCAGCGCTGCCACCGGCGACGACCGCGCGCTTGCCATCGAGCGCGAAGAAGACCGGCAGCCGCGCCAGCGGTTCCATGCGCGCAGATTTGGTTTCGGACGGGGTACGAATCAGGTTGACCATAGCGATCCTCTAATAGACATCCGCCTGATAGCGGTCGTTCTTCTTCAACTCGGCGACATAGCGCGCGGCGTCTTCAGGCGAGCGCTTGCCATGCTCGGCAACGATATCGATCAGCGCCCGCTCCACGTCCTTAGCCATGCGCAACGCGTCGCCGCAAACATAAATGTGCGCGCCTTTGCTCAGCCAGTCCCACAGGTCGCGGCCGTCGTCGCGCATGCGGTGTTGGACGTAGATCTTCTCATTGCCGTCTCGCGACCAGGCCAGCGTCAGCCTTGTCAGCAAGCCGCTTTTACGCATCTCCTTCAACTCATCCTCGTAGAAGAAATCGTAATCGCTGCGCTGGTGGCCGAAGTAGAGCCAGTTCGGCCCCGGAGCGGTGGTGGTCTGGCGCTCCTGCAGGAAGGCGCGGAAGGGCGCGAGACCGGTGCCGGGCCCGATCATGATAATCGGTTTGTTGGGATCGGTCGGGAGCGCGAAGTGCTGCGCCTTTTGCACATAGACTTTGATCTCGTCGCCGGGCTTGATGCGGGATGCGAGGAAGGTTGAGGCAACGCCGAGCCGGGTGCGCTTCTCGACCTCATAGCGCACGGCGTCAACTGTCAGCGAGACGCGACCGGGATTGCATTTCAGCGACGAGGAAATCGAATAGACCCGCGGCTGCAGCGGGTCGAGCGATTCGATGAACGCCTCGGGATCTGGCCGGATGCCGGGGAACTTGCTCAAGGCCGCCAGCACGTCGAGCGTCGCTGCATCGCCGTCCGGGTCCTGGCCATCGGCCAGCGCCTTGGCCTTCTTCTTGCGTTCGCCTCCGGTGAGGTACGAGATGAACTGAAACAGCATGTCGGGCGCCGGCGACAGCGACACGCCGTCGGTCAGCACCTCGCGCAGCGTGCGGCCGCCGATCGGAAAATCGGCCGGCGCGCCGATAGCTGCGATGACCGCGTCGACCAGGCCCGGATCATTGGCCGGATAGATGCCGAAACTGTCGCCGACTTCGTAATCGAGCCCGCTATCGGCGAGATCGAACTCGACATGCCAAGTGTCTTTCTCCGAACCTTCCTTATTGAGGCGGCGGCGCGACAGGAACGTTGCGTAGACCGGATTGTCGCGCGAGCGGCCGGGCGCCGCCACAACCGGGGCCGGCGCAGGCCCCGCATCAGCCGGTGTCGCCGCAGGCGCGCCGAGCTCGGCGTAGAGGTTTTTAAGCATGCGGGCGGTGTCTTTGCCGCCCGGCACGCACAGGTTCAGCCGCAGTTCCTTCTTGGTGAACAGCGCATCGGCGTAGTCCTTGCAGTTATAGCCGCACTGGCTGCAATCCTGCTGCGCCATCGCCGCCATCATGCGGCGCGGTAGCGGCTTGCCCTCGGCAAGCTTCATGCGGTCAACGAGCGGCATCGCCGGATCGTGCCAAGGCGCGCCGTAATCTTCTTCGGCGGCCGGCGCGACCACATCCGGCAGAAGCTTCGCGGCGTCAGCGTTCGACAGCGGCGCCACGCTCTCGTCGAGCGAGATCATGCCGGCGAACAGGCCGTTCAACCAAACGCGCTGCTCCGGCGTGAACGGCGCCGATTCCGGGATCAGCGAAGGAATGCGCGGCGTGATGCTCATTCGGCCGCCTCCAGTTCGGCCATCGACTTGAGCGCGTCGATCTCATGCCGGCGTGCGAAATCGATGAAGCTTTCCTGCGGCGACGCGCGGTGCATGAGATAGGTCTTGAGCACCCGCTCGATGATCTTCGGTGCATCCTCCGCCTTGACGTCGCGATAAAGCTCGCGGCCGAGCGCCGCATAGGGGCCAAAGCCACCGCCGATCAGGATGTGATAGCCCTCGACCGGATCGGCGTCTTCGCTCTCCTGCACTTTGCAGGCGAGCAAGCCGATCTCGCTGACGAAATGCTGCGCGCAGGAGTGATGACACCCCGTGAGATGGATGTTGACCGGCGTGTCGAGCGTAAGCCTCGTCTCGCACCACGCGGCGATCTCCTCGGCATGACGCTTGGTGTCGGAGGCGGCGAACTTGCAGCCGGTGTTACCGGTGCAGGCGACTAGTCCCGCACGCAACGCGTTGGTTTCGATTGCCAAGCCGAGCGCCTCGATTTTCGCCCTCGCCTCGTCGAGCTTGGCGGTCGGCAAGCCGGAGAGCAGCAGGTTCTGCCAGACCGTGAGGCGGATGTCGCCGTCGCCGAGGTCATGGGCGATTGCCGCGAGGCCCTTCATCTGCGCGACGGTCAGACGGCCGACCGGCACGACGACGCCGATCCAATTGAGCCCTTCCTGCTTCTGCGCATGAATGCCGAGATGGGCGGTGCGGCTGAATGGCGGCCGCGGCGCCAGCGCACCGGGCACGGCGCGGACGAGCTTGCGGCCGAGCTTTTCTTCCATCAGGCCGAGGAATTTCTCGACCCCCATTTTGTCGAGCACGTATTTGAGCCGCGCCTTGGTGCGGTCGGTGCGGTCGCCGGTATCGATGAACACGCGCACCACCGCGTCGGCCACCATGGTGGCGTCCGCCGGCTTGACGATCACGCCGGTGTCGCCGGCAAAGCTGTGGTGCCCGGTCAAGCCGCCGAGGCAGAGCCGGAACCAGACACCCGGCTCGAGGCCGAAGCCGTCGTTCACCTGCACGGCCTGGAAGCCGATGTCGTTGGTGTCCTCCAGCACCGGGATGATGCCGGCGCCGTCGAAACCGACGTTGAACTTGCGCGGCAGGCCGTAGAGCGAACGGTCGTTGAGGATGTGAAAGTGCCATTCGCGCGTATAGGGCCGCGTGTCGATCAGCTCTTGCGGGTCGATGCCGGCGGTCGGCCCGCCGGTGACGTTGCGGATATTGTCGGCGCCGGAGCCGCGCGAGCAGAGGCCGAGGTCCTGGATCGCCTCGATCATGGCGACGGCGTTTTTTGCCTCGATCTCGCGCACCTGCAGATTGGCGCGGGTGGTGACGTGCGCGTAGCCGCCGCCGTAGCGCTCGGCGAGATCGGCGACGCCGGCGAATTGCGCGGCCTTGAGGATGCCGTTGGGCATGCGCAGCCGGCACATGAAGGAATTCTGGTTCGGCGCCACGTAGAACAGGCCGAAGAAACGCCAGCGGAAATTGTCCGGCGGCTTCG
>Ga0335082_10009189_pt1 | contig 10751 bp, 7 predicted proteins | sample Lox_Sample_41_FD_206718 | JGI IMG/M metagenome (GOLD analysis project Ga0335082, IMG submission 206718) | Soil microbial communities from Loxahatchee National Wildlife Refuge, Florida, United States - Lox_Sample_4.1 | ecosystem: Environmental > Terrestrial > Soil > Wetlands | place: USA: Florida... | reverse complement strand
CGTTATTCTGGCTAGAATGGGATAATAAGTTCTATACGACTGGGGGTGGCGTGGGCGGTCGGCTGCGGGAGGTCACACCCCCGTTCGTGGTTGCCGGGCCGACAGGTGCGCGGGTGCGTACCCGGCTGCGGGTCACCCCGGTTGATGCTGCCGTTCTCGCGGCCGCCGGGGCGCACCTGGGGTCGCTGGCGTCGGCGGACCTGGCGGCCCGCTGCCGTGAGGGCCGCCTTGACGCGAGGGGCCGCGCCGTGTCGCGTGCGGTCCGGAAGCGGGCGGTGACCGGCGGGTCGTCGTCCCGGTGGGCCGGCGCGATCACCCGCACGTCCGAGGATGCCTGGCAGCTCGCCGACCGGAACCTCAGAGCCGAACGCGCCACCTTGCGATGCCGGATCAAGACAATCGAGGGCAGGCTCGCGGTCCCGGCCGGGACGGGCAGGAACCGCAGGCGGGGGTACGCCACCCAGGCCGAGCGATTTGAGAAGCAGCGGCGGGTGCAGGCGCTGCGGGCACGCCTCGCCGGCGTGGAAGCCCGGATCGATGCCGGGCGGGTGTCGGTGTGCCGGGGCGGGACCAGGCTGGCGAAGGCCCGTCACAGCCTGCCAGCGGCCGGGAGGACGATGGAGCAGTGGCGGCAGGAGTGGGACGCGGAACGGTGGTTCCTAACCGCCGACGGCGAGGCCGGCAAGCTGCTGGGGAACGAGACGCTCCGCTGGAACCCCGACGAGGGGTGGCTGGAGGTCAGGCTCCCCGGCCCGCTCGCGCACCTGGCGAACCGGCCGCACGGCCGGTACCGGCTGTCGTGCCGGATTGAGTTCCCCTACCGCGGCGACGAGGTAGCGACCCAGGCCGCCACCGGCGCGGTGCGGTATGACATCTCCTATGATCCCGGCCGGGGCCGCTGGTACCTGGACGCGAGCTGGCGGGCACCCGCCCGGCCCGCACCCGCGCCCGGGGAACTGCGCGCGCAGCCGGTGCTGGCCGTGGACCTGAACCACGGACACCTCGCCGCGTGGTCGGTCACCTCCGACGGCAACCCCGCCGGCCCCCCGGTCACAGTCCCCCTCGCACTGGCCGGCCTCCCGGCGTCGCAGCGGGACGGACGGATCCGGGCCGCCATCACCGCCCTCATCACCTTGGCCCGCGAGCACGGCTGCCAGGCGATCGCGATAGAGAACCTGGACTTCGCTGACGCCCGCGAACAGGGCCGAGAACGCGCTGGCCGCCGGCCGTCCAGAGGAGTCCGGGCCAGGAGGTTCCGGGCGGTCGTCGTAGGCCTGCCCACCGCCCGGTTCCGTGACCGCCTGATCCAGATGACAGCCAACGCCGGGCTGCACGTGATCGCCGTAGACCCGGCCTACACATCCCAGTGGGGCGGCGAGCACTGGCTCGCCCCCCTGCGGGAACGAGACAAGGCGACGACCGGGCACCACGCTGCCGCGGTCGTCATCGGAAGACGCGCGCACGGCCACCGGGCGCGGCGACGGGAAGGCGTGACCGACGGCGACCAGCGGATCGCCGCCCGGAGAGCTGCCCCCCGAGCACCCCAGGCCACTGCGGCGAACAGGAACGGCGGAATCCGCAACGCCCCACGGCAGCCACCACGGCGGCGCAAGACCGTGACAGCCGACCGGGACCACCCGCCCGACCAGGCGGCCCACGACCGTTCGGGGCCACCCGCTGAGCCGGTACTCACTATCGCTCAGTGAACAGGAACGGTAGGTTCGGCAGCGTGTGCCGACTGTTCGGGCTGACCGCGGGCGACAACCGGGTCAAGGCGACGTTCTGGCTGCTCGACGCCCCCGATTCGCTGGAGGTGCAGAGCCACCGCAACGCGGACGGGGCCGGGCTGGGCTATTTCGGCCCGGACGGCGGGGCCGTGCTCGACAAGCAGCCCGAGCCCGCCTTCCGCGACCGGGAGTTCGAGCGGGCCGCCCGGCAGGCCGACTCCTCCGCGTTCGTGGCGCACGTCCGGTGGGCGACGACGGGTGGACGGTCGGTGCGTAACACCCACCCGTTCGGGATGAAGGGCCGCGTCATGGCCCACAACGGAGGCTTCGGCTCGCTCGCCCGGCTGGAGGCGGAGCTGGGCCCGTACGCCGGCCTGGTGCTGGGCGACACCGACTCCGAGCGGTACTTCGCGCTGATCACGAAGGAGACCGACGCGCACGGCGATGACGTCGGCGCCGGGATCGCGGCCGCGGCCCGCTGGATCGGGCGGCACCTGCCGGTCTCGGCGCTGAACGTCATCGTGGCGGCGCCCGGCGAGCTGTGGGCGCTGCGGTACCCGGGCCAGCATGCCCTGCACATCCTGAACCGCCCGGCGGGCGCAGGCCTGCACGTCCGCAGCGCGACGTCCTCGGTGCACGCGCCGACCCTGGCGGACGTCGCCTCGGTCATCATCGCCTCCGAGGCACTCGACGGGGAAGCCGGCTGGCGGATGCTCGAGCCAGGCGAGCTGGTACACGTCCGGCGCGATCTCAGCGTGGAGTCCCGGATCGCCATCCCGGAAGCGCCGGCGCACCTGGTGCCGCTGCCGCCGGATAACCCGAACATCGACACGTGAGCCTCACGCCGGGAAGCCGCGGAACCGCTCGTAGCGCAGCATTTCGACGATCTTGAACATGGCGTAGAACTTGATCAGCCTGACTCGCACCTCGGGGTCGATGTGGCTCGATGCCGTTTCCAGCAGGAAGCCGTCCAGGCGCGTCACGTCCGGGGTGCGTGACGAGTCGACCTGCGCGCGGATCGCGCAGATCGCGCTGACGTCGTCCATGGACAGCCAGTCGCTGACGATGGCGGCGTCCATGAGGACGGCCGAGTCACTGACGTCCCGCAAGGGTTCGCCCGCCACGGCAAGAAATCTCGCGAGATCCATTCCCCGCCTTCTCCGATCCAGTCAACGGCTGACGGCGCCGGCCGATGAGCGTGACCCCGGCCCGCACCATGAAGCGCCGTCGTGAGGGAGATGAAGGCGGGCCCGGTCATCAGACCCGCCATTCCCCCCCACGGCAGAGCAGGTGACGCCGCTGCCAACTAACAGCCTGCTTCGTCGTTCTACCGAATCTCTACCGGTGACCCGGGAGGCGCGGCCGCGGCGGTCACGGCGGCGTGACCCGGCCGGCGGACCCGTTGTCCGGGCCCGCCGGCGCCCCCCTCCGCACGTACCGCGGCTCGGATAACAGCCTGACGTGCGGTTCTATCGGATCTCTACCGGACTAGCGGCAGATGTGGAGGATGTTGTCCCAGCTTGTGCCGCCCGGGCAGTCAAAGGCGGCGACCCTGGGATGGTGTGACGCCGCGGCGGCGGCGGGCGTGTGCGCCGTGGCTCCGGCGGACAGGAGGGCCGCCGCGACGAATAGCGGAGCCAGGGCATAGCGCAGAAGTGCGCGCATGACGGTATTCCTTCCGGGAATCGAGAGATCGGTGCGGTCAGGCGGCACCCGTGCGCACCGCCGCCGGCCGGACGGCGGAACGGAGGCTGGCCCGGCCCCCCAGCGCGAGTGCCTGCGCGCGCTTTCAGGTGCGGCCCCGTCCTGGGGACGATCACCTGGACGTCAGGGACGCTGCCCGGGGCCGGCCGTACGTCACGATCCCGGCTGAAGCGCCTTAATGTCACTCTGACAATAAGAGGTTGAGTGAGTTTATGTCAAGTCGACATTAAGGTATGCTTCGGTCATGCCTGCCCGTGCTCATCTCCGGCTCTACCTCGCCGTCGACCTGGCCATCCTGACTGTCCGCGAGAACCAGTTGCACGTCCTGGTCGTCGAGAGGGCCAACGAGCCCTATCAGGGCTGCGCGGCCTTGCCCGGGGGGTTCCTGCGCGACGGCGAGGACCTGCGCCAGGCCGCCGAACGCGAGCTCGCCGAGGAAACCAGCCTCGACGGTGCCGCGCTGCACCTGGAGCAGCTCGCGACCTACGGCGCCCCCGATCGCGATCCCCGCGGGCGCGTGGTCAGCGTCGCGTACCTGGCCATCGCGCCTGACCTGCCCATTCCCACCGCCGGCTCAGACGCCAGGAGCGCCCGCTGGGCCCCGGCTCACGAGGTCCGCGACACCCTGGCCTTCGACCACGCCGATATCCTCGACGACGCCATCGAGCGCGCCCGAACCCGGCTGGAGTACACCACCCTGGCCACCGCCTTCTGCGGCCCCACCTTCACCATCGGCGACCTGCGCACAATCTACGAAGTCGTCTGGAACACCCCGCTCGATCCCCGCAACTTCAACCGCAAGGTCGTCCACACCGAGGGGTTCGTCGAGCCCACGGGCACCAAGCGCGTACCCGACACCGGCCGTCCCGCCGCCCTCTACCGGCGCGGCCCGGCCAGCACCCTCGGCCCGCCGCTGCTGCGCAGCGTCACGGCCGCTCCCCCGGCCGTCATCCCGGGCGGCGGGTCTGGCCGAGGGACAGCAGATCGGCGATGTCCTCGTGGCCAGGAGGATCCAGAACCTCGACCACGTGAAGGTGACTGACGACGACGGGCAGCCGGTGATCTACCGCGGCGTCAACGTGGGCAGCCGCTAGCGATGATTTCCGCGCGCCGCCGTAGCCACCGCTGTAACCGGCGGCCATGCGACCCGGTCCTCTCCCGGCACCCCGGCCGTGTCGTACAGTTCCTCGATCCGGTTCCTGGCCCGACGGGCGGCGGCTTCGTCCCCCTGCTCCGCCATGACCCCGGCCAGCCCGGCCTGCGCCCGTACCTCCAGGTAAGCCGCACCACACCCGGCGGACACCGCCGCCGCCTGCCGCAGCGCCGCCACTTGCCGGCCGGCCTGCCGCTGGGCCTGGTGCAAGGCGGCGCCGGACAACCACACCCGGCTCTCAAGGATGGCGTCGGTCCCGTCGCCGACCAGGCTCAGCGCCTCCGCGAAGGAGCTCTCCGCCGCGGCGTACGCCCCGCGGCGCCACGCCACCTCCCCCATCCCGTGCACGGCGTACGCGCGTCCCACCCCGCCGGCCTGGTGGTACACGTCGGCGACCACGTCGAAGGCGGCCTGGGCGCCGTCGGTATCGCCCATCGCGAGGCAAACCTGGCCGATCCAGTAGCGCGTCTGCGCGATCAGCCGGCCGCCGCCGAGCTTGTCGGCTACGGTCTTGGCCTGCTCCAGCATGGCCAGGGCGGCTTCGTGATCGCCGCGATCCAGGTAGGCGTGTCCGATGAAACGAAGGGTTAGCCACTGCCCCACGGTGTCCCCGCTCGCCGTGTAGCCGGCCAGCGCGTCGCCGAACAGCGCCAGCGGCCGGGTGAGATGGCCCTGCCGACGCAGCGCGTTGGCCAGCGTGCGCAGGGCGATGGCCTGCCCATGCCGGTCTCCGCAGCCGGTCAGGAGCTCGACGGCCCGCTCCAGTTCGGCCAGGCCGTCCGCGCCGCCGGCGCGCCGGCTGGCGACCAGGGCCGGCTGGTTGCGGATGGTCAGCACCATTCCCTCGCCGTGCCGGTCCCCGGCCCGCCGGCAGGCCTCGAGCGCCACGGCGTGCGTGGCGCACCAGTCATCGAAGTACTCGCGGAGCGTATAGAACTCGTGGGAGGACACGGCCAGGTCCCAGCAGATGCCGGTCAGGCCGAGCTCGGCGCAGTGCTCGACCGCGCCGCGGATGTTCAGGCGCTCCTTGTCGAACCAGTCCACCGGGTCCGCGTCGACCTCGGCCAGCGCCTCCGGCGGCACGTCCCAATCCGGGACGTCGCTGTGCACGACCTCGAAGTCCCCTCCGTACAGTCGTGCGTGCGCCCGCCGGACCAGGGTCAGCAGCGCCCGGTAGACCTGACCGGGGATGGCATCACGGTCACCGGGGTATTCGCTGATCGCCCGGCGGCGGGCATACTCCCTGGTCAAGTCGTGGAAACGGTAACGCATCTCGGACGCGTCCGATTCGATCATGAAACTCGCCGCCAGCTGCGACAGCGGCATGGCTGCGTCCGCCTCGCTGTCACAGCTGACACGACTGTCGTAGCTGGCACGGCTGGCACGGCTGTCACGGCTGGCACCGAGCAGCGCCGCCGCGGTCCACAGCCCGAAGCCGGCCAGCGGCAGCAGGCCCAGGCCCAGGAACAGCTGGCGCGCGCCGTCGTCCAGGCGCTCGAACCCCGCCCCGATGGCACGCGCCACGTTGAGCTCGCCGTACGCGAACGCCGCCGGGCCCTGCCGGGCCAGGCGGCTGGCCAGCTCCGCGGTTGGCCGGGGATGATTCTGCACTCGCAGGGCCCCGGCGATGCGCAGGGCGAGCGGCAGGCCGCCGCACAGCTCCACCACGCGGTCCACGCCCGCCTGTTCGTTCTCCAGGGTCAGGCCGGCGTCCGCCACTACGCGCAGGAACAGCTCGGTCGCGTCGGCGCGGTTCAGCGGCTCCAGCGGCGCCACGTGATGCGCCCCGGCGATCTCGGGCAGCCGCTGGCGGGCAGTGACCAGGACCGCGCAGCCAGCGCCGGCCGGCACCAGATCCCCCACCTGGGTCCCGTCGGAGGCGTCGTCCAGCACGATCAGAACCCGGCGGCTGGCCAGCCAGGTCCGGTACGTGGCCAGCCGCTCGGCCACGGCCTCGGGCACGCGCGGCACCCCGAGCGCGCGCAGGAACTGGGCCAGCACCTCGCTGGTGTCCATGCGCGTGCCGGGCGCGCCGGCGGTGGAACGGCGCAGCTCCAGGTACAGCTGCCCGTCGGGGTACCGGTCGCCCGAGGAGTGCGCGGCGCGCAGCGCCAGCGCCGTCTTCCCGATCCCCGCTGCCCCGGAGATCACCACGACCGGCGCCGCCGGCCGGGATTCTCGACGGAGCAGCCACGACACCTCGGCGGCCAGGTCACCCCGGCCGACGAGATCGGCGGCCGGAGGCAGTTGCCGCGGCACGACCTCCACCGGGCGAGATGGCGTCCTGGTCCGCTCCGCGAGCGCCACCTCCACCGCGGCCACCGCCTCGGCGTCTCCGCGGGCGACCGCGAAGTGCAAGCTGCGGAGCAGGCTGTCCGGCTCGCCGGCTTCCTCCTCGAGCGCCTCCCGGTAACGCTCGTACGCGCCGGCCACGTCGGCCAGGTGTCCGCAGCGGTATTCCGCGAGCATGAGCTGCTCACACAGCCGCCGGTCGGCGGGATAGCGGTCGGCGATCAGCATCAGCTCGCCCAGGATGCGCTCGTGCTGACCGCGAGCCAGCTCCAGGTCGAACAGCCGCACCGCGGCCCGCTTGTGCCGCTGCTCCAGCGCGACGACCTCCTGGCGGAACGCGTCGCTCGGCACGTTGGACAGCGGGTGCAGGCCACGCCAGAGCCGCAGCGCATGCCGCAGATGACCGATCTCGTCCTTGGTGCGCTGCTCCGCCCCGGCCTCGTCCGCCTCCAGCACCAGCCGCTGGAACATCAGCGCGTCGACGTCGTCCTCGGCGACGCGCATCTCGTACCCGAACCGGGGATGGGTCTTGAGGTGATCACCGTGGCCCATCTCGGCGAGCAGGTCACGGACCGCCTTCACCCGCTTGTAGAGCTGCGCCTCCTCCACGTCGTCGCCGCCCCACGCCGCGCGGATCAGCTCGGTCTTGGACATCCGCCGGTTCGCGTTGACCAGGAGAGCGGCCAGCACGACCAGGGTCGGACCGCCCGGCAGATGCAGTAACCGGCTGCCCTCGCCGATTTCCAGCTCACCCAGCAGTCGGTAGATCACGTGCCTCTCCTTCGGGATGCATGTAACCCAGTATTGAGCGATCTGATGACGCTACGCGAGAGGCAGGCGGGCCCGGCGGACGTTCCGGAAGCCCGGCGGAAGTAAATCGGTAGTTTTCCGTGGTCAAATCTCAACCGGCGAGCGGATGCCTGCTGAAGGTTACGGTGATGAGGATGGTGACAGCCCGACGCTGGCACGGGAGTCTCGATACGATCACCGATAGCGAACGCCGTGGATTACGACCCATCGAGACGACTGCGCGCGAGGTAGCAGCCCGCACCGGCGTCCTGCTCGGCGAACTGCCCGCCGGGCCGGGCGTCCGTATCTTCCAGGGCCTGCGCCCGGCGGCGGCGGAGGACCTGCCGCGCATCCCGCACGCGATCAGCGCCGGACGCCAGCTCGTCCTCGTCGAGTCGGTGGCCTGGCCACCGGGGCGGTACCACCAGGAAGCGGACGGCCGGATCCACTGCGACGGCACGTACATCGGACAGTCGGTGCTGCCGTTGGTCAACGCGGTCCGCTACTGGCGGGACGCGCTGCCGCGCGGCCACCGGGTCGGTGCCCTGGTGGTGGTGTACCCGACCGCGGAAGGCGACCTGGCGCTGCCGGCCACGGTGGCGGAGGAACTGGCCTGGACCCGCGGCCGCGATGCCATCCGCACTCTCCGCGCCCGTCTCCCGCGCGGCCGGCCGGCCAGCGCGCGGACGGTCGCCGCGCTCGTGGCCGCGACCGCCGGGAAATGACAAATGCCAGGCCGTTGGCCTGGCATTCCGCGTTCGTAGCCCCGACCGGATTCGAACCGGCGTTACCGCCTTGAGAGGGCGGCGTCCTAGGCCTCTAGACGACGGGGCCGTACTGTGATCTCCGTGCTGTGCTGGCGAGGCCAGCGCGGTACAGACTACCGCCTCGCGATCGGTCAGGCCAAGCGGCGGTCAGGCTGCACCAGGGCCCGGCATGAACGAGCGCGGACGCAACCTACGTCCGCGCCGTCATGCTGAGCTGCTGGGGTACCAGGACTCGAACCTAGACTAACAGGGCCAGAACCTGTCGGGCTGCCAATTACCCCATACCCCAATGGCATCGGCCCCGTAAGCCGGAGCCGCCCACGCAGTCTAGCGGACTCCAGACGCGCCGGCCAACCGGAAGGGTCACCGTGCGCGATCAGGGGGGCCCGATCTCGGCCAGGCCGGCCTCGCGGTCGAGCCGGAGCCAGCGGGTGATCCCGGCCGAACGCAGGAACGGCACGTCATGGCTGGCCACCAGGAGCGCGCCGCGATAGCCCTCGAGCGCCTGGGACAACTGCCGGGCCGAGGCCATGTCCAGGTTGTTGGTTGGCTCGTCGAGCAGCAGCAACTGCGGCGCGGGCTGCGCGAGCAGCAGGGCCGCGAGGACGGCACGGAAGCGCTCGCCGCCGGACAGCGTGCTGGCCGGCCGGCCGGCCCGGTCGCCGCGGAACAGGAACCGGGCCAGGCTGGCCCTGACCTCGTTCACCGACGCGGCCGGGGCCGCCGCCCGGACGTTATCGACCACGCTCAGCGAGTCGTCGAGGATGTCGAGGCGCTGCGGCAGATAGCCGGTGACCGCACCCAGCCGCACGGTGACGCCGGGGCGCGTCGCCAGGCCCGCGATCGCGCGGAGGAGGGTGGTCTTGCCCGCGCCGTTCGGGCCGGTGAGGGCGATCCGCTCCGGGCCCCGGACGGTGAGCTCGGCGAGTGCCGCAACGGGGGGCGCATCTGGCGTGGGGGGCGTGGGGGGCGTGGGGGGCGTGGGGGGCGTGGGGGGCGTGGGGGGCGTGGGGGGCGTACCGGGCGCCGGGGACGCTGGATGCCAGCGCGTTCCGTCCAAACCGGCGACGGTCAGCACGGTGCGCCCGGCCGGGACGGCCGTGCCCGGCAGGTCGACCCGGATTTCCGCGTCGTCCCGGACCGCCTGCTCGGCCTCGTCCAGCCGGCCGCGGGCCGCCTCGAGCCGCCCGGCGTGCAGCCCGCGGGACCGGCCCGCGGTTTCCTGCGCGGCGCGTTTGCGGGCGTACGCCACGATCCTGGGCAGGCCGCCCGAGGCGGCGACCTTGCGGCCCATGCGATCGCGCCGGGCCTGCTTGACCTGCGCCTCTACCAGGTCACGCTGTTCCCGGCGGACCTCCGCGGCGGCCGAGGTGACCGCGCGCTCCGCCGCCGCCTGCTCGGCCGCGAGGAGTTCCTCGTACGCGGCCAGGTTGCCTCCGTACATGCGGATCTCGCCGCCGGACAGGTCGGCGATCTGGTCCATCAGGGCGAGCAGCTCGCGGTCGTGGCTGACGATCACCATCACCCCGGCCCACGACGCCACCGCGTCGTACAGCCGCTTGCGCGCGTCCAGGTCCAGGTTGTTGGTCGGCTCGTCCAGCAGCAGGATGTCCGGACGGCGCAGGAACAGCGCGGCCAAGGCGACCAGGATGGTCTCCCCGCCGGACAGCCGCTCCACCCGGTCGTCGAGGGTCAGGTTTTCGAGGCCGAGCCGGTCCAGCCGGACAGCACGGACGCTCCGTCGGGCCAGCTGAAACTGAGATCTGAGCAGACGATTGCTGCGGTCATGAGGCGTGGCTCCCAGCACGTAGGAAAGGTTTCCGGTACGTGTGGCGACACCACGCCGCGTGAGCTCAAGCAGAGGTCACGCGCACAAGCGCGGTATCGCTGACCTCACCGCCTCAACGCACTCTCCCACCGCCGACAGCAGAGACGCATCCATGCTAGCCCGCCCCTTTGCTCGCGCCAACCACCTTTCCGGCCGCCCTTGGGGGGATAGGACTCCATGATCATGAGCAATTCCGGTCGCTATCCGGTCGGAACTGCCCATGATCATGAAAAGACGTCCTGCCTGAGGCGGGCGGGCCAGAACCGCCCGCCGGGTGGCTCGCGAGCGGGTCATTGGGGCTGGCGCGGCTGATGAAGCGTTAGCGGGAAACACCCTCCTGGAGCTCTCCCAGGAGGTCCAGGGGTGGAGTCCATGATCGTGAACAGTTTCGGGCATATAGCACCGCAAACTGTTCACGATCATGAAACCGCCCCTCCGGTTGGCGTGCGGAACGATCTGGTGGGGCTAGGGGGACAAGGGCTCAGACCCGG
>Ga0335082_10009188_pt1 | contig 10751 bp, 12 predicted proteins | sample Lox_Sample_41_FD_206718 | JGI IMG/M metagenome (GOLD analysis project Ga0335082, IMG submission 206718) | Soil microbial communities from Loxahatchee National Wildlife Refuge, Florida, United States - Lox_Sample_4.1 | ecosystem: Environmental > Terrestrial > Soil > Wetlands | place: USA... | reverse complement strand
GCAGTGCGACTGTGCTAGCATCCCGGCAATGAGCTACTACCCGATCTTTCTGCGGGTAGCGGGACGGCCGTGCCTAGTGATTGGTGGAGGAACCGTAGCGGAACAGAAGGTCGAGTCGCTGCTCACAGCCGGCGCTCGTGTGACCGTGATCAGCCCACGGCTCACCACGCGCTTGCAGACGCTCGCCGCCACCGGCCGCATAAAGCATGTGCCGCGCACGTACGGCGACGGTGATCTGGCCGGGTTCCTCCTCGCGTGCGCAGCTACCGATGATAGCGCCGTACACGCGCGAATCGCGGCGGAGGCAGAGACGGAGGGTGTACTCCTCAACGTCGTCGACCGCCCGCAGCTGTGCGACTTCATCACCCCATCCGTCTTGGAACGCGGCGACCTGATGATCGCAACCTCGACCAACGGTGCCAGCCCGGCGATGGCCAAGCGCATTCGGCGCGAGCTGGAGAAGAGCTTTGGACCCGAGTACGAGCTGGCGCTGAAACTGCTCCGCCGTGTGCGCGAGTCGCTGCTCGCCAGCACCTGTACAAGCAGCGAGCGCCAGCGGATCTTCAACACGCTTGTCGATTCACCACTGCTGGACCATCTGCGACACGGCCGGAGCGACGATATTGACGCCTTGTTGGCGTCGACCATCGGAATTGGCATTTCACTAGCCAGCCTGGGCATCGAGCTGCCTCCGACCCCGTGAGGGCATCATTGACACTCTCGACGTTGCGTACGATGGGGACGGAGTGATGCATCGCGAGATCGTTATCGTTGGGGTCAACCATCGCAGGGCGCCCGTCGCAGTGCGCGAGAAGATCAACTTCAACGACGATGGCCAGCTCGACGATGCCCTCCGGCAGCTGATCGCCCTGGAACCGATCGAGGAAGGCGTGATCTTGTCGACCTGCAATCGCGTCGAGGTCGTCGCAACCACCACCGATGGAGACCTGGCTGTGGAGGCGCTGACGTCGTTTCTGGCCAATCGAGAAGATGCGGAGCCACGGCTCCTCGCCGAACATCTTTCCGTGTACCGAGGCCGTGAGGCGGTGCGGCATCTCTTTCGGGTGGCCGCCAGTCTCGACTCCATGATCGTCGGCGAGCCCCAGATTCTTGGGCAGCTCAAGGAGTTCTACGGCCGCTCCGCGGTCGTCGGCAGTGCCGGCACGGTGTTGCACCGCTGCTTCCACAAGTCCTTCAGCGTGGCCAAGCGCGTGCGCACCGAAACCGGCGTGGCCACCAAGGCCGTGTCCGTCAGCTCCGCAGCCGTCGAGCTCGCCTCCAAGATCTTCGACCGGCTCGAGGATAAGACGGCGATGCTCATCGGTGCCGGCACCATGAGCGAGCTGGCGGCACGCCACCTGATGGCGCATGGCGTCGCCAACATGATCGTCACGAACCGCACCTTCGATCGCGCCGTAGAGCTGGCGCGCGACTTTCGCGGCACACCGGTCCCGTTCAGCGATTTCCGCCGCTACCTCCCCATGGCGGATGTCGTCATCGGCTCCACCGGCGCCGACCATTTTGTTCTCACCCCGTCGCTGGTCGAGGAAGCGTTGCGCGAACGCAAGTATCGTCCGATGTTCCTCATCGACATGAGCGTGCCGCGCACCTTCGATCCCGGGATCAACGAGCTGGAGAACGTCTACCTCTACGACATCGACGACCTCGGCGGCGTAGCGGAGGTGAATCGTGACGAGCGCGGGCGCGAGGCCGAAAAGGCGGAGGCGATCGTGGAAGGAGAGGTTGACACGTTCGGCAAGTGGCTGGCTAGCCTCGACGCGGTCCCGACGATCGTCGCGCTGCGCCAGAAGATCGAAACGATCCGCAAAGCCGAGTTGGAAAAGACTCTCGCGACGTTCCACGAGCTGACACCGCGCGAGCGTGAGAGCCTCGATGCCATGACGGCGGCGATCGTCAACAAGATCCTCCACGGTCCCATCACGCACCTCAAACAGCACGACCGCCGGCGCGAGACCTTCTATTTGGCTGCAGCGCGCCAGCTCTTCGACATCGAGGAACCCGAGGACCATTGAGACAGACGCTCCGCATCGGTACCCGTGGCAGCCAACTCGCCCTGACACAATCACGCTGGGTGCAAGCGAGGTTGCAGGGACAGTATCCCGACCTTAACGTCGAGCTCGTAACCATCCGGACGACCGGAGACCGCTTCTTGGACGCACCGCTCAGCACCATTGGCGGCAAAGGGGTTTTCGTCAAGGAGATCGAAGACGCACTGACGGCCGGCCGCATCGACTGCGCCGTGCACTCCATGAAGGACGTGCCGACCGAGCTGGCCCCCGGGCTGGTGATCGCCGCAATCCCAGCGCGCGAGGTCGTGCACGACACCCTGATCGGCCGTACACGCGTCGCACTTCGTGATCTGCCACGTGGCGCGCGCGTGGGAACCAGCAGTCTGCGACGCATGGCGCTTCTCCGCGCGCAGCGTCGTGACCTCGAGATTGTGGCGCTGCGCGGCAACGTCGATACACGCTTGCGCAAGCTGACTGCCGGCGAGCTTGACGCGGTGGTTCTGGCTGCCGCAGGCCTGCGCCGGCTGGGCATCGCATGCCCAGAAGCAGAGGCCCTGGACCCGGAGGATTTCATTCCCGCAATCGGGCAAGGAGCCTTGGCCGTCGAGACCCGTGACGACGCCACGCGCGCGTTGTTGGCAGCGCTCGACGACGCCGAGACGCGGCTCGCCGTGAGCGCCGAACGCGCCTTTCTGGCGCGCGTCGGGGGCTCGTGTCGTACGCCGCTGGCGGCATACGCGACGGTAGAGGTCGGTCACCTCAACCTCCGCGCCCTCATTGCCCATCCTGACGGTACCGAAGTGGTGCGCGGTCGCAAAGCCGGCGCCGCCGACAGTGCACCCGACTTGGGGTACGAGTTGGCCGACGAGCTACTGGACCGCGGTGGGCGGCGTATCTTGAACGGCTTGGACGAAGCGGAACATGGCCGGTAGGGTGTATCTCGTCGGCGCGGGCCCCGGCGACCCGGGCTTGCTGACGCTCAAAGGGAAGCGCTGCCTCGAACAGGCAGACATCGTGATCTACGACTACCTCGCGAACCCGCGGCTGCTGGATTATGCCCGTCCTGACGCGCAGCGCTGCCTGGTCGGCAAGCACGGCGGCGGCGCGCGGGTTGAGCAGGAAACGATCAACGCGTTGATCGTGGAGCATGCGCGCCAGGGGAAGGTCGTCGTGCGACTGAAAGGCGGCGACCCGTTGATCTTCGGCCGCGGCGGGGAGGAAGCGGAGGCGGCGGGCGCTGCCGGCATCGAGTTCGAGATCGTCCCGGGAGTCTCATCCGCCATCGCCGTCCCCGCCTATGCGGGGATTCCGCTCACCCACCGTCAGCTGGCGTCGAACGTCATCTTCACCACCGGCTACGAATATCCCACCAAGACGGAACCCGCCGTCCACTGGAGCCAGCTCGCGCGCAGCGGCAGCACGCTCGTCATCCTGATGACCCAGCGGCAGCTCGACACCAATATGAACAAGCTCATCGCCGGCGGCCTTGATCCGGAAACGCCTGCGGCCGTGATCGAATGGGGTACCCGTGCTGACCAGCGAACGGTGATCGGCACGGCAGCGACGATCGCCGCCTTGTCACACCAGCGCGACATCAAACCGCCGGCGCTAGCAGTCGTCGGTGCGGTGGTGCGACTGCGCGAGCAGCTGAACTGGTTCGAGCGCAAGCCGCTGTTCGGGCGGCGCATCGTGATCACACGGCCGCGCCTCCTAGCTGCTGAGTTTGCCGAATTGCTCGAAGCCTGGGGTGCCGAGGTCGTGCCCTATCCGACCATAGAGACGGTGCCGCCGCCGTCGCTCGCTGGGCTCGACGATGCGATTCGGCGGGCTGCTGAGTTCGACTGGGTGGTATTCACCAGCGCTAACGGCGTGCGCGTGTTCTGCGAGCGCCTGCAGATGCTCGGCGCCGATCTGCGAGATTGGCACCGCGCGCGCCTCGCGGCGATTGGCCCGCAAACCGCAAGGGCCCTCGAAGCCCACTGCGTGCGCGTCGATACGGTTCCCGCGGAATATCGCGCCGAGGCGGTCGCGGCAGCCTTGGCGAAGATCGGCGTTGCCGGCAAACGCATTCTGTTGCCGCGCGCCGCCGGCGCCCGTGCGGCGCTGCCGCAGCAATTGCGCGAACACGGTGCGGTGGTCGACGACGTCCCAACCTACACGACCGTCTTGCCTCGCGCGCGGGCACAGGAACTGTGCGATTTGCTCGTGCGCGGCGCCGTCGACCTGGTAACCTTCACGAGTTCCAGCACTGTGCACAACTTCGTCGCGCTGCTCGATGGTGGCCTCACAGACAGGTGGCGCGACCTCACGGTTGGCTGCATCGGACCGGTGACCGCAGAGACCGCACGCAGCTATGGAATGCACGTTGCCATTCAGCCCGAGACGTACACCGTTGCCGCCTTCGCGGCGGCAATCGTACAATTCTACGCAACCGCACGTTGAGAGATCACTGACAGGAGAACAGAATGGGATTCCCCGAGTATCGACCGCGACGCCTGCGAAAGAGCGAACCCCTGCGCCGCATGGTGCGCGAAACGCGGCTGAGCATCGACAACCTCATCATGCCGCTGTTCGTTGTTCCCGGGTCACAGATCAGCAATCCCGTCGCCAGCATGCCGGGAGTGGCGCAGTTGTCAGTGGACCGTGCGGTGGAGGAATGCAAGCAGATCCGCGACCTCGGCATTCCTGGGGTGATCTTATTCGGGATTCCGGACAAGAAAGACAGCGAGGGCTCCGGGGCATATAGCGACAACGGCATCATTCAGCGTGCGCTGCGGGCGATCAAAAGAGAGGTCCCCGATCTCGTCCTCATCACCGACGTCTGTCTCTGTGAATACACCGACCACGGCCATTGCGGTGTGGTGATCGACGGCGATGTCGACAACGACTCGACGCTCGACCTGTTGGCCAAGGAAGCGGTGTCACACGCCAAGGCCGGGGCGGATATCGTGGCGCCGTCCGACATGATGGACGGCCGCGTCGGCACCATCCGTGAAGCGCTGGATGAAGAGGGCTTCGACCAGATCCCCATCATGGCGTACGCTGCCAAGTTTGCCTCGGGATTCTACGGACCGTTCCGCGAGGCCGCCGAGTCGACGCCGCAGTTCGGCGATCGCCGCTCGTATCAAATGGATCCGCCGAACGGCGACGAAGCCTTGCGCGAGGTGGAACTCGACATCGACGAGGGCGCGGACATTGTGATGGTCAAGCCGGCGCTGGCGTACCTCGATTTGATCTGGCGGGTCAAGGAGGCGTTCGGCCACCCGGTGGCCGCCTACAACGTGAGTGGAGAGTACGCGATGATCAAGGCGGCGGCACAGAACGGCTGGCTGGACGAAGAACGGGTCATCATGGAAACACTGATCGCCATGCGGCGGGCCGGTGCCGACGTGATTCTCACCTACTTCGCCAAGGCCGCGGCGGCGTTGCTGCAGCGCCGCGTGTGAACCAGACAGCAGGTCACCACGCTTGATATAATGCGCGTATCGGGTAGATATCGGCGGATGCTGCAGCACCACGGCGGAATGGGGCGCCGTCCATCGGAGGCAGGCGAACCGCCCAAGGAGGAACATGCGTGAGTCGTGAAGACTTGATTCAGATCGAGGGCACTGTGAAGGAGGTTATGGCTGGTGGCCAGTTTCGCGTCGAGTCCGACAAGGGACAACAGTTTCTCGCCAAGATTAGCGGTCGGATGCGCCGCTTCCACATCAAAGTCATCCCCGGCGACCGTGTTACGGTCGCCGTCTCACCGTATGACCCAAGTCACGGCCTGATCGTTTATCGCAGTACGTAACGCTGATTGCTTGCCTCGCCGCGCGGGCGAGGAGTTCAACATTCACGCTCGTCGCGAGCGAGCGTCGATTCGAGGTCGCGTCCGACCGCGTCGAGCGCGCGGGCACGTGCGACCGCGCTCAAATGCGTACGCACACAGGTCAGGAGTTTCTCCCGCACAACGGGACGCGGCAGGAAGTCGACCGCTCCTTCCTTCATGGCGCGCTGCCGATTAACGAACCGGTCGTCGCAGGTGAACATGACCACCGGGATATGTCGCGTCGCCGGGTCCTGACGCAGCGCTGCGAGCGTCGTCCAGCCGTCCATGCGGGGCATGATGATGTCCAGGAGAATCAGGTCGACGGGCTGATTGCGGGCCACCTCCAAGCACTGCCAGCCACGCATGGCCGTCAGACAGCGGATGCCGGAGTCGGTGAGCAGACGCACGGTGATGAGCAGGTTGTCCTCCGTATCGTCGACCACGAGGACGGTGCCGGGTGCGTCGCTTGGCATGGGGTGTCCTATCGATTGCGATTGCGGGTCAAATCGTGCGCTTCCATTTGCTATCCTTGTACTTGACATAGGCAAGCGTCGTTCCACAAGCGCCGCCATCGCTCATGGGAGGCAATCGTGAGGGACCTTCCGATCCCCGCCGGTCCCGCCGTCAGCTTCTTGTCAATGACTTGCAAAAGTTAACAGACCGTGACGAGCCACTTCTCGGCGTCACTGCGACGGCGCCTCCTGTTGCCGCCATTTCTCGTACTTTCGCTGAATGCGATCACGTTCCTGGGGTGGTAACTGCTGGAGCCGTTGATAGTTCTGACGAATGCGCGCGCGTTCGTCCGGTGACATCTGCTGCCAGCGCTCGTAGCGCTTTTCGATGGCACGCCGGCTGTCCTCGGGAAGGCGTTCGTGTTGCTGATAGTTCTGCAGGGTCTCGTAGCGCTCCCCCGGACTCAACTCACGCCAATTCTGCGCCAGCAGGGGGAAGGCCGCCACTGGACCCGCAAAGCAGGTCGCAAGAACGAGCAGCGTCAAGCCAGCGGTTCCCCCCTGCATCCTGCGCCTCATCCGTGCTGCGATGCGCTGTCGTCGTCGAGGGGCACCGACTCAACCGTGTCGAAGTGCTCGAGCACATCCAAGCGCTCGATCAAGGGGTAGTCTTTGAAGAAGTCCGTCTGCTGCGTCACTGCAGGCGGCGGAGCTTCCAATCCGAGTGGCATCAGCACCATTCCTGGCCCGATTGCCAGCAGGAGCACTACCGCGGCAACCGAAACAGCGGCGCCCGCCAGCGCCAGCCGTCCGAGCATTGTTCCCCAGACGTCGCGCAGACTCCACGCGGGCGCCTTGTCGTTGGCCGCCGCAGTCAGCTCGCGTCGCAGCCGCGCACTCAGAGCAAGCGGATCGACCCCATCCAGCGACGCCACCGCCCGTAGGGCGTGCTGCTGCCATGCAATGGCAGAACGCAAGCGGTTTGCTTCCGCCCCACAGTGCGGGCAGTGCGTGACATGCTCGCTGACCCGCTCATGCTGCCGCGCCGGCAGTTGGCCCTCGGCCCATGCGGTCAGATCTTCGCGAAAGTCTTGACAACGTGACATGGCTAGTTCTGCTCCTCTTGCATTCGATCGCGCAGCGTCACCGTGGCCCGGTGGATCAGGCTCTTGACCGCCGAGACGGAGCACGCCAATGCCGTCGCCACCTCGTCATATGACAAGCCCTCCAAGCGGGCCAGCAACAAGGCCGCCCGCTGTTGCGGCGGCAGATCCGCCAATACCACGCGCAGTCGGCTGAGGGTTTCCTGACTCAGCAGGGCGTCCTCGCTACTGCGCGTGGCGACCTCGGGGATCGACCCGGGGTCATCCACGCCATGTTGCTCCAGATGATCGCCTGCCTGGACGTGGTAACGATGGTCTGCACGGCGGACCTCACTCAGACACGCATTGGTGACCATGCGGTACAACCAAGTCGTGAAGCGCGCGCTGGGTACGTAGCGCGCGCGGGTGCGATAGATCTGCAGGAACACATCTTGCGCGAGCTCTTCGGCGCGCGCCCGGGTACCAACGAACTGTGCTGCGAAACCCACGACTGCTCTCACGTGCTTTTCGAACAACCGCTCAAAGGCAGAGCGGTCTCCCCGCTGCACCGCCAGCATGAGCTGTACGTCCGGATCGGCTTCGGCGTTCAGCGGCACACTCGCTTCGGGAAACGCCCCAGCGGACCCGAAGTTGCGCTGCATGAGAGGTTGGCACCGCCTGGATACGACAACCGTCCCGTTGGCGTCGTGCCGGCCGGCAGCGCCGGGCCCATTCGGAGCTAACCTCTGGCTCGTTTCCGGCGGCCGTCCGAGGCGCTACGGCGGCGCGCGACTCGGATCTGTGCCGCCGCCCGCTTCCCAGGCGCAACTCGCCGTAAGAGCTGATATTTCACCTTACTCGCCAGTTGCCCAAAGAGCATCCCGAGACGGTCAGTGTCATGCCGGCGCAGGGCCTCCTCGATACGCTGTCGGTGATCGTCCAGATAAGTGATTTGATACTGGCGGTTTTGAATGCGCACACGCTCCGGCACCTTGGCTCGCACCTGGACGATGCGAGCAATCTCATGCAGGATCGTTGAGTCTACGCGCGCCACCAGTCCCCCTTCTGGTCCACGACCCCTAGGAAACCTTGAGCCAAAGGCACGCTCTTGTACCACGAATCAGCCACCGGGCAAAGCGAAAAGTACCTGGTACCCGCCTGGAGCGTCAAAGAACCGGAAGCTTTTCCAATCGTTACACCGCGCAGGGCAGCCGCCCTCGTCACAGTCCACCGCGTTGCCGGCGCTCCTGCGCTTCCTGGTCGGACTTGCAGTCAATGCAGAGGGTGGTCACGGGTCGTGCTTTGAGGCGATCCAGACCGATCGGACCCGAGCAAGATTCGCACAGGCCATAACAGCCGTCTGTGATGCGCTTGAGGGCGTCGTCGATCTTATTGAGCAGCTTGCGCTCACGATCGCGGATACGAAGCACAGCATTGCGGTTGGATTCGAGCGAGGCGCGATCAGTTGGGTCGGGGAAGTTCTCCTTGCTGTCCGTCATTCCTCCCACCGTCCGCTCAGCCTCGTCCAGAAGTTCTTGGCGGCGCGCCATCAAGAGACGTTCAAACAGTTTCAGCTGGCGCTGATTCACACCCGATCCTCCCCGCGAATTTTGGTCTCCTACCACCGCCCTTCTGGGGTGTAAAGCGTGCTTTGCGGAGAATATGCTGTGGAGGCGGGGTCTTGCATGGAGCGCGAGGCCCAGCGTACGCTGCGGCCGTGCGCTACAACGCACGCAATCTCGATGCCGGTGTGCGCGATGCGGTGACGTTGCTCAACCACATCCCCGGAGTGATCACACGCGCCAGTTGCGAAGGGATGGATGCGCAGCCAGCGCGGCACGCGCATGCCGCACTCGCTTATGTAGCGTTCCGTCATCCGCTGCCGCTACAGCTACGAGATTTCTTGATCACCCGGCTCGGAGAACTCGCACGGATTGAGGACGATGGAATCTACTGCCGCTGGCCGCGGAAGAATCGGACATTCATTGGTTCCCTCGAGTCTGCTGCGCGCCTGTACCTGAGCGGTTCGGCGCGCACGTCGTGCCGCATCGTCCGCTGGCCCCTGGCCCGGCTGCGGGCTCGACTCGCTCGCCTGGTGACGCACGGACATGCGGTCGAAGTCCAACTCTGCCTGGTCTGTTCCGTGCTGGTTGGCGAAGCGCACCCAGAAACCCATCAACCCATCGTGCTGCTTCGTCTTCCACCCGACTTGCACGACCGGTGGTTCGCGGAGTTCGTGGCGCAACCGAGCAACGGACTCGACCCGGTGCTGGTTGCCACGGCCGGCTGGGTGCGCTTGTTGGCCCGTACGCAGCGCGGCGACTTCGGGACCGCCTACCGTCGCCGGTGGCTGCGCTATCGAGCCCAGCGGGTCGCCGACCTGACGACACGGCAGATCCGCTCTGGCGTCGATGCGGCACGGCAGCAAGGCATACCGGTCGACTTTTTCTTCGATGGCACCCACGCCGTCTTCATTTTGGAGCACGCGGGTGGCGCGCGGCGTTCACATGCTTAGCAACTCGTCGGAGTTGGTAGCCGGCCGCACCTCTTAGACGGCAGCCAGGTCGGCAGCACCTTCGATGTGCTTGTGTGCCGCGCCACGCGCCCAGGCGTCTGCTGCCAGGAGGGTGTCCAGGTCTTGCGCTCCCGATGGCACATGCGCATCGAGGACGTCGCTGAGGATGCCAGGAATGTCGAGAAACCGGACGGCGCCGTCGAGAAAGGCGGCCACCACCACTTCGTTCGCCGCATTCAGCACGGCCGGCGTTGTGCCCCCGGCATGCAGCGCTCGGTAGGCGAGGCTCAAACAGCGAAACTTGGACAAGTCCGGCTCGGCGAACTCCAAGGTGCCGGCCTGGGCGAGGTCGAGCGGCGGCAGATGGTCCAACGGCAGCCGGCCCGGATAGGCGAGGACGTACGAGATCGGGATCGACATGTCTGGAATACCCATCTGTGCAAGGACCGACCCGTCGATGTACTCGACCATCGAATGCACAATGCTTTGCGGGTGAATGACAACCGCGATCTGATCGGCGGGCAAGCCGAAGAGCCAGTGGGCTTCGATGACCTCGAGCCCCTTGTTCATGAGTGTCGCAGAATCGATGGTGATCTTGTTGCCCATCTTCCAGGTCGGGTGCTGGAGCGCCTCGTCGCGGGTCACACTCCGCAACTCGCTCAGCGGCCGCCGCAGGAACGGTCCACCCGACGCGGTCAGAATGATGCGCCGCACCTCATCCCGGCGGTGCCCACGCAGCGCCTGGAATATCGCGTTGTGCTCGCTGTCCAGGGGAAACAGGTTCACCCCGGCGGCGGCGGCCGCACGCGTCACCAACTCACCGGCAACCACCAAGACCTCCTTGTTGGCAAGGGCAACATC
>Ga0335082_10009187_pt1 | contig 10752 bp, 13 predicted proteins | sample Lox_Sample_41_FD_206718 | JGI IMG/M metagenome (GOLD analysis project Ga0335082, IMG submission 206718) | Soil microbial communities from Loxahatchee National Wildlife Refuge, Florida, United States - Lox_Sample_4.1 | ecosystem: Environmental > Terrestrial > Soil > Wetlands | place: USA... | reverse complement strand
AGCGGCACCGCGGCCGTGCCCACGTCCGCGCCCCGCTCGACTTCCTCGACCGCGCCCCGGATCGCCTCGGCGGGCAGGAACGGCTCGTCGCCCTGCACGTTCACGATCACCGCGTACGGGGCGAACTCCACCAGCGCCGCGACCTCCGCGACCCGCGAGGTCCCCGAGGGATGCGTCTCCCGGGTCATCACGGCCCGGAAGCCCGCCCGCTCGACCGCCTCCGCCACCTCCCGCGCCTCGGTCGCGACCACCACCAGCTCGAGCGCCCCCGATTCCCGCGCGTTGCGCGCCACCCACTCGACCAGCGGCCTGCCCGCCAGCTTGCGCAGCGGCTTGCCCGGGAGCCGCTCCGCGCCGAGCCGGGCGGGAATGACCCCGAGAACCCTAGCGCCGGCCACGGGGGCGGGGGGCGCGTGCAAGAATCACACCGCAACCTAACAGGCTGCCGGGAAACTGTCAAAGCGTTGTGGGAGGCTTACTTACGGTTTCGTGCGGGGGCCTGCAATCTAAGCGTTCGCCTCGGCCGGCGCTAGGGGGTGCCGCAGGCGTCGAGGAAGTTGCGCAGGATGCCCCGGCCCGCGTCCGTGCCGATCGACTCGGGATGGAACTGGACGCCGTGGATCGGCAGGTCGCGGTGGCGCACCGCCATCACCTCCGGGTCGTCGTCCCGGTCGGCCGACCACGCGGTGGCCACGAGGTCCGCGGGAAGGGTCTCCGGCTCGACGACCAGCGAGTGGTAGCGCATCGCGACGAACGGCGAGGGAACGCCCGCCAGGACGCCGGTCCCGTCGTGCCGCACCGGCGAGGATTTGCCGTGCATCAGCCGCGGGGCCCGGGAGACCCGCGCGCCGAACGCGACGGCGATGGCCTGGTGGCCGAGGCAGACGCCGAGCAGCGGCATCCGGGCGGCCGCGGCCGCCCGCACCAGGTCCACCGAGATCCCCGCCCGCTCCGGGACGCCGGGCCCGGGGGAGATCACCACCCCCCGGGGCCCGGCGGCCAGCACGTCGTCCGCGGTCACGGCGTCGTTGCGCTCCACGCGCGGCTCCGCCCCCAGCTCGCCCAGGTACTGGACGAGGTTGTAGGTGAACGAATCGTAGTTGTCGAGGACGAAGATCATCGTCCCCGCTACGGCACCATGTCCATGTTCATCCGGGTCACCTGCTGCCCCTGCACCAGGTTGGTGACCATGTTCGCCATCCGGCTGTGGTCGATGTCCACGTGCAGCTCGCCGGTGAGCGAGGCTCCGCCGTTGCTCCCGTTCATCGAGATGACGGCGATCCGGTTGCCGCCCTCGTGGTCCATGCGCTCGTACTTGTAGGTCACCGTGACCACGACCTGCTGGCGGTTCCGCCCCTGGCCGGTGGACAGGGTCATCGAGTCGGTCCAGGTGGCGCCCGGGCTGATGGAGCCCTCGGGCCACACGCGGTTGCGGGGGTTGTCGTTCCCCGCCCCGTTCCTGGTCATCATGTTGGCGACGAACGGCGGCAGGCCGGGCGGCGGCGTCACCTGGGTCGAGATCACGTGGCCGCGCGGGTCCATGGTCGTGGTGACGGTCATGCCGCGCATCATATCCCCCATGCCGCCTGCGCCCCGCCCGCCACCGCCGCCGCCCGCCATCACGGTGGAGTCCGTGACGTTCTTCACCACGTAGTTGGCCCCGTCCATCCCGGTCACGGTCTGGGTCTGGTAGGTCGACATCTGCATGCTGGGTGCGGCCGTCGTGTCGCCGGCCTGCCAGATGCGCGACCACATGCGATAGCGCGTGACCTGGCCCACCTGCGGCGTGAAGCGCAGCTGGATGGCCTGCGCGTGCGCCGAGGTGGCGGCGGCCGCCACCAGGGCGAGGCTGAGGATCACCGGACGCTTGTTCATGAGTGGCTTCTCCACTGGCGTTGGAGGACGGGATGGGCCGCCGGACGGCTCCGTGGCATCGCCCGGCGCGGTCAGGCCCTGGGATGATACGTGCGATGGACACTCCGGAGATACTCGCGGTCCACCCGCGTGTAAAGCTGCGTGGTGCTCAGGTCCGCGTGCCCCAACATCTCCTGCACCGCGCGAAGGTCGGCACCACCTTCGAGCAGGTGCGTGGCGAACGTATGCCGCAGCGTGTGGGGCGTCACCCGCTTCGAGAGTCCGGCCGCCCGGGCCGATTTCCGGATGATCCCCCAGGCGCCGACCCGCGACAGCGGGGTGCCGCGGGCGTTGAGGAACAGCCGCCCCCGGCCTCCGCCCTTCTCCAGCCTGGGCCGGATCTCGCGCACCCACAGGGCCACGGCCCCCAGGGCGCGCCGTCCGACCGGCACCAGGCGCTCCTTGCTGCCCTTGCCGAACAGGCGGGCGAGGCCCTCGTCGTACAGCACGTCGCTGAGGCCGATGCCCACCACCTCCGACACCCGGGCCCCGGTGGCGTACGCGAACTCCAGCAGGGCGCGGTCGCGCAGCGCCAGCGGGTCGTCGGCGTGGGGTGCGGCGAGCAGGCGCTCCACCTCCGCCACCGACAGCACGGTCGGCAGGGCGCGCCACTTCTTCGGGGTCGCCAGGCGCTCGGTCGGGTCGCGGACCACGTGCCCCTCGGCGACCAGGAAGCGGAAGTAGGTGCGGACGGCCGAGACGTGCCGCCGGATGCTGGTCGCGGCGAGGCCGAGGTCCTTCAGGTGGAAGATGAAATCGCGCAGCTGGGCCGTCGTGGCGCGGTCGGGCGACCGGGTGCCGCGGGACTCGAGAAACTGGATGAGGTGCCGCAGGTCACGGCCGTATGCCCACACGGTGTTACGCGATGCGCCACGCTCGAGCGTCAGGTAGTCGGTGAAGCTCTCCAGCCGGAAGGCGGTGGGCGCGTCAGTGGACGGCATGGGAGCGGCGCCAGCGCCAGATCAGGACGGCGAGCGCCGTCGTGACCACGAGGGCGATGACCGCGAACCACCAGCCCAGCCGGCCGATGTCGCGCTGGAGGGCGTCCCAGTTGCTGCCCAGGCGGTGGGCGAGCCAGACCAGGAAGCCGTACCACAGGCCGGAGGCGACCACCACCGGCGCCAGGGCGCGCCACGCGCCCAGGCCCGCGATGCCGGCGAACGGCGGGACCACCGCGCGGTAGCCCGGCAGGAACCGGCTCACGAAGATTCCCCACAGGTGGTGCCGCTGGTAGGCGCGGGCGATCGCCGCCATCGCCCGCGGCGAGAGCAGACGCCGCCCGGTGGGCGACTCCACGAACCGGCGGCCGACGGTGCGCGCCACCCAGTACATGCCGATCGCCGACGCGACGTTGGGAATCCAGGTGGCGAGAAACACGCCGGTCATCGTGACCGGGGCGCCCTCGCCGGCGAGAAAGGCCCCCAAGGCCACGAGCGAATCGGCGGGTATCGGGGGGAAGATGTTCTCGAGCGCGGCCAGCACCGCGATGACCCCGTACACGCCGGACGGGGGCAGCCCGGCGAGCCACAGGACGAGATGGTCGATCAGCCGGGCGTCGCCGGGTGGAGGGTGGCGACGGCCACCGCCGCGATGCCCTCGCCGCGGCCCAGCCAGCCCATGCCTTCGTTGGTCTTGGCCTTGAGGCTCACCGCGCTCTGGTCGACGCCCAGGGCCTTGGCCGTCGCGGCGCGCATCGGGCCGATCAGGTGCGCGAGCTTGGGCCGCTCGGCGATGACGGTGACGTCCGCCTGGCCCACCACGAAGCCGGCGGCCTTGAGCTTCTCGACCACGGCCTTGAGGAGCCGGGCCGAGTCGGCGCCGCGCCACTGCGGATCGTCGTCGGGGAAGTGCTGGCCGATGTCGCCGAGCGCGGCGGCGCCGAGCAGGGCGTCGATCAGGGCGTGGAGCGCCACGTCGCCGTCCGAGTGGCCCACCAGGCCGTGGGTGTGGGGCACCGTGACGCCGGCGATGCGGAGCGGACGGCCGGCGGCAAAGCGGTGCGAGTCGTAGCCGATGCCGACACGTGTGTTCATGCGCGCAGGATCCGGATGGCGAGATGGGCCGCGTTCTTGGCGTTGTCGATGCCGACGGTGCCGACCGGCACGCCGCTCGGCAGTTGGACCATGGCGTACAGGGCGTCCTGGCCGCGGAGCGGGCCCACGTCGAACGGCACGCCCACGACCGGCAGATCGGTCTGGGAGGCGGCGAACCCGGGCAGCGCGGCCGCCAGGCCGGCGCCGCAGATCAGCACGCGGTAGCCGGCGCCGCGCGCCCCTGTGACGAGGGCCGACGTCTTCTCCGGGTCGCGGTGGGCGGACGAGACCACGAAGTCGTAGCCGACCTTCGCCTCGTCGAGCACCTTGAAGGCGGGCTCGATCTTCGGGCGGTCGGACTCCGACCCGACGAGGATGAGGACGGGCTTGCTCACGCCGCGGTACCCCGGGACGAGGCCACGGGAAGCACGGGGGGCGCGAAGGACGCCGACGGTGCCGAGTCGGGCGCCTCCGGCGCCTCCTCCACCGGGCTGTAGTCCTGGCGGCGGCGCGCCGGCCGGAAGCCCGCGCCGCGGATGAGGTACTCCATCTCCTCGGCGGTGGTGCGGAAGGTCGTCCCGGCGGCCGAGACCACGCTCTCCTCCATCATCAGCGAGCCGAAGTCGTTGGCGCCGAAGCGCAGGGCGACCTGCCCGATCTTCATCCCCATCGTCACCCAGGACACCTGGAGGTTGTCGAAGTTGTCCAGCGCGAGCCGCGCGACGGCCAGCGTGCGGAGGTAGGTCAGCGCGTCGGTCTTCGGCGTGCCCTCCATCTCGCTCTTCTCGGGCTGGAGGGGCCAGCAGATGAACGCCGTGAAGCCGCCGGTCTTCGCCTGCTGCTCCCGCAGCCGCAGCAGGTGCTCGATCCGCTCGGCGTCGGTCTCGCCGATGCCGTACATCATCGTGCAGGTGGTGCGCATCCCGTGCCGGTGCGCCGAGTCCATCACCTCGAGCCACTCGTCGGTGAGCGCCTTCTTGCCGGCGACCAGCTTGCGCACCCGGTCCACCAGGATCTCGCCGCCCCCGCCCGGGATCGAGTCGAGGCCGGCGCCCTGCAGCGCCTCCACCACCTGGTCCACGGTCATCCGGAACCGCCGGGCGAAGAACTGCACCTCCGAGGGCGAGAAGCCGTGGACGTGGATGGGGTGGTGCGCCTTGATGTGGCGCAGCAGGTCGAGGTACCACTCGAACGGGATGTAGGGGTTGTGTCCGCCCTGCATCAGGATCTGCACCGCGCCGATCGCCTTGGCCTCGTCGATCTTGCGGCCGATCTCCTCGAAGCTGAGCACGTACCCCTCGGCGTGCCTGGGCCGGCGGTAGAACGCGCAGAACTTGCAGTCGGCCACGCACACGTTGGTGTAGTTGATGTTGCGGTCGACGATGTAGGTCACGACGCCGTCCGGGTGGCGCCGCTTCCGCTCGGCGTCCGCCAGCGCGGCCAGCTCGAGCAGCGGCGCGCGCTGGTAGAGCTCGAGCAGCTCGGCGGGCGAGTAGCTCACGCCGCCCCCAGGAAGCTCAGGGTCCCGTCCGGCACGACGCCGCGCGCCGCGAGGCGGCGCAGGAAGTCGGCGAGGCCCGCCAGATGGCGGTACGACAGGCCGTAGTCCAGGCCGGCGAGGTACTCGCGGCACCGGCCGGGCTCGACGCCGGTCGCGGAGGCCGCCGTGGCCGCCAGCTCGTCCAGGTGCGCGAGCCCCCACTTGCGGCTCGCCAGCAGGGCCCGGTGCACGGCCTGCACGGCGCCCCGGTCCACCGCGCGGCGCGCCGCCCACACGGCGAACACGAACGGCAGGCCGGTCCACGCCTTCCACGCCTCGCCCAGGTCCGTGACGTGCGGGTAGGCGCCCGCCGCGCCCAGGAGCAGCGCGCCGTCGCCGATCACCAGCACCGCGTCGTGCGGCACCGCGGCCAGGCGCGCGAGGTCGGCGGGCTCGGCCGGCGCTGACTCGGTGGCGAAGTGCACGCCCCAGCGGTCGCGGGCCAGCAGGTCGAGGAGCTGTACCGAGGTGCGGGACGCGGTCGACACCAGCACCCGCGCACCCTCCAGCCGTCCCGGCGGGCGGCGGCTGAACAGCAGCACGCTCCTGACCGGCCCGTCGGAGCTGATGGCGAGGTCGGGGAGCAGCTCGTACTCGCCGGCCCGCTGCGCGTACGCCACCGCGGAGATCACGCTCACGTCGAGGCGGCCGTCGGCCAGCCGGTCGTTCAGCTCGGCGGGCGTGCCGGTGACGAGCGTGGCGGGCGGCGCCACGACGCCGCGGTCCATCGCCCCGTAGACCGGGTAGCAGTTCACGTAGCCGATCCGGCCGAGGCGCATCAGTCGAAACTCCGCACGGTTTCGTACAGGGAGTTCCGCTCCACCGGCACCTTGCCGGCGCCCCGGATCAGCCGCACCAGGTCGTCGTAGCCCATCTCCATCGGCGTCGTGGCGCCCGCCTCGTGGTAGACGCGCTCGTAGACCACCGTGCCCTCGACGTCGTCGCAGCCGAAGTCGAGGGCCACCTGGGAGACGAACGGCGAGACCATCGGCCAGTGGGTCTTGACGTGGGGGACGTTGTCGAGCACCAGCCGGCCGACGGCGACGTTCATCAGGTCGTCGATGCCCGTGGTGGGGCGCCCGGTCCAGCCCATCTCGGCGCCCAGCGCGTTGTGGTCCGGGTGGTAGGCGAGCGGGATGTAGGTCAGGAAGCCGCCGGTCTCGTCCTGCAGGCCGCGCAGGACGAGCAGGTGCTCGGCGCGGTCGCGCAGCGTCTCGACGTGGCCGTAGAGCATGGTGCAGTTGGTCGGGATGCCGAGGGCGTGCGCCTGGCGGTGCACCTCCAGCCAGTCGTCGGCCGCGAGCTTGCGGTCGGCGATGGTCATCCGCACGGCGCGGCCGAACACCTCGGCCCCGCCGCCGGGGAGGCTGGTGAGGCCGGCCTCCTGGAGCCGCTGCAGCACCTCGCGGAACGAGCACTGTTCGATCCGCGCCAGGTGCGCGATCTCGACCGCGGTGAGCGCCTTGACGTGCACGCCCGGGTACGCCGCGCGCAGGGCGCGGATGATGTCGGTGTAGTAGCTCAGCCGGAGCTTGGGGTGGAGGCCGCCGACGATGTGGAACTCGCGGGTCGGGGCGCTCTTGGACCGCGCCGCCTCGGCCAGCACCTCCTCCAGGGTCCGCGTGTACGCGCCCTCTTCCTTCGGGGTGCGCGCGAAGGAGCAGAACACGCAGGTGTTCCGCAGCACGCAGACGTTGGTCGGATTGATGTGCTGGTTGGCGGCGAAGAACACCCGCCGGCCGTTCTTCGCGCGATTGGCCGCGTCGGCCAGGGCGCCCACGGCCACGAGGTCCCGGCTCTCGAACAGGGCGACGGCGTCGTCGGCGTCGAGGCGCTCGCCCGCGGCGAGCTTGTCGGCCACCGCGCGGACCGGGCCGCCCAGCCCCTGGAGCGCGGGGACCTCGTTCAGCGTCGCGGTCATCGTGCGGGCGCCGCTACGCCGCGAACCGCTTGGCCACCAGGCTCACGTTGTGGCCGCCGAAGCCGAACGAGTTCGACATCGCCACGTCCACCCGGCGCTCGACCGCGCGGTTGGGCGCGCAGTCCAGGTCGCAGTCGGGATCGGGCGTGACGTAGTTGATCGTCGGCGGGATCACCCCGCGTTCGATCACCAGCGTGCAGATCGCGAATTCCAGCCCGCCCGCGGCGCCGAGCAGGTGTCCGGTCATCGACTTGGTCGAGCCGAACACCAGCTTGCGCGCCGCCGGCCCGAACACCGCCTTGAGGGCCTGAGTCTCGGCGATGTCGCCGGGGGGCGTGGAGGTGCCGTGGGCGTTGACGTAGGCGACGCTCTCCAGCGGGACGCACGCGTCGGCGAGCGCGGCGCGCATCGCCTGCTGCGCCCCCCGCCCTTCCGGCGCCGGCTGGGTCATGTGGTACGCGTCGGCGCTCATCCCGAAGCCGGCCACCTCGGCGAGGATGGTCGCGCCCCGGGCGGTGGCGTGCTCCAGGCTCTCCAGCACCACGATGCCCGCCCCGTCGCCGAGGACGAAGCCGTCGCGGGTCTTGTCGAACGGCCGCGAGGCGTGCCCGGGATCGTCGTTGCGCGACGAGAGGGCCTTCATGTTCGCGAAGCCCGCGATCGCGAGCGGCGTGATCGCCGCCTCCGCGCCCCCCGCGATCATCGCGTCGGCGTCGCCGCGCTGGATGGTGCGGTACGCCTCGCCGATCGCGTGCGCCGACGACGCACAGGCGGACACGGTGCAGAAGTTCGGGCCCGTGACCCCGTAGCGGATCGCGACCATGCCGGAGGCCATGTCGGGGATGAACATCGGCACGAAGAACGCCGACACCCGGCTCGGCCCCTTCTCGATGAAGGTGCGGCACTGCTCCTCGAACGTGCCGATGCCGCCGATGCCGCTGCCGATCAGCACGCCGGTGCGGTCCGGCGCCGGGAAGCCCCCGGCGAGCCCCGCCTGCTGCACCGCCTGGGCCGCGGCCGCGACCGCGTACTGCACGAACAGGTCGCACCGCTTGGCTTCCTTGCGGTCCATGTAGGCGAGCGGATCGAAGCCCTTCACCTCGCAGCCGAACTGGACGTCCAGCGCCGACGGGTCGAAACGCTGAATGCGCGCTGCCCCGGACGTTCCGGCGACCAGCGCGCTCCAGGTGTCCTCGACCGTGTTGCCGACGGGCGTCACCAGCCCCAGGCCGGTGACCGCGACCCGACGCTCCACTACTTCGCGCCCATCCGCTGATGCAGGTAGTTCAGCGCGTCCCCGACCGTCCGGAGCTTCTCCGCCTCCTCGTCCGGGATGTCGAGGTCGAACTCCTTCTCGAAGGCCATCACGAGCTCGACGGTGTCGAGGCTGTCGGCGCCGAGATCCTCCATGAAGCTCGCCTCGGCGGTGAGCTTCTCCCGCTCGACCCCCAGCTCCTCGGCAATGATGTCCTTCACTCGCGATTCGAGATTCGCCATGTCGGCCATGAGAGGTGCGTCCTCCCCGAAGAGTGAAACCGCTACATCACCATCCCGCCGTCGACCACGAGAACCTGGCCCGTAATGTACGATGCGGCATCGGACGCGAGGAAGGCCACGGCGGCCGCCACGTCGTCCGGCGTCCCGAGGCGGCCCAGGGCGATCTGCGCGCTCAGCGCCTCGCGGGCCTGGGCCGTCAATCCCGCCGTCATGTCGGTCTCGATGAAGCCCGGCGCCACCGCGTTCACGCGGATGTTGCGCGACGCCAGCTCCTTGGCCAGGCTCTTGGTCAGCCCGATCAGCCCGGCCTTCGAGGCGGCGTAGTTCGCCTGCCCCTTGTTGCCCACCATTCCCACCACGCTGGCGATGTTGATGATCCGCCCCGAGCGCCGCTGCATCATGCCCCGCGTGACCGCCTTGGTGCACAGGTAGGCGCCCTTGAGGTTGACGGTCACCACGCTGTCCCACTGCTCCTCGGACATCCGCACCATCACGTTGTCGCGGGTGATGCCGGCGTTGTTGACCAGCACCTCGATGGGGCCGAGATCCCGCTCGATCTCCTCGACGCAGCTCGTGACCGCCGCGGGATCGACGACGTCCACCCGGAAGCCCTTGGCGCCGCACTCGATCTCGTCCGCCACCTCGAGCGCGTGCTCGTAGTCGCGGTCCAGCACGGCCACCCGCGCCCCGAGCCCGCACGCCAGCTGCGCGGCGATGGTCCGCCCGATGCCGCGTCCGGCCCCGGTCACCATCGCCACCTTGCCGTCCAGCTCGAGCTTCATCCGGCCTCCAGGAACGCCGCCAGCTCGGCCGCCGTGCCGAGGTTGAGCGTCCGGCAGCCCGCCACGATCCGCCTGGCCAGGCCGGTCAGCACGGCGCCCGGCCCCAGCTCCACGAACGTCGCGCCCTCGCCGGCCAGCCCGCCCAGCGCCTGCACCGACTCCACCCACCGCACCGGGCTGGTGAGCTGCTCGGCGAGGCGGCGCCGCGCGAGCGCGGCGTCGCGCACCGGCTCGGCGCTCGCGTTCGCCACCACCGGGAACGCCGGGTCGCGGAGCGGCGCAGCCCCCAGCGCCTCGCCCAGCCGCTGCGCCGCGGGCGCCATCAGCGGCGAGTGGAACGCGCCGCTCACCTTGAGCGGGATCACCCGCTTCGCCCCCGCCGCCTTGAGCAGCTCGCCGGCGCGCGCCACGGCCGCCGGATCGCCCGAGATCACGATCTGGTCGGGTGCGTTGAGGTTCGCGGCCACCGCGACCGCGCCCGCCGCGCTCGCCTCGCGGCACGCGGCCTCGACCTGCGCGGCCACCAGGCCCATCACCGCCGCCATCGTGCCCGGCCGGGCGGTCCCGGCCTCGTGCATCAGCTCGCCGCGCCGCCGGACCAGCCGCGCCGCCTCGGCCACCCCGAGCGCCCCGGCCGCCAGGTACGCGCTGTACTCGCCGAGCGAGTGTCCCGCCGCACCAGCCACCTGCCCCGCCAGCTTCGGCCCGGCCACCGCCCAGGCGGCCGCGGTGTGCGCCAGGATCGCCGGCTGCGCGTGGTCGGTGCGGGTCAGCAGGTCCTCCGGGCCCTCCAACATCACGGACGAGAGCCGGAAGCCCAGTGCCTCGTCCACCGCCTCCAGCGCCGCCCGCGCCGCCGGGAAGCGGTCCGCTAGGTCCTTCGCCATCCCGACCTTCTGCGAGCCTTGCCCCGGACAGAGCAGGGCGAAACTCACCACTTCAGGACCACCGCGCCCCAGGTGAAGCCCGCGCCGAACGTCACCAGCAGCACGATCATCCCCGGCTTCAGGCGCCCGCAGCGCCGCGCCTCGTCGAGCGCCAGCGGGATCGAGGCCGAGCTGGTGT
>Ga0335082_10009186_pt1 | contig 10753 bp, 9 predicted proteins | sample Lox_Sample_41_FD_206718 | JGI IMG/M metagenome (GOLD analysis project Ga0335082, IMG submission 206718) | Soil microbial communities from Loxahatchee National Wildlife Refuge, Florida, United States - Lox_Sample_4.1 | ecosystem: Environmental > Terrestrial > Soil > Wetlands | place: USA: Florida... | reverse complement strand
CCGGCCTCCTCGGCGAGAACCTCCTCGAGACCCGGAAGCGACTGGAGGAACAACAGTTCGGCAGCGCCCGGCTGGCCCATGGTGCACCGGACCGTTATTCCACGACCCGCTCGTGCCGCCCGAACGACAGAAGCCACGCACCTTCGAGGTGGTGGTCTCCGAGGTTATTCACGAAACCCCCGACACCGTCACCCTGGTGCTCGCTGCGCCGGAGATGCCCCAGTACAGGGCGGGCCAGTTCCTCACCATCGACCCTCACGTGTTCCCGACGATCGCCGGACAGGTGGCCTGGGTCGAGCACCTCAAGGGCGGAACGAAGGAGCTCGTTCGGGCCTACTCCATGGCCTCCGCTCCTCACGAGCCGCTGGCGATCACGATCAAGGAGGAACCGTACCGCCCGGGAGACCTCCACGCCCCGCTCCTCTCCCCTCTCCTGGTCCATGGGACGCCTGCAGGAACGCGCTTCCCGGTCGTCGGCTTCACGGGGCCTTACACCCTGCCCCCCGATATCGAGCAGCGGACCGACCACATCGTCCATCTCGTGGCCGGCTCCGGCGTCGTGCCCAATTACAGCATCCTCAAGGACGCGCTCCGGAATCATCCGCGCCTCCGCCACACGTTCATCGACACCAACAAGACCTGGGAGGACGTCATCTTCAGGGGCGGCCTGGAGCGGCTCGCTGAGCAGTTTGCCGATCGCCTCCGAGTCGTCCACAGCCTTACCCGTCAAGTGGATCTGTCGGGGCTGCCGCCCGGAGTCCGTCAGGGTCGCGTGGGGCGGGAGTTGCTCGAGGAACTCGTCCCGGACGCGCGGACCGCGTTCGCCTACCTGTGCGGCCCGGCGATCGCTTCCTGGGACCGGAAGAGGGCGCTGGAGGCGGGGACCTCGCCCACTCCGCGATTTCTCGAGTCCACCATCGGCCATCTCCAGGCGATCGGCTTCACGCCCGCCCGTATCAAGCGCGAGGCGTACGGCTAGACCTGCTGGCGAAGAGTGCTGGTCCGCACCCCGTCCGAGGTGCCGTCGGAGGTGCCCGTCGGAGGTGCCAAACACCTCTTGAGAGCCTGTCATTTCGACAAGTTGCACAGCCTCACGACATGTTTGGCACCTTCCGCGGAGACACCTCCCGCGCCGACACCTCCCGCGCCTCGTCCCGAGGTGTTTGACACCTCCCGCGGACACCTCCCGCGGGCACCTCCCCTCCCGAGGTGTTTGACACCTCCCGCGGACACCTCCCGCGGGCGGCCATTCAGTGACTCTCCAGGGCCCGGACCAGTGCCGGGCGAACGCCGGTGTCGGCGAGGAGCGCCTCCAACCGCTGCTTCGCCTCCCGCCACTCGGCGCGGACCTTCCGGCCGAGGATCAGCTCGTTCTTCAGCGAGTGCTCCCAGCCCGTCAGCTCGGTCACCGTGACCGAGTAGCCGTGCGCCTCCAGCACCAGCGCGCGAATCACGTTCGTCAGATGCGAGCCGAACTCCCGCCGGTGCCACGCATGCCCCGCCAGCGCGGCCACCGACTGGAGAGCAGGCGGCCGCTCGCGCAGCTGGCGGGCCACCTCGGCCTGGCAGCACGGAACCACCGCGACATGGTCCACCCCCCGCCGAATGGCCGCGGCGAGCGCGTCATCGGTCGCGGTGTCGCAGGCATGCAGCGCGGTGAGCAGATGGAACCGATCCGGCCACGGCGCGCTCGCCAGCGAGGCAGTCGCAAAGCGCATCCGCTCGAAACCGAGGCGCCGGGCACGGGCCTCGCTGCGGGTCGAAAGCTCGGGGCGCGCCTCGATGCACAGCAGCTCGCCCTTCTCCGCCGGCCCCAGGAACAGCTCGTACAAGACGAACCCCAGGTACGCGTTCCCGCTGGCAGCGTCCACCACCAGCGGTCGACCGAACCGGCCCAGCACGTCCTCCAGCGCCGGCCGGAGCAGACCGACCAGGTGATTCACCTGCTTCAGCTTCCGGAGCGCGTCGGCGTTGAGGTCTCCGTCACGGGTCAGCAGGTGAAGCTCCCGCAGGAGCCCGGAAGACTGGTCCGGAAGCAGCTCACGCGGGACCTCGGCGGCCTTGAGTCGACGCCTCACCCTCGCGCTCCGGGGGCGGCGCCCGACACGGGATCAGACCGGAACGACTTCCACCACCTCGGGGACGACCTCACGCAGGCGGTTCTCGATTCCCATCTTCAGCGTCATCGTCGAGGACGGGCAACCCGAGCACGAGCCCCGCATGTGCAGGTAGGCCACCCCGTTCTCGAAGCGGTCGAGCGTGATGTCCCCGCCGTCCTGCATCACCGCGGGCCGGATCTCGAGATCGAGGATCTGCCGGATCTTCTCCTCCACCTCGCTCCCCGAGGCCTGGGTGGCGAGATCCTCCAGCGCGCCCGGGGCGACGACCGGCTCACCCGCGTCCAGGTGGGAGTCCAGGGTCGCCATCACCGCGTCGTTCAGCGCATCCCACTCCCCCGCCTCGCCCTTGGTCACCGTGACGAAGTTGCTCCCCAGCATCACCCCGCTCACCCCCTCGATCCCCATGAGCTTGGAGGCAAGCGGAGACCGGGCCGAGGCCGCCTCGGCGGTGGTGAAGTTCAGTGCCCCCCGGGGAATCAGGGTGCGGTCCACCACGTACTTGAGGGTGCTCGGGTTGGGTGTCCACTCGAGCTGGATGTTGACGGACATGCACGAGCTTTAAGGCGCTCGGAGCCCGAGTTCAACACCCCCGGCAGGTACGGCAGAGAACGTGGTGTCGCTTCCCTCCCCCGCGGGTCCCACCCCCGACCCGGAAGCGACAGCACGTCCCCCTGGCCGCCCCCATCAACGCTCGGCCCGGGGGATTCCCCTCACCTCACCCCTTCCTGTGCGCCGGAATCTGCCCCGGAGCCCCGCGCCGGCGCCACCACCGGCCGGCCCCGACCCCGGCGAAGGCCACGACGGCCCCGGTGAGCCCCAGCGACAGCGCGGCGGGCCACCTCGCCGCCCGCGGCCGGGCGTCCGAGCTTCCGAGGAGCACCACCCCTGCCCAGGCCGCCGGCGGCGCCCCGCGCAGGATGCCCTCCCGCTTCGCCGAGGCCACCGCTTCCCCGATCGTCGCCCCGCCGCCGAGCGCACGGTACATCGAGGTGAAGAACACGGCCGCCTCGTCGTCCCGGGCCCGGTCCAGGGTCCCCACCACCGCGATCGCTCCCGCGGCGAAGAAGGCACGGGCCAGGCTCATCACCCCCTCGCCGCGGAACACCGCCCCCGCCGAGGTCTCGCACCCGGCGAGCACCACGGTCCGGCCCACCAGCGGAAGCCGGGAGATCTCCCTCGGCTCGAGCCGGCCGTCCTCGGCGGGGCTGCCCGCCGCGAGCACCACTGCCGCCCGCTCGGGGTCTCGCTCGTCGGCGACGGCGTGGGTGGCCAGATGCAGCAGGGACACCCCCTCCAGGCTCGCCGACTTGAGGAAGGATTCGGAGGCCGGCGCGCCCAGCCGGAGCTCGCTTCCTGCGGGGAATGCGCCCAGCGCAGCCTCCGCCTCCCGCCGGGCGTGGACCAGCGCGGCGAAGGTCCCGGGACCGTCGCGGAGGACCGCGGGCGGCCCGGTGGAGGCGGCGGGATCGGCGAGGACCAGCACCGTCCCCGCGGGCGGTCCGGGCGGGGCACGGAGCCGCCGCCAGAGCGAGGCCGAGGGTGCGATGGAGACCTCGAACCGCTCGGCCAGGTACGGAACGCCGGGACCCGCCGCGAGCGCGTCGAAGGGGAGCCGGTGAAGCGGCCCGTCGGGAATCAGCACCAGCCGGTCCACCCTCGCCGGAAGCGCCGCCAGGGCGGGGCCGAGCAGCTCGGCGTGCAGCCGCGCACCCGCGAGGCGATCCGACCCATCCCGCCTGTCGAGGAGCCCGGTCCAGGCGCGGATCTGCGGCTCGAGCACGTCCGCATCCGGGATCCGGAACGCCTCGACCTTCTCCCGGGTCAGCACCGTGACCCAGGAGCTCCCGTCCCGGTAAGGCGCCTCGATGATCGGCTCCGGGCGCCAGACCTGGAACGAGAGCAGCGCCTCGTCCGGAGCGAGCGCGGCCTGGATCTGCCCCAGGGCGGGCACCGTCACCGGCGGCGCCGTCCCCTCGAGGCTGCCGCCCCGGCTCTCGGCAAGCAGCGTCTCCATCAGCGCCCGTGCCCGCAGCCGTTCCATCACCCCGAAGGCGTCCTCCAGCGGTGTGCGCTCGTCAGCCGTTCGATGGGCGAGCAGCGCGCCGGCGAGCGAGCGATAGGCGAAGGAGTGCGACTCCGCGTAGCGCACCTTGAGGGGGACCTCGCGCTGGATCTCCCTGAGTCGCTCCAGGCGGTCCAGGGCCGCGAGCGCATCGGCGCGAGCGGCGGTCAGCTGGCCGACGCGGAACCGCATCCGCGAGCGCAGCACCAGCGCCCACGCCTGCTCGAGCTCTCCGCCGTGGGTCCACGCCTCCTCCACCGCATCCTGGGCCGTTCGGAGCGCCTCGGCGAGCTGCGGCGGCTCCGACGTCGCCAGCAGCTCGCCGAGCGCCAGCAGGGAGAAGAGCGGGGTCCGCCATCCGCCCCGGAGGCGGTGCTCGGCGAGCGTGGCACGCAGCAGGGCGAACGCCTCGGGGGTTGGGCCGAGAAGCAGCGCCAGCTCGACGCGGGAGGTCAGGTAGCCGTTCTCCGGCCAGTAGAGCGGGAGCGCCAGTCGCTCCTGCTCGGCGATCGCCTCGCGCACCATCCGCTCGGCGGCCTCGCGTGACTCGAGGCCGACCAGGGCCAGGTGGACCGCGCCGGTCGCCATGCCGCCGAGCGCCAGCGCCCGCCGTGGATCCGCGAGAGACAGCTTTCGCACCAGCTCCGCGTAGAGCTTCCGTTCCTGGGGGTAGTTCAGGACCGACGCCGCGAGGTGCGCCCGCGCCTGCAGGCTCTCCGCGGCGAGCCAGGGCGCGCTCGGCTCGCCGAGCGACAGCAGCCGCGCCTCGCTCGCCTCCGCCTCTCCGAGATCGTCGTGGGCAAAGGCGTGCTTCATCCGCCAGATCTCGACCAGCTGCAGCAGCTCCGGCTTCCCCGAGGCCCGCGCCAGCTCTCCGGCCCTCCAGAGCATGGAGCGAACCTCGTCGTCGCAGCGCATCCGGCCGAAGCAGCGGGCGCCGATGTGCGAGGTCAGCGCGTAGACCTCGCCGGTGAGATCGTGCTCGCGGGCGAAGCCGTCCCGGGCCAGTGCCCATTCCCCGTCGTCCACCTCCTGTCCGGCGAGCTCGCGGATCAGCGCCCGGTACAGTCGGGGGCGGGGATCGGCTGGATCGCGCCGCAGCCTCTCCTCGAGGAGCGCGAGAACCTCCTTGCGGTGCGTGCCACCGTTCGGCAACAGGCAGGCGTAGCCCTCGAGGGACCGCGGGTCGGCCTGGATCAGCGCCCTGCACCGGGACAGGGGGCGGGGGGCATCGGCGACCGCCGGATTCGGGCCGACCTGCACCAGGACGGTTCCCCAGAGTCCGAGAATCCGGACGACTCGCCGTGACAGACCCGCAGCCATCGCTCCAGAAACGTTACCCGAAGCGGAACCCTGTGATTACGTCAGAACGGCCGAGATGGCTCGCACGCGGGGGGGCGACGAGCGCCCCCATTCCTCGAACCCGGAGCTGATGCGGATCCGCCAGGTGCTGATCCGTGCAGTGGAGCGGCATTGCCCGCCTGGCCTGGCCGCTCACCGCGAGGATTTCGTTCAGATGGCACTCATTCGCCTCCTGGACCAGCCGGCCGGTGAGGGAACCGCCACCCGCGGAGCGTCTTACCTGTGGAGAGTCGCGTACACGGTGGTGATCGACGAGATCCGCCGCTTCCGGCGGCAGCAGCGCCAGGTCCAGCAGCTGGCGACGGGCGGGGGGACGGTGCCCGGGCCGGAGGCTCGCTCCGCGATCCTCGAGTGCATCGAGGCGCTCCAGGAAAGGCGCCGGGCCGCCGTTTCGTTGCACCTGCAAGGGTTTCGCACCCCCGAGGTGGCCGCGGCGCTCGGGTGGACGGAGAAGCAGGCGGAGAACCTGGTCTACAGGGGCCTGGCGGATCTCCGAGTCTGCCTCGAAGGGGGAGAGGAATGACCGAGGAGATGCTGCGGGAACGCTTCCTGGCCAGCCTCCCCGAGACGGACGGGAGCTCCTGCCCTCCCCCGGACGACCTGTGGGCCGTCGCCGCGGGCGAGCTGCCCTTCCACCGGGTCCAGGCGCTGCTGGGCCACGCAACGCGGTGCGCCCAGTGCGCCGAGGCGCTCGGCATCCTGCAGGAGGTCCGGCGGGCCTCCGCGGAACTCCCGGCCAGGACACCTCCCGAGCTCGAGGGCCGGCGCCGCGCGATGGGCCGGCCTCTCGTTCCCCTGGCCCTCGCCGCGCTCGCCGGGGTGGGAGCCTGGGTGGTGCTCCGCATGCCGGCGCCGGAGCACGCCGTGGTGGAACGAGGTCTCGCAGCCACCCCGTCGCTCCACGCGATCTCTCCCCCGGCGCTTCCCGCCCGGGACCCGGTCCTGCGCTGGTCCGAGTACCCCGGGGCCAGCAGCTACAACGTCACCGTGCTGACCCCGGACCTGGTGGTCGTCCACCACGCCGTCGGCCTCTCCGCGCACGAGCTGCGGCTTCCCGATGCGGTCGCGGGGCGGGCCCGCGGAGCGGAGCTGCTCTGGACGGTGGATGCGGTGCTCCCGGACGGGCACGCCGTCGCCTCCCCCACCTTCCAGGTCCGGCTGCAGTGAGGGCCGCGGCGCCCCGGCTCGGCCCGCACCCCGGGGACGCTCGAGGACCCGGCTCTGCCGGGGCGATCGGGCTCGTCTCTCTCCTCCGGAGCAGTCGGAAGCGGTCAGCCCGGGGGAGACGGAATCCGGGCGAGGGTGCCGGCGTCGGGCTCAGAGGACGTCGCAGGGAGTGCCCAGCGGCTGACCGGTGTAGACCCCGAGGTCCGAGTAGATCAGCGCGACGTTGTCCTCCACCGGCAGGCTCTTGAGGTCGCTGCGCTTGCCCTTCTGGATCCAGGCGCTCTCCTTCTTGTCGAGCACCAGGCGCAGCTCCCCGCTCCGGGTGGAGAAGATGTCCCCCTCGGAGTCGCTGACCACGTTGACCATCTTCAGGGGCTTCATCGCGCCCCGCGGGCCGGAGAAGAGGCGGAACTCCATGCTCCCCTCCTCGCGGCGCCGGTCCACGTAGTAGTAGGTCCCGGTGTCGTCCCGGGCCAGCGCGTAGGCGCGGAACTTCCACCGCGGGGGATGGAACTTCGCTGCGCCGAGCAGCGCCGATCCGCGCGCGGCATCGACCGGCTTGAACTTCGTCTCCCGCTCCCCGCAGCCCAGGGTGTACGTCTCCTCGCGGAACCAGAAGGTGGCTCCATTGCTCCGGCGGACGCGAGGTTCCCAGAAGTTCCGGCTGAAGGACTCGGTCCCGGACGACCCGCCTCCGAACACGCGCTGCTGGTAGAAGTCCTTACCGTCCTGCGACCAGTAGAGGTGGTCCCAGATGCTGTCCCCGAACGGGATCAGGGCGATGTAGTGCCCCTGGCCATCGTCGAGGACCACCAGCTTGTCCCGGACCGTCGAGATGTCCAGCGGATCCTGGGACGGCTCGGCCGCGAGGGACAGCCGGAGCAGCAGGACGAGGGCGGCCGCGGGCGAGGGTGTCACGGTCGGCGGGCGAGTATAGTCGAGCCGTGCCGATGGACGCTGGCCGCGAGCTCCTGAACGTGGGTGCGGTGCTGGGAGAGACCTACCGCATCGAGGGGCTGATCGGCCGGGGCGGCATGGGCGCGGTCTGGGCGGCCGAGCACCTCCGTTTGCCCGGCAAGCACGTCGCGGTGAAGGTGCTCCTCGACCCGGGCGCCGGCGGCGAGGAGATGCTCCAGCGCTTCCGGCGCGAGGCGGAGATCGCCTCCCGCCTCGGCCACCCGAACATCGTCGAGGTGCTCGACTTCAACACCCTCCCCACCGGGCAACCGTACATCGTCCTCGAGTACCTCCAGGGGGAGACCCTCGCCGCCCGTCTCGGCAGCGGGCGTCTGCAGCTCGACGAGGCGCTGGCCATCACTCGACAGATCGGCTCGGCGCTGCAGGCGGCCCACCGGGCCGGCGTGGTCCACCGCGATCTCAAGCCGGACAACGTCTTTCTCTGCACGCCGGAGGAGGACGTTCCGACGCGGGTGAAGGTCCTGGACTTCGGGATCTCCAAGATCCGCGGCTCCCAGTCGCTCCGCACCCAGGACGCGGTGCTGATGGGAACGCCTCAGTACATGTCCCCGGAGCAGGCCACCGGAAAGAACACCACCGTGGACGCCCGCACGGACGTCTTCGCGCTCGGGGCCATCGTGTACGAGATGCTGGGCGGTCAGCCCGCCTTCGCCGGCGGCTCCCTGGCCGAGGTGGTCTACCGGGTGGTCCACGGCCAGCCGATGCCACTGCGCGAGCTCGCCCCGGCGCTGCCGGACCACGTCATCGAGGCCGTCGAGCGGGCGCTGCAGAAGGATCCCGCTGCCCGGCACCAGGACGTCGGCAGCTTCGTCCTCGAGCTGACCGGACGGCCGCTGTCCAGCTTCCAGACCGGGCACCCCATCCCGACGGATGGCGGTCCCGGGCAGCCGCTGGAACCCACCCACACGCCTCACCCGGGCCGGCCCACCGCGTCCTGGCCGGGCCGGGCGGGGGCCTCGTCCCAGGCGTCCTTCCGCTCCAGCGCCGCCACCGTGCCCCCTCCGGCGCCGCGGAGGGCGAGCTGGCCGCTCCTCGCCCTCCTCGGGGTTGCGGCGCTGGCGACGGCGGGAACGGCCGGCATGCTGTGGAAGCGCCGGCAGGCGCCCCCACCCGAGCAGGTCGCCACCCTCGGCCCGCTCGAGCCCCTGCGACGCATCGAGCCACCTGCGCCTCCGGTGGCGCCCGCGCCGGCGGTGACCGCGCCTGCCATCCCCAACCCTGGTCACGAGCGGTTTCCGGCGCACCGGCCCGTCCATCCGGCCAAGCCGCGCACCGACCCGGCGAAGGGCCCGGCCGCCCCTGCAGTGGCCCCGGTGGCCGCTCCCGAGCCGGCCAGGCCCCCGCCTGCGCCCGCCGCCCCCGAGACGCCGGCGGACGGCGTGAAGCCGGAGGTTCACAAGCTGCTGGAGCAGGCCGAGGAGGCGCTCACCCGGAACAAGCCTCTGGAGGCGGCAAGGCTGGTCGACCAGAGCTTCTTCATCCAGAAGACCCCCCTCGGATACGCGATCCAGGCGCGGGCCGCGTGCCAGCGGCACGACGTCGGTGCGGCACGGGCCGCCTACCGGAACGTGACCGACCCGCTGCTCAAGCGTGCGGTCCTCCAGACCTGCGTCCGCCAGGAGGTCTGGCTCTTCTGAACCGGGCCAGACTCCCGAGGTCGACGCCTCGCCGCCTGGCCACGCACCGGGCCTCGTCCACCACGCACGCACCGCTTCCAGCCGCTGGCGCCCCGGTCTCGACGGCGGCATCCTCGAGGCCGTGCGCTACCCGGCCCGCCTCGCACACCTCGCCACCCGGGCGGTCGTGGTGGCCAAGCTGGCCCCCACGTTCGCCGAGGCCCACCACCTGGAGCACGACGAAGCGACGGCTCGCCTGAGCACCGCCCTCGCCGGCCCGTTGCTGGACGACCTGCTCGCCGCGACCTGGACCGCGCTCCTCGGAGGGACGAAGAAGCTGGACGAGGAGGGGCTGCTGGAGAAGATCGCCAGGAGTCTGCGCGATCGCCCCCTCCGCCCGGGCCGGGTCGCCCCGCTCACCGCCGAGCTGAGCGCGTTCCTGCTCCTGGCCGATCTCGCCGCGGGGACGGCCAGCGACGCCGCCGGACGGGTGATGGAGACCGAGGCCGGCAGGGAGCGGGCGCGCGCGGGTCTCGCCGCGGCCGGTCAGCAACTCGCGCGCGAGCTGACCCGGTGACCGACGCCGGACCCCGGCATCCCACCCCGTCCGAGCGGTCCGGTTCGTGGCAGCGGCGCCGGGTGTATCGTTAGAGGAGGCCCCGTGTCGGGGCAGCTCGAGCCGATGTCGCAGTCGCTTCCCACACAGTTCCGGGTGCACCGGTCCATCTCCGAGGTCCCGGAGGCGGCCTGGGACGCGCTCGTCGACGAGGAGGCTGCGCCGTTCCTCGAGTGGGCGTGGCTCGAGGCGCTGGAGTCGAGTGGCAGCGTGTCACCGGCCTCGGGGTGGGAGCCTCGGCACCTCGCGCTCTGGCGCGGGCACCGGCCCATCGCCGCGGCTCCGGCCTACGTGAAGACCGACAGCAGCGGCGAGTTCGTCTTCGACTTCTCCTGGGCCACTGCCTCCGAGCGGGCCGGCGTGCCGTACTACCCCAAGCTGGTCATCGCTGCCCCCCTGACCCCCGCCACCGGGCGCCGGTTCCTCGTCGCGCCAGGGGAGGACCGTGCCTCGCGAGTGCTGGAGCTGGCCCGGGGCGCGCTGGAGCTGGCCCGCGCCGAGCGGCTCTCCTCGGTCCACGTCCTCTTTCCCACCGAGGCCGAGGCCCTGGCGCTCGAGCCGCTCGGCTTCGCGGTACGCCAGGGCGTGCAGTACCACTTCCTGAACGAGGGCTACCGCACGCTCGAGGACGTGCTGCAGCGCTTCACCAGCAAGCGACGGAACCAGCTCAAGCGCGAGCGCCGGGCCCCGGCGGAGCAGGGACTGCAGATTCGCGTGGTCCGCGGCGACGCGCTCGCCGGCGCCGACCCCCGGGAGACCTTCCGGCTGTACGCGAGCACGGTGGACAAGTTCGCCTGGGGGCGCCGCTACCTCAACCCGCGGTTCTTCGCCC
>Ga0335082_10009185_pt1 | contig 10753 bp, 8 predicted proteins | sample Lox_Sample_41_FD_206718 | JGI IMG/M metagenome (GOLD analysis project Ga0335082, IMG submission 206718) | Soil microbial communities from Loxahatchee National Wildlife Refuge, Florida, United States - Lox_Sample_4.1 | ecosystem: Environmental > Terrestrial > Soil > Wetlands | place: USA: Florida... | reverse complement strand
TCAAACCATGCGAGCGCAACCAGTGGCGGGGCCGAGGTTCTGCGCCGTCTGTACGGCGCGGACGGGCATTCGATCACGCTATCGAATCCCGCCGTGCCCGGCATTACCTTGCACTACTGCTCGTTTGCCGAGATCACTGCCGATGTTGACGACGCGCGTGTCTATGGCGGAATCCATTTTCGATTCGACCAAGTGGCGGGCAGAAAACTGGGCCGGGCAGTCGCCAAAGATGTCTACAAGAACAATCTTCGTCACACGCACCACGCGGATTGATCCTGGTCGCCGGGAAGGAACTGTACGGCATTACCGAGGTTGGCGTGCCTCTACTTGCGGCCAGTCGGACGAAACGGATGCGGTCGTATTCAAGATCAGCGTCAATAACAACCGTGAAGGAGAACTCAAATGAGACGGACCATGAAACTAACCCTTTTGCTCCTGGCGGTCAGCCCGCTGCTCATGGCAGCCGATTATCGCTTCGTGAAAATTGATTTTCCCAACGCCATCTCCACCGAAGCCCGCGGCATCAATGCCCGCGGAGACATCGTCGGTGACTACGTAGACGCCGATGATGTCACCCATGCTTACCTTCTGCGGCAAGGGGCCTTTACCAGCTTTGATTTCCCAGGCGCTGTCTTCACCGGCGCCAAAGGCATCAATGCACGCGGAGACATCGTTGGAACCGTCGTGGATGCGAGTTCTGTCGCTCACGGATACTTGCTGCGCGACGGTCAATTTACCCAGATCGACTACCCTGGAGCCAGCGGCACCTCTGCGTTTGGAATCAACAACAGCGGCGACATCACCGGATCGCATAGTGACGCAATGGGGCATCAGAGTGGCTTTCTTCTCAAGGATGGCGTATTCCGCAACGTGCGTGTTCCCGGCAGTCTCAGTACCGGCGCATTCGGAGCCCAAGACAACGGACGGCTGTGGGTGGGTGAGGCGCAGATTTCGCCTGACGTCTTCCGCGGCTTCGTTCGGAACAAGTCAGGCGCCTTCCAGCTGATTCTCTTCCCTGGCTTCCCCTGCACGGTTGCGCGCTGGATCAACCAGCGAGGGGATATCGTCGGGTTCTTTCCTGATACCCATAACGAAGAATGCGCAGAAGAAGCCCCGAACCATGGGTTTCTACTTCGGGATGGTGAATACACGCAGATCGATTTCCCTCGATCACCTTACACCCGCGTGCTGGCCATTAATGATGACGGGGTGATTGTGGGCCGCTTTGACGACAGGCATGGCAGCACGCATGGGTTCAAGGCGGTGCCCACGGACTGACAGCGAGAGAACCTTGGCGAGGGCGAACACCGGAGGTCGATCACATGTTGCGGATTGCAGGAATTGCGTTGCTAATGACTTCAAGGATGGAGACGATGTGCCGGGCGTTTTCATCGCCATGGGTCCAGGCATCCGCAAGGGTGCGCGCATCCTGGGCCTGGACATGAGTGTCCTTGACGTTGCGCCCACCATCCTTCACCTCTACGGCTTACCGCCAGTGGAGGGATCCCGAGGGCGTGTCTTGACCGAGATCTTTGAAGGAAGCCAAACGCCCAAATGAGAGGAATTGACATGCGACAAATCATCCGAGTAACCCTGTTCTGCCTGGCGGTGAGCGCGCTGCTATTGGCCGCCGACTATCAATTCGTGAGAATTCACGTTCCCAAGTCTATTTGGACCGAAGCCCATGGCATCAATGCGCGGGGCGACATTGTTGGTACCTACACCGATGCTGACGATATCCGTCACGGGTTCCTGCTGCACAAAGGAGAGTTCACGACCATCGATGTTCCCGGCGCCGCAGTGACCTGGGCGGCCCGCGGCATTAACGCACGGGGAGACATCGTCGGCAACTTCGACGATGCCGAAGGTACCGCCATACACGGCTACCTGCTCAGCAACGGACAGTTCACGCAGATCGACTACCCCGGAGCGAGCGGGACTGTCGTCGAGCGTATCAATAACGCCGGCGACATCACGGGAAACTGGTTTGACGCGCTTGGGAATCTGGGCGGCTTCATTCGTAAGGATGGCAAATTTCACAATGTGAGTATTCCGGGTGGTTTTTTCGAGTCCGTGCGCGCGGCCCAGGACAACGGTCGCGTGTTGGTCGGTACATACAGCGACGACGGCGGCGGGGTACGGTATCACGGATTCATCAGGCGTAAACCGGGTGAATTCGAACAGATCGATTATCCCGGCCTGTCGGTCCCGTGCACCGGCGTGCGGTACATCGACCAGCGAGGAGTCATGGTGGGAGGATTTGCGCGTATCGACGCCGATGAGCCATGTCACCCACCCTTTCGTGAAAACCATGGTTTCCTGCTTCGGGATGGTGAGTTTACACTCATCGATTTTCCTGAATCTCCAGCCACCGAACCAATGTGCATTAACGACGATGGGGTAATTGTCGGCCGATACACCGACCGGAATGGCAGACTGCACGGGTTCAAGGCGGTGCCCAGTGACTCACAGTGAGGGCTTGGCGAGAATTGACAGGCCTGGAGGTCCACTGCTATGGCTACTCCGCTGGTTCCTGACGGCTTGTGGAACTTGATTGAACCTCTCTTGCCGCCACTGAAAACCAAACTAAGAGGAGGGCGGCCCTGCGTGCCTGATCGAGCATGCTTCAAGGGCATTCTGTTTGTCCTCCGCAGCGGCATTCCCTGGGAGATGTTACCTAAGGAGCTGGGTTGTGGTTCGGGCATGACGTGTTGGAGACGCCTGCGTGATTGGCAGCAGGCTGGCATCTGGCAATTGATCCACTTTGCACTGTTGGACTGGCTTTGTCGATTTGGTCACATCGATTGGTCCCGAGCCGTGGTGGATAGCTGCTCGGTTCGAGCGGTTTTTGGGGGCCGCAGACCGGTCCGAATCCCACCGATCGGACTAAGCTCGGCAGCAAGCGTCATCTGATTTGCGACGGGCATGGGGTTCCACTGGCCATTCAGCTCACCGGGGCCAACCGCAACGATTCGCAGCAGGCAATTGCACTTGTTGATGGTATACCGCTCCTACAGGGAAAACGGGGACGACCACGCAGTCGTCCTGTTTGCGTGATCGGCGACCGCGGTTATGACGCGGAAGCGATCCGGCGGGGCCTAAGATTTCGCGGGATCAGGCCGGTTCTCGCAAGGCGAAACACCGAGCATGGCAGCGGACTGGGCCGATCGCGGTGGGTAGTAGAACGAACCTTCGCTTGGCTTAATCAGTTTCCCCGCCTGCGCGTTCGTTACGAAAAACGAGCTGACATCCACGAAGCTTTCCTGTCTCTTGCATGTGTTCTAATCTGCTGGCACTTTCTCCGAACACATTGGGTAGGGAGTTAACCACTCGACCTTTTTTGCTGCGGGTTTAGCCAGTTGAGATGAGGCCACCCTCCGGTTGCAGGCCCGGCTCCCGCCTCGTTACCCACTCGTCAAGGCTATTCCGATCATCAGTTGTTAGCGTATGTCCACCATATCAATTCCAGTTGCACATCGAAGACCGGGGATTAACTGGAGAGCACACCAGCCTACGTTAAAGATAGGTTTTGTTAGACGCTCTAAACAAAAGAAATGGTCCGGGTGGCAGGAGTTGAACCTGCGTGGACATGTGCCCAAGACATGTGGGTGGCCGCTACCCTACACCCGGATCTGAAGAGAGGGCCTTACAGCCCTCTCCGATTTAACCTTTCACGCAGACCACCTGGCGCAACGTGTGTACCACGTCCACCAGATCGCGCTGCGCTTCCATCACCGCGTCAATGGACTTGTACGCCATCGGAGTTTCGTCGATGACGTCCGCATCCTTACGGCACTCGACGCCCGCTGTCGCCTTGGCGTGGTCGTCCAAGGTAAAGCGGCGCTTCGCTTCGGTACGTGACATGGCGCGTCCGGCCCCATGACTACAGCTCATGAAGCTTTCCGGATTGCCCTTGCCGCGCACGATGTACGAGCGCGCGCCCATGCTGCCCGGGATGATGCCCATGTCGCCTTCACGCGCACGCACCGCCCCCTTACGCGTGATGAGCACGTTCTCGCCGTAGTGATGTTCCCAGGTCACATAGTTGTGATGGCAGCTCACAACTTCCACATTGGCTTCGAACGCCGGGACTTCTCTCGACGCCTGTACCGCCGCGATCAGGTTGCGCATCATTAGCTCGCGGTTGGCCAGTGCATAGTCCTGCGCCCAGTGCACTGCGCGGACGTAATCCTCGAAGTGCTCCGTGCCCTGCGGCAGGTACGCGAGGTCCTGATCCGGCAGGTTGATCATCCACTGACGCATGTCATTCTTCGCCAGCTCGATGAAAAACGTACCGAAACGATTGCCCACGCCACGCGATCCCGAGTGCAACAGGAACCAGACGTTCTCGTTTTCATCGAGACAGACTTCGATGAAGTGGTTCCCAGTGCCAAGCGTCCCCAGGTGATTCACACGCTGCTTGTGATCCAGCTTGGGATACTTGTCGATGATCGCCTTGTACGCCGGCTCCATCTTCGCCCACACGTCCGCGTGATGTGCTGGGGCATCCGACCACGCACCGCGGTCGTTCGCGCGTCCGTTGTCGGTGCGTCCATGCGGCACTGCCTTCTCAATCGCGGTACGGATGCCGTGCAGATTGTCGGGCAGATGGTTGGCGTGCAAAGAAGTTTGCACGGCCATCATGCCGCAGCCAATGTCCACACCGACCGCCGCCGGGATGATCGCGCCACGAGTTGGGATCACGCTGCCCACGGTCGCACCGATGCCCCAATGCACATCCGGCATCGCCGCTACCCACTTGTAGATGAAGGGCAACTGCGCGACGTTCAAAAGCTGCTGGCGTGCGGCGTCCTCCAGCGGCACACCCTTGGTCCAGGCCTTGATAGGCACGCCCTTATCCGGCTTCATCACGTTGTAAGTTGTCTCTGTCATCGTCATTCCTTTCTTGCGACCAACACCGTCCGTTACGAATCTGGTGGCTCGGCACGGAATTGAACCGTATCCATTGGCTTTTCAGACCAGCACTCTGCCGTCGAGTTCCCGAGCCAAACTTTGGTGGACGGTGCGAGAATTGAACTCGCATTTCACGGTTGCAGGCCGTGGGTAATCCCCTTATACGAACCGCCCATGTGGGGCGAGATGAGAGAATCGAACTCTCGTGACTTGAGCCACAATCCAGTGCCTGAGCCATTCGGCCAATCCCGCCATCGAAAAATCTGGAGCTGGTCGAGTGAATCGAACACTCGTCGGAGAGGTACAAGCTCTCTGCACTCCCACTGTGCTAGACCAGCAAAACTCTGGAGCTGGCACGCAGCCTCGAACTGCGGTCGGGCGCTTACCATGCGCCTGCTCTTCCGGTTGAGCTATACCAGCGGAGCTGGCGCGGCGATTCGAACGCCGATCACGGACTTACGAGGCCCGCGCTCTTCCTACTGAGCTACACCAGCAGCAAAAACTTTTTGGAGGCGGTGGGGAGAATTGCACTCCCGATGATCTCCTTTGCAGGGAGACGCCTTGCTGTCTTGGCTACACCGCCTCAAACCTACTTACTAAGTCTGGAGCGGAAGGCGGGACTCGAACCCGCGCTCTCGACGTTGGCAACGTCGCGTCTTGGCCACTAGACGACTTCCGCTTTTCACAAAATCTATGGAGCGAGCAGCGAGAGTTGAACTCGCGTCATCGGGTTGGAGGCCCGAGGCACCAGCCGCTATACCATGCTCGCCCATCAAACTTGGCAGGGGTGACAGGATTCGAACCTGCTTGAACTCGTTTTGGAGACGAGCGCCCTTCCCGTCGGGTCATCACCCCTGTGGCGGTCGCAACGGGAGTTGAACCCGTCCCTCCTGATAGACAGTCAGGCATCCTGCCGCTAGACTCTGCGACCACTTTCACAATTGGCTGCGAGGGCACGATTCGAACGCGCATGAACCGGATCAGAGCCGGCTATCCTGGCCAATTGGATGACCTCGCAACTTTTGAGGAGGGAACCTTCGGATACGGTGTGTTTTCTGGACAAGAGAAGTAACCGTAGCCTTCACCACTCCTCGAATTTCTCTTCATCGCTCGTCAATGAGCGTCCTCCTTTGCTGACTTTTCAAACTGGCTGCCGGGGAGCGATTCGAACGCCCGTACCCGGATTCAAAGTCCAGGGTCCTGCCACTAGACGACCCGGCATCACCCTTTCAACGCGATTGCTTTCATGCACCGGACACACAACACCGCCGACTCATCCACGTTGTGGCCAAGCCTGCTGCGATCTGTACGCGCACGATTCACCAACTCGCAGTGATCGCCTCCGCGCTCGCAATAGAGCTCCGATGCAAGCTCGATCTCAAAGCCTTCGAGTTCAATCGTTTGTGTCCCCATAACTTTGGTAGCAGCGAGGAGAATCGAACTCCCATCTCAGCCTTGAAAGAGCCGGATCCTGGCCGTTAGACGACGCTGCCTCCTATCCGCGCGTTAGCAAAATAGCCATAAAAACCAAAAGCCCCCGATTTGTATCGGAGGCTCAGAAAGACTATGCGCTGCTGATGTGCCCCCGGTTACATGAACGTACCTTTGCCCGCTCCTTGCCACGCAGACGTGGCCGGTGTCGGGAAGCAATCGATATGGGGTTTGCGCATCATTGCTAGATCTCAGTTATCACTCTGGCATGACTCCGCAGATTCGTCAATGCCCCAAGAGTGGTGGACACACAAGGCAAGTTTTGGTCTTATGGGCAATCGGTCCATGGAGCGGCGTCCGCCGCTCCATGCCCTAAACGTCCGAATTTGGCGACTATCCACTCAGGACAGCTCCTTGCTCTTTCCATAAGCGGCCGTAGGCGGACTGAGACTAAATGCTGGACCGGCAATCGATTCGTCGTTCTTCACCTGTGTTTGTCAGCAACTCGATCTCACAGCTGCTAGAATTAACACCCGCATATGAGGTTCGACGATCCACTGAGTACTTGACGCGATCCTGTCGCGGCGACCGTAACCGCATTCGCGGTTTGACAGGCGGTTCATCAATAACACGCTGCCGGAAGGAGGTTGTCGCAATGGTCGAGCCGGTTTCTCTCTCCCTGGCAGCAGTACTGCCTTTCATATGCGACAAGCTGGCGGACACGGCAGTCATACCGCTGGGTGACAAACTTACCTCTTGGTCTCGGGATCGCAAAACGCAGCAGCAGATTGAGACCTCCATCAAGAGTGCATTGGTCGCCGTCAAAAACGTCTATCCATACTTCGATCGCCTGTTAGAAGAAGAGGCTTTGATTGGCGAGATCTGTAAATTGGCCGTAATCCCGCCACTTCTACTCGAGCCCGACTACGGGACGATGCTTGACTCGTGTTGGCGCATTACGGCTGATCCCCGTACCGCCAAAGACGCGCTGGCGGATTTCGTGAACTTCTTCCGCGAACAGTGGCAGCGTCAGCCAGCATTTCAACAAATACGAGAATCATATGAATTAATTCAAGTACGTGAACATCTTGCCGGCTTGCAAAGGGCAATGCAGTACTCTGCAAAGGAAATGCAGAGTATCGCAAAAATGATGAGCGCTGGTGTTCCGACGTTTGCCGCTACACCGCATTTGCCGAATGCACTCTTGCTGAGAGCATATCTTGATCAACTTGTTCTTTCGTATGCGCGCCCTGGATCTATTCCTAGAGATGTGACAGGAGCCAGCAAAGAATCTCCTGCCGGGGTTCTACTCCTGGACCCCTCTCCCGAACTTTCCAGCGCGCCAGAACCATTCGAGACGGTACTGAGCCGTGAACAAAAAATCGTTCTCCTTGGAGAACCAGGGATAGGTAAGACAGAGACCCTTCGATGTATGGCCTGCATCGCAGCACAGTCAGCTCTAGGGTCATTGAGCTCTCGAGCCGGCATGCCTGACATTCCGATCTATCTTGAGCTTAAGTTTTACAACGGTGAAGCTGACCTTGAGGAACTACTCGCTGAGGCAGTAGACCGATTGGTGCGGATCCGTCATCTTGCCCTACACGAAGATCGTACGGAAAGAACCAGGGTTATGAACTTGTGGCTTCGTGATCCAGAGAGCCACTTTCTACTCCTTCTCGATGGCTTGAATGAGGTGCCGCGCCAGCACCACCTTTCAATTCGGCAGTCACTTGGCGCACTACTCAGCTACCCCCACCGAATCGTTCTCTCGTGCCGAGACGTTGATTACGACGAAAGCCTCAGTGAACGGTGCCGATCATTTCTGTTGAGAGGTCTTGACCCCTCTGTTATTCGGGAGTCCATGGAGCGCAGTCTTGGGAAGGAAGGAAGGGCCCTTTTTGAGGACGTGATCAATACTGACCGTAGAATGTTGACCCTGGCAAGCAATCCGCTTCTTTTGGAGCTCCTGCTAACCGTCGCTAAAGTCGACCCGCATCACGCGCTACCGACCAATTACGGAAGATTGCTAAGGCGATTCGTCGCCGATATGCCCCGACGTCGAGCAAGAGAATCGGTACCGGCGACTGTCCCGAATGACGTTGTAGTGACTACTTTGGAGGAGATCGCGGCGCTGATGAAGAAAGAAAGCGAGTTGACGTCTCCTCTTGGCAGCTTGCGAAATCAAGTCGGCACTGGCGCTTACTCTCTAGATGAAGTCCTCGCCACAGCTCTGGCTTGGCGCTTGCTGAAGTCCAACGACCCAGTTGAATTCATTCATCCACTCTTTCAGGACTACTTCGCGGCAGGGTATTTGGCCACCAAATTGGACTTGGGGGGCAACATAAATGGACTGCTGAACCCGATTGTGACACTGGGAGAATGGTACGAATCGATCGTCATGCTGGTGGACCTGAGTGGCCGACCAGCCGAACTAGTAGGTTTCTTGAGCGAACGGTTGCTAGGTGGCGAGATGATGTCTGCAGCCGACAAGCATCGTTTTCTTTTTCTGCTTGTGGATTCGTTCAACAAAAGCGCAGCCTGCGAAAATAGTGAAGTCCGCGGAAAAGTGGCGGAGGCGCTACGAACGGCTGCCCGGTCTCCAGAAATGCGGCTAATTGCCTTCAGGCTACTCAACGCGGTTGATGAAGTGAGCGCGGCTGTCTTTCTAAACGCTGCACTGGAGTCCCCAGACGCCAACATGCGGATGTTTGCAGTCGGCCAGTTTGAACATTTCTACGATCCAGAACGAGCGATTGGAGCGTTGGCGAGAGTTTTGGGAGACGAGGACCGCGAAGTTCGCTTGCGAGTCTTTGATTATCTCCACAAATCTGGGGAAGCAGCCCTCGCTGAATTGATAGCTTCTTTGTCTTCCGGAAAACGGCTCCAAGCAGTCGGCGCTCAGGAACTATTGCTCAAACTAGGTAAACCAGCCGTTGCACCTCTCATAGCGCTTATTCGCGGCCAGGGCCAGAAGGACGCGCACTGCCTGGCTGCTGCAGCTCTCGGGGCACTGGGGGATCATCGAGCGGCAGAGCCTCTGCTGCAGTTGCTCAACTCACCTGATGCGAGGCTAAGGTCGGCATCCGCACGAGCCCTTGCGGCCATAGGTGTTCGTTTGGCAGTTGAACCAGTCATTGGATTACTCGATGACAAAGACGTCGCCGTGAGATTGAGTGCGGCAGAGTCCTTGATTGTTCTGGGACGGGTTCCACCCATCGCTGGTTTGACTGCATTGTTGAACCATAGCGAACCGGATGTTCGAAGCAGCGCAGTACGCGTTCTCGCGCAAATTGATGCTGTTGGTGCGTGTGAAGCACTTGTCGGAGTTCTGAAGGAGGATCCCGATAAACAGGTCAGAGAGGCAACAGCTTATGGGTTGGCCAGTTATGGTGACCTCGCCGCGGATGCACTCAAAGAGGCTCTAGGTGATGCCGAATTCTATGTGCGTAAGGCAGCTGCAATAGGGTTGTGGAAGATTCATAGCGCTCGGACTCTTGAAGTCTTGGCAGAGGCGTGGAGACTTTCCAGCCTAAGGTACGTCTTGCTGGCAGCCATGAGGCAACATGTGCTTCCGGATATTCTTCCGTATCTGACCGCTGCGGTCGAGGACACCGATCCTGAGGTTCGGCGACTTGCTGCGGACATAGTATGGGATGAGATTCGCAGGGATGAGTACAATCTCAATGGTTCAATAGTCCGAAATCTCATTCCCACCCTGCTGAAAGATCAAGACGAGATGGTATGTAACATGGCGATCACAATCGTCTGGCACCTCCGAATGTCTGAGGATTGGATAGTCGGCGAGCTTGAACGAATTGCGAGCACCGCCCGCGATGAAGGCCTGCGTCAGTTTGCGGCGGAAGTGGTCGACTCAGTACGGAGACGGACAGAGCGCGAGCATTAGGTCGCATATGCAGTGAAGGCCATCCTAACGAGTTCACGAGCCCTTGCAGCCACAACAAGCTTGCTGCAAGGGCAAGGTTCGAAACGCCTCTTTGACAATCCGACCATGCGGTTGAGATGGAGAAATCAAAACTGACGCGAGTAGGTCGTGGACGGGCCGGGAGTCAAACCCGGATCTACAGCTTCGGACGCTGCCGTGTTGTTCGTTACACCACCAACCCATCTGGAACTCGCGCCGGGAATCCAACCCGGATCTCTTCGTTAGGACCGAAGCGCCATCATGCCTTAGACCACGCGAGCTTAATTAATGTGGAGGGGATGCAGAGAATTGAACTCTGATCTCAAGGTTCGTAGCCTTGCGCCCTCATCCGTTGGACCACATCCCCACGTTGGAGGCGGCAGAGAGATTTGAACTCTCATCGTCTCAGGTAAAACCCCGAGGTAGAAGCTCGGAGCATTGATCCGTTATGCTATGCCGCCTCTTTCTTGCTCCTGGTGCGGGATG
>Ga0335082_10009183_pt1 | contig 10754 bp, 10 predicted proteins | sample Lox_Sample_41_FD_206718 | JGI IMG/M metagenome (GOLD analysis project Ga0335082, IMG submission 206718) | Soil microbial communities from Loxahatchee National Wildlife Refuge, Florida, United States - Lox_Sample_4.1 | ecosystem: Environmental > Terrestrial > Soil > Wetlands | place: USA... | reverse complement strand
CCATTACGTATGCGATCGGCCGCGCGAATCAATGGTAATAACCTTCCCTGCCCACCTTGCCCCTGAAAACCGAGTAACTGTAGATCGTATACCCCAGCACGACCGGCAGAATGATCGCCGCTCCCCAGAGCGTGAACTCAAGCGTTTCTCGCTGTGCAGCCGCATCGTAGAAGGTGATGCTGGGCGGGACCGCATGGGGGTAGATCGAGGCAAAGAGGCCAAGATACCCTGCGAAAAAGAAAACCACACTGAACACGAAAGGCATGATCTCACGCCGTGCTCTCAGGCTTTTGATGATCCCGAAGAAAGCCAGTAGTCCCATCAGAGGGAAGATCCAGATGAAATAGACCCTGGGCGCACTGATCCAATGGGACATGACCCTGGGATAATGAAAGGGGGTCCAGACGATCATTAAGAGCTGAAAGATCAGCACGACTACCGATGACCGGAAGGCTGTGCCGTAAGCGCGATGTTGTATTTTCCCCGTTGTTTTGATGATCAGAAACGTGGAGGCAAGAAGGACATAACCGGCGATCAATCCGCAGGCCATCGCTATTGAGAAAGGAGTCAACCAGTCAAAAGGACCGCCCGCAAAATCGCTCCCGGCTGTCTTTGTTCCGGTAATGACGCCGCCCAGGATCAAGCCCTGTCCTGACACTGCAGCAAGACTTCCAAGAAAGAACGCTCTGTCCCAGATATGTTTCCGCGTGGCGTGTATCCGGAACTCAAAGGACACACCACGGAAGATCAGGCCATAGAGAAGCATAAAGAGAGGGATATACAGGGCGCTGAACAGCACTCCATACATCAGCGGGAAGGCCACAAGCAGGATGCCTCCGCCGAAAACGAGCCAGGTCTGATTCGCGTCCCAGACGGGTGCGATGGTGTTCATCAACGTGTCGCGCTCTTCCTCATCATGGGTGAACGGGAACAGGAGAGCGATCCCGAGCCCGAAGCCGTCCAGGATGACGTAGAGGATCACACTAAGACCCAGAAGAGCGATCCAGATAGAGACGATTGCCATAAATCACTCCAAAGATTTTTTACCGTGGAAGCGCCGAGCGATCCACTGTTCCCCGGATAACAGGGATCAAGGATGCCAACCCTGAATTCTGCATCATCTTCTCTCTGTGACTCGTCCGGCACCGCCTTTTGAGCTTCCCTCCTAGACGTTTGCCATCCGATCATGATCTTGTAAAGGCAGCATCCCTGCCGGTAGCTGTACCGCCGGGATCGGGCTCGACATGTCCGGTCCTCGTCCGATGGTCCTGAGGACGTAGTATGAGTAGACGGACCCTATCGCCGCGAAGATGACGAGAAAGAGACTGAGCGACCAGATCACATTGCCCGGCGCGATTGGTGAAACACCTTCGGCCGTTCTCATAAGACCATAAACGAGCCAGGGCTGGCGGCCCGCTTCGGTCGTTATCCATCCAGTCAGGACAGCAAGAAAACCGAGGGGATGGACGATTAAAAGCGTCCAGAGAAATGGGCGGTACTCGGAGAGCCTCCCCTGTCTCCAAAGGAAGAGTCCCCAGACCATCACGAGGAGCAGGAGCGTTCCTATGCCTGCCATGACGCGGAATGTCAGGAACACAACAGGAACGCTGGGGCGGTTCTCGCGCGGGAAATCTCGGAGCCCTGGGACCTGGCCATGAAGAGTGTGAGTGGCCAGGAGACTCAGTCCGTTCGGAATGGAGATCTCAAAAGCATTTCGCTCCGCCTTCATATCAGGAAAGGCCACAATGGCAAAGGGTGCGCCCCCTTCCGTGTTCTTCTCCCAATGGGCTTCAATCGCTGCCAGCTTGGCAGGCTGATGATGAAAGACCATCCCGCCGCTCTGATCGCCGATGAACATCTGGACCGGGGCGAACAGGGCTGCCATGATGAGTGCGATCATGAGCGAACGTCGAAAAAGGGCTCTGTAGCTGCCTTTCAAGAGATAGTATGCGCTGACACCGGCAACGACAAAAGCAGAAGTCTCGAGCGCTGCCGTGCTCATATGAAGCATGCGCACGACCGTGGAAGGATTAAAGATCGCCGCGTGGAAATCCGTGACCATGAACTTTCCATCGATCAGACGGTAACCGGCCGGGGTCTGCATCCATGAATTCGCAGCAATGATCCAGAAGGAAGAGAGAATGGTCCCCATTGACACGAGCGAGGTAGCGAGAAAATGCATGCTGCGGTTTACCCTGCTCCATCCGAACAACATGATGCCGAGGAAGCCGGACTCGAGAAAGAAAGCGGTCATGACCTCGAATGCCATGAGAGGGGCCATGACGTTACTGATCGCTTGGGTGAAGCGGGAGAAATTGGTACCGAATTCAAATTCCAGCACGATCCCGGTGACGACCCCGACGCCGAAATTGATGGCAAAGAACTTCACCCAATAACGATACATGCGGTAATACAGTTCCTCCTTCGTCCGTATCCAAAGGAACTCAACGACTACAAGAAAAACGGAGAGACCTATGGTCAATGTGGGAAAGAGGATATGGAAAAGGGTCGTGACGGCAAACTGTATTCGTGAGAGCAGAATGGCGTCCATAAGAATGCCTCGGTCCGGGGCAGAGATCACCCGATCAGAAGACCATGACCTGTGACACTGAAAAATATGAAGAAGCCACGATTTTCACTGTTAAGTTATTGGTTTAATTTATATGATAAACAAACAGAGCAAACCCGCCAAAGAATTGTCTTGTACTAGTATAGCAGAGTCCGTATCCCGCGAGTTGCTTGGGGAACCTCTCTTCATGCAGCGTTGCTCCGGTTGGACGGCTTGCTCATTTGTCCGAGTGTGAACAGAACAGGCCGGCGAAATCGCCGGCCCTTTCATTTGCGGGTGCGCAGAAAATTGACCAGACTCCACCGCTCTTCCGGCACGAGTTTATCCTTGAAAACGGGCATGCGGCCGAATCCGAAGGTGATTGCCTTGAAAATAGTCGAGTCGCTCAGACCCTGCACCATGTCATGGTCGAGTCCGGGCGGCGGGGGAACAAGCTTTTTCCCGACCGGACCGCGTTCCGCCGAGGTCTGGCCGTGGCACAGGGCGCAATTGATGTCGAAGAGCGCCTTGCCCCGGGCCACGGATTCCGGCGTCGCAGCGATGGGATTTCGCAGCTCTGATTCCTGCGAGACGAGCTCTTTGCCGGATACGGGCACAGAACCGGCAGGCGGGGAAAGGACCGGTGCTTTGTACGGTTTATAGGTTTGCTGATCGTCCATCCAGATCGCAGCCATCAGCAAAGGCGCCGCAGCCAGGACAGCAAGTGCAATAAAGGATCTCTTCATGGCGTCTCCTCTCTCGTAATGCGGAGAGCGCCGGATTCCTTCAGGAGGGATTCTGCCCGGTTTGTCTGGTCTCCCGCAGAGACGGACACGCTGATGCCGATGAATCCGTCGGCTATAGCGGGATCGTAGGGCCGCTCTTTTCTGGGCGGGAGCTTCATTTCCACGAACATGCCCACGATGGCCCCAAGCATGGAGAAGAGCATGGTAAGCTCGTACGTGACGATGCCCGTCGGGAAATACGCGATGATCGGCTTGTCGCCGGTCTGCACGGGGTACACATAGGCAGTGCCGGCTGCCAAAAGGAAACCGGCGCAGGCGCCGAAAATTCCTCCGGCCATGGACATCCAGCGGAACCAGGTGCGCTGGTCGGTCTTGACGATGACCCCGTCGGGATAGGGCGCGGACGTGAGCGAGGTGATGGTCTCCTCGGAAAACCCGGCCTTCACTAGGCCGTCCACTGCCCTGGTCGCGGTCTCAACATCCTTGAAAATCCCCAGCGTCTCCATCGTTCAACTCCTTCTCCGTGATCCTCTGTTCCGCATTCGCCCTACTCCTCTTCCGAGATCGTATGCACCTCTGTCCGGCCGAGTCTGATATCGGAATGGCGTACCCCGAGTTCGCGCACATCGGTCACCGCCACCATCGGGAAGAACTTAGCGAAGAGCACGTACATGAGCGTGAACCCGCAAAAAGCGGCCGCGGTGACGGAAAGCTCCACCCACGAGGGCGAGTAGCTGCCCCAGATGAAGGGCATATTCTTGTGGGAGAGCGACGGCACAATAATGAGATAGCGCTCGATGAACATGGCGATATTGATGAGGACCGTGATCACGAGCATCGCTTTTACCGAGCGCCTGATCTTCTTGAAACAGAGGGCAAAAATCGGCAGCACCGCGTTGCTGATAAGCATGAGGATCAGGAACGGCGTGTACTTGCCCGCCATGAAGCTCCAGACCTCCCATTCGATCGGCTCATGGGCGTACCAGGTTGTCTGGACCTCGACAAAATAGGCGTATGCCCAGAGCAGGCAGATGACCAGCAGGAGTTTACCCATATTATCAAAGTGGAGCGGGGTGAGATACTCCTCCAGATGAAAGACCCGGCGGATGATGATCATGAGCGTGATGACCGCGGCAACGCCGGAGGTGATCGCGCCGATCACGAAGTAAGGGGGAAAGATGGTGCTGTGCCAGCCAGGGACCACCGTGACGGAGAAATCCCAGGCAACGATCGAATGCACCGAGACGGCCACCGGGATGATAAGGGCAGCCATCAATGTCGAGGCCTTGCGGAACACCACCCACTCGCGGGCCGTTCCCCGCCACCCCATGGCGAGGATGGCATAGATCTTTTTTCGCCAGCCCGAAGCGCGGTCGCGGACAACGGCAAGATCGGGGAGCATTCCCAGGTAGAGAAAGAGGCTGCTGCCGATGATATAGGTCGTGATGGCCGTGGCGTCCCATAAAAGCGGAGACCGGAAATTCGGCCAGAGTCCCCGCTGATTGGGATAGGGCATGAAATAGTAGACGACCCAGTTGCGGCCCAGATGTATGACGGGGAAGAGGCCGGCGACTGTGATGCTGAACACCGTCATCGCTTCGGCAGCGCGAAGGATCGGCCTGCGCCAGTTGGCCTGGGAGAGGCGCAGGATGGCTGAGACCATCGTTCCGGAATGGGAAAGGCCGACCCAGAACACGAAGTTGGCGATATAGATGCCCCACATGACCGGACGGTCCAGGCCCGTCACACTGAGGTCGGTCATCATCTGGTAGGTGAAGGCGGAGATTCCCCAGGCAACAACCGCGCCAAGGAAGAAAGCGAGCCCGTACCACCGCCAGGTCGGCGTGCGCATGGAGGAGAGCATCTCGTCGTTCAACTGTACGGCACTTTTTGCGGCGAGTGCATGCTCGGGCTCAGACATGTTCGCGCCCTCCTCCCTTGAGATAGTAGATCGAAGGATGAGTGCCCAGGTTCTCCAGGAGCCGGAACCGCCGGGGACTTCGGGACAGCCGGGAGACACGGCTCCGCGGGTCAGCTATATTCCCGAAGACCATTGCCTCGGTCGGGCACGTCTGCACGCAGGCCGGCTGCACCTCTCCGTCCTTGATCATTCGTCCTTCCGCCTTTGCATCTTCCTTGACCCGGCGAATGCGCTGGATGCAGAAGGAACACTTTTCCATCACCCCGCGGCTGCGTACAGTGATGTCGGGGCTTAACTGGTTTTCGAGGGGTGACGGCCAGGCGTGCTCATGATCGTGAAAATTAAAGACACGGACGGCATAGGGGCAGTTGTTGCCGCAGTAACGGGTACCGACGCAGCGGTTGTATACCTGGCCGTTCAAGCCATCCGGGTTGTGGTAGCTGGCATAAACCGGACAGACCGGCTCGCAGGGAGCGTCGTGGCAGTGCTGGCAGAGCACGGGCAGGAAGCGCACCCGGATGTCGGGGTACTCGCCAACCCAGAACCGCTCGATCCTGAGCCAGTGCATGTTACGGCCTTCAGCGATCTCCTTTTTCTCGCAGATGGCCACATTGTTTTCCGCCTGGCACGCGACCACGCAGGCGCCGCAGCCGGTGCAGCGGTCGAGATCGATCACCATTCCCCACTTATAGGGGCTCGTGATTTTTTCCATGGCATGAGATCCTTCCAGTCTTATAACTGCGTCTTATACCTAGCCTTGATGCCTTCGTAAAATCTCGTCATATCTCTATCAAGTCGCTCCGGTAGCTCCCCTGCGGATGACCGGCTGTGACCAATTCCCCCTTCTCCGAAATCCGGGTCACTCTAACGCGCGTTGCATTCCACGCTGGTTGGGCGGCAGATTCTTCCCCGGAAATTGCCAAAAGCTGGAGCGGGTTCGCTCCCCGCCCCTTGGCATAGCGCCCCATATCGCGGTGCCCCTGCCCCAGCGGGATCGCCACCATGTCGGGACGGATGCCGGGGTAAATCACGGCCGGCACGCGCAGGGAGCCTTGAGGCGAAGTGACCTCGACCAGATCGCCAAAATTGATCCCGAGCTCGGCAGCGGTCTTTGGGTTAATCTCGACCCAGCTTCCCCAGACCGCTGTGGTCATCGGGTCAGGAAGCTGCTGGAGCCAGGGAAGCGGAGCGCCCCGGCCGTCAAAAAAGGCCGTCGAGGGATATACTGAAAGATGGAGGGGAAATTCCTTTTCATTCCCCGTAAAATGCGGTTTAGCGGGTTCGGGAATTTTCGCGCCTCCCGACCACTTGTAATCTTTGATCTGGCCGGTGACTGTTTTGAAGATCCCCCCCTTGCGAAGGAGGTCTACCCACGCAGCTTCGAAGTCAGCGCTGCCTGATACAGCGACATGCTTTCTCACACTAGCCCGCAGCATTTCCAAATAGGACGGGTAGGGAAATGCCGCTTTCATCTCCCCGCCCAGCTCACTCGCCGCAGTCATCAGCACCTCGGGGAACTGGCGCGTATCGAACACGGGCATCACCACGGGCTGCATGAGACCGATGACCCCTTCCCGCGTTCCGGCCATCGGGATCACGTCTCCCCAGCTTTCCAGAGCTGCGTGGTCCGGCAAGACCAGATCAGCCATCAGGGCTGTATCATCGAGAAGCGAGGAGAAGCTGACAACATACGGAACTTTTGCCAGCGCTTCCTGGAAGCCCGTGGCAGGCGGGATGGAATGGACCGGGTCGCCATAGATCATGGCCATCCGCATCTGGTTTCCGCGCATTTTTTTGACAAGAGAAATAAGTTCGTCAAATGAATTCGTCGGGCCGTCAGGGGACCCGGCGTCCGGAAAGACCCCGCCGGGCCTGTTCAGGTTCCCCGCGAGCACGTTGAGCATTTGGACGGCGCGAATCGCGTCGGGCCCGTTGCTCTGGAAGGCGACGGACTCCCCTGCCATGGCCAGCGCAGGACGCGTCAAAGCGAACTCCCGGGCCACCTCGGTGATGGCTGTTTGAGAAAGACCGGTCTCCTCCGCCACCCGGGGAAGATCGTACAACCTGAGTCCCCTGAGCAGCTCGTCTGCATGGAGCCCGTTCGTTGCAAGGGAAGCTTTGTCGTAAAGCGACTCTGCCAGAATAAGCCGGGCCATGCCGAGGGCCAGCACTCCCTCACTGCCCGGTCTTGCCGGCATCCAGCGATCAGCCGATGCGGCGGTCAGCGACATCCGGCCGCCAACGTAGGTGAAGTGGCCGCGGACCGTGTCACGGGCCTGGCGCATTTTGCCGAAAGCGTAACCGTACTGCACGGGAGACAAGTGGCTTTCCACAATATCAGCGCCGAAACTGAGCAAGTACCGGGTCTCAGCCACGTCGTAAAAGGGGAGGGTCACTTGCCCAAAGCTTCGAAGGTCAGCCAGACGCAGCCAGCCGGGACTGAGCAGCTCATAGGAAAGATGAAGAGGCGAGCCGAAGGAATGCATGAAACGCGTTGTCAGCTCCGCGAGGGTACCCCGGAGCTCCGGCGTCAGCAACGCCAGGCTGCCCGGGGACCCTTCCTGCTTCAGGGCCTTGAGATTGCTCGTCAGGAGGTCCAGTCCCTCTGCCCAAGAAATCTTCGTGAATTTTCCGGAACCGCGTTCCCCCGTCCGCTTGAGCGGCTGTGTTACCCGATCGGGATGGTATAACTCCTGCAAAATGGCCTGCCCGCGGGCGCACAGTTTCCCCCTGTTGACTGGGTGGAGAGGGTTCCCCTCGATCTTCTTGGCCCGCCCCTCGGACACCCTGGCCAGGATGCCGCAGCCTGCTGGACAGAATCGGCAACTGCTGGCATAATAATCGGCCCTCCCTGGAGTCACCCCTTCGTCAGGCGGAATAAGGTAGGGGATCAACTTCTCGTTAGCGGACTTGCACCCTGCCAAAAAAGCACCGGCTGCCGTTATGCCGCTCAGCTGCAAAAAAGTTCTGCGATCCATACGGGTTCCCTCATTTGTGACAGGTCCAGCAGTCGATGCTTGCCTTATGCTGGCGATGGCAGTTCAGGCACCAACCCATTTTGATTTTGACGCTCCGGGTTATCCGCTCCATGGTGGCCACGTCGCCATGGCAGGTACCGCAATTGAGCCCGGCACGAATATGCATCATATGCGGGAAATAGACGAAGTCCGGCACGCCGTAAACTCTGACCCACGGAATCGGCTCTTTATTCTCCCAGTACGTCATCAGCTTTTTGATTTCCGGTGAGTTCTGAGCAATGAACAGGTGGCAGGCGCGGCAGTCAGCAACTGCGGGAATGCCGGCGACTGTGGACTTTGGGGCATATCGATGACAGAAAAGGCAAGGAATAGCGTTGTCGCCGGCATGTTTCTTATGGCTGAAGGCGATTGGCTGGACCGGAGAGCGGTCACGAAGATCGAGCGGCAGAATGTACATGTACGCAAGGACGGCTAGAACAGCGATGAAGATGACGAGCAGCCCGCTGATAAGCCACGTTATTTTCATGCCGTTTGCCAGGGATAAACCGATGCCTGCGGAGCATTCAATGTCGCGGTTTTACCCCCTGCCCTCCTTGCTGCGAGTTTCCCTCCGGACACGAAACACTTTCAATTTTACCTAAATCGCGCTAATAGTCAAGTCAGATGATGAGAATATCCCGCACGCCCCTGACATACCGTTGTCCGAGGGAGAGGAGTTTGAGGTAGTATTGGTCAACGCAGGGTACGAAATCGTGCGCGGACACGCGGACCCGTTCCGTATGGCCGTCAGCCCTGATAAGCGCTGCATCAAGGTGGGCCTGCTTTCCCGAGAAAAGCGCGATCCCCTCTTCCACATCCATCTCGATAACCCCATCGAGCTCTTCACGCTGCAGTGCCAGCTCTTCCGGGCTAATCGTGCGATACAGCAGAAACACATCCTGAAATTCATTCTCCGTTATGCCCGGGGTGAAGCAGTACACAAACACCCTGCGGCCGAGCGGCACGAGATCTTCGAACTGCACATCAAGCCCCAGCTCTTCCTTGATCTCGCGCGGTCCTGCAATCTCCGCATCCTCGCCGGAGGCATAGTGTCCGCCCACGCTCACATCGAATTTGCCCGGAGCAATCTTCTTCTGTGCAGCCCGCTTCTGAAACAGCGCGAACGCCCTGCCGTCGCGCTCGTAGATGATGAGGCAGTGAAACGCACCGTGCCAGACTCCGGTCCGGTGCGCCTCATCGCGTGCAATAGTCTCGCCGGTCTTTGCACCGCGGCAATCCAATATATCGAAGGTTTCCGTAAATACCTCCTGCACAGCTCCATGAAACGATGGAACGACGATATGATCATTATAAAGGAAACAGTTTCCCCTTGCACGACAATTTCCGCTTTAAAACTTCTCTGGCAACCGCCTACTGATTTCGGTATAATATTGCAGACGTGAGGAGGACATGGTCGTATTGCGTATCAGAAACGATGGCTTATGAACCATGCATTATGAGCATATCAACTTTTTTCAGCTCCTTTGCGGGCATGTACGTTGCCCAATCGTTCTGTCATGCGCTCATTGCATCGATCATCATGGATCAGGCTCTGAGGGCGTGGAGGATTGATGACCCCCTGATACGGCAGCGATTCCGCCTTACTGTTGTATTCTTTCCGATTTTTTCGTTTCCGTTCTACCAGCTGATCAACCCGGACAGGGGTTCCGTGCTCTTTCGGCTCAATGCGCTTTTCGATGTCAATCGGTGGCTGAATATGGAGATCTGGGGTGTCGTCTCTTTCGGTCTTATTTTCCTGATCGTGCTGGCAATCACCTCCCTCATCTTCCTGTTCCAGGAAATGATCCCTATTGTCAAGCATACGCTGGAATCACGGACCATGGAGCATGAGGGGACACAGCGTGAACCGGACCCGTTCATCGAGACTGCATCCCGTGCGCTCAAGATTGAGACGCCGCAAGTTCTCATCGTGGAGGACGATGAACCCGTGATCTTTTCGACGACGGGCAAGAACGCCCTCATCGTCGTATCCACGGGCCTCACCGAAACGCTCACGCAGGACGAAATGCAGGCGGCGCTCGCCCATGAGATTGCCCATATCGCCCGTAGCCAGCGCCCCCTGCTCCTTGCCGTTTTTTTCCTCAGGATGATCCTGTTTTTTAATCCCATCACTCTTGTCGAATTCAGACGGGTCGTCCGGAACGAGGAAAAAATTTGTGATGACATGGCCGTCTCACTGACGCGCCGTCCCGAGGCATTGGCAGAGGCCCTGAAGAAATTTCTTGCCGTCCGCAAAGATCCAGAGCCCGATGCCCAGCCGAAACCGCTGTTCACACCGGTGCCTCTGGAGGAGTACAGTTACAATATCCAGCTCGACGGCAGGATTAACAGGCTTGTGGAGAGGCCACGGCACAATGCCAGCGGCCGATGGTTCCTTCTTATTATTGTATTTCTCATCGTTGCGTCCATTAATTACTTTGTCGTATGACAAGGAGGTGATCGTCGTGAGAGCCAAAGCGTATGGTTTCTTATATCTCGTGTTGACGATCGCAGCCGTGCTC
>Ga0335082_10009180_pt1 | contig 10755 bp, 9 predicted proteins | sample Lox_Sample_41_FD_206718 | JGI IMG/M metagenome (GOLD analysis project Ga0335082, IMG submission 206718) | Soil microbial communities from Loxahatchee National Wildlife Refuge, Florida, United States - Lox_Sample_4.1 | ecosystem: Environmental > Terrestrial > Soil > Wetlands | place: USA: Florida... | reverse complement strand
GACCGTGTAAGCGCGGGATCGAGTAAGTCCCAAAAACAACCTTCGTGAAATCAGACAGGAAAACAGCTTGGCAAACCGGAGTTTTTCAACAGACACAGGTGTTTTGATAAGGAACCACCGTCTCTCACCCGACGAACGAAGAGATATTGCGATTAAAGCCTCGAAAGCTGCCGCTAAGGCCCGCAGCAAAGCGGCTAAGGGAAAGCGTTCCAAGAAACACTAGGGTAGCTCCTTCCTGCTGGGTGGCGCAGACGGAGAACCCTTTGTCCCGCACTTCTGCCGAAACCGGCAAGCGGCAGGTTTTGCCAGGTCGGCGGTGTGTTCGACTCGCACCCGCTCTCGCCCATGAGGTTCCTCAATCGAGGTGCTTGTCTCATCGCCGGCGATGAAACACGTGCCTCTGAACACTCGGCCAGAATTCGTCGAAGGCGTTCTTCCCCATCCTTCCCAGAAAACCCCAGCCGGTGCGCTCGAGCGCATCCGTGGAACTGGATTCGCTGTCGGCGCGCCAGGTATTGGACAAGAAGTTATTTCCCGAAATTGCTATGAATCGGGCATAGGCCGGCGCAAGGTTTCCGTCATGCCGGTAGGCAGAGAAGGTCGTTACCACAATGTGTTTGATGCGTCCCCCGAAAGTGCGATCGGCAGCAGGAAGGTAACGCGGGTCCTCTCCCCACAGGGCGCCGACCGTAGCCTCCATGGCGTTGCTGGTCGAGATGCCGGTCAATCGCATGCCGTAGCGTTTACCGAAGCCCGCCCAGTGCGGGCCGTATTCCACCGGGCGGTCCCGAGCCGTGGCCAGGCCCGCCGTGAACAAGCCCGCGGTCAAACTGGGTGCCCCAATCGAACTGCCCACAAACCATCGAAACCGTTGTTTGCCGGTTATTGGCTGATAGGAAGCTTCGCTATTGTAGGTTGGAGGGTCTGGGGGAGGAAGAAGCGCGATCTGGCCGGCAGCCGTCGCGAGGGGCAAAAGCAGCAGGAGACACCGGGTGTAGCGGTTTAATATGCGCACGGAGTCCTTAGTTGTGTTTCGAATCTGCGAGGTTGCAAGCCCGGGAACCTGCAAATGCGCTACCCACCCGGTCCCCGGTACGTCAAAATGGTGCAGCAGACCGATCTATGCACGTTGGGGCATTCTACAGGATGGCGGCCATTGCGGTTTTGGAGGCTGCGTTGGCGCCGCTTAGCTTCGGGGCTGCGCCGACCGTGCAGATTCCCCGCATCGCTACTCCGCCTTCGCTGGCGGACTTTGAGGACATGCAGCCCAATGCGAAGCTTGCCGGGCAGATGTTGAAGATCACCGGCTTCATCGCCCGCGAGCCTGCCGACGGCGCCGAACCCACGCAGAGCACGGATGTGTATCTGGCGTACGACCAGAGGAACCTCTACGCCGTATTCGTCGCCTGGGACAAGGAGCCGGACAAGATTCGCGCCCGCATGACACGCCGCGAGGACGTTTTCTCCGACGATTCCGTGGAAATCATGATCGATACCTTTCACGATGCCCGGCGAGCGTATGCCTTCGCCACCAATCCCTTCGGCATCCAGTGGGATGCGCTCTGGACCGAGGGTTCGATCGGCAACGGGACACCCGGTGACTACACTGGCTTCGATACTTCGTTCGACACAGTTTGGCACTCCGAGGGCCATCTGACCGGCCGCGGCTACCTGGTGCTGATGGCGATTCCTTTCAAGAGCCTGCGTTTTCCCAGTGCTGCCTCGCAGCAGTGGGGCTTGATTTTGAACCGCTCCATACCGCGTACCAACGAAAACCTGTTTTGGCCGCGCATCTCTAATCGCATTTCGGGGCGCTTCAACCAGGCTGCCACGCTGACCGGCATGGAGAACATCTCTCCGGCCCGTAACATGCAGTTCATCCCCTATGGCCTGTTTCGCAGCTTTCGCGATATTGATCAGCGCGATCCCGACCATCCCCAATTCGAGAGCCGGACCTTCAAGCCGGACGTCGGGCTCGACGCCAAGTTCATCCTGCACGACCGCTTCGTACTTGACGCCACGGTGAATCCCGATTTCAGCCAGGTGGAATCCGATCAGCCGCAAATCACGGTGAACCAGCGCTTCGAGGTGTTTTTCCCGGAGAAGCGGCCGTTCTTTCTGGAGAACAGCAACTACTTCACGACTCCAATCAATGAAGTTTTTACGCGCCGCATCGGACACCCTGAGTTCGGTCTGCGGCTCACGGGGAAGTCAGGACCCTGGGCCATCGGGTTGTTTGCCACTGACGACCGGGCTCCAGGCGAGGTGTTGCCGCCAACCGACCCTCACAGCGGCGACCGCGCGACGTTCACTATTGCGCGCGTCAGCCATGACATTCTCGATCAGTCGACGATTGGTGCCATCTTCACGGATAGGGAATTCGGCGGAGGATACAACCGTGTGGGCGGGGTGGATGCCAACATCAAGATCAACCCACAGTGGCGGGTGCAAGGCGCTGCCGTGACCAGCACGACGCTGAATACCGAGGGCACCTACCTGGCTGGGCCCGGCTACAAGCTTGACGCCGAGCGCACCGGCCGCAAGCTCAACCTGCAGGCGCTTTACCTCGATTACAGCCCTGGTTTCGTCACCGAGACTGGCTTCGTCAACCGCACCGACATCCGCCAGCAAAACATCAATGCCAGTTACTACTTCCGCCCGGAAGGAAAGTTTCTGATCTCCTATGGGCCTACAGTGCAGCAGTTCAGCATCTGGGACCACAGCGGGACTGCGCTGGACTACTTCATCTTCCCCGGCTTCCGCGTGGACATGGCAGCTAACACATTTATCAATTTCCACCCGCAAGCCTACGACGATGTTTATCTCCGGCCTCAGGACTACACCGGGCTGACCAAGGTCGCAGAATATCCGCAGCCGTTTTGGGGAATTGAGGGCGGCACCAGCTGGTTCAAGCAGTTCGAATTGACCTGGTTCTATGTTTCGGGGGCCGGGGTGAATTACAATCCGGCCGCGGGCCGGGTTCCAGAAATTGGGCACGAGGACCAGGCGAATGTCACGCTTACTTTCCACGTCTCGGGCCGACTACGAATTGATAACAACTACCTGCTCGAGCATCTGCGCGAAAAAGACTCGCACCTGACCGCAGTCACCAACCACATTCTCCGCAGCAAATGGAACTATCAGTTCACCAAGGAACTGTCGGCGCGCGTCATCCTGCAATACACCTCGGTGCTCTCCAATCCGCTGATCAGTTCTCTGTCTCCGACCAAGAACTTCAACGCCGACTTCCTGATCACATACCTCATCCATCCTGGTACCGCGATTTATGTGGGATACAACAGCAACCTGCAGAATCTCGACCGGCGTCTGATTCCCACTCCCACCGGACTGCTGACCACGCGCGACGATTTCATGAATGACGGCCGGCAGTTCTTCGTCAAGGCCTCCTATTTGTTTCGCTTCTGATCAGCGGGAAATTGACAAGGGTGCGGGCGCACCTATATCCTCTCAGGCACTATGGGGCGGGTGAACGTGAACTCGGGAACTTGGCTGCTTCTCGCGGCCGTTCTGGCGGCTATCCTCGCAATGCAGGTTCTGCCGCAAGTGAACCTGCCGGATACGGCCTTCCAGAGGGGCACATCTCCCGTTGCGGTTCATGCGCGCAATTCTCTGGCCAGCATCGCATTGTTGCCTTCCTTCCTGCTGCACCAGGGCCGGTACACAGACGACGTTCGCTCCGAATCCAGATTACTGTCGCGATTCGTTAAAGGTTCAGCCGGGAACTCCTTGCAGCTCATCCATCGTTCTCTTCGTTGTTGATCTTCATCCTACTGGATCGCCATTCATAGGATTGAATTTGATCTTGCTCTGATGATTTGGGGCGAGACGGGGCAGGGCGTTGATTGGCCCCAGTACCTGGGGGGGACTGGGTGCTTGTGGCTCTGCCCCTTTTTATGTCTATCGCCTGCGGAAAGCGAGTGGTCGCTGGACGATGGTAACGTCGGCGCAGGCCAGGCTTCGGAATACCATAGTCGCAATCGGCTCCAAGGGGTAGCCCGTCATGTACTCAACCTGGAAAAAGGTCCTTTGCGCGATCACCATACTTATGGCCGTTGTGGCCGGATCGTACGGCCAATCCCTTGGAGATGTGGCGCGCCAGGAGCGGCAGAAGCAGCAGGCGAAGAAAGGCCAGACCGCGCCTAAGGTCATCACCAACGAGGAAATCCCCGAGCATCCGCAGGAGGCCACCGACGAAAGCAAAGCCGAGGAACCTCCATCGTCAAAGATGGGATCGAAAACCTCTGAGCAGTGGAAGACGCAGATTCAAGCCCAAAAGCAGGTAGTGTCGAACCTGCAGGGCCAGATCGACAAGCTGAACTCGTCCATTCACTTCGTCGAGGCCAATCGCTATTGGAATGGGGTCCAGTACAACCAGCGCCAGGAGCAAAAACAGGAGCAAGTACAGCGCATGAAGGACCAGTTGGCGCAGCAGCAAAAGAAGCTCGAAGATATGCAGGAAGCTGCCCGAAAAGACGGCTATGGCAATGCGGTGTACGATCCCTAATTAGGCCGCAGTTCCCATCCGGCTCAGTCCCTCTACTTTTTGTTTTCCCGCGTGATCCAGCGTTAAATCCTGCGTGTAGAATCGGCGATGAGGCTTGCGGAGCACCAAGCCGTGACTGGCCGAAGACTATCGCACTACGAAATTCTCGACGACTTGGGCGCCGGGGGCATGGGAGTGGTCTATCGTGCCCGCGACACTCGTCTGAATCGTGACGTAGCCATCAAGGTTCTACCCACGGATCGTCCGTTGAGCGAGACTGCCCGGCTGCGCTTTCAACGCGAGGCAATGGCTGCCTCAGCCCTGAACCACCCGAATATCATCACGATCTACGAAGTCGGTAGCGACCAGAACACCGACTTCATCGCCATGGAATACGTTCGGGGAGCGACGCTGAAGGCGTTGCTGAAGAAGCGCTCCCTCGATCTGGACGAGGCCGCCCGCTACAGTGTGCAGATTGCCGACGCCCTCACCAAGGCCCACGCTGCCGGCATCATTCACCGCGATCTGAAGCCCGGAAATATCATGATTACCGAGGACGGGCTGGTAAAGGTCTTGGATTTCGGGCTGGCGAAGTTCGATGCGACCGCGAGTTCCGAGAGCGGCAGCGCGGACAGCGATACGGCTCCGCAATTCACCCTGACCCAGCCCGGCATGGTCACAGGGACCGTCGCATATATGTCTCCGGAGCAGGCGCGCGGCGAGCGGGTGGACACCCGCTCTGACATCTTCTCGTTTGGCATCGTGATTTTCGAAATGCTCAGCGGGCAGCTGCCTTTCACCGGGGCCAACTCGATGGCCATGCTGCACAGCTTGCACTTCAGTCCGCCACGCGACTTGAGCCAGTTGCGCCCCAAAGTCCCGAAGGCCCTGGTTCTCCTCATTTCTAAGATGCTCGAGAAGAAACCGGAAAAGCGCATTCAGACCATGGCCGAAGTTGCCGTCGGATTGAGGCGCAGCGTGACTGGATTGGTGGACGGCCCACTCACCTGGCATCCCAGCGACGCCACGCTCGAGATGGTGAAGTTGCCGACCGATTCTTTTTGGAGTCGCTACTCCGGAAGGCAACTCTGGCTTGCCGCAGTAGTCGTGCTCCTTGCAGTGGGGATCGGGGTTGGGGGGTGGCGGTACGCACACCGGGCACAGCGCGCACTTCCCACCTCAGCCGGAAGCCAGGAGTTTCTGCCTGGGGACACAGCCTATTCCCTCTACCAGCGGGCGCGGCAGAACTTGGACCATTGGGACCGCGAAGGAGCGGTGGACAGTGCGATCAAGCTCGGGGAGCGCGCGATCCAACTTGATCCCCAGGCAGCAGCCAGCTACGCCGCACTGGGCGAGGCCTACTTCCAAAAGAACCAGAACAACCCAGACCCGCAATGGATGAAACTGGCGACGCAATATGCCAACAAGGCTGTCGTGCTCGACAACTATCTCGCGTCCGCCCACATCTCTCTCGGGCTGGTCGAGATGGAGTCCGGCGATGCCAACAGCGCAGAGAAGGAATTTCGCACGGCTGCAGACCTGGATCCGAAGAGCGCCGAACCACACGCCTGGCTGGGCCACCTCTTGGACAAGGTCGGCAAGACAGAGAATGCCCGACAGGAGTTGGAGGTCGCGCTGAAGCTGGATAAGAACAACTGGCGTACCTACATGGAACTCGGTCTGAACCGCTACAAAGCGGGTGCCTACGCCGATGCCGCGGCGAATTGGGAGGAGGCGCTTCGACTGGAGCCAGACAACGTTCCCGCGCTTCGAGACCTGGGCGCGGTCTACCATGGACTGGGTCGAGATGACGACGCGGCGGCGGCGCTCCAGCACGCTCTGCAGATTCACCCGTCGGCAGACGTCTACAACAATCTGGGAGCCATCCGTTACTACCAGGGCCGATATCAAGATGCCGTTCCCGCTTTTGAAAAGAGCGTGACCCTGAGTGCCAACAGCTATGACAACTGGGCCAGTCTCGGCGATGCCTATCGTTGGACGCCGGGCAACGCCGAAAAGGCCAAGAAGGCTTACCTGACCGCCATCCGTTTGGTGCGTGAGGAACTTGCCAAGACGCCCTCCGATCCCACCCTTCTTTCCAGCCTGGCTTTGTATCTTGCAAAAAGCGGTGACAAGGCTGCCGCACTGCTAGAACTCAAGCGGGTGGAACAAGGGCACAGCCAGGATCCAAGTGTTCTGTACGGCTCCGCCGTCGCATTCGAGCTGAGTGGCAATCGGGCAAAAGCACTGGAGTTCCTCCTGGCCGCAGTGAAAGCCGGGCAGGGCCTGGACGACATCAAGAATGACCCGGACCTCGTCGGCCTTCGCACCGATCCTCGTTACCACCTGGAAATTGCGGGCGCAGCAAGCAAGCCTGCCGATAGGCCATAGGTTACGCTTGACTTTCTCCTGTCTCGGCGATAACGTGCCAACCTCTAGTGTTCCGGCCCCGGAAGTTCATTTCTGAATAGAAGGAGAAGCGCCATGTCAGTCTACCTCTACAACCTGCTGTTCTCCCTGACTGGGTCCGATTTCAGCGTCGGCCGCTTTAAGCCGTACAGTAGTTCGATTGGGTCTCCCACCATCGCGAACCAATCCGGCGCATGGTTTCAGTATCTGCTGGCCGGCAATCCCAACAGCCTGGGCGACTACTACCAGCAGCTCACCAGCCCTCTCACCGCGAGTCAGTGGGGAAATCCGCAGCCGGACACCAACGCCTTGCAACTGAATCCCGGCGATTACCTCATGCTTCGAGTGGCGTCGGCAGATTCCAATGGGGCGAATTATCAGACGCGCGTCACCGGAGTCTTCGGCCGGGGCGCCGGCCAGACTCTGGCTGCGGGAGCCGGTGACCTGCAATCGCCGCTGGTTATGAGTACCCCGACGACGGCGAGCGTGTTGCCTCGAGCGGTGGTTTCCCTGGATGGAAGCAATCCGCAGAACTGGCCTGGTCCCATCTTGGCCGACGGTTCTTGGGTCATTTGGTTGGGCATGGCCCACGTGGCGCCCGGCAACGTTGCCAACGACTACGACTTGAACGTTGGCGCAACAGTGTACGTCAACTCAAATCCCCCTTCCGCGGGCAATCTGTTCACGTTCGGCCACGATGTGCGGATGCACGTCGGCGGAATGACCAAAGTAGCGGCAGCTTAGTAGGGAACTCCGGGGCCGCCGTTCTACCTCGACGGCCCCGGAAGTTCCGGGTCGATCGCCCAATCCAGGTAGAGCCACAGGACGCGGGAAAACAGCGTCAGCAAGGGTGCCAGTGGCAGGAACAACACAAGTGCCCAAAGCGTTACTTTCATCAACGACCAGCGGGTAACGACCCAGATCAGCGACGCCAGTACGACGATCGTGACGAGCGCCAGTCCGTAGCTGATGTACATCGCGCCCAGGAAATAACCCTCCTCGCGCTCAAACTTCAGATCGCAAACCGGGCAGCGTTCATGCATTTTGGGAAAGCCCCGCAGAATCGAGGTCCGAAACATGCGTGCAGCGCGGCACCGGGGACACATCTGGTGCAGGATCGCTGAGATCGTCGATGGCGGTGCGGTGCGCGTCATGAAGGCAGGATGTGCGGGGAGGCCGTGCGTTATTTGCGGCGCGCCGCCTGCGACGGCGAGACCATCGCGCGGTGGACCGGCACAATTGCGCCTTTCGAAGGATCAGCCGCGGCAGTGGCCCGCGAAAGTACCTCGTCCTGGATGTATTTCACAAAATCCTGGATCTGGCGCTGCATTTCTTCCATGCGCTCGCGCATCTGCAGGATAATGGCGATGCCACTGATGTTCACCGCCAGATCGCGGGCGAGCGTCAAAATAAACTCCAGGCGCTGCAGGTCTTCGTCGGTGTAAAGCCGGGTGTTGCCCTCGGTGCGCGAAGGCTTGAGCAGGCCTTCGCGTTCATAGAGGCGCAGCGTCTGGGGATGGATCTCGTACATCTCGGCTACGGCCGAGATCATGTATGCGCCCTTGGACTTGCGCTTGGTCACAGGGTTCCCTCGCTGCGCTCGGGATTTCGCCTGCGGGCTCTCGCTACGCTCACGCCCGCAAACCGGCTCGACATATATGCGCCCTTGGACTTCCGTTTGGTCATCTCTAGGTATTAAAGCATAAGCCACGGATGAACACGGATATCACGGATCGATCTAGTCCGTGTTGATCCGCGGAAATCCGTGGCGAGGTTTCTAAGCTGTGGCCCGAGGCTTGTTCTCGAGGGTGGCTGACCAGCCGGCAGGCTTCAAGGCGACTTTCAGGAAGTAGGCGACCACGCCGGCCGCAATCAGAAGGATTCCGAAAGCAAGCGAACTCATACCCAGTACCTGCTCGCTCTCGCTGCGGACAACCGAGAAACCCAGGAGCAGAGCGGGACACACGCCGACCATTACAGCTCCCAGCATTCCCCCGGGGACACGAAATGCCCGGGGCAGGTTGGGCTCACGAATCCGGAGCGCGACCAGCGCGGCAAATTCCAGCAGCAAGCTGGTGCCGTACAACAGGATGTCGATGGTCACCAGGCGCTCGAAGCCCAGACCCAGACACATGGCCCAGCCGATCGCGCATACCACGATGGCGACCCATGGTGCCCGGCGGCTGTTCAGCTTGCCGAAGGCCCGAGGCAGCATCCCGTCCTGCGCCATGGCCAGCGGGAGGCGGGAATAGCTCATCACCAGGGCATTGAACATGCCGAAGGCGCTAATCATTCCACCCAGCACCAGCCCGATCCGCAGCAATGGCCCGCCGAGCATACCGGCGATATCTGCCCAAGAGCCGGTCTCCCAGGCGCTGGCGGGAAGTCCAGTCATCCAGACAGCCGCTACCGGCACAACATAAGAAAGAGTCACCAGGGCGACGGCCGCCAGCATGGCTCGCGGATAAGTGCGCTGCGGACGCTCCACCTCGGTGGCGATGGTCGAGGCGTTGTCCCAGCCCATGTAGTTCCACATGCAGATGAGCAACCCACCGATGAGGTCAACCTTGGATGTGGTCGGAGTCGTGACTGCGTTCAGCAGTCCGCCGGCCTTAAGCGGAGCCAGGATGACGATCAAGGCAAATGGCGCCGACAATAAGAAGAACAGCCACAGTGAGGTCGTAGAAACCACCCGCACCCCGGCGACATTCAGCAGCGTGCAGGCAACCACCACGGCGATCCCCACCATGAGTCCACGGTGGTCCTCGCGGAACCAGGGGAACAGCCGCGTCAGGTAGAGGATAAATAAGGTGGGATAGATCGCCATGTCGAAGATCGAAGCAACGAGCGAAAGCCACGCTTCCTGAAATCCCCAGAAGTTTCCCATAGCGCGCCGCACCCAGGCGTAGTACCCGCCCTCTTCGGGCAGGGCACTCGAGAGCTCTCCAATCATGAAAGCTGCCGGAAGACTCCAGAGCAACGGGGTGAGCACGAGGAAGAGAATTGCACGCCCATATCCGGCGCCATGCACGATGTCTTCGATGCCATAGGTTCCACCAGACACCATAAAGAAGGTGGCGGCGACCAGGGGCCAGAGTGTGAGGCGAACGAATCTCTTCCGGGTGGGGACTACGGTTGGGGATTGAACTGGTTGACAGGCGGCGCTAGCAGTTGCCAATTTCGATGGCTTCCTCCTCCGGGCGAATCACTCATCAGCCACCTCGTCTCCCTTGTTGCGAGGCTCCCGGTGGACGGATTCCAGGCATTTCGGCTGGAGTTGCTTCGCACTCTAGAGATTACGGCAAATTGCCACAGATGCAAGAAAATTCTTGAAAAATTTTGTAAGCGGGCGGGCTGGTACGGAGGTAATCCGAGCTCGGGTTTCTCCGGCTACCAATGTGTCACCACAAACGACTTGGTGATGTCCGCGATCGAGGGTGTCCCCGCCTCCCGCATCATGGTCTGCAACTCACGCCGCAGAAGGGTGAGGACGGCTTCCACGCCAGCCTGGCCAAAACTCGCGAGTCCCCAGGCGTACGGCCGGCCGATACCAACAGCCGTGGCGCCCAATGCCAGCGCCTTGAAGATGTCTGTTCCGTGACGTACGCCACTGTCCATCAGCACGGGAATCTTGCCGTTGACACCTTGAACGACCTCGGGGAGGCTCTCAATCGTGGATCGCAGGGTCTCTTCCGCCCTTCCACCGTGGTTCGAAACCACAATGCCTTCCACTCCGTGCTCAACCGCCATTTGGGCGTCTTCACGGGTAACAATTCCCTTAATCATGAACTTCATCTTGGTGGCGTTCCTGACCCGGTCTACAAAATCCCATGTCAGGTTCG
>Ga0335082_10009178_pt1 | contig 10756 bp, 8 predicted proteins | sample Lox_Sample_41_FD_206718 | JGI IMG/M metagenome (GOLD analysis project Ga0335082, IMG submission 206718) | Soil microbial communities from Loxahatchee National Wildlife Refuge, Florida, United States - Lox_Sample_4.1 | ecosystem: Environmental > Terrestrial > Soil > Wetlands | place: USA: Florida... | reverse complement strand
CTCGCTCATCGCGCTCTCCGCCGGGCACCGCAGACGGGATCGCCGTGACCGACGATGATGGCGTTGCCGACGCGGGCCCGAGTCTGCACCAGGACCGCCGCTCTGCCAATCCACTCCGTGTCGCGTGCTCGGCGCCTAGGGGAGGCGCGGCTCTCGATGCAACGGAATGAGGCCGGCGAGCCGCGGGTCGTCGATGAGCTTGCGCTCCTGCTTGTAGGGAACGAACCCGACGCGCTGATAGGTCCGGATCGCCTTGGGATGATCAAGGGTACAGGTGTTCACGGTCAGCCGCTTGGGCCCGTACTGCCAGGCCTGATCGACGGCCCAGTTCATCAGATAGGGCCCGAAGCCGCGGCCGACGGATTGCGGGAAGATGCCGAAATAGGCGAAGTCGATGTCCGGCTCGGGGCGGCGGTCGAGTTCGACGAAACCGCCGGGCTCGCCGTTCACGTAGAGGACGTAGACCTCCACCTTCGGATGGTGGATGCTCGCCAGCAGCGTCTCGTCGCTCATCCGCCGGCGGTCGACCCAGAACCACGGCTCGCCCACGGAATCGTAGAGATAGCGGTAGAAGCCGACCGAGGGCGTGTGGACGCGCATCAGGGCGATGTGGCCCGATGGAGTCGGAATCGTCGGCCGGATCGAGCGCTCCTTCATTTCGAGATAGGTGATGACGACCTCGATCTGCCGCGCCGACGGGTCCTCGTCACCGCCGTCGAGGCGCCGCTGCATCACCAGGCGCGGCTGTGCCGCATAGCCGATGCGCACGTAGAAGTCGCGCACGGCGGAATTGTGGCCGCGGATCAGCAGGTTGGCTTTCCACATCCCCTGGTCGTGCAGCCACGCCTCCGCGTGCCGCACGAGGCGGCGGCCGAAGCCGAGCCGCTGCTGGTCCGGCGCCACGGCGAGCAGGTAGATCCAGCCGCGATGCCCGTCCTGTCCTGCCATGACGGAGCCGACGAGGCGCGGGCCGAGATAGCCGAGGAAGAGCCGGGCATGCGGCGATCGTCGTATCGCCGCGATCTCCTGCGCCGGATCGTTGCCGGGGACGTTGATCCCGCAGGCGTCCCAAAGGGCCACGACGTCGCCGAAGGCGGCGTCGGTATAGGGCTCGATCTTCACGGCTCGACGGGTGTGTCGCCGGGGCGGCCCCACTCGGCCCAGGAGCCGTCATAGAGCGCCACGTCGTTGTGGCCGATGAGGTGGAGCGCGAAGGACAGGATGGCCGCCGTCACGCCGGAGCCGCAGCTGGTCACGATCGGCTTCGCCAGATCGACGCCGGCGCCACGAAACCGTGCGGCGATGGCCTCGGCCGGCAGGAACGTCTGCGTCGCCGGATCGAGCAGCGTTCCGTAGGGCACGTTGAAGCTGCCCGGAATGTGGCCGCGCCGCAGGCCGGGCCGCGGCTCGGCATCGGTGCCGTTGAAGCGGCCGGCCGACCGCGCATCCACGACCTGTTCGCGGCGCTCGTCCAGATTGCGCCGGATCTGCGCGCCGTCGCGCACCATCAGGTTGTTCAGCCGCGCCGTGAAATGCCGCTCGCGCGGCTGCGGTGCCCGGTCCTCGACGGGCCGGCCCTCGCGCAGCCATTTCGGCAGGCCGCCGTCGAGCACCGCCACGTCCTTGTGGCCGAAGACGCGGAAGGTCCACCAGACGCGCGCCGCGCTCATCGTGCCGTGCTGGTCATAGACGACGATGCGGTTGCCGTCGCCGAGGCCGAGCTTGCGCACGCGGGCCGAGAACTTCTCCGGGCTCGGCAGCATATGCGGCAGGCCGCTGTCGGTGTCGGCGATCTCGTCGATGTCGAAGAACACTGCTCCCGGAATATGCTGCGTCTCGAATTCCGCCCGCCCGTTCTTGCCTTGCGACGGCAGGTACCAGGTGCCGTCGACCACCCGCAGGTCGGGGGCGTCGAGCCGCTGCGCGAGCCACTCGGTGCTGACGAGGCTGTCGGGGTTGGCGTAGGGCATGCGGCTCAGGCCAGCAGCGCCAGATTGATGCGGCGGTTCTGGCGGCCCTTGTTCTCGATCTTCGCCACCTCGACGGCGCCGATCTCGCCGGTCCGCGCCACATGCGTGCCGCCGCAGGGCTGCAGGTCGACTCCGGCGATCTCGAGCAGCCGCACCCGGCCCTGGCCGCTCGGCGGCTTTACCGACATGGTACGCACCAGCTCCGGCTTCGCCGCCAGCTCGTCGTCGGTGATCCAGCGCGGCTGCACCGCATGGTCCTCGCGGATCAGGCGGTTGAGCTCGGCCGTGATGTGCTCCTTGTCGAGCGCGGTGTTCGGCAGGTTGAAGTCGAGGCGGCCCTTGCCGTCGCCGACCTGGCCGCCGGTCACGTCGCCGGTGATGACGGCGCAGAGCAGGTGCAGGCAGGTGTGCATGCGCATGAGCCGGTGGCGGCGTTCCCAGTCGATCTCCGCGGTGACCGCCGTGCCGGGCGCGGGCAGGCTGGCGCCGTCGCCGGGGATGTGCAGGACGTCGTCGATCCCGTCGCCCTTCAGCGCATTGACGATGGGGATCGCCGTCCCGTCGGCCAGCTTCAGGACGCCGATGTCGCCGGGCTGCCCGCCACCTTCTGCATAGAACACCGTGCGGTCCAGGCGGATGCCGCGCGCATCGGCAGCGGTCACGATCGCCGGACAGCTGCGCGCATAGGCGTCATGGCGGAAGACCAGTTCCATTGCTTCTCCCTTTTGTGCGTAGCCAGTCTAGCCGCCGGCAGCGGCTGCGTCGAACCGTCAATGCGCACTCGGTCGCGGCGGCACGCGGATCACGGCCGGCGGTCGAGCCAGTCGGGTACCGGCAGGTTCTTCGACCTGAGGAAGGCCGGGTTGAACAGCTTGCTCTGATAGCGCGTCCCGTAGTCGGCGAGGATGGTGACGATGGTCTTGCCGGGTCCCAGGTCGCGCGCGAGCCGGATGGCGCCGGCAACGTTGATGCCGCTGGAGCCGCCGAGGCACAGCCCCTCATGCTTCACCAGGTCGAAGATGATCGGCAGCGCCTCCTCGTCAGGGATCTGGTACGGCGCGTCGACCGGCGTGCCCTCGACGTTCCGGGTGACGCGGCCCTGGCCGATGCCTTCCGTGATCGAACTGCCTTCGGCCTTCAGCTCCCCGTGCCTGAAGTAGCTGTACATCGCGGCGCCGATCGGATCGGCAAGCCCGATGCGGATCTTCGGATTGCGCTCCTTGAGGAAGATGCTGACGCCGGAAAGCGTGCCCCCCGTCCCGATCGCGCAGATGAAGCCGTCCATCTTGCCGTCGGTCTGCTGCCAGATCTCCGGTCCCGTCGTCGTGTAGTGGCCGTTGCGGTTGGCGAGGTTGTCCCACTGGTTGGCCCACAGCACGCCGTTCGGCTCTTTCGCTGCCAGCTCCTTCGCCAGCCGCTCGGAGATATGCACGTAGTTCTCCGGGTTCTTGTAGGGCACCGCCGGCACTTCCTTCAGCTCGGCGCCGATCAGCCGCAGCACATCCTTCTTCTCCTGCGACTGTGTCTCCGGGATGACGATCACCGTACGATAGCCGCGCGCATTGGCGACCAGCGCCAAGCCGATCCCGGTGTTGCCGGCGGTCCCCTCGACGATGACGCCGCCGGGCCTGAGCAGGCCCTTCGCCTCGGCGTCCCTGATGATGGCCAGCGCCGCGCGGTCCTTCACCGACCCGCCGGGATTGAGGAACTCGGCCTTGCCCAGGATCGTGCAGCCGGTCAGCTCCGATGCCTTGCGCAGCTTGATGAGCGGCGTGTTGCCGACCGTGGCGATGAAACCGTCGCGAACGTTCATGTCTCGGACCGATCCCGGGGGACGACCTTTGCAGACTAGCGGGCCAACGCCGACCGGATCAAGGGAGCCAGCGTCGCCGCAGCTCGTCGCGGTTGAGGAGCAGCCATTGCATGGCGATGATCGCCGGGGCGTTGCGGAAGCGGCCGGCGAGCAGGCGCTCGCGGGCTTCGGCAAAGGGCACGACCTCGACGCGGATGTCCTCGTGTTCCTCTGCCAGGCCGTGGATGCCGCCGACCCCGCGGCTGTCGACGCGACCGCAATAGAGCTGCAGGGATTCGCTGGTACCGCCGGGGCTCGCCAGATAGTGGCAGATGGCCACGAGCTCCCGGATCTTGCAGCCGGCTTCCTCTTCTGCCTCGCGGTGGGCGACGGATTCCGGCGTCTCGCCCGCATCGATGATGCCGGCGACGATCTCCTCCTGCCAGGCCGGCTGGCCGGCGGCCACGGCGCCGATCCGGAACTGCTCGATGAGCACCACGCTGTCCCGTTCGGGATCGTAGGGCAGGACGCCCACCGCATGGCCGCGCTCGAACACTTCGCGCACGACCTCGCCGCTCCAGCCGCCGCCAAAGAGTCGATGGCGGAAGCGGTAGCGATCGATGCGGAAATAGCCCTGGAAGGCCGTCGATTTGTCGATGATCTCGAAATCCTGCGCCATGCCGCCGATCCCCGCTGCAATTGCCGGGCGCGACAATATCGGGACCTCTCCCGGCGGTCACGCGCAGTTGAAAATAGGAACCTTGCCCCGAGGGGAGGCGAATGGTGGTATCCGGCAGGTCGTTGCGGGAGGCATGCGGATGCGATTCGAGAAAGTGACCTTTGCGGGCTCTCAGGGCGCCACGCTGGCGGGACGGCTGGAGCTGCCCGACGCCGAGCCGGTCGCCTACGCCCTGTTCGCCCATTGCTTCACCTGCACGAAGGACATCTTCGCCGCCGGACGCATCGCCGAAGGTTTGGCGCGCCATGGGATCGCCGTGCTGCGTTTCGACTTCACGGGCCTCGGCGCCAGCGGCGGCGATTTCGCGCACACGAACTTCACGTCCAATGTCGATGACCTCGTCAAGGCCGCCGACTTCCTGCGTGAGCGCTATGGCGCGCCCAAGATCCTCATCGGCCACAGCCTCGGCGGCGCCGCGACCCTGGCGGCGGCTCATCGCATAGCCGAGGCGGTCGCTGTGGCGACGATCGCGGCGCCGGCCGATCCGGCGCATGTCGCGCATCTCCTGACCGACAAGCGGGCGGAAATCGAGACCAAGGGCGAGGCGGAGGTGCTGCTGGCCGGGCGGCCATTCCGCATCAAGAAGCAGTTCCTCGACGACATCGCGAAGCAGAACAGCGCCGCCGCGCTGGCCGACCTGGGCAAGGCCCTGCTGATCTTCCATGCGCCGCGCGACCAGACCGTGGGCATCGAGAACGCCGGCCTGATCTTCCAGGCGGCGCGGCATCCCAAGAGCTTCGTGTCCCTCGACGACGCCGACCATCTGCTCAGCCGGCGCGCCGATGCGATCTACGTCGCGGACGTGCTGGCCGCCTGGGCGACCCGCTACATCGGCGGCAAGGCGGTTGCCGAGCCGGTGGCGCCGGAGGAGGGCAGGGTCGTCGTCCGCGAGCTGGGCGCGGATCCCGCGCACGGTCTCAGCCGGCTGGCGCAGGAGATCCTGGTCGGCCGTCATCGCCTGGCGGCCGACGAGCCGGAGGCCGCCGGCGGCAGCGACACCGGACCGAACCCCTATGATCTCCTGTTGGCGGCCCTGGGCGCCTGCACCTCGATGACGCTCCGCCTCTACGCCGACCACAAGCAGTGGCCGCTCGAGGGCACGACGGTGCACCTGTCGCATGCGAAGATCCACGCCGCCGACTGCGCCGATTGCGAAACGAAGGAAGGGAAGATCGACCGGATCGAACGCGAGATCGAACTCAGCGGGCCTCTCGATGCGGCCCAGCGCGAGCGCCTGCTCGAGATCGCCGAAAAATGTCCGGTCCACCGCACGCTGCACTCGGAAATCAAGATCGTCAGCCGCCTTGCCGAGGCGGCCGGCGCGGCCGGCGGTTGATCACGCGTCCGAAAGAGTGCTTATGTTCGTCGGGGTCGGCCATTTGAGGTGAGCACCGATGAGCCTTCGGACTCGTCTCGAAGAAACGCATCCCTGCCTGCCCGGGCTGGCGCAGCAGTTCGCGGCCGGCGCGGTAAGCCGGCGGGAATTCCTGCGTACTGCCACCTTGCTTGGCCTCGCCAGCGCGTCCGCCTATGCCGTCGCGGGCCTCCCCGACGGCGGGATGGTTCGGCCGGCGCGGGCCGCCGCCGGCGGGACCGTGCGCTTCTCCATGCGCGTGCAGCCGATCGAGAGCCCCGCCACCTATTCCTGGCTGCAGGATTCGAACATCTCGCGCAACGTCGTCGAATATCTGACGCGCACGGGGCCGGACAACATTACGCGCGGCTGGCTGTGCAAGTCATGGGACGCGAGCCGCGACCTGCGCAGCTGGACCCTGCATCTGCGCGACGACGTGAAGTGGTCGAACGGCGATGCCCTGGTCGCCGATCACGTGATCTGGAACATGCGGCGGTGGCTCGATCCGGCCGTCGGTTCGTCGGTCGTCGGCTTGATGAAAGGCTACATGCTGAACGATGCCGGCGATGCCTTGTGGGACGCCAACGCGATCGAGAAAGTCGATGACTACACCGTCCGCTTGAATGCCCGGGCTCCGCAACTCGCCGTTCCCGAGCATCTGTTCCACTATCCGGCCGCCATCCTGCATCCGAGCGAGAACGGCAAGTTCGGCGTCGGGTCGATCGGGACGGGCGCGTTTTCGCTCACCGACTACACGCTGGGGAAGCAGGCGGTCGTCACCCGGCGCGATGGCTATTGGGGCAAGCCGGCCGCGCTCGACTCGGTGGTGTTCGTCGACAACGGCGACGATCCGGCCGTCGCCCTCGCCGCCGTCGCGTCGGGCACCGTGCATGGGATGTACGAAGCGTCGACCAGTCAGTATGCCGCCCTGCAGAAGGTCGAGAGCGTGCAGATGTACCAGGTGGCGACCGGCCAGACGGCGGTGGCGCGCATGGTGGTGACGGATCCGCTCTGGCGCGATGCGCGCATCCGCAAGGCGATGAAGCTGGCGATCGATGCCGAGACGGCACTGCAGATGTCCTACCTCGGCCTCGGCATGCCCGGCGAGCACCACCATGTCAGCCCGGTCCATCCCGAGTACTTCAAGCTCGACTTCATGAAGCAGAACCTCGAGGAGGCGAAGAGCCTGCTCGCGGCCGCCGGCAAGCCGGACGGGTTCGAGGCTGAGATCTTCTGCAAGAAGGATCCGGACTGGGAAGCGACCGCCGTTCAGATCATGGCCCAGATGTGGAAGCAGATCGGCGTCAACGTGACGGTCACGGCCGTCTCGTTCGACGAGTACCGCGACCTCTGGGACAAGGAGTCGACCGGGTTCGCCTTCACGGCCTGGGCGCATCGGCCGCTCGGCGTGATGGTCCTGGGCCTCGCCTACCGGACGGGCGCGCCCTGGAACGAGAGCCGGTACTCGAACCCGCGGTTCGACGCCTTGCTGACGCAGGCCGAGGGCCTCCTCGACGTCGGACAACGCCGCGCCGTGATGAAGGACATCGAGGCGCTGCTGCAGGACGAAGGGCCGATCGTGCAGCCGCTCTGGCGCTCGCTGTTCACCGTCATGGACAAGCGGGTCAAGGGATTCCGCATGCACCCGACGCAATACATCTTCTGCGAGGAGTGGTCCTGGGAGGCGTAGCCGACGGGCCGGTGGCGGTTATGATGCGGGACGCGCCGACCCGTCCGCCTTCGCGTCGGAGCCACTCCGCTCGAGTCGGATCACCGGTTCCATGGTCGCCAGGACCTCGTCCGGCAGCCAGCAGAGCGACTTGTGGCCTTTGCCCAGATCGCGCACCGGCGGCACCTCCATCTCGCAGCGGCCTTCGGGCACCAGGTGCTTGTAGCGGCAGCGCGTCTGGAACGGGCAGCCGCGCGGAGGATTCATCGCCGAGGGAATGTCGCCTTCGAGCACGACGTGCTTCTTCACCACGTGGGTGTCCGCGATCGGGATCGCAGAGAGCAGGGCCTCCGTATAGGGATGATAGGGCGGCGCGAAGATCTGGTCGGTCGTGCCCTGCTCGACGATGTAGCCGAGGTACATGACGATGACCCGGTCGGCGATGTAGCGCACGACCGAGAGGTCGTGGCTGATGAAGAGCATCGTCGTCTTGTTCTTGCGCTGGATGTCCATCAGGAGTTCGGTCACGGCGGCCTGCACCGAGACGTCCAGCGCCGAGACCGGCTCGTCCGCGACCACGACCCTGGCGTTGCCGGCAAAGGCGCGCGCCACGCCGATGCGCTGCTTCTGTCCGCCCGAGAGCTGCCGCGGCTTGCGCCTCTCGAACGCGCGCGGAAGCTTCACCAGGTCGAGGAGTTCCAGCATCTTCTCCCGCCGCTCGGCCACGGTGTTGCCGACCTTGAACTTCTCCAGCGTGCGGATGATCTGCGACCCCACGGTGTGGCTGGGGTTCAGCGTGTCGAATGGATTCTGGAACACCATCTGGATCGAGGAGACGGTCTGCACGTCGCGCGACTCGATGCCGGTCGACTGGATCTCCTTGTTGCCCAGGCTGACCGTGCCCTGGCTTGCAGTTTCGAGGCCGAGAAGAACTTTGGCCAGAGTCGACTTGCCGCAGCCGGATTCGCCGACGATCGCCACTGTCTCGGACTCGCGGGCATCGAAGCTGATGCTCTCGTTGGCTTTCACGACGCGGCCTTCGCCGCCGCCGAAGACCTCGTTGGCCACGACCCGGTAGTACTTCTTGAGATCGTTGATCTTCAGCACGGGGGCGCCGGGCTTGATCGGCTCCTGGTGCTTCACGGCGCCCTCAGGAAGCGCTGACCAGTCGATCTCGTTGATGCGGACGCAGCGGCTGTAGTGGTTGTCGTGCCCGTCAACCGCAACCATCGGTATCTCGGCGGCGTCGCAACGCCCCTTCACGAAGTGCGGGCAGCGGGGGCCGAAGTTGCAGCCGTTCGGGCGTTCGTGCGGCAGCGGCAGCTGGCCGGGAATGGCGATCAGCGGCCGTTCGTTCTTGTCGGCGCCGGGCAGCGGGATCGAGCGGAACAGGCCTTGCGTGTAGGGATGCCGCATGCGGTCGAAGACGTCTTTGACCGCCCCCGTCTCGACGGCCTCGCCGGAGTACATGACGGTGATGCGGTCGCAGGTCTCCAGGATGAGGCCCAGATTGTGCGACACGAAGATCATCGACGTGCCCAGGCGCTTCCCGAGGTCCTTCACCAGCTCGACGATGCCGGCCTCGACGGTGACGTCGAGCGCCGTCGTCGGCTCGTCGAGCAGGAGCAGCGCCGGTTTCGACAGCAGCGCCATGGCGATGACGATGCGCTGCTGCTGGCCGCCGGAGAGCTGGTGCGGGTAGGAGCGCATCATCCGTTCGGGATCCGGCAGGCGCACGGCCTTCAGGAGTTCGAGGGACCGCTTGTAGGCCTCGGTCTTCGACACCTTCTCATGAATGATCGGGACTTCCATCAGCTGCTTGCCGACCTTCATGGCCGGGTTCAGGCTCGCCATGGGTTCCTGATAGATCATCGCGATCTTCGACCCGCGCAGGGCGCGCAGTTCGGCCGGCGACAGCTCGCCCATGTCGCGGCCCTGGAACTTGATGCGGCCGCCGACGATCTTTCCGATGTTGGAAAGGTCGCGCATGATGCCCAAGGACACGGTGGATTTGCCGCAGCCCGATTCCCCCACGATGCCCATCGCCTCGCCCGGCATCACCGTGCAGGAGAAATCCATGACCGCCGGAATTTCGCCCGCGCGGGTGAAGAAGGAGATCGACAGGTTTTCGATCTCTACGATCGGCTGGACGGCTTGCGTGGGGGCGTCGTTCATGGCCACCTCCGGCCTCAGTCCTTGAGGGATTGCTCGCGCAGCGTATCGGCGAGCAGGTTCAGCCCGAGCACGAGCGACATCAGCGCAAAGGCCGGCGTCAGGCCTTGCCAGATGTAGAGCCGCAGCTGCGCCACCTGGCTGCCGTCCTTGATCGCCGTGCCCCAGTCGGGGCTCTCCGGACCCATGCCGAGCCCGAAGAATCCCAGCGTCCCCAGCAGGATCGTCGTGTAGCCGATGCGCAGGCAGGTGTCGACGATGAGCGGCCCGCGCGCGTTCGGCAGCATTTCCCACAGCATGATGTACCAGGGCGTTTCGCCGCGGGTTTGGGCGGCCGAGACGTAGTCGCGCGTCTTGATATCCATGGCCAGGCCGCGGACGATGCGGAACACGCCCGGGCTCGACGCGAACACGACGGCGACGAAGATATTGAGCTCGTTGGGCTCGATCGAGACGATGCCGAACGGATCGGCATCGAAGACCAGACCGGAATAGATCCAGAAGCCAAGAACCAGCGTCAACGCGAGGTAGAGGTAGAGGCGGTCGGGCCGCGCCTTGTAGCGGGTATAGAACAGGACGCAGAAGAAGATGATGGGAAAGAGGAACAGCACCCCCGCCATCGCGTAGGGGATCGGGGTATCCATGATCCCGGGCGTGACCAGCAGATAGAAGAGAAGGATGACCGGGAACGCCAGGACGAGATTGGCCAGGAACGACAGCACCTGGTCGACGCGTCGCCCGAAATAGCCGGCCGGAAGTCCGAGCGTGATGCCGACCAGAAGCGCGATCAACGTCGCGGCCGGGGCGATCGTCAGCACGATGCGGGCGCCGTAGACCGCGCGGCTGAAGACGTCGCGCGCCAGCTGGTCGCCGCCCAGCAGGAAGACCATGCCCGTCTCAGAGTTGATCGCCCCGGGCAGCGCATTCTTCATGATCGGGATCTGCACGCGTGGATCGAACGGCGCGATGATATGGGCGAAGAGCGCCGTGAACAGCCAGAAGCAGCAGATCAGGACGCCGGCGACACCGACCATGCTGTCGAAGAGGTGGCCGAAGATGC
>Ga0335082_10009174_pt1 | contig 10757 bp, 11 predicted proteins | sample Lox_Sample_41_FD_206718 | JGI IMG/M metagenome (GOLD analysis project Ga0335082, IMG submission 206718) | Soil microbial communities from Loxahatchee National Wildlife Refuge, Florida, United States - Lox_Sample_4.1 | ecosystem: Environmental > Terrestrial > Soil > Wetlands | place: USA... | reverse complement strand
GGCGGGCTCGGGCTCACCATCTCTCGCGAGCTCGTCGAGGCCGCGGGCGGCACGATCGCGATCGGGGATCGCCCCGGCGGCGGCAGCCGCTTCCGCGTGCGCCTGCCCGTCTGAGGCGCGCGTCCGCTGGTCAGGCCGGCCCGAGCCACTGCGCCGCCTCGCTCCCGAGCTGCGCCAGCCCGGCGCCGAAGAAGTGATCGGCCTCGTCGATGACCGCGAGGCGCACGCCGGGAAGGCCTCGCACCAGCACCTCGAGCGCGGCGGGCGGGGCGATGGCGTCGCGCTCTCCTGTCAGCAGGAGCGACGTGCGCCCGGGCTCGGAGAGCGTGTCGCGGTCGAGCAGGCCCGGAGGCGGTGCCACCAGGAGGAGTCGGCGGACGCGCGGCTGGCCCGCGGCGGCGCGGGCCGCCGCCGCAGCCCCGAACGAGTAGCCGGCCGCCGCGACCGGCCCGTCGACCGAGCGGGCGAGCTGCGCCAGGGCGGCCGCGTAGTCCGCGTCCGCCGCGCGCGCCTCGCCGCTCGGTGCGCCGGCACTCGCGCCGACGCCGCGCCAGTTGAAGCGCAGCGACGCCAGCCCCGCCCGGGTGCACGCCCACGCCAGCTCCGACACCACCGGCGAGTCCATGCTGCCACCGTAGAGCGGATGCGGCGGGGCGATCACCGCGCCGCCAGCGCCCGGCTCGGCGGCCGCGATGAAGAGCCCCTCGAGCGCCTCGCCCGATTCTCCCTCCGCTCCGAGCAGCGGTATCGCCACCGCGCGCTCTTCGCGCTTCGCCATCGCCCCTCCTGCTACCGTGCGCCGGTGATGCGCGAGACCCGGATCGAGCGCCGCCGCCGCGCCGCCCGCATCGTGCGGCGCCTCGCGCGAGCGTATCCCGACGCCCGCTGCGCGCTCCACTTCCGCAATCCCTTCGAGCTGCTCGTCGCCACCATCCTCTCGGCGCAGTGCACCGACAAGAAGGTGAACGAGGTCACACCCGCGCTGTTCGCCGTCTACGGAGCCCCGGCCGCGCTGGCCGCCGCCCCGCCCGCCGAGATCGAGCGCATGATCCACGCCACCGGCTTCTACCGCCAGAAGACGCGCGCGATCCAGTCGGCGGCTCGCGACGTCGCGGAGCGCTTCGGCGGCCGCGTGCCGGACTCGATGGACGACCTCCTCTCGCTGCACGGCGTGGCGCGCAAGACGGCCAACGTCGTGCTCGGCAACGCCTTCGGAGTCCCGGGGCTCACGGTCGACACGCACATGAAGCGCGTCAACGCGCGGCTCGGCCTCACCGAGCACGAGGACCCCGAGAAGATCGAGCGCGACCTCGCCGCGCTGATCCCCGAGCGCGAGTGGACGAGCTACTCGCACCGCATCATCCACCACGGCCGGGTCTGCTGCGACGCGCGGCAGCCGCGCTGCGAGATCTGTCCCCTGCGCGCGGAGTGTCCCTGGCCGCGGAGGGTGCAGAAGAAGGCGCGGGCTCGCCCGCGCAGGAGCCGCGCGGCGTGACGCGCCGCCTCGGCTACCAGGGGCGCGCGCTCTCGGTCTGGGTCGAGGACGCGCACCTCCCGAACGGTGTCACCACGCCGCTCGACATCGTGCGGCATCCGGGCGCGGCGGCCGTGGTGCCGTTCGAGAGCGAGCGCGAGGTGCTGCTGATCCGGCAGTACCGGCACGCCGCGGGCGGCATGATCTGGGAGGTGCCCGCGGGCAAGCTCGATGGCGAGGCGCCCGAGGCGTGCGCCGCGCGCGAGCTCGAGGAGGAGGCGGGGCGGCGCGCCGGCCGGCTCGAGCGGCTCGGTGCGATCTGGACGACCCCGGGCTTCACCGACGAGCGCATCCATCTGTTCGCGGCCTTCGACCTCGAGATCGTCCCCGCCCGGCGCGAGGAGCACGAGGTGATCGAGCTGGTGCCCCTGGCGCTCGACGCCGCGCTCGAGCTGGTGTGGAGCGGCGAGCTCAGCGACGCGAAGAGCGCGCTCGCGCTGATCTACGCCGCGCGGCGGGTGGGGCGGCTGCGTTGAGCGACCTCGCGGTCGCCCTGGCCTGGCACACGCATCCCTTCGAGGAGCTGCTCGCTCTGGTGCGGAGCGCCGAGGCGCTGGGCTATCGCGCCGCCTACGTCGACGGCGACGTCTCGATGATCGACTCGCGCGGCGACGGCGACGTGCTCGATGGCTGGACCGCGACCGCGGTGCTGCTCGCGTCGACTCGCCGCATCGAGATCGGCTCGATCCGCCTGGTCCACCACTGGAACGCGGCGCGCCTGGCGCAGGCGGTCTCGACGCTCGAGCGCATCGCACCCGGGCGGCTGCGCTTCCTGATCTCGATCGGCGCCTATCCGGGCGATCGGCGCTTCGGGCTGCCGTTCCCGCCGGCTTCGGACCGGCTCGACTGGCTGGACGAGCTGCTGCCGGTCCTGCGCGCGCTCTGGTCGGGTGCCGCCGTCAGTGCGAAGAGCCGCTTCTTCGAGCTCGAGGGCGCTCGCGTGCGGCCCGCGATCGCCCGACCCGGCGGCCTCCCGATCGAGGTCGGCGGGCGGGGAGGGCGGCTCCTCGACGTCGTGGCGGCGCACGCCGATCGCTGGGACGTGAACCTGCCCCCCGTCGCCCATCGCGTCCTCGACGCGACGCGTCGACTCGAGGCGGCCTGCCGGCGGCGCGGTCGAGACCCCGGGACCATCGGCCGCTCGATGTGGCTCTGGACCCGCGTCGGGGCGGACCCCGCCGCGCCCGAGCTGCGGGCCGCCTATCGCCGCTGGAATCCCTGGTTCGGCGAGGTGCCGGAGCCCGAACTTGCCGAGGCGATCGTGGCCGGGCCGGCAGAGGTCTGCCGGGAGCGCATCGCAACGGTTCGGAGCCGGCTCCGCATCGATCTTCCGGTCCTCGACCTCGCGGGACTCGACCGCGCGGGCGCCGAGCGCGTCATGGAGAGCCTGGCCGGCGCCTAGGGGATGGACGGCGGCGCGTTGACCCGGTGGTCACAAGTGCTTACGCTCCCTCCACCCGCAGGACCCGCGCCCGGCCGGCGGAGCGACGCGAACAGCTCCATTCGGTTCCGATCGCCCGATCGGGCTGCAGAGGTGATGCGTTGTACGGACGCGGGTATCAATCGGGAGGCTTCGGCTTCGGACCGCCCGTCACGCCGCCTGTCGTCAAGCAGCTCCTGATCGCGAACGTCGCCATCTTCGTCGCACAGGTCCTGGGCGTGGTCCCGGAGATGATGTTCGCCGCGACGCCCGCCGACTTCTGGCACGGCTACGTCTGGCAGCCCTTCACGTACATGTTCCTCCACGGCGGGCTCGGCCACGTCGCCGGGAACATGTTCGCGCTCTGGATGTTCGGCTCCCCGCTCGCAATGGTCTGGGGGCCGCAGCGCTTCCTCCGCTTCTACCTCCTCTGCGGGGTGGGTGCGGGCCTGATCATCGTGACGCTTCCCTACCTCACGGTGCAGCTCGGGCTCGCGAGCCCCTTCTCCCTCTCGGTCCCGACGCTCGGTGCCTCCGGGGCCGTCTTCGGCGTGCTCCTCGGCTACTCGCTCAGCTGGCCCGACCGCACCATCATGATCTTCCCGCTCCCGATCCCCTTCCGCGCCATCTGGCTGATCCCGATCCTGCTGTTCGCAGAGATCTACTTCGGCCCGCCCAACGTGAGCCATCTCGGCCACCTCGGCGGCCTGCTGGTCGCCTGGCTTCTGCTGCGCGGACACGGCGACGTGGGGAGCGTGCTCTCGATCGATCACTGGAAGTACCGCTGGCGGCGCTACCGCATGCGCAAGCGCCTCCGCGCGGTCGACGGGGACGACTGGCGCGATCGCAACCGCCAGGGTCCCTGGCTCCACTAGCGGACGCGGTATGGACGCAGCCCAGCAGCCCGAGTTCGACCTCGACCGCGCGTTCGACGAGCAGATCCGCCGCGCGGGCGCGCTCCTCGCGAGCGCCCGACACGCGGTCGCGCTCACGGGAGCCGGGCTCTCGGTCGAGAGCGGGATCCCGCCCTTCCGCGGCCCGAACGGCATCTGGACCAAGCACGGCGAGCCGCCGCTCGATGGATACCAGCGCTTCCTGCGCGACCCGGGCGCCGCCTGGCGCGACCGCCTCACGCCCCGCGAGGCGTGGGCTCGGGAGCTCGGCGAGGCGGTGCGGCGCGCCCGCCCGAATTCCGGGCACCGCGCGCTGGCGGAGCTCGAGCGCCGCGGGCTCCTCGCGGCGTTGATCACCCAGAACATCGACGACCTCCACCGCCAGGCCGGCCACGCGCGCGTGCTCGAGATCCACGGCAACCACCGGCTCCTGCGCTGCATCGGCTGCGGGGAGCGCTTCGATCCCGCCGCGATCGAGGTGGACCCGGACGCGCTCCCGCCGCGCTGCCCCCACTGCGACGGCATCGTCAAGGGCGACGTGGTGCAGTTCGGCGAGCCGATCCCGCAGGACGTGCTGCGCGCCTGCTTCGAGGCGGTGGCGCGCGCGGACCTGATGCTCGTCGCGGGCACGTCGGCAACCGTCTATCCGGCCGCCGAATTTCCCTACGAGGTCCTGCGTCAGGGCGGCAAGGTGATCGAAGTGAACCCCGAGCCGAGCGACCTCACCCCGGCCGCGACGCTCTCGCTGCGGGGCGCGGGTGGCCCCGTCCTGGCCCGCCTTCTCGAGCACGCGAGCGCCGCGGCGGAGGCACGCGCGTGACGACCAGCGAGCGCAGGCCGCCGTGCCCCGACGGCGTCGGAGGCTTCGGCGAGTTCCTCCGCAGCCTGCTCGCGGGGATCCCGTGGAGCGAGCGCGCGGAGGTCGAGGAGACGGTGCGGCTGGCCGCGCCGCGCTCGGGCCTGCTGCGCGTCGACAACTCGAACGGCCGCACCCGCGTCGTGGGCGAGGAGCGCAGCGACATCGAGGTGCGGCTCCACAAGGTGGCGCGCGCCGAGAGCGAGAGCGCCGCGCGGCGCCTGGCGGAGTCGATCCACCTCGCCGCGGCCGAGAGCGAGGTCGGGCTCGACATCGAGATCGAGACGCCGCGGCGCTGGAATCGGCGCGGCAGCGTGAACCTCGAGCTCCGCGTGCCGCGCGAGACGCGGGTCGACGTGCAGGCCTCGAACGGCAAGGTCAGCGTCGAGGGGCTGCACGCGGCCGTGCGCGCCCGCTCGAGCAACGGAGGCATCGAGGTCGAGGGGGTGGACGGGGACGTCGAGGTGCAGTCCTCCAACGCGCGGGTCTGCTGCTCGAGCTGCAGCGGGCGGCTCCTGGCGCGCAGCAGCAACGGCAAGATCGAGATCGCCGGCCACCGCGGCGCCGTCGACGCCGCCACCTCGAACGGGCTGATCCGCGCCTCGCTCGCCGAGCTGCGCGGCCCGGTGGTGCTCGCGACCAGCAATGGCCGCATCAGCCTCGAGCTTCCCGAGTCGGTCGACGCCGACGTCGACGTGCGGGTCGACAATGGCGTGATCCGCAACCAGCGCTCGCTCGACCGCTGCACCCACTCGAGCGGCGGCCGCCTGGCCGGCGCGTTCGGCCGCGGCGGCGTCCCGATCAAGCTGCGCACCTCGAACGGATCGATCTCGCTTCGATGAGCCGCGCGGCGACTGGGTCCGCGGCGCTCGCGCGCTGAGCCTCAGGGCGATCCGACCCCGCGCCGGACCTCGCCGGCGGCGCCGCTCAGCACGACGGCGGCGGGCTCGATCTCGCGGACCACGAAGCCCCCGATGCGATCGCCCTCGTGGACGGTCTGCGCCGCCGCGCCCGGCATCTGCACCCAGGCCGTGCGCTTCTCGGGATGCGGGTGCCAGCTCGTGCGGAGGACGCGAAGCGACGTCGAGGGAGCGGCGGGGGCCTTTCGAATCGCCGGCGCTGGCGTCGGCTTCGGCGCGGTCGCACCGATGGCAGGCGACGGAGGCTCGGAGACCACCGCGATCGGCGAGCGCCCGCGCGCTTGCGGATTCAGCATCACGAAGTCGTCCGGTTCCCCGCCCTCCGCGACCGCGGCCTCAGGCGCCGCCGCTGCAGCCGGGGCCGCGCGCTCCATCTGCACGGGCGCCTCGGCGACTGCGGCCGGCGGCCGCGCAGCGGGCGGCTCGGCGGGCGGCGGAGCCGAGACGGTCGGGGCCGGGGCGGGGGCAGGCGCCGCGACGGCCACCGGGCGCGCGGCGTCGCGGTCGTGCAGCAGCGTCAGCACGGAGACCGTCGCTGCGAATGCGACGGCGGCAATGGCGATGAGTCCCGACGCGCTCCCGCGGCGGCGCGTCACCGGAGCGAGCACGACGTCCTCGCGCAGCGGCCGCTCGAAGCCGTCCGCCTTCTGCTCCTCGATCCGCCGCAGCGCCTTCAGGATGGTGCTCAACCGGCTCCTCCCGGCACGGCCGCGAGCGCGGGAACGCCGTAGCGCCCGAGCGCCTGATAGAGCGCGATCTTGGTGAGCGGCCCGACCGTGCCGTCCGGCGCGAGGCGTCGATCCGCCTGGAACGCGCGCACCGCGAGCTCGGTCGACGCGTCGAAGCGCCCGGTCGGCGGCCCCGTCCAGAAGCCGAGCTCGCCGAGCGAGCGCTGCAGCCAGGTGACCCCGTCGCCCGCGTCGCCGACCCGCATCAGATCGGGGAGAGGCTCGAGGTCGCGCCACGCGACCTGTGCCTCGCCGTGCCACGCGCGCGCCAGCTCGTCGTCCGACACGCGCGCGAGTCGGCCCGGCATCACGCCGGCGAGATCGACGCCGCCGCCGCCGAGCGCGCGCACGGCGACGAGCCTCGGCACGCCGTCCGCCGCGTCGACCGTCAGCAGGGCGGGCTGGCCGAGCGCGCGAAGCTTCGCGACGTCGCCGTCGTGGATCGCGATCAGCGCGAGGCCCCGCGCGGCCAGCGCGGAGACGACGTCGGGAAACGCGAGCGCCTCGGGGGCGGGATCGAGGCGAGGGAGCGACCACGACTCCAGGACGGCGGCGAGGGCGTCCCCTGCGGTGGCGCCGGGGGCGCGCAGCGCCAGGGCGTGCGCGAGGTCCTCGACGCGCGCAGGTGTCACCGCCTCGGGGGCAGCCGCCGGCGCTGCGGGCGGCGCGGCCGCAGCGGAGTCGGCAGGCGGCGCAGCGACTGCGGGCGCCGGCGGATCCGCTCCCGGAGTCGCCTCCGGTGTCGCGGGCGCGACCTCGGTCGCCGCGAGCGGCGGCGCGCTCGACACGTCCGGCGCGGCGGCGAGCTCGGCGGGAAGAGGAGGCGGCACGAGCTGCAGCCGATCCCCGAAGTGTCCGAAGATCCCGAGGCGCCAGGCACCGGCGGCCAGCGCGAGCACGGCGAGCGAGGCGACGAGCGGCCACCACCGTCTCGCGGGCCGGGCGCGCCACCCCTCGAGCTCGCCCGCTGCGCGCCGCACGTGCGCGGCGCCGATCCTCGGCGCGGCCTCGGTGAAGGCGGTGAGCAGCGCGCGGTCGCAGAGCAGGTTGACGACGCGCGGGATGCCGCGGGAGCGGTGGTAGACCGCGCGCAGCGCGGGCGCCGAGAAGAGTCGGTCGCGGTCCGCGCCGGCCGACACGCGCAGGCGATGCCGCACGTAGGCGGCCGTCTCGTCGCGCGACAGCGGCGCGAGCCGCCAGCGCACGCCGATGCGCTGCCGGAGCTGCCTCAGCTCGCGCGACTCGAGGAGCGCGTCGAGCTCCGGCTGTCCGAGCATCAGGATCTGGATCAGCTTGTCGGTCTCGGTCTCGAGGTTCGAGAGCAGCCGCACCTGCTCGAGCGTGTCGGACGCCAGGCCCTGCGCCTCGTCGATGATCAGCAGCACGCGGCGCCCCTGTCGTCGGCGCTCCAGCAGGTAGTGGTTCAGCTCGTCGATCAGCTCGCGCACCGAGTCGCCGCGCTTCTCGACGCCGAGCTCGACCAGGATCGCCTCGAGCAGCTCGCGCCCCGTGAGCTTGGGATTGAAGACGAAGGCGACCTCGACCTCGCCGCCGAGGCGTCGCAGCAGGGTGCGGCAGAGGGTCGTCTTGCCGGTTCCGACCTCACCGGTGACCGCGATGAAGCCCTCGCCCTGATCGATGCCGTAGATCAGGTGGGCGAGCGCCTCCTGATGCGCGGCGGACAGGAACAGGAAGCGGGGGTCCGGGCTCAGCGCGAACGGTTTTTCGCGCAGCCCGAAGAACGCGGTATACATCGGCGGAGCCCCTGGGGTTTCGGCCCTCGAGCCGCGAAAGCTATCAGCCCTCGCTTGCGGGAACCAGGCAATGACCTCCCCGGCCACCCCGACCACCTACGTGGAAACCCGGGACGGCGTGGCAGGTCTCGATTGGGGCGCGACGCTCGCGAAGCTCGCGGTGCGCTCGCCCGCGGGCGCGCTCTCCTACCGCCTGCTCCCGACGCGCGACGTCGAGGTGGTCCGGCAGGCGATCGCCGAGAGCGGGGCGAGGCGCACGGGGCTCACGGGGGGCGGTGCCGCGGCGATCGCGGCGCGTCTGGACGGCGAGGCAATCCAGGTGAACGAGTTCGCGGCCTGGGGCAGCGGCGCGGCGGCGCTGCTCGCCGACGAGCCGCTCGCTCCGTCCGGCCGCTACCTCCTCGTGTCGCTGGGAACCGGCACCTCGGTGCTCCTGGTCGACGGGCTCTCGGTCACGCGGGTCGGCGGCACCGCCCTGGGCGGCGGGACGCTGGTGGGACTCGCCGCGGGCCTGTTCGGGATCGGGGACTTCGCGCGGATCACCGAGCTCGCGGAGCGCGGCTCGAGGCGCGAGGTGGACCTCCTCGTCTCCGACATCTACCGCGCCGGCGGGATCGCGCTGGCCGGCGACCTCACTGCCGCAAACTTCGGCAAGCTCGGACCGCGCCTCGCCGCCGGCGAGCGCGTCTCGGATGCGGACCTCGCGCACGCGCTGATGGGCCTCGTCGGCGAGAACGTCGCGCTGGTATGCGCGGGGCTCGCGGCGGCGGCGCAGGTCTCGCGGATCGTGTTCGGCGGCTCGACGCTGCGCACCAACCCCGTGCTGGTCGAGGTCGTCGGCAACATCACCCGGGCGCTCGGGCGCGAGCCCGTCTTCCTGGCGCGAGGAGAGTTCGCTGGAGCGCTCGGAGCGCTCCAGCTCGCGGCCGGAGAAGCGTAAGCCCCGAGGGCGCAAGCCGATTCGACTGGAGCATCGGCCAGCGCCTGCGAAGCAGGCGCGCGCAGCGAGCGGAGCGAGCGAAGTCAGGCGTTGGGCGAGCGCGGCACCGGCTCGGTGACCAGGTCGTCGCCCTTGGTCATCGAGCGCACCACGCGCTGCGTGCGCGCGATGGCGGCGCGCTGCACGCGGAGCTCCTCGGTCTGCGCGGCCACCTGGCGCTCGAGCCGCTCGCGCGCCTCCGCGAGCTGCTCGATCCGGCGCTCGAGCTCGGCGACGCGGCCGTCGACGTCGGCCGCGGCGCGCAGCACGTCGGCCTGCGACGCACCGCTGGCGCTCGCAGCGACCGGCGCGGCGATGGTCATCGCGCTCGCCGCCGCGTCGCCCTCCAAGATCGTTCCGTTGGAGCGACCGGCGGCGACCGGCGGTGCCGGCGATCCGAGGCGGGCGAGCGGAAGATCCTCGTAGCTCTCCTCGGCCTCGGCCTCGAAGGCCTGCGCGTTGCGGTCGGGCGTCATCGGCTCGGTCGCCTCCCAGTGCGCCGCGCCGGCGTCCTCTTCCACCTCCCCTGCGTCCTCGGCCGCCATCACCGAGTAGAGCGGATCCTCGTCTGCCGCCGCGCGGCGCCGCATCACCGCCATCGCGATCCCGGCGAGGAGCCCGGCGCCGATGACGACGAGCCCGGTGGGACTCATCAGCGTTCCGAGGAGCCAGTGGCTGGACGAGTCGCTCGCCTCTGCGGCGGGCGGATGACGAGGCGGCGGCGCGACGTGGGTCGGCGCGGCGGGCTCGCTCGCCGGCGGCGGAGTCGTCGCCGGGACGGACGGCGGCGCCGGCGCGATCGGATGAGCCGGGGCGTCGGCGAGCTTCGCAGCACCGGGCGGTGCGGCATCGGCGAGCTTGCCATCCGTCGCGCTCGGCGCGGCACTCGGCGCGTCGGGTGCCGGGGAGGCGCTCGGCGCCGGCATGGGCGCGGATGCGGGCGCCGCCAGTACGACTGCGGTCGGCGGACCGTGCGCCTCGGGGACCGTCGAGCCGTCCGGCTCCGAGTCCTTCGCGACGACGGCGTCCTGCTTCGCGGCGGCGGGCTCCGCCTTCGGCGCGGGAGCCTGCGCGACGGGCGCAGCCGACTCGCCGCGCGCGAGGTCGAACACGATGCGCGGCGGATTCGAGAGGATCATCTCGGTGACCTGGATGTCGGGGCGCGCCAGCGCGATGTGGACCTTCGAGCCATTGCCCGCCGGCTCCACGCGCACGTCCTTCACCAGCGGGCTCTTCGACGGCACGTTGCGCGCGACGCTCTGCGCGTCGAGGGCGACGACGAGCTGGCCGTCCTGTCCGCTCGACAGCATCCGGTAGTCCGCGGCGGAGTCGAGCTGGAGCACGATCCTCGTGTGGTCCGAATGGGTCCCCACCCGCACCTCGGAGAGGCGCGCTGCGCGGCCCTGCAGCGGACCGAGCAGCAGCGCGGCCAGCGCCGCGATCACGAGCGCCCGTGCGTGCATCCCCTCGAACGAGAGCCAACCGGAATTCCGGCGCGCCATGGCTCGATGCTCCCTCCTGCCGCGAGCTCGCCGCGGGTCGACCGCCGAGCCCCGGATTGACATTCCCTTCGGCAGATCGGCCGAGTCGCCCAAGCCCTTTCTGGCTCGTGGTGACGCAGCTTCATCCGACGAACGAGCTGCCCGCGTCCCGGCAGCCTTGCCGGGAAGCGA
>Ga0335082_10009173_pt1 | contig 10757 bp, 20 predicted proteins | sample Lox_Sample_41_FD_206718 | JGI IMG/M metagenome (GOLD analysis project Ga0335082, IMG submission 206718) | Soil microbial communities from Loxahatchee National Wildlife Refuge, Florida, United States - Lox_Sample_4.1 | ecosystem: Environmental > Terrestrial > Soil > Wetlands | place: USA... | reverse complement strand
GGCGAGCTCGTGGACCGGGGCGCCAAGGTGATGCTCTCCAACAGCGACACCCCGCTGATCAGGAAGCTCTACAAGGGCAAGAAGTGGCGGATCGACCGGGTGATGGTCAAGCGCTCCATCAACTCCAACGGCAAGAAGCGGGGCAAGGTGGCGGAGGTGATCATCACCGGCGGGTACAGGAGGCACTGGTGAGCGAGATCGAAGTGCCCGAGCTCGCGCTGTCGATGATCCAGCCCATGGGCACGGCACTCGTGCGCGGCTGGAAGCCGATCGAGAACCGGAAGTGGAAGCCGTGGCCTCAGGTGATCGGGAAGCTGATCGCGATCCATGCCAGCGCGAAGTACGACGCCGAGTACGCGAACTTCATCGAGCGCGTGCACGGGTCGGTGCCTCATCGGAGCGCAACGACGCAGAGCGCGATCATCGGCGTCGCGCGCGTCGTGACGTACGTCGTCTCGCCGATGCTTGAACTGCAGGACGAGCGCGAGCGCGCGTGGTTCACGGGGCCGTTCGGCTGGCGGATCGCCGACGCTCGCGAGATCGAACCGATCCCGTGCAAGGGGTTCCACGGGCTGTGGAAGATCCCCGACGAGAAGCGCCTCGCGCTGGCCTCTCGACTTGAGGAGGCGTCTCGTGGGTGACAAGACCGGCATTTCCTGGACGGATGCGACGTGGAACCCTGTGCGCGGCTGCAGCCGGACGATCGCGACCGGCGCGAAACAGAGTGGCTGCGGCGACGGCACGGGCGGCGGGTGTTACGCCGAGCGCACGGCCGGGCGCTTCTGCGGCCCAGGGAAGCCGTACGAAGGCCTTGTGCGGATCACAGCAAAGGGCGCGCGCTGGACCGGCGAGGTTCGTCTCGTACCCGAGCACCTCGCCGATCCGCTGCGCTGGCGGAAGCCGCGCCGGATCTTCGTCAACTCGATGAGCGACCTGTTCCACGAACAACTCCCGTTCGATCAGATCGCGGCGGTGTTCGGCGTGATGGCGGCGGCGCCGCAGCACACGTTCCAGGTCCTCACGAAGCGAGCGTCGCGCATGCGCCGCTGGTTCGAGTTGATCGAGCGCGAAGCGTCCGACTCGCACGTGCCGCCCGCTGAGATCTGCGGCATCCGTGCCGTCAACCACTGCGTCGATCTCGACTCCGCTGGACTGCCGCAGGTGTGGCCGCTGCCGAACGTCTGGCTCGGCGTGTCGGTCGAGAATCAGGAGGCGGCCGACGAGCGCATCCCGGAACTGCTCGCGACGCCCGCCTCGGTTCGGTTCCTATCGTGCGAGCCGCTGATCGGCGAGGTCGATCTCGACAAGCCTCGCTGTGGCTCGTGCGGCGAGGAGACGCCGATCGTCGATGTCGAGGGCGGTCACGGGACGACGATCCCGTGGTGCTCTGAGCACGAGGAAGAGGGTAGTTACGGGCACTGGTTGCATCTCGACGGCGGCATCGACTGGGTGATTGCCGGCTGTGAGAGCGGCCCCGGCGCGCGCACGTGCGAGGTCGAGTGGCTCCGGTCGCTGCGCGATCAGTGTGAGGAGGCGGGGGTGGCGTTCTTTCTGAAGCAGGCAGTCGAGGCCCGCGCGCCGCGCGCTACCAACTCTCCCTATGCCGCCGATGCGGTCTCATGCTTTCCGCCCGGACCATTCAGCGCTCCAGGTGCCGCGCGAATGAAGGCCGGCGGTGTCATCGAGCTGCCGTACCTCGATGGCGTGCAGCATGCCGCTTTCCCGGAGGTCGAGCGATGAAGCGCCGGAAGCCCCTCCGCCGCAAGACGTGGCTGCGCTCTCGCGGCAACACCTCCTACCGCCGGCGCCATCGCGACCTGGCCCACCTGCGCAAGGTGAAGACCTTCCCGTGCGTGGTGCCGTCGCTTGTCGTGCGGGTGACGCCTTGGCCGCCGATACGCATGGAGGACATGGCGTTCGTCACGCCCTGCTGTGGCCCCGTGCAGGCCGATCACGTTGGGCGCCGCGGCCTCTCCCGCAAGGGCGACGACCGGCTGGCGATCTCCATCTGCAAGCAGCACCACTACGAGCGCGAGAACTTCTCCGGGACCTTCAAGCACTACGACCAGGCGATGATGAGGGTGTTCCTGGCGGACGCGCTGGCGCTCACCAACAAGAGGATCGAGGAACGTGAAGCGCTCGCCTCCTCTGCCTCGTGACGGCTGGCTGGTCGAGTGCGTGCTCGACAACGGCCAGCGGATGCACTCGGACGTCTTCGACGAGTTCGACGTGGAGCTTGCCGTCGAGCTCGCGCGTGATCTCGCCAAGCGGACCATGGTCGCCAGCGTCACCATCCTGCGGGTGTCCACCGGCGAGGTGGCTCACGAGATGCGGTCGCTGGCGGAGCGCGTGAAGACCGACTTGGTGTCGGTGGGGCGCGATAGAGTCCTGTCGTGACCGCCCACGTCTTCAAGACGATCGTCATCCACTGCAACCGCCCCGGCTGCCTGGTGAAGACCACGCACGTGGCCGAGAGGATGACGGACGGGCGCAAGGCGGCGCAGGCGGAGGGCTGGCGCCTCGTCAACCTCCCCGTGCCCACCGGAGGGCCTGCGGTGACGGCGGATCTCTGCCCCGATCACGTGGACTACCCGATCGCGCTCGAGGAGGTGCGATCTGCGCCGCCGGCGCGGAAGGCAGGATGAAGCATGGAGATCGTAGATCGCAACCGACTGCAGGGGCGGCGTGTACGGCGCAGGCGATCGGGGCGATCGGCCAGGCGGTGCTCTACGAGCTCAGGGACTTCGGGGTGCACCCGATGATCTTCGGGGCGAGCGAGGGATTCGTGATCCAGAACGGGATCGCGTTCGGGTCGACGGGCGTGGTGAAGATCGGCGTGTCGCTGGAGTGGGAGGAGGTGCCCGCCTACTGATTGACCTGCGCCCGGATCCGTGGGTACCCTCACGTGTAGGGCGTGCCCATCCTCCCTGGCGCTCACGTCCCCGGAAGAGCCCAAGGACGACCATGCCACGCCGCCGCCGCGCGAAGAAGAATCCGGACTTCAAGTCGAAGGTGAAGCGGTCGGGTCGCGCGCCGAAGACACGACGACGCGGCATCGGCGGTGCGCGGTCGAGGCGGGTCTCACTGCGTCGTCGTCACCGTGACGGCGGTGCGTCGCCCAGCGGCTGGACGCGCAACCCAGCAGTATTCGCAGGCGTGGACTGGGTCGAGACGGGCAAGCTGGTCGGGATCGGGTTCGGTGGCTTCGCGGCCGGCCGGCTGATGACCCGGATCGTCGCGGTGCAGGTGGCGAAGCGGAAGCCGACCTGGGCCAAGCACGCCGGCGTCGCCGCCAACGCCCTCGCCTTCGCGGCCGCGCTCTTCGGGGCCCGGCGCTGGTCGAAGACCAAGCCCTACGAGATGCCGCTGGTGTTGGGCACCGGGCTCTCGCTCCTGCAGACGGTCCTCCAGGCCTACTTCCCCAAGCTGGGGTGGATGGTGTCGGAGACGACGCCGGATCAGATCGCGGAGGCCTCGGGGCAGCAGCAGTTGCCGGCGGCGCAGACGACCGGCTACCTGCCCGACGACGACGGCGACGTCGGGGACGGCGACTGGTCCGACTTCAACGACGCCTACGACCAGGGCCGCTTCGCGCGCTCGGCGCAGCCGGGGAACCAGCCGCCGCCTCCGCCGCGCCAGCCGCAGCCGGTGCAGACGCAGAGCGACGTGCACCAGGAAGGGGGCGGGGTCGACGACTCGGACGTCGACGACGTGCTCACCGACCTGAACGACGACGAAGGGGGCGGGGTGTTCGCCCCGAACTGATCCTCCCGTGTCGTACCTCCCCGCCCGCAACCGCCCGCTGCCGAGCTCGCTGTCCTCGGTGGTGCGGTACAGGGCCCGGATGGCGCCGCGCTCGGCGCGCGCGATCATCGACCGCGACCCGAACCGCTCGCGTCCGGCGACGCTGTCCGGTGCGTGCTGCGCGTCGTGCGGACGAGGCGGCCCATGCGTCTCGGACGAGACCGGCTTCAAGTCGTACCGCATGCCGATTCCCTACACGATGGGCGACACGGTGACGGATGCGAGCGCGCAGCTCGTGCCGATGGTGGCGTCGATCCAGGAGAGCGCCCAGCAGTACGTCAAGAACGACCTCCTGTACCGCAAGCTGCAGATCGCGGCGACGCTCGCGATCCCCTTGGCGGCGATGATCACGAAGGGGATCTTCCACTGGCGGTCGGGAAGGCCGCTGTTCTGAGCGGAGGCGCAATGAACGATACGGACATATTCCTGGTCATCACCGGTGCCGCGTTCGGAGTGTTCTACAACAAGGACAATCCTGTGATGGGAGCGGCGGTCGGCGGTCTCTCTACGTACATCTTGAATCGGGCGTTCGCGCAACTCGAGTCAGCCCCGCTCTCTGGTTACCCCCATCCCGCACCGCCGCTCCTCAGCTACCCGATCCGGTACCGCCGTCGATGAAGCGCTCCTCTCTTGACGAGCACATCATCGGCTGCGCGCAGTGCAGCAAGGGGCCGGTCCTGTGCTCGAAGGGGCGCGCGATCGCGGCGGCGGCGCGGCAGCAGCAGCCCACCGAGCTCGACGACGACCTCACCTGGCTCGGGCGCCGGTGAAGGGCCGCTGCCTCATCTGCCGGCAGCGGATCGACACGGGCCGGTCGGGGCTCCTGTCGGTGCACGCGGACGCGACCGGGATGCTCTGCAAGGGGTCGGCGCAGATGCCGGAGATCCCGACGGGGCAGGGCAAGCGGATCATCCACCGCGACACCAAGCCGTAGGACTGCCACCATCACAGCGCGGGTGTAGGCTCGCCGGATGGGATTCCTCCGCACGAGCCGTCTCGGCAAGCGCTACTCCTCTCCTCTCGCGTGGGCGATCTGGCTCTTGCTCGAGCTGCCCGCGATGCTGGTCGCGGTCGCCTTTGACAAGCTGGGCGTGCTGCTCCGCTGGATCGGCACCATGCTCGTGCGGCACGTCTACTACGTCTTCACGAGGCTGGCGCGCTGGGTCGACGGCCGGCCGGGGTGGCGCGAGGCGGACATGATGATCGGGGTGATGCCGCCGACGCCGGAAGGCGATGCGGAGGTCGCGGGCTTGGCGATGCCGGTCGACTTCCAGGCGATGTTCGAGGACTCGCGGAAGCGCGGCGTGGCGCTGCTCGAGCGGGGACCGTTGTCGATCGAGGCCGCGCGCGAGCTCACGCAGGAGGAGCGGAGCGACGTCCTGAATGCGATCGCGTCGCTGGGCGGCACCAACGGGATGTCGCCCGTGATCACGCCGATCCCGCCACCGGACGCCGGGAAGGTGTAGGGTAGGGCGCAAAGGAGACCTCCGCATGACCCTCGGCCGCACCGCCTCGACCCACACCACCGAGCCCCTCGAGAAGCTCACCTTCGGGAAGCGCTACTACGTGGTGGACGACCAGAAGCACGTCTGGGGAGCCGACCTGGAGTACGACGCCGCGGTGAAGGTCCGCGAGCGAGTGGCCGGCAACCTCTGGAGCAAGACGCCCACGGTGAAGGAGATGCCGCAGGGGAAGAAGGCTCAGGAGAAGCTGAAGTCGCTGGTCCGCGGCCCCGACAACGTCCAGGCCCCCGCTCCGCAGGCCCCGCCGGCGCCGACCGCAGCTCCGCAGCAGGCGAGCAGGCAGGACGGTGACGGAGAGGACGGCGACGACGCCGAGATCGCCGCGCTCGAGCGCGCCAACGCCCTCGCCACCAACGGCAACGGCCACGCCGAGGGCGACGGCGACGAGCTCGAGGACGACGACCTCGACGGCCTCCTGAACGCGTAGGGCGGTCGCGAACAGCCGAATGGACCCGAGGGGGCTTGTCGCGAGGGCGCAAGCAGGCCAGTGACGGGTCGGATAGTCGCGACGGCGGGAACCGAGATCGGCCGAGAAGGTGTGTCGCAAGGGCTGGTGTCCTGATCGGTCGCGATCGGGTTGTCGCTATCGGTTCAGTTGGCATGGCTCGGCTTGTCGCGCAGCGTAGAGCGGACAACGGTGGGCCTGTCGTTCCGTGCCGACGCGTGTGGGCTCGGCCAGTCGCGCGGGATGGTGAGCAAGGGAAGACGAGGCGTGGCGGTGGCACGTCGCGCTGAGGTCGCGGCGATCGAGGCGGCTGGGGTAGTCGCAGTGATCCGAGTAGACGCGGTTCGTCGCTCTGCGGCGGCCAGGCTGGTCGGTGGTTGACACGTCGCAACGAGTCGTGAGCGCCACGATGGCGTATGGTGGGCTTGTCGCGATGGTCGGCGTCCGCTGGGCTTGTCGCGCGGAGATGTTGAACCGTGGGAGGGCTTGTCGCGCTCGTCCGAGGAGGAGACGTATGTCGCTAGGCGATGGGTCGGCTCACCGTCCGTGTCGGTTGGGTTTGTCGCTTCGAGTAGACGACGGATCTCGTGGCCTGTCGCTAGCGCCGGGCTACGAAGGCGTTGGGTAGTCGCGCTGCATTCACGGGCCGCTTCGTCTGTCGCGCACGCTTCGCTCGTGTCTGGTGGACTTGTCGCGTTGATCGCAACGGACTCGGATTGTCGCAACGGCATCACATGCGATCGGGGCACGTGGGAAGTCGCGCAGGTTCTGGTGCAGTCGAAGTGAGGGCGGATGTCGCCGCGGCGCGCGAGCGAGAGATCCGGGCAGGCACGGATTGACGAGTCGCAACGGAACAGAAAGGTTCGGGTGCGGTTAGTCGCGGACGCCTGGTCGCTGCACGTGAGAATTGGCCCGTCGCTACGGCGCGTTGAAGGTCGCGACTCGCTCGTCGCGATGGAGGCATCCGCGGCGGATCGACTTGTCGCACCGGAGAGGTCGGCGCACGCCCGCATGGACGGTTGCTGAGATGGTGTGTCGCACACGCTGCGAGGCGAGGATCGGAGGCGCGGCCGGGAACTGATCGAACACGTCGCGCTCACGGGATCCGGCAACGCTCCGCTCCGCTTGTCGCGCTCGCATCTGGCCGCGTCGCTCCGCTTGTCGCGTTCGCTTCTAAGGCCGAGGGCATGTCACGAGGGACAACGAGACGGAAGGGTAGTCGCGCCGCACGGGCATCGAGCGATGGGCTGTCGAGTCGGCTTGTCGCGTCGATTGCACGTGGCAGGGCTTGTCGCAGAGAGCGGAGCCGGTATGAGCGCGATTGTCGCGTTCGGCCCGCTCCAGTAGTGGTGGAAACACCAAACACGTCGCGCGCGTAAGAGTCGGCAAGTCGCTAGGGCTTCGCAGCATCCGAGCTTGACGTCGCTTGTCGCTCACGATGGATCACAAAGGACTCGTCGCCACCAGCCGCGTCGGCGCCGCAAGGCTCGGCCAGTCGCGTAGTGCGGCACGGACCCGAACAGGAAAGTCGCTCGGATGTCGAGGGCGCCTCGCTTGAGAACGTTCGTCGCTCACGCAAGGAGGGACACCGGATCGGTAGTCGCCGAGATCCGGTCCAAGCCGTAGGTTGCGCGGGACGTCGCTGCGCACGCGCTCGATCAGGTATGTCGCTGCGAGAACGGCACAATCGGAGCGCGCGCACGCGGCTCGTCGCAACGAACGGGCCCGATTGGCCGTCGAAGGCGGTTGTCGCGCGCGCAAGGCTGCTGCACGGTGGCACGCGATACGGATGTCGCAGCGACGCAGGATCGTCGCAAGGTACGCTGCGATCAACCGGCGGCGGCGAGTTGCTGGTGCGGGTAGTCGGCCAGGGCGACGTCCTCGACGCTCACCAGGTCGAATTTTCCGAACCCCTGGCTCCGGCACGCGCCCATCCCGTGCTCTCCGTAGTGCACCAGCATGTCCGCGAACTTCTCGTCCGGGATCTTGTCCGCCTCGAGCAGCACCCGCGCGATCGCCACGTCGAACGAGATCCTCACCTTCTCCACGTACTCGTGCCGCTTGAGGGAGTGAACGGGTCCCTTGGGCGACATGGTGTGCGCGATCGCGGTGTGCTGGCCCTTGGGCGCCTCGCCCAGCCAGATCCAGTCGCGCTCCTCCGACGGCGCGTCGGGCGGCACGGCGGCGTACACGAAGAGCCCCTCGGCGATCGCGCCGCGGCTGCCGCGGATCTCGTTGCGGTAGCCCAGGACGGACCAGTTTTCCTTGATGCCGGCCTTGAGGTGGTTGGTGGGGAACCAGATCCCCTCCTTGCCCGTGGGCCCGAGCTTCCCCGGCCTCCGGAAGAACTCGCACAGCCCCTCGAGCACCGCCTCCTCGGCCGCTTCGGCGCGGCCGGCGGCGTCCTCGGGCAGGGCCTCGATCTGGTCCTCGAGCCCGCGAGCCTTGAGCATCTTCTCGGCGACATCGAGCGAGGCCGGTTTGCCCGCCAGCATCCACTCCCGGATCTGGATCGTGACGCGGATGGTGCGCCAGTGCTCGTCCTTGGCCTTCTTGAGCAGGACGCCCCACTGCATCGCGTTCTTGGGCTGGATCACCGCGCGCTGCTTCTTCTTGTCGGGCTCACCGCCCTTCGCGGCCGCGCCCTCCGCGGCGTCGGCGCCAGCGCCTGCATCCGAGCTCGTGCCTTCGGGAGTGACCTTCTTGCGTGCCATGGCGTTCATCCTTCCTTGGTCCGTTGCCGGTACCTGATTGTGTGATTCCTGGAGACTGATCGCAGGTAGCAGAACCACTACGAGCGAGTCAAGAAGAACGGGAGCGAGATCGGCTCATGCCGGGGTCTGCTCGAAGCGCTTCACGATCGCGGCGGCGGCGCGGCGCGCGCGCGGATCCCTGAGCGCCGTGCTGTACAGGTCGCGCCAGTCGATCGGGTGCCGGCGGAAGTTGGCGTTGGCGACGAGCTCGATCATCGGGATCGCGCGCACGCCCAGCGCGCACATGGCGTAGTGCTCGGTGGCCAGGGTGAGCGCCTCGTGCCGATCGGCGACGTCGTCGGGCATGCTGCGGATCCGATCCGAGATCGCGAGCACGCCCTTCATCCCCATCCTCCAGTTCGACGGAGCCGTGGGGGCGCCGAGGAGTTGCGCGTGCGCCATCTCGTGCAGGATCGACTCGAGCACGCCCTTCCATGCCGGCTTGTCGATGAACCCGTACGTCGTGTCCCAGCTGTGGTTCGCGGCCAACGCGAGCGCGCGCCGGTAGATGCCCTTCATGCTGTCCTCTTCGTCGGCGCAGGCTGGCTGTCCCAACTCTCGCCCTGGTCTCCCAACGTGTACTGGAGGTCGCACTTGCCGTTGCGGCACCGGTAGCGCGGGCGGCCGCTCGGAACCTCACCGTCGCGCTCCACGGTCTTCTGGCGGCAGGCGGTGCAGACGCCGCGCTCGACCTTCACCGAGATCGCTCCTCGATCGCGCCCAACTCCTTCACGACATCGAAGGCGATCTTGTCGAGCTCGCGCTGGGCGCCGAAGAGGTGCGAGTAGGCCGCTCCGAAGTTGCCCTCGCGCAGATACGCTGCGGCCTTGGCGATGGTGTCGCCGACCTCTTGGGGTGCGGATCGTGAGCGCCTTCTGGTCGACCGCCTTCACGACTCGTCCTCGCCGCCCGACCCGAGCGACCCGTACTTCGGCTCCTTGCTGCGCCGCGCCGGCGGCAGCGTGCGCTCACCGGTGGTCATCTTGGCCGCGATCCCGCGCCCCTCCTCGCGCACCTGCGCGATGTCCTCCTCGAGCTTGGCGAGATCGTCGTGGGTGACCGGGGAGATGCCGTCTCCTTCGCCCAGGTAGGCCTGGCGCTGCGCCTTGTCGTGGGCGGAGGTCATCGCGCCCAGGCGGCGCCGGAGCCCCTTGAAGTCCGGCATGGCGAGCTGCGCGAGGTGGTCACCGGCGGGGTGCTCGACGACGCCCTTGCCGCTGCAGGTGTCGCACGGGATCTCCCCGAAGATCCCGCCGCCGGGCAGGATGCCCGAGCCCCTGCACTCGTGGCAGGGCACGGTGGGATCGGAGAGCGACGAGAGCTTCATCCAGAGGTCCTCGACTTCGGAGAGGGACTCGGCGGCGTGCTTCAGGTCGTCATCGGTGACGGGGGTGGTCTTCTGGAGGGTGGACATGCGGAGGTCTCCTGGATCGGGTGGCTCAGATCATCGCGAGGAACTTTAGAACCTGTGCGTCAGGATCGCGCGCAACTCGGCGGCGATCTCGCGCTGCACCTTGCGCTTGTTGCCGCGCGCCCTGACGATCCGTCCGACGGTCCATTGGCTAGTACCGACGCGCTGCTCCACTGCGACGGCTGCCGCATGGACGCCGACCGCGCGAATCGACGCGGCCTCGTTGTCACGGCTATCGGCGTTGTTGCACAGTTCGACGAGATAGGTGGTCTTGGTCTTGCTCACGGTTTCCTCGCAGCGTCGATGATCCGGTCGAGCAGTTGGATCAAGGTGGCTTTCCTCCGTCCCACCGAGACCAGCATGTAGCCGCTCTCGATGAGCACGCCCTCGACGCGCGCGCGAGCGGCCATGCGTTCCGAGAGCGTGAGCGGCCGCGGGCCTGGGCACGGACTGGTGCCGCGCTTCCCGGTGCAGTCGCCGCCGCAGACGTCGCAGGGGAGCATCATGACGCCATCGCCACGCGGTTGCGCTCTCGGATCTCGTCACAGGCGACTCGCCAGCGCTCGGACTCCTTGTCCCCATCGTCGACGCAGTTGTCGAGGTACAGCAGCAAGCTGCTGGGGAACGGCGCCTCGACGTTGTGCTCCATGGCGAAGCGCTCCGCGATCGCCTGGCACGCCTCGCACTGCTTCTCTACGCAGCGCTCGCCGTCCGAGATCGCAAAGAGGCTCAGGTAGCGGTCGCCGGGGTGGATCGTGGCACCGCAGGTGTCGCAGTAGTGCTCCTTGCGCGCCTTGCGAAACTCCTCGCGCCAGACGGAG
>Ga0335082_10009172_pt1 | contig 10758 bp, 8 predicted proteins | sample Lox_Sample_41_FD_206718 | JGI IMG/M metagenome (GOLD analysis project Ga0335082, IMG submission 206718) | Soil microbial communities from Loxahatchee National Wildlife Refuge, Florida, United States - Lox_Sample_4.1 | ecosystem: Environmental > Terrestrial > Soil > Wetlands | place: USA: Florida... | reverse complement strand
TAGATATGTCAATACCGTAGACCCCAACATCAACGTTCACGAAAGCCCGTATGAGATTCAATTCACGTTGGGCAATGCATTTTAAAGCCCCTCGAGCGGCCGTCCGCAGGTCGAATGCCGGCCGGGCGCCGGCCGGAGTTCTTCTGGTACTCATTTCAGCCACGCTCTTTCTCAGCGCGCTGACCATCTCGCTGCTGACCCGCGCGCCCGTGCCCACTGCGCTCGCCCCTCAGCAGAATCCTGACTCACCCGTGCCGACCGGAACAACTGACGACGCCGCACCATCCGGCACCCCGCCCCACCGGAGCGCCGACGCGTTGGTCCCACCCTTGCCTCCGATCGGACCCCGCTCCCAACGCCTCGGATCACCCGCGCCACACATCTCAGCGCCGTCGCCGCAACCGGCAGCCGCTGCCGCGACCGCGCAACCGCTAGACACCGACAACGAGGCGGGTACCGCCGCCTACGAGGCCGGTCATTATCACGACGCCGTCCAAGCATTTGAACGGGCCCTGGCCAGACAGCCCGACAACCCCACCTTCCGCCATAACATGGCGGCCGCCACCGCGGCGCTCGGATGGGCGGCGATCAAAGATCACGATCCTGACGAGGCCATCCGGCAGTTTCACACGGCCATCGATTATGATCGCCGGGAAGCTAGTCTCTACGCCGGCCTGGGTACCGCGTATCAACTCCAACGGGATTCGACGCACGCCATCGAAGCGTTTCGTGCGGCGGTGGCGCTCGATCCCACCCGCATCGAATTGTACGAACAGCTGGCTGACCTGCTCTATCAACGGAACCAGCTGGCGGACGCCATTGCGCTGTTGACCTCGGCCATGCAGCGGGTTCGCGAGCCTGACCGTCTCGCCCCGCTGCTGGCCAAGATGACCAAAGAACAGTCGCTGCAAAACCGCTTTTTGCAGACCGGAACACGTCACTTCCTGATCCAATTCGACGGCGGGGATAACCGTGATCGCGCCTACCAGATCCTGGACTTGCTGGAATTGGCCTATCGTGACGTCGGACAGGCCTTTGGGGTGTTTCCGGACGAGGAGATCACGGTCATCCTGTACAGCAACGAGCAATTCAGGGACGTCACACAGACACCGGGCTGGACGAACGGCGTGTACGACGGGAAAATCCGTCTGCCCGCCGGCGGCGGCGCGCCGGACCGCGCACTTCTTGCCAAGGTGCTCTATCACGAATACACGCACGTGATCGTGCACGAACTGTCGGACAATCTGGCGCCGACGTGGCTGAACGAGGGATTGGCCGTCTACTTCGAGGGATTGGCCTCGGGAAATCTTCCGGGCTCCCAGGAGGTGTCGACCCGGTCGCTTGCCCGTCTGTCGCCAAGCGGCCTCATCCCGCTTGAGGCGTTGCACGGATCATTTCTGGAATTTACTTCCGACCAGGCTGCCGTCGCATACGCCGAGAGTTACTCGGCGACACGGTATCTGATCAATCGATATGGATTGCCCCGTGTTAAAGAACTGCTGCAACAGTTATCGGCCGGCCGGCCGTTTGATCAGACCTTTGAAACCGTGTTTTTCCTCCCGTATCACGAATTTGAACGCTCCTGGCAGGCGACGCTGACATCCTGACCATGGGGAGGGCGCATGTTCAATCGGGTCAGTCCATGCCAGCGCCCGCCAACCGCGACGTGCACCGGATCCGGCGGGCTGTGGCGATCGCCATCTGGTCCGTGATGGCACTCTGCTGCACGGAGGCCTTGGCGGCGGATACTGCCCTCATTACCAACTTGACGGTCAAAACTGAGCGCGATCGTGTCACCGTCTCGGCATCCCTCGTCAAGGGGCTGCCATCCGATGTGGGTAACGATTTACGGCACGGCATCGGCAAAATCCTCTATTACTACGTGGTGATCAAACGCCACGTTCCCTTCTGGATGGACGAAGAGATCGACTCCTCCACCGTGCGGTTTCGCATCTGGTACGATTTGGTCAAACGGCAATTCGTGGTCGCCAAACGCCAGGGAGACGCCGAAATCCGGCAGACGGCGGACCGGCTCGAAGAAGTTGATCGTTTGATCTCCCAAATTCATGATGTTACAATATCGTTTACGGTTCCCTCCCAGCTGAGCAACACCTACTATTATGTAAGCGTCAGAGCGGAAATGCGGTCCGCCAAACTTCCCGTCTATCTCGAATATTTACTGTTCTTCCTCCCCGTCGACCAGCTCTCCACCCCATGGACCGATTCACCTCCGCTGACCGCCGTGGCGGGCCGGCCGTGAACAACGCTGCCATGCCGACGCGCACTCCCATCAAATCGGGCAGGCATCCCATGCGGCCGGTCTGGATTACGGCGGTCTGCCTCCTCGTGTCCCTGACCGTAACGACCTTCATTTTCTACCAACCGGTGGAAACGTCGCTGCTTCCCAGCAATATCTGGCTGCTCACCTTGATCAACGTCAATGTCATCTTGGTCGTCGTGCTGTTGCTGCTCTTATCCCGGAACTTCGTCAAACTCTATTTTGAACGGCGCCACAGGTTGCTCGGGGCGGGATTCCGCGCCAAACTTGTCGCCGCCTTTGTCGGGCTGACGCTGATTCCCACGTTTCTTCTCTTCATTGTCGCCAGCGGCCTGATCAGCAGCAGCATTGAGAATTGGTTCGGGATCAAGGTGGAACAATCGCTAAAAAGCTCCCTAGAGATCGCCAGGTGGTACTACGACGTGACCAGGGCACGCGCGGCTGAAGTGGGTCATCAGGTGGGTCGTGAAAGCGTCAGAGAACATCCGGACTCGTCGACCCAAACACAACTGCTGAATCGATTGATGGCCGGGTCGGTCGCCAAAACCGGGATCACCGGCCTCTCCTTGTACACCCGCGCGGGCGTGCTTGTCGCTGAAGCGACCATCGGTGATCGGGCCGCCGCCCATCCGGGCAAAATCCGACCATCGCGTCATTCCGACCCCGCGCTGCTCGGTCAACTGCTGTCCAAAGCCGCCGTGGGCGAAGAGGCAGACGCCACCTTCTCGGACGAGAGCGGCGATCTGTTGAGGGTCGCCGTCCCCATCCGCGGCGCGGGCCCGGGTGCGCCGGCGGTCGCCATCGTCGATTCGCTGCTGCCCCGGCAGATCGCGGGCAATCTTGATGACATCAGCCGCGCTATGGAGGATTACACTCAGCTCAAAGCATTTAAAACGCCGATCAAGAGCACCTATGTCGTGCTCTTCCTCGCCGTCACACTGCTGATCGTCTTTTCAGCCACTTGGTTCGGCTTTTACATCGCACGGAGCATCACGGGGCCCATTCAGAGGCTGCTGGACGGAACCCGGGCCGTCGCTGCCGGCAATCTGGCCGTCCGCGTGGAGGCCGAATCGACCGATGAGCTGAGGGAGCTGGTCGATTCCTTCAACACCATGACCAATGATCTGCAACTGAGTAAAACCTCCCTTGAGGCCGTGAATCAATCGCTGCGCCGATCCAACGTCGAATTGGAGCAGCGTCGCGCCTATATTGAAACCGTCTTGGAGACCATCGCCACGGGTGTCATTGCGACCGATCCCGAAGGCCGGATCACCACGTTCAATCGGTCGGCCGAAATGATCCTACAGTCGAGCGCCGACACCGTCAGGGGGCGGGCGTACCACGAGGTCTTCAAACAATTCGGGCTTGAGTCCCTGGCCGACGATCTTCGCCGTTTGATCGCCCAAAACGGCGAGACGATCGAGCGGGAACTGTCGGCGGAGTTCGGCGGCATCGCCGTCACGCTACGGTTCAGCGTCGCGCTGCTCCGAGGCCAGGATTGGCGATTCATGGGAGCGGTCCTCGTCTTCGATGACCTCTCAGAATTGCTCAAAGCGCAGAAGCTGGCGGCCTGGCAGGAGGTCGCCCGCCGTATCGCGCATGAGATTAAAAACCCCCTGACGCCGATTCTGCTCGCCACGGAACGCCTGCGCAAAAAATTCACGCAGAGTCCCGATGAATTCGCGCGCATCTTCGATGAATCGACCCGCATCGTCATGAATGAGGTGAACACGCTGAAAACCATGGTGGATGAATTTTCAAATTATGCCAGAATGCCCGCCCCCTCCCCACGCCCGTGCGATCTGCACGCATTGCTGCAGGAGGTGGTGTTTCTGTATCGCAGCGCGCACAAGGACCTGATCATCACGGCGCAGTTCGCCGACGGCCTCCCTCCGTTGCTGCTGGACCCGTCACAGATCAAGCAAGTGTTTCTGAACCTGTTTGAAAACTCGGTCAATGCCATGAACGGTCGCGGTCGGCTCTGGCTCACCACGAATTATACGCCGGGTCAACCCGCCGTCCAGATCCGCATCGATGATGAGGGCGCCGGCATCGCGCCGGAGGATCTCGACAAGTTGTTTTTGCCCTACTACTCCAAACGGCGCGGCGGCACGGGTCTGGGCCTGGCGATCGTCCAGCGCATTATCACGGATCATAACGGCCAGATCGGCATACAGCCCAACCGTCCGACCGGCACGACCGTCACGATCACCCTTCCGGTCCCGAGTGCAAAATGACCGACACGATCCTGATCGTGGATGACGAGCCGGCGATCCTCAACACCCTGTCCGGCGTCCTGAGCGACGAGGGCTACCACGTCGTGACCGCTGACGGCGGCGCGGCGGCGCTCGAGCGGCTGCAGCGCGACGCTCCGGCCATCGTCCTGCTCGATATCTGGATGCCCGGCTTAGACGGTTTGGAGACGCTGCAGCGCATCAAACGGATCCGTCCCCAGCAGACCGTGGTGATGATGTCCGGACACGGGTCGATTGAAACGGCCGTGCGCGCCACCAAGCTCGGTGCCTATGACTACATCGAAAAACCGCTCTCTTCGGAAAAGGTGCTGCTGGTGCTGGGACACGCCATCACGGAGCAGCAATTGACGGCGGAGAACCAGGATCTCCGAAAGGCGATTGACGAGCGGTTTGAAATCCTCGGCACGAGCCCCGCCATCCAGCGGCTGCGCGATCAAATTGCGGTCGCCGGGCCGTCGCTCAGCCGGGTGCTGATTGCCGGGGAAAATGGAACGGGCAAGGAACTGGCGGCCCGCGCCATCCACCAGCACAGCCCTCGACACAACCGGTCGTTCGTCGAGATCAATTGCGCCGCCATCCCGGAAAGCCTGATCGAAAGCGAGCTCTTTGGATACGAAAAAGGCGCCTTTACCGGCGCGGCCGAACAGAAAAAAGGCCGGCTGGAATTGGCGAATGGGGGCACGCTGTTTCTGGATGAGATTGGCGACATGAGCCTGTCGACTCAGGCCAAGATGCTGCGCGTGCTGGAAGAGCGGGAATTTCAACGGCTCGGCGGAACCAAAACCCTTCGGATGGACGCGAGGATCATCTCGGCATCGAACAAATTGCTGCCCGAGGAGATTCAGCGAGGCCGGTTTCGCGAGGACCTTTTCTACCGGCTCAACGTCATTCCGTTGACCGTACCGCCCCTGCGGGAACGAAAGGAGGACATCCCGCTCCTGGCACGCCATTTTTTAGTCCGGTTCTGCCGAGAACAGGGCGTGGCGCCCAAACAGCTGGCCAACGACGCCGCCGCCGCGTTGACCGCGTACGCGTGGCCCGGCAATGTGCGGGAGCTGAAAAATTACATCGAACGCATGGTGATCATGGTGCCGGACGTCATGCTCACCGCAGCCCGGCTCCCTTCGTTCGGCCCGTCAGCCACCCTGGAGCCATCATCGTCCATCGAGGCGGCGGACGGCACCGTCCATCCCCTGAAACAGGCCCGCGCACGTTTTGAGCGCGACTATATTCTTCGCGCCCTGGAGCTTCACCGATGGAACATCAGCCGCACTGCCGAGGCGTTGGGCATTGAGCGCAGCCATTTGCACCGAAAGATCAAAGAGCTGGCCATTCGAGGCCACGCCACCGAAGAGCAACTGCCGTTCGCCGACTAACCGGGGGCACCCGGCGCTTGATGCAGATGCTCACCGCATAAACAGACCGTCAGTTCGTTGACGGTCTCACAGAAGTAATCGGGCGCGGCCGATTGCAGCAAATGGCCGGGCGCCAGACCGTATCCAACGGCACAGGAACGGACGTCGACGGCCCGCGCCGCGACGATGTCGTTGACGCCGTCGCCCACCATGACGGTGCGTTCCGGCGGCACGCCGAAGTGGGCCAGCGCCCGCTTGAGCATATGGGGGTCGGGCTTGAGCGGCGTCGAAGGATCGCTGCCGATCACCAGTTCGAAATAGGCCGCTGCGTCCAGCCCTTCGAGAATCTTTGTGGTGTATTCCATCGGCTTGTTGGTGACGACCACGCGCAGCTTCGTGGACAACCGCCCCAGGAGTGCCGTCATGCCGGGATAGAATCGGGTCGTGTCAAGCAGATGCGTCATGTAGTGGTTTCGGAACAGGTGGAGCGCCTCGGCATACCGCGGCCCCCCGCTCTCCCCCAGCGTCTTGGCGATCAGTTTTCTGACACCGTCGCCGACATAACCGGCGATCAGCGATTCGGGCAGGGAGGGGAGCCCCAGATCGGCAAAGGTCAGGTTCACCGCCGTAGCGAGATCATTCTTCGTATCGGCCAGCGTGCCATCCAGATCGAACAATACGAGTTCCGCCCATGTGCAATCGTCGCGCCGCATAGCAGGACACTATAGGGCATGCCCCGTGCCTTTGCAACCCGGCGCCATTGCGGCACCCGGTGAATACCGGCGGACGCATCCGATTCCCCCGTCGAGAGAGAGCCACTCATTGCCTTGACTTGGCGTGGCCCTCTTAGTTTAGAATAGCGCCCCATCGTTCGGCACCGTCATCGATGCGCAGATATTCAACATCACGCCGACTCTTCGAGAAAGCCTGCCGGCGCCTGCCAGGCGGGGTCAGCAGTCCCGTTCGCGCCTTTCGATCGGTTGGGTCGCCCGACCCCTCAAGGCCCCGCACCGGCCATCCGCTGTTCATTGCTCGCGGCAAAGGAAGCCATCTCTGGGATGCCGATGGCAACCGGTACCTCGACTATGTGCTCTCCTGGGGACCGCTGATTCTGGGCCACGCCCACCCGGCCGTCGTCAAGGCCGTCACGGCGGCGGCCCGCAAGGGAACCAGCTATGGCGCGCCGACCGAGACCGAACTGGAATTGGCGTCGCTCATTCAACGCGCCATGCCGTCCATGGAGATGATGCGGTTCGTCAACTCCGGCACGGAAGCGACCATGAGCGCGCTACGACTCGCCCGCGCCTTTACCAAACGCGACCTGATCCTCAAATTCGATGGATGTTATCACGGCCACGCCGACGGCCTGCTGATCAAGGCCGGTTCCGGAGCCACGACGCTCGGCGTGCCCGACAGCCCCGGCGTGCCCGACGCCACCGCCCGACTGACCCTGCAGGCCCCCTACAATGACCTGGCCCGTGTGAACGCGCTCTTCGCGCAGCACGGCGGCGACATTGCCGCTGTGATCGTGGAGCCGATCGCCGCCAACATGGGCGTGGTCCCGCCTGCTGAGGGGTTTCTGGACGGGCTCCGCGCAGTGACCCGGCGGCACGGCGCCCTCTTGATTTTCGACGAGGTGCTCACGGGCTTCCGGGTCGCCTTCGGCGGTGCGCAGGCTCTCTACCGTCTTCGCCCCGACCTGACCTGCCTGGGCAAAATCATCGGCGGAGGATTGCCCGTCGGCGCGTACGGCGGTCGAAAAGACATTATGGAATGGATTGCTCCAGCCGGGCCGGTGTATCAGGCTGGCACCCTCTCAGGCAATCCGATTGCCATGAGCGCCGGTCTTGCCACGCTGCAACGGCTCCACGTCACCGGCTTCTACAGGGATTTAGAGCGGCGCGCCGCTCGGCTCTATGCCGGCCTGCTCGAAGCGGCACGCGCCGCTCAGGTGCCCGTTCAACCGGCGCGGGTCGGCTCGCTCATGGGATTTTTCTTCAGTGACCGGCCCGTTGTCGATTATGCGTCGGCCAAGTCGGCCGACACGCGCCGATTTGCCGCGTTTTTCTGGGCAATGCTGGAGGCCGGCGTGTACCTCGCGCCCTCGCAATTCGAGGCGCTGTTTGTCTCCAGCGCCCATACGGTCCGTGATCTCGATCAGACGGTCGAGGCAGCGGCGGGGGCGTTCCGCCGCGCCCGGGCCGCGGGGTAGGTCATCTCCAGGCGGGTTATTTTTTCTGCCCCATCAGGCAGAATTTTTCCAGATCCTCCTCCCGCCCCACGACGACGAGCACGTCACCCCGTTCCATCACGTCGGTGGGCGAAGGCGTAAAATTGACGGACTCTCGGCTCTGCAGAACGCCTTTGATCATCGTTTGCACCTTTTTCTTGACCGCGATGATGTTGACGCGAAATCCCGCACGGATCTGGCTGTCGCCGATCGGCTTGCCGATCAGCGGTTCAGGCACCTCAACCTCCTCGATGCTGTAGCCTGGCGAGAGCTGCAAATATTCCAGGACGTTGGGGGCGGTCAGCCGATGGGCCAACCGGATGCCAGCGTCCCGTTCCGGATAGATCACCTCCGACACGCCCATGTTTTCCAGAATTTTGCCGTGCAGCGCCGTCACCGCCTTGGCCAGCACCCGCTTGACCCCCAGCTCCTTGAGCGTCATGACCACGAGCAGACTCGCCTCGATGTTTTCCCCGATGCTGACCACTGCCATGTCGACGTTCTGGGCGCTGACCGCGCGCAAGGCCTTCTCATCCGTCGCATCGCACTGGACGGCATAGGTGGCGAATTCTCCGGCCTTGGCGACCTGCATTTCATCGCTGTCGATTGCCAGCACTTCATGCCCCAGCTTGGTCAGGGTTTCGGCCACGTGAAATCCGAACCGTCCCAATCCGATCACTGCAATCTGCCGCATCAACGTCTCCTTTGGAGAAATATACGTTCAGGAGGCCGGGTAACCTAACGCGCTTCACTTTCTTTCCCTGGACCCCGGCAACTGGACCCTGACCCCTTCAGTATATCCTTTTCTCAGCCGATCAACACTTTTTCCTCCGGGTATCGAACGCGGACCTCAGCTCGCGCCAGCATCAGCATACCCATCGTGATCGGCCCCAGCCGGCCGATGAACATCACCAGGATGATGATGGACTTGCCAAGGTCGCTGAACGTCGCCGCATAGCTGAGCACGCCGCCATCGCCCGTCGACAAGCCAACGGTGCCAAAGGCGGACGAGACTTCGAACAGGACCGGGAGAAAATGCTCGAAGCTCAATTGCTCGACGGCGAGCAGCAACAGAGTCGCGCCGGTGACCAGGGCAAAGGCCAGGAACGCCAGCAGGAACGCGTTGGCGACCGTCTCGAGCGGCAGCCGCCGGTGAAAGATGGTCACCTCCTGTCGCCCCTTCGCCGTGTCCCACAGCGTGGCAAATATGATGCCGGCCGTGGTGGTCTTGATCCCTCCCGCGGTGCTGGCCGGAGAGCCGCCGATCACCATGAGCAGAATCAATAGATACAGCGAGGCTCCCCTGAGATGGGAGAGGTCGATCGTGTTGAAGCCACCCGTTCTCGCCGAGACGCTGTGGAAAAATGCGACGGTCGCCTGCTGGGTCCAGCTCAATCCCTCAAGGGTCGCCGGATTGGTCGCCTCCAGCATCCACATCCCCAGGCCTCCGATCAGGATCAGCGTCAGCGTCACCACCATCACCAGCTTCGTATGGGACGAAATACGGAACACTTCGCGCTTGGCGAAGCGGTGCAGCTCATACAGCACGATATGGCCGATGCCGCCCAGTACAATGGTGGTCGCCATGATCAGATTGACCGTCCAATCGAATCGATACGCCTCCAAATTGTCTGAAAAGAGCGAGAAGCCGGCATTGTTAAAGGCCGACACCGCGTGGAACAACGCGGTGTAGACCGCCTGCCAGAGCGGGAGATCCCCCATCCATCGTAGCATCAACAGCAGCGCCGCCCCGCCTTCAATCAATACCGTGCAGATGACGAGCCACCGCAAGAATTTGACAATCCCCCCCAAGGTCAACAAATTCATCGCCTGCTGAAACATCAACCGCTCACGGAGGCCGATTCTCCGACCGAGCGCGACCCCCAGCATCATCGCCGCGCCAGCGTAGCCGAAGCCGCCCAGCTGGATGAGCATCAGAATCACAAGCTGCCCGAAGAGGGAGAAATCAACCGGTGTGTCTTTGACGATCAAGCCGGTCACGCAGACGGCCGACGTGGAGGTGAACAACGCGTCGACCGGGCCGATGCTGTGGCGGTTGACGGCCGCCCACGGCAGCGCCAGCAGCAGCGTGCCGATCAGGATCATGCCCGCAAAACCCACGATCAGTATCGTCGCGGGAGAGAGCTGGGTCGGCTTCAGCCGGTCGCGATGACGGCCGACTCCATGAGCCCGACCTTCCGTTGAGACCGGGTTCACCATGCCCGGCAGACTGTGGGGGGGGACCCGGCGGAAACTCCGTCCCCGTGGGGGGCGTGAAGTCGACAACAAGACACGCTCCCCCTGACGCGTGCGACCATGAAACGCAGGACCGGCGCGCGGGTCATGTTCTCGGCATGGCCGTCCCGGTGGGCACGCAATCCCGTCAGGAATCCGCCACGTGCCGTTTGAGCAGCGGCGTCAGGAGATCAATCGGCACCGGGAAAATGATCGTGGAATTCTTCTCCGCGGATATCTCCGTCAACGTCTGCAGAAACCGCAATTGAAGCGTCGTCGGATTGACCGACACGATATCAGCCGCCTCCGACAACTTCTGCGCCGCCTCGAATTCGCCCAAGGCATGAATCACTTTGGCGCGTCGCTCCCGCTCCGCCTCCGCCTGCTTGGCGATCGCGCGAATCA
>Ga0335082_10009171_pt1 | contig 10759 bp, 9 predicted proteins | sample Lox_Sample_41_FD_206718 | JGI IMG/M metagenome (GOLD analysis project Ga0335082, IMG submission 206718) | Soil microbial communities from Loxahatchee National Wildlife Refuge, Florida, United States - Lox_Sample_4.1 | ecosystem: Environmental > Terrestrial > Soil > Wetlands | place: USA: Florida... | reverse complement strand
TCGCGCAGTGCAATCGCACTCTCCACAAGCCCAAGGCTCAGTTCCGCTCTCGTCTCGGCACTTGCGCCGGTCGTGCGCATCCTGCACTCGGACAAGATCAAAGTACTCTTCCCAATAAGGGCGCTCCTCTTGCAAGGGCGTAGGACAGTAACACACTTCCACCCACCGCGCCGTCTGGTCCGGACAGACCCGCGCGTCATTCATGTTGCGTAGGTATTCGCCTTCCGCAACGGATCCTTGGCCGAGGCTCTCGCTCTCGATGGCCTGCAACAGATCGCCCTCGCGGCCCGGTTTGACGCGTGCTCGAACAAGATATCGCATACAAAAACCTACTGCAGCCCTGCAGCACCCAGCATCTGCTGAAACTGGCTTCTGGTGCGCATGTCAATCGACTGCGCGACGAGCTTTCCATCGCGGTCGTACACGAAGCTCTTGGGAATCCCTTCCACGACGAAGGCTGTGTTCACCTTGCGTCCGGGATCAAGCAGCACCGGATACGTGATCTTGCGCTCCGCAACGAACGGCGAAACCTTGGCCGCCTCTTCATCCGAGATCGAGAGCACTACGAATCCCCGGTCTTTGTACTTGTCGTATAAGGCCTGCAGATCGGGCATCTCCTTGCGGCATGGCGGACACCAGGTCGCCCAGAAATTTACCAGCACAACTTTGCCCCTCAGATCGCGCAGATGCCATGACTGGCCCTTCAGATCGGTGAGTGTGAAGTCGACTGCCTGCCGTTTCGCGTCATCGCTTTCGAGTCGTGCCAAGGCCTGCTTGAACTGGGGATTATCCGACTCCGCCTGCATATGCTCGTAGCGCACAAGGGAAGCTAATTCCACGAACAAGTCGTCTGGCTCCCCTGGCTTTCCGGCCGGCGGTTGCTCGCGCAGCGCTTGCGCCAGCGTTGTGGTCACTTCCTGCAGGGTGTCTCGTCCGAAGTCGCCTTCGGTAGAAAGATTAGCGAGCGCTCCGGCCAGTTGCAGCTTGTTAGTAACGACGGGCAATTGCCGAATCTGCAGCGCGAGATCTTTTGTGGTGCTGGCGCGAACCGTATCGTCCAATTTGCGCAGGCCGCGCAACTGCTCCACGATCGGTTTCTCTTGTTCACTCCAGATAGTCTTGTCTTCGGCGAGGAAGGGAATAGTCAGCAGGAGAAGAATTCCAAGTACGAAAAAGCGTGCGGCAAGACGATGTCTCGGCATGGGAAATGGACGCAAGCCACAACGAATTGTGAGCCCGTATTTCGATATCAGATGAACATCTCGTCCTGCGGCACAGGACGCCGCTCCTCGCGGCTGCCGCCATTCCGGCGTCCGCGCCCGCCGAACAGGAACTCGAGACCCACGGTGATCCCCTGCATCAGCCCGGAGATCTGGCGAACGGGCGAGACGACCGTTTTGTGCACCATGTCGGAAGTGTGTTCCACGCGATCGAGCGTGCGGCTGAACAATTCGTCGGCGCGAATCACCTGCAGGCGCGCCCGGTCAATCACATCGTTCACCGTCGCATCCACGCGATGAATCTGGCCTCGCAATACGGTAGTGGCGTCTTCCATGTTGTCGACGATCACCTCGATCTTCGGCCGCATGAGCGAGAGCATTTCCTGCGCCTCGGTAACGGTCGGCATGATCTTCGTCTTCACGTCGTCAGCCAGAGCCTGCATGCGCTCGCTGCTCTTGCGCATCGCAAGATACATGGCCAGTAGAACGGCAGCCTGCAACACGACCGCTGCTCCTGTGAATGCCACGAACCACGTCATTGTGTTCATAGAAATCCTCCGGCCACTTTCCGCCGAACGCGCGCGGAGGGACAGCCGGCGAAAGAGAGACTAAAGATTCTTGGAGCCACCACCCGCTTCTGTTGTCGCTTCATGATAAGCCTGACGTCCCGCCTCGTAAGCGGCGCGGAACTGCTCCTTCTGCTGACTGACGACTTCACGGCCACGGTCGGCCCACTGCTGCGCCTGGTCACGCGCTTCCCGCGCACGGCTGCGCATGTATTCGCGGCCTTCTTCGGCTCGCGCCCGCAACACCTCGCGAGTCTCGCTTCCCGAACGCGGCGCGTACAACACCCCGGCCAGTGCTCCCAGTCCGAGCCCTGCAAGAAACCATACGAAACCATTTCCGTCACGATCCGACATACTTCCTCCTAAAAAACGTCTAACTGGAATGTTACAACCTCCGTCTGGCAAACACAATTACAGGGGATTCTGTAAATGTCTCAGGGAGAATCTGTTGGAGAAGAGTTCGCCTGCCGCCCAGAGCGTTTCTTTGAACGGCAGACTCGGAATTTGGAATCGCACTATTTCTGCTGGGTAGGCGGTGCTGCGGGCGCCTGCGACGGCGCAGGCTGTGTCTTCACCGGCTGGGACTTGATCCCTTGCAACACGGAGGATGGGCCGCTGCGCTTGCTGGCGTAAACCGAAAGCGTGATGGAGGTAATCATGAACGCCACGGCCGACCAGGTCGTAGCCTTCGAGAGCGCGCTGGCGGCACCGCGCGGACCGAACGCGGTCTGGCTACCTTGCCCGCCAAACGCCGCGGAAATGTCTCCGCTCTTGCCGCTCTGCAGCAGCACAACGATGATGATGAAGAAGCACACCAGAATGTGAACGGTCGTAACCAGGTAAATCAACATAGCCTTGAGTTTTTCCTGAGCCCCGGTGGACGTCCTCGCCACGAAGGGAAATTTATGGTGCGGAAGGCGGGACTTGAACCCGCATGCCTTTCGGCGCCACCCCCTCAAGATGGTGTGTCTGCCAATTCCACCACTTCCGCACAGGGATGAACCGCGAATGTTCGGCGGCACTTCATTATAGCAAAGGAAAATCGCAACTCCTTTGCTGTTGTGCGGTTGCGGAATCGAAGAAAGCACCAATCTTCTCCATGTCTTGAAACAGGACACCCCCAAGCTTGCAAGTATTCGCCGCAGTGACCCGCGCCACGACTCGGTGAAACCTCTTCTCCGGCAAGAGCGGTCGAGGGAAAGCTTCCGAAAATAAGTCGCAACTTCTGCGACATCGCCATTCCGTTTGTCGACACAAACGAGTGTGATCCCAATCACAGCGAGGCTTTGCGGTCCTTTGGCATTATGAAAATGAATTTCAATTTCATTTAGCTGTGCCGGGAAAACGCACTCATGAAAACCCTGATTATCTTTCTTGCCGCACTGCTCCTGCTTACGTCTTTGCCCGCTCTGGCGAACGATGACACTGCTACCATGACGGGCCTTGTCTCCGATCCCACCGCCGCCGTTGTTCCTCAGGCAACCGTAGTCATGCGAAACACCACGACCGGGCTTGAGCAAAAAACTTCGACCAAAGAAGACGGATCCTACAGCTTTCCGTCCCTTCCGGCTGGCATCTACGATCTTCGGATCACCAGCCCCGGCTTCAAGCCGCACTTCACCAAGGCCCTGCAACTCGTACCGGGTGAAACCTCGAAGCTCGATGTAACTCTCGTTCTGGCGGAGCAGAGCACGATCGTTGAAGTCTCGGCGGAGTCCCCGCAACTGGATCTGTCCGCCACGCATCTGGGGGAAACTCTGACGGGAACCGAGATGCGGAGCGTCCCGGTGAATGGTCGGAGTTTCACGGATCTGCTGGCCATGCAGCCCGGAGTTGTGCCTGCCAGTTCATCGCAGCCCAACGCCGTCGTGATGTCGGGTTGCACCAATACGCCGCCTTCCGGCGACCTTGATCCCGGCAATCTTTCCGTAAGTGGCCAGCGCGAGACCGCCAACGGATTCTCCGTGAACGGCAGCATCGTGGAAGAAGGCTTTAACAACGGCACGGCGGTCGTTCCCGATCTCGATTCCATCGCCGATCTGCGCGTGCTTACGAACAACTTCGATGCCGAGTACGGCAACTTCAGCGGCGGACAAGTGCTGCTCACCACGAAGTCAGGCAGCAACGAAATTCACGGCAGCGGTTTCGAGTTCCTCCGCAATACCGGATTGGATGCCCGCAACTATCTCGCTCCCGAGCGTGCCGCTTATGATCGCCACCAATTCGGCGGGTCTCTCGGCGGTCCGATCCGCAAGGATAAGGCCTATTTCTTCATCGACTACCAGGGTACGAGAATGACGCAAGGGCAGGAAACGGGAGCGATCGTTGTTCCCAGCGCGGACGATCGCGACGGCAAACTGCTCGACCTCGCCAGCCAACTCACCGGAGAAGTCAGCTCCACGTATTGGGCTTCACGCCTCACGCAGAAACTCGGGTATCCCGTGTGGGCCGGCGAGTCTTACTACATTCCGGGTGGCGATGCTCTGGCTTGCACCAACAACACACAGTGTGTCTTTCCTGGCGCGCAGATTCCATCCACTGTCTGGTCAGCGCCCGCCTCCGCCCTGCTGCAGTACATTCCCCAGCCAAACGCCGGCTCGAATCTGTTTTCCAGCTCTTCGGAGAACGAAACTCTCACCGACAACAAGGCCTCGGCGCGCGTTGATCTGCATACGCACTTCGGTGACCTTAGCGGTTACTATTTCTTCGATCAATACGGGCTGGATAATCCCTATCCAACAGGTCAGGGAGGCGCCAACGTCCCCGGCTTCAACGCGATCTCTCATGGTCGGGCACAGCTTTACAGCCTCGGCCTAACCCGGTCGTGGGGAACCCACACTGTGAACGAACTTCGGTTCAGCTATCTACGCGACGCCAATCTGATCGGCATGCCGATCGGCGGCGTAGGGCCGTCGTTAGCTTCGCAGGGATTCGTCGAAGGCGAGGGAACCCTGGGAATCGTTGCGCTCAACAAGAGCATTGAAGGCATCGAAAATGTCGCCTTCAACGACTTCACTATCGGCGTGGACGTAACCGGAGAAAGCCAGGTCAACAACACCTATCAGTGGAGTGACAATCTTACGCACGTGGCCGGACGCCATACCGTGAAATTCGGCGGCGGATTCCACATCGATCAGGTCAACATCAAATCCAATTCGATCAACAACGGATCATTTCTCTTTCAAGGTACCGAGACCGGCTCCGATTTTGCCGATTACCTGCTGGGAATTGCCAGCACCTACGAGCAGGGAGACGCGAGTCCGTTCGATATTCGCAATCGGTACATCGGTCTGTTCGCACAGGATAGCTGGAAAGTCCGCTCGAACCTTACGGTGAACTACGGCATGCGCTGGGATGTGCTTCCGCCCTGGCGCGAAAAGTACAACCAGCTCCAGACGTTTGTATTCGGTCAACAATCTGAGGTCTATCCTGGTGCGCCCCGGGGAATCGTCTTCCCTGGAGACCGCGGAATTCCCACCACATTGGCGCCAACTCGCTGGACCGATTTCTCTCCCCGCGTCGGTATCGCCTGGTCCCCAAACTTCGGCGATGGGATTCTCCGCGATTTTTTCGGCGGATCAGGCAAGAGTAGCTTGCACGCCGGCTTCGGGTTGTTCCACACCGCCATTGAGGGCCTTTCCGCCGGCATCATGAGCGCCTGCGCCCCCTACGGATACGACTACGACAGCACCGGCGGTCGACCCTTGTTCGACGAACCATTCCTCTCGGCAACGACCGGCAATACCTACGGTCAGCCGTTTCCGTCTCCCATTCCCGCGTTCGGCGCATCTGTGAGCAATCCCAACAACACGGTCGATTGGTCGAAATACAGTCCCATTACCGGTGATCCTGCTTTCTACTATCGCAATGTTTCTCCCTACACCGAGAGTTACAACTTGTCGTTCGAACGCGAACTGGCCAGCGGTACGTTCCTGCGCGCCAGCTACGTTGGTTCACAAGCTCATCGCCTGCTGGCTCTGACTTCAGCCGATCCGGGAAACGCCGAACTGTGCCTCAGCGTCAGCAAGCCCGATCAGGTCATGCCGGGCACGCCGACCTGCGGTCCATTCGGCGAAGGAGGAATTTTCACGCGATCCGATGGCACAACCGTGCAGGTTCGAGGCCCATTCGATGCCTCGTTTAACGGCATCACTTATCAGAAAACTGTCGCATCTTCAAACTACAACGCGTTCGAGATCTCCCTGCGTCACACCAGTCAACAGCTCGAGATGATGGCGGGATACACCTACGGCAAATCGCTCGACGACTCGTCCAGTCTTTCTGAGCCCGTCTATCCGATGGGCGCACATCTCACGAAGGCACTCTCCGCCTTCGACATTCGTCACAGCTTTGTCGTGAGCTACAAATACGAACTGCCCTTCGCTGCACTCTTTCACGCACAAAACCGTCTGACCACCGATTGGTCCTTCTCGGGCATCACCCGCTTTTCAACCGGTCTTCCCGTGACACTCTTCAATAATACTGACAGTTCGCTGCTTGGCAGCATGCCCAACGGTATCAACAACAACGGGGTGGATACGCCCTATTACCTTCCCGGCGACATGCAACTCAACCGCGATCCGCGCAATCACCGACCAGCGTTCAACACGGAGCTGTTTCCATCCGATGTGAGCCCATATCTGGGACAACTGGGAAACGCTCCGAGACGCTTCTTCTACGGGCCGGGCCTTGACAACTTCGATATGGCGATCGAAAAGCGGCTTCCGCTGGCGGAAGGCAAATTCCTCGCGTTTCGCATCGAAGCTTTCAATGTGTTCAATCATGCGCAATTCTTCGGAGCCGCGTCCGTCAACGGAAACATCAGTAGCGTCGGGTTCGGCCAGATCGTAAGCGCCCAGTCCCCCCGCTTGCTGCAGGCAGCAGTAAAGTTCCAGTTCTGAAGATTTCACGGTCGTCGCAGCGTTCTTTGCGGAAATTCTCAGCGGTCTTCGAGGTAAAAACTCTTGACCAAAAAGAATTTCCGCAAAGGTGCGAGGTGCTTTATTTCTTGACAGGCTGTGAAACCGGAGCCTATGGTAATGGGTTCCGTTTTCACTGACGAAACAACCGAAGTCTCATGCAGAGTGGCGGAGGGTAACGGGCCCGCAGAAGCCACGACAACCGGATCAGGAAACAGCCTGATCAATTGGTGCCAATTCCCGCCCGGTTTGCGGGGGACATGAGATCTCGGTGAGGATGCGCCTCATCCCCTTCATCCCGGATGAGGCCTTCGTGTTTTTTGGACGCCTGGGCTGTCTAACAGATTCACCGCGCAGCCCGACGGGAGAGAAGTTATGAGCTCACGCATCTATTTCGATCATTCCGCCACAACACCACTCGATCCGCGAGTGCTCGACGCGATGCTGCCGTTTCTCAAAGGAGGCTTTGGCAATCCTTCGAGCCTTCATGAGGAAGGGCGCGTGGCAAGCGCCGCCGTCGATCGCGCACGCGCGCAAGTTGCTGCCTTGATCTCCGCCGAGCCCGAGGAGATCATTTTCACCGCTAGCGGAACCGAGGCTGACAATCTCGCCCTCATCGGCGCAGTTCGAGCTAGCGGTAAGCCCGGCCACATTGTAACGAGCACGATCGAGCACGCCGCCATCCTGGAAACTTGCAAGTTCTTGAAAGGCGGCGGAACGAAGATTACGCTTCTGCCGATTGATAGCGATGGCCTGGTTCGTACGGACAGCTTGCTTCGAGCACTGCAGTCAAACGTCACTCTCGTTTCAATCATGGCGGCAAACAACGTAGTGGGCACGATCCAGCCCGTCGAGGAACTCGCACATCTTACGAAGCTGCACGCAGTTTTGTTTCACACCGACGCCGTTCAAGCCGGAGGAAAAATCCCGCTCGACGTCAATCGCCAGCATGTCGATCTGCTCTCGCTCTCAGCGCACAAACTGCATGGCCCCAAAGGCGTCGGCGCGTTGTATGTGCGGAAGGGAACAGCGCTTGGGCCGATCGTGTTCGGAGGGGGACAGGAGCGCGGCCTGCGCTCCGCGACGGAGAACGTGGCAGCCATCGTCGGATTCGGAGCGGCGGCAGAAATCTCGCGACGGGAACTTGCCTCAGAGCCCAGGCGACTTGAGGAACTCCGCGAGTATCTGGCTGCGCAACTCAAGCACAGATTCCCGCAGTCGTACGTGTTCGGGCATCCAGTCGACCGGCTGCCAGGTCATCTGAGCTTCGGACTTCGCGGGCAAGAAGCGGGACTCGGGAAGATGCTCGCTGCGCTCGACCGTTCAGGCATTGCGGTCTCTGCCGGAAGCGCGTGCAGCGCGCAGCACTCCGGCGAACCCTCCGGCGTTGTACTCGCGATGGGATACGACGCCGAACGTGCTCGCGGCCTGATCCGCGCGAGCCTGGGCAGGTTCAACACCGCGCAGGAGATCGATCACTTCCTCGATGTACTATCAAGCGCAGTCTCGAGTCTAACCGCGGGGCATGGGGACATTCATCCTGCCGAGGAAGCATTCGCCTGAGTTCGGAGGACTATGCCGTCTATGCGTGAGGATTCTCTCGATCGAGTTGTTCGATATTACGGTGATGCTGACGAAGCTTCACGCCTCAGCACTGGATGGTTCCAGCTCGAGCACGCGCGCACGCAGGAACTGCTTTCACGCTATCTGCCTCCGCCACCCGCACTCGTTCTCGATGCTGGAGGAGGCTCCGGAGTCTATGCCTGCTGGCTCGCCGCGCGAGGATACGAAGTCCATCTCATCGATCCCGTTGCGAAACATGTCGAGCAGGCGCGTTCGGGATCGGCAAAGCAACCGGATCACCCGCTACAATCAGCCGCGGTCGGTGACGCCCGACACTTGCCTCAGGTCGACAATTCGGCCGATGCCGTGCTATTGCTCGGCCCGCTGTATCACCTCGTTGAAAAGGAAGACCGCATTGCATGCCTGCTAGAAGCGCAGCGCGTGCTACACCCAGGAGGTTTGGTCCTCGGCGCTGGCATCAGCCATTTCGCATCGCTTCTCGATTCGCTGGCGCATGGTTTCTTTGCCGACGCACCATTTGCCCCAATACTCGATCGCGATCTCGAAGACGGTCAGCACCGCAACTCCACCGGTAATCCGCTCTATTTCACCGATGCCTTCTTTCACCGGCCAGGGGAGCTATCGCGAGAATTTCTGGCGGCTGGTTTCAAGGTGCTGGAGGTTTTGCCCGTCGAAGGACCGGGCTGGCTCACTCGCGATTTCGACCGCCTGTGGAGTGATCCGATACAGCGGGAGCGCCTTCTCGCAGCAGTTCGAAAGACGGAGCGCGAGCCTTCGATCCTGAGTGCCAGTTCTCACATCATGGCTATCGGGCGAAAGTGAAGCTCACGCTGAGCGTTACTTCCGCAGCGAGCCCTTCCCATGAAGCCGTGCCATCCAGATTCCCTGGTTGAAGCTCGCATCCTGCCACAGTCCAGCGATGCTCGAGCCGTCCGCGGAAATCGCCAGCACCGTAGTAAGCGTCAAGCCCGACGGGATAACGGCCCCATTGTGTACCAACGCTGTCTGAAGCTGACGCATGCCGGTCTGCGCTGTCCAGACAAATGGCCGGCTCATCCAGTTGAACGTGTTGATACTTGCCCCGATCACGATCCCGTTGTCTGACACTCCGATCGCCACGCTCTGATCGGTGTCATTTCCGCTGAGAACGCCAAGGTTCACTAGCCCGCCCGCGTTGCTGTAATAGAATCCGCGGCCGTTCCCAGTGCTATCGGCGGCTTGCCCAACGATTTGTGAACCGTCGGTGCTCACGCCAATCGCCTCGCCCGCTATGTCGTTGCCGAGGAACAGATCGGTGCTGCCGGAAATCCAACGCACAGGACGGCGGAAGCCCTGGACAGGATCTTCGTAGAATCCGACGATGACTGATCCGTCAGGTGAAATCATGGTCGCGCGACTGCTCGAGTTCGCTGGATGACCCAAGCCGACCATTCCATCCTGTTTGGTCCACTGGAAGCCTTCTGCGCCGGGGCAGTACCACGCAAGGCCCACTACGATCGAGCCATCCTGATTCACGCTCCACGCGTCGCCCCAACTGCTGTCGAGGAGGCAGCCTTCCGCAGGATGTCCGAGGTCGACCCATCCCGTGGATTGCTGCCACATGGCTGGGTTCGCATTGCCATCAGACCCGATACGTCCGCTGACAACCGTGTTTCCGTCACCCGAAATGCCGATGGAGGAATTGAAGCCATCACCCGGCCCAAGATCCTTGAACCCACCGGTGGACGTCCAGCGGAAAATCTCTCCTCCCATGTTGGCCGCCATGGCCTTCCCGTTACTCGAGAGTGAGAGATTGACCCATGTGTTGATCGGAGTTTTGAATTGCTGAAATTTCACTTGGGCAAAGCTGGAGGTGGATAAACAAAGCAGAGCACAGACCAGGAATATGGCTAGCTTTTTCATGAAGGATTCCCCACGAGCCCGCCATGACGACGGGCGAATTCGACAGATGGCCAAGCGACTCGCAGCTTTCGGATTTCCAAGAAAAACGGTGATCGGCGACCGCCCCACAGAATGGCCCGCAACACAGTAATAGATTATGTATACAGTGTCAACGGTTGAATGCCTTGTCCCGCGAGGCTTCTGCAATACGACCGAGGGTCACTAGGTGACTGTGAGACAGTGGCTAAGTTTTTGAGGACAAGAGGGGCAGATATAAGAAGGGGGGTCTCCGCAGTGCCTCTGACACCTGCCCCCTCCTCAATACTTCACAATCGCAGCGAACGACTTCGGATCCAGCGATGCTCCACCTACCAGCGCCCCGTCGATCTCTTCCTGCGACATCAATGATTTCACGTTGTCCGGCTTTACCGATCCGCCGTAGAGAATCCGCAATTGTCCCGCAAACTCTTCTCCGAAAATTTCGCTCGCCTGTTGGCGGATGACCGCATGTGCCTCGGCCGCAATCTCGGGAGTGGCGGTCTTTCCGGTGCCGATCGCCCATACGGGCTCATAGGCAACCACGAGCTTC
>Ga0335082_10009169_pt1 | contig 10760 bp, 10 predicted proteins | sample Lox_Sample_41_FD_206718 | JGI IMG/M metagenome (GOLD analysis project Ga0335082, IMG submission 206718) | Soil microbial communities from Loxahatchee National Wildlife Refuge, Florida, United States - Lox_Sample_4.1 | ecosystem: Environmental > Terrestrial > Soil > Wetlands | place: USA... | reverse complement strand
GGAGGCTGTCCGCAAGCTGCAACACGAGAAGCCGCAAGCTCTGCTCGATGCGCTCGAAATCATCGCTAAATCGGAAGCCAATCACGCGCGGCGCTCGATTACTGCGGGAGCGGCCGGCGTGTTTCTAGCGATCGCCAACGCCCAGGACGGCTACATGACCCCAGAAGACTATGCGAAGTTCAGCGAGCCGTTCGACAAGATGGTTCTGGAAGCGGTGCGTTCTGCGCCGCTGAATGTTCTACATCTGCACGGCGACAAAGTTTATCTCGACCGCTTCTATCGCGGCTGGCCCGCCTCGGCAATCAACTACTCGATGCACGGAACAGGCGTCGTCATAGCCAAGGTGCGCGAGAAGTATTCCGGCGTGATTCTTGCGGGCCTCGATGAAGTGAACTACCGCAAGTTGACGCCGCAGGATCTCAAGCGCCAGTGGGCTGAGGCGCGCAAAGCCGCCGGGGCGAAGTTCATTCTCTCCCCCGGATGTTCAGTGCCAAACGACAGCGCGGACGAGGAACTGTCGCGGCTGCCGAAAATGTTTGCTGCTTAAGACGTCCTAGCGAGCGGGAACAGGCTGCAACTCGCGGCTCGCGATCACCCGATCGATGATGCCGTACTCGAGTGCCTGGTCCGGTTCGAGGATGTAATCGCGATCTACGTCGCGGGCGATCCGCTCGACTCCCTGACCGGTGGCGTTGGCAAGAATCTGGTTCAGCGTTTCACGCATGCGCAAAATCTCGCGAGCATAAATGTCGATGTCGGTGGCCTGACCGCCCAGTCCGCTCATCGAAGGTTGATGGATCAGAATCCTGGAATGCGGCAGGCTGTAACGTTTCCCTTTCGTTCCGCATGCGAGCAGCACTGCGGCCATCGAAGCGGCTTGCCCGAGACAATACGTCACGATGTCCGGTTCCACCAGATTCATCGTGTCCAGAATCGCGAGTCCGGCGGTGATGGATCCACCCGGAGAATTGATGTACAGCGAAATGTCCTTCTCCGGATCCTCGGCCGCGAGGAACAGCATCTGTGCGATCACCAGGTTCGCCACATTGTCATCAATCGGCGTCCCAATGAAAATGATGCTCTCTTTCAGCAGCCGTGAATAGATGTCGAACGCGCGTTCGCCTCGCGACGTTTGTTCGACCACCATCGGCACCAGCACTGAATTCTGCATGCAAGCTCCCTTCAAAACATCTATGATAGCGCGGCGGTTGAATCAATCGGAGCGCGAGCGTGAGGAAAACAGCGTACGACTGTGGGTACGAGGCTTAGCATAGAACCATGAACAAATTTCTCGAAGGTAAGAATGCAGTCGTCACCGGAGGCTCGCGGGGCATTGGTTTCGCGATCGCTGGGGCATTGGGTGAAGCGGGCGCAGGGGTCGCCATCTGTGGGCGGGATCACGAAGGCGTCAAAATTGCCGTAAGGAACCTGACGATGATGTCGACAAGTAAAGTGGTAGGAAAAGTTGCCGATGTAAGGGTTAGTACAGAAGTTCAGGCACTCTTCGAAGCGGTGGATGCGGAGTTGGGAAGTTTCGACATCCTGGTGAATAACGCAGGGACGGGGATCTTCAAGAGCACTGCTGAGCTGAGTGTGGAGGAGTGGCAACAGACGCTGGATACGAATCTAAGCGGCGCATTCTACTGTTCGAAAGAAGCGCTCGCAAGGTTCAAAATCCGCGGTGGTGGTTACATCATCAATATAGGTAGCCTGGCCGGTAAGAATGCATTCGCTGGTGGGGCCGCTTACAATGCGTCGAAGTTTGGATTAAACGGTTTTAGTGAAGCGATGATGCTGGACCATCGTTATGACAATGTGCGCGTAACTTGTATTATGCCGGGAAGTGTAGATACCGATTTTGGAACAGGAGCCCGGCACGCTGATTGGAAGATTGCGCCGGAAGATATTGCGGAGATTGTTCTCATGCTATTGAAAACGCCGGTCAGAACACTTGTGAGCCGCGTCGAGGTAAGGCCGTCGAAGCCATTGAAATGAGATTCGATGGCGGCCCTTCCCGATATTTGGCAAGCAAGTTGCTCATAGTAGGTCGGGAGTTGAAGTCGAAAGGGTCCCAGAATATGTCACGGGTAAATGTTCCATTAGATCCAACAAGAACAGGTCGCGAGGCCGAATCCCTCGAGACCGGTTTGGGTCGGATGATCGTCGGTCAGGACGAAGCCATCCAACAGATTGTCAATATCTATCAGATGTACCTGACGGGTATGACGCCTCCGGGCCGTCCAATCGGGAACTTCTTATTCCTTGGCCCCACCGGGTCTGGTAAGACCCGCATCGTGGAAGCAACCGCCGAAGCGCTGGTGAAGAATCCGCGCGCGGTCATCAAGATTGACTGCGCGGAATTTCAACACAGCCATGAAATTGCCAAGCTGATCGGTTCGCCTCCCGGATACTTGGGACATCGCGAAACGCATCCGCTCTTGAGCCAGGAAGTCCTGAGCCAATATCACACGGAAGGCTGTAAACTGAGCTTCGTCCTCTTCGACGAAATCGAAAAGGCCAGCGATGCCTTGTGGAATCTGCTGCTGGGCATCTTGGATAAAGGTACGCTGACGCTTGGCGACAATCGGAAAGTGGATTTCTCTCGCGCTCTCATCTTCATGACCAGCAATCTCGGCGCATCGGAGATGAGCTCGATGATGAGTCCCCGGCTCGGGTTCGGCGCTCCCGAAGCTGCACGCATGGCCCAAAATGGAACCGTCGATGAGAAGCTCAATGGCAAGATGGTTCGCACCAGCATCGATGCTGCACGGCGCAAGTTCACGCCGGAATTCATCAACCGCCTCGACAAGATCGTCACCTTCCGGCCGCTCGGCAGCACGGAACTGAAGAAGATCCTGGACATCGAGCTCAATATGGTCCAGCAGAGAATCTTCAACACTTCTCCTGAAAAGTCTTTCGTGTTCAAGACCAGTAGCGAAGCAAGAGATTTTCTACTCACCGAAGGCACTGATTTGAAGTACGGCGCGCGGCATCTGAAACGCGCAATAGAAAGACTGCTTGTTCAACCCATGTCGAATCTGATCGCAACGGATCAGGTCCGCGGCGGTGACTGTGTGTACGTTGATTTCGACGGAGACCGCAAAGCATTAACATTCGTCAAGGAAGCGGAAGGCCTGCCAGTGCATGCGATGGCAGACCTGGTTGACCGCTCGGTCTCAATGCCGGCATTCGCGATGGCGAGCGGCGCTATGATCGAGGCGGCCAAGACTCAGAGTGCGCGTTCCTCGAAAAGAGCGTAAGAGATACCGACACGCCGCTGAACCGATCCTTTCGGTCAGCGGCGTGAATCGTTAGGAAGCAAGGCTAGCTGGCGCACTCGCCGCGGCCGAGCTGCAAAGAGTACCCCACCTCGTCGCCCCAATCCTGATACATCTCCGGAAAGGTTTCGGCCGGCTTGGCTAGATCGTTCGTCATTTGACGGAACGTCTCTACTTTGTGCCGCAGCACGTATTCGCGGAAAGTCTCTCCTGTGCTGCGATTAGCGACGTAGTGTTCAAGTACCCGCTGAACGGCAACAGGCGCCAACCGCGCGGGAATGCTTTGGATGGCCACTCCAAAGCGCATCATCCCTTCCTGATCGTAACCACCGCCAAGCAGCATCAAATAATAGGGCACTTCTTTGCCGTCGATCTTGCGGGCGTTACCGTAGAAACCGAAATCGCCGATCCAGTGCTGCCCGCAGGAGTTGGGGCAGCCGCTGATTTTGATCTTCAATTTGCGCACTAGTGGGTCTGTATGCTCCCGTACCTCTTCCGCGAGTGCCGCGCCCAGATTCATCGACTTCGTCAGTGCCAGGTTGCAACTGTAAGCTCCCGGGCATGTCGTGATGTCGTCAATTTCTTCAACACCTGAGCCGGCCAAATCGATCTTCTGTAGGGCAGCATATACCCGCGGCAAATTGCGTAGAGGGATGTAAGCCAGGACCAGGTTCTGGTCGATGGTGACCCGTACCAAACCATCGCCGGCATCGCGGGAAATAGCGGCGATCCCGCGCATCTGAGCGCCAGTCAGATTTCCTTGAGGAACTTTCACGGTCACAATCGCGTAACCGTGCTGCTTCTGCTCGCGGATGTTGGTCTGCAACCAACGTTCGTATTCCGGATTTGCGTGGCCGTTGGTATGGATCACCGGCAACAACTCGCCATTGCCCAGTGGTGGTGGTGATGCTTGAAAACCACCAAAGCCGTCGGGGACCGACGTAGGCGTCGGAATGCCGCCGTTCGTGAGAATATCCTGGTATTCCTTCTCGATCTGCTCCTTCACCCAATCGAAGCCGCGCTCTCGAACAACAAACTTTAATCTCGCCTTGTTCTTGTTGTTCCGGTTGCCGTGCTTGCTGAACAAACGAATCACCGCTTCGCACCTGTTGACCAGGCGTTCCTCGGGAACGAACTCGTCGAGGAGGTGAGCCTCGGTGGGCAATGGTCCGAGCCCGCCGCCGACCACCATGCGGAACCCTCGCTTTCCATCGCGAACAACCGCCCGCAATCCGATGTCGTGGATCGCACCGATCATGCAGTCTTCCTTGCATCCGGAGAAGGAGATTTTGAACTTGCGCGGAAGGCTGTCGGTCAGTTCCTTGTGCAGAAACGCGAACGCCACTTTCTGAGCGTACGGATGCACATCAAAAACCTCGTCTTCCAGCAGCCCGCTCAGGGGGCACGCGGTCACGTTGCGGACCGTGTTGTAGCAAGCCTCGCGCGTAGTCATGCGAACATCGGCCAGTTTATGCAGCAGATCGGGCACTTTTAGCAGCGGAATGAAGTGATATTGCATGTTTTGGCGCGTAGTTAAGTGCCCTTTTCCGCCTCCAAACTCGTCCGCAATGAGCGCCAGCTGATCCATCTGCCCAGCCGTCAAAATGCCTCCTGGCACTTTGGTTCGAATCATATGCACGCCGGCCTGGCGCTGGCTGTAGACGCCGCGCCGCAGCCGCTGCGCGCGAAACTGGTCGTCGTTGATCTCGCCGGCTAGAAACTTCTCGGCATAGGAGCGAAACAGGTCGATATCAGCGCGAACCGTCGCATCGTACTCTGCTTCGGACTGCTGCTGGAGGTGTTGGCTTTCGAGACTCTCGCCGGAAATCATAATGTACCGTATCTCTATAGAGATTACGATATTCCGGCGTTATTTGCAATCGGGCAGGTCTCTGTCCAAGTAATAGTTCAATCCATAGTGAAGCGAACGGTTGGATTCGCTTACGCAACTGATTGATTCTGCGTTAGATTTAGCAAGGCTTCGGGCCGAGATCGCGCTATCGAGTACTGGGTAGACCAGCCAAACAAGCCGCACTACTGAAGCCGTAATCACCAGCCCAATCAGGGCGATTGCCCGGCCCGGGCGACAAAGCCAAGCAAAGAAAGCACATGTCAGAGTGACGAGCAGCGCTGGCACTATCCAGGAAAATGGAACCGAGATGTGTGACCGGGACACCCCCGAAAGCAGTGCCTGGGGAAGAAGATCCTGAATCGCGGGGACGAACCACAAGAGTGCTGCACAAGCGGAAAGCAATGAAATCAGCATTATGGAACGGCGCGTGACTGCGTCGAGAGCGATTCCGAACAATGCGGCGATGGCCGGCAGCACAGGCAGAATGTACCCAGGCAGCTTGTTGAGGAAGATCGAGAAGAAGACCATTCCCCAGATCGACCACGCTATGAGAAATCGGGTTCGTTCATCCCGGTATGTGTCTTTGCGACACAGAAGGACCAGCAGCGGGCTCCACGGAAAGAGCCCCGCAGCCAGAACCGGTAGATAGAACCAAAAGGGCCTCTCGTGCATGAGAGCGTGCGATGCGAAGCGCCCGAAGTGCTGCTTCCAAAAGAATTCATCGATAAACGGCGCTCCGTGGCGAACGAGCATCAGGACGTACCACGGCAGAGCAACGACTGCGGCTACCACGAACAGCACCACGAGGTCTCGAACGCGCCGGCGCAGGAACCACATCGCCGGAAGAAAAAGAGCCAGTGGCACCAGTCCTTTGGCAAGAATTGAGGCGCCAAACAAGAGTCCTGCCAAAATCGTGACGGCCGTTGACCGCCCGCGCATCATCAACAGCATGACCGCGCTGAAGGTCGCAGACACGAGTAAATCTGGTACGGCGACGTGGCTGTAGGCTAACCATCCAGCCGAACTCGCCAGAATGGCGGTCGAAAAGAAGGCCGCCCTCTGCCCGAATTCCTTTCGTAGCACCGCAAAGAAAAAGATGAGAAATGCAAGGCTCGCCAGCGCGACCGGCAATCGGGGCGCGAGATCTTGGTCCAGTCCGGCTTTGAATCCGAGGGCGGTAGTCCAATAGAGCAGCGGAGGTTTCTCAAACCAAGGATTTCCCCACAACCGCGGAGTGACCCAATCGCCGGTGCGTGCCATCTCCCGGCCGATTGCCGCATAACGCGGTTCGTCGGGAAGAACGAGGCCCATTCTGGTCAACCCGAACAGGTACGAGAAGTACAACGCAACTCCGCAGACGAGCACCAAGGCCCCGCGCTTCGTGAACGTTTGCGAGAGCAATTCTCAGTATAGTGAGACATAATCGAATAGAGTGCGTCGCCTCTGGATCCCCACTTTATTGATCGCCCTGACGGCAGTGCGCGCCGACATCGTTAGCTGCGCGTGCGATCCGGCGCGGCCCGAAACGCTCGAAGCTCGTTCGTGCAGTCTCTGCCGCGAGGCCGAGAAGCAGCCGGCCGACGTCAAAGTCTTTATCCTGAAAGACACGAATCCCAGCAAACCGAATCGCTGGCTGGCGCTGCCGCGAACGCACGAACGCTCCATCGAACTACTGGATGCCGAGCAGCGGGCTTACCTGTGGAGCGCTGCGATTTCAAAGGCGAGATCTCTGTTCGACGATCAATGGGCCATCGCCTACAATGCCCCCAGCGTTCAGACGCAGTGCCATGTCCACATTCACATCGGCAAGCTGATCCCGGGCGTCGAAACGAGCCAGTTTATTACGGTCACGAAGATCGAAGACATTCCCGTTCCTGCGAAAGGCGAGGGATTCTGGATTCACCCGCAGGGAAACCTCTTCCACGTGCACACCGGCGAACAGATTACAGAGACCGTTTTAGAAAGATAGCTATGAGCCTGCTTGAGATCACGAAACTGCCCACGGCCGAGAACGCCGTCATTCATTTGAACCCGTCCGACAATATCGCCATCGCGCGCGTCGCGCTTTCTCCGGGCCAGGAATTGCGCGTCGACGGGCTTCCCGTTACCGTCGAAGACCCGATTCCCGCCGGTCACAAAGTCGCTCTGCGGGCGATTGCGGCCGGCGAAAACATCGTGCGCTATGGCCAGGTCATGGGACGCGCGCGACTCCGCATTGACCCGGGCCGTCACGTCCACACACACAACGTCTCGTTCGAAGAATTGTCGTTCCACTATGAGTTCCCGAATGCGGAGATCCCGTTCCCGAAGGCGCCAGCCAACATTCCCGTGTTCCTCGGCTTCCCTCGCGAAGATGGACGAGTTGGAACGCGCAACTATATCGCGATTGTAGCGGCGAGCAACTGCGCGGCACACACTGCTGAGTTGATCGCCTCGAGCTTCGACGGCGAGAAACTTCCGCCGAACGTGGACGGCGTAGCAGCGTTTCCGCACGGCGAGGGATGCGGCCACACCATCGGACCGGACACGCAACAATTGCAGCGCACACTTGGCGGAGTGCTGAATCATCCGAACGTAGCGGCGGCCATCATCCTGGGCCTCGGCTGCGAAGTGAATCAGATTGATCATTATCTCGGCCAAGGCTCGCCGCGCACCGAACGACTTGCCGGCATGACCCTGCAATCAAGCGGCGGTACGCGCGCAACGGTTGAGGCCGCCCGGAAGACCATCGCCGGACTGATGGAGCGCGCATCGGCGGAAAAGCGCGTCGAAACACCTGCGTCAAAAATTATTCTGGGTCTGAATTGCGGAGGCTCGGATTCGTTTTCCGGCATCACCGCAAATCCGGCGTTAGGCGTTTGCTCGGACATGTTGGCCGAGCTCGGCGGAACGGCGGTACTGGCCGAGACCACCGAAATCTTCGGTGCCGAGCATCTGCTTGTCCGCCGCGCCAGAAATCGGCAGGTAGCGGAGAAGCTGCTCGGCTTCGTTTCGGGATACAAGACTTACCTGCAGCGATTCGGCGGGAGCTTCGACGACAACCCGTCACCAGGCAACAAGGAGGGCGGGCTCACCAACATTCTGGAGAAATCTCTGGGCGCGGTGGCGAAGGCAGGCACATCGCCGCTGAACGGAGTCGTAGATTACGCTGAGCGCATCGACTCACCTGGGTTCGTTTTCATGAATACTCCCGGGTACGATCCCGTTTCGCTGACTGGCCTCGCCGCGGGTGGCGTGAATGTTATCGCGTTCACCACAGGACGTGGCAGCGCCATCGGTTTCCCCACCATACCGGTCATCAAGATCGCGACCAACAGCGCGATGTATCGCCGGATGCAGGACAACATGGACATCAATGCCGGACGTATTGCCGATGGTGAGGCAACGGTCGCTGCAGTCGGACGCGAGATCTTCGACATGCTGCTGCGCGTCGCATCCGGGGAACGCACCTGCAGCGAGCGGCTCGGGCATAAGGAATTTGTACCTTGGCGGATTGGGCCGGTATTGTAGTTGGACAAGCCTCCGGCTTGTCCGGGCAAGCCGGAGGCATGCCCAACGGGTTATCTTGAACAATCATGATTGTTGCCGACCTTTCACAGATCGAAGGCCGTACCTATCCTGCGCGGCGGCGCACGCAGAATCTCGTCGGTGGCGCAAGCCCGATCCAGGCCAAGAACTTCTCGATGGGCTACGTCACGCTCGAGCCCAATGGCGGACAAGTTCCCTGGCACAACCAGGAGCAGGAAGAAATCTACTTCGTCGTCGAAGGCACCGGCGAAATGTGCCTGGGTGAAGAGCGAACCACCGTAGTGACGGGCCAAGCCGTCTACATTCCCCCGCGTGTGTTTCACCAGCTCACAAATGTCGGGTCGACTCCGCTGCGGATGATGTACTGCTATGGTCCAGCGGGTGATGTCGCGCATTGGCGCCAGGAGCTTGACGGCACGTTGCCACGTGCGGGTGTAGAAGCGCCGCCCTTGCCCGACGGCGCACTAGCACAGAAGATATGAATTCCAGAACCGTCCACTCCATCGGTATTATCATGAACGGCGTCACCGGACGCATGGGAACCAATCAGCACCTGCGCCGCTCGCTCCTGGCCATCATGGAGCAAGGTGGCGTCAAGATCTCAGACGATGCCGTGATTCTTCCCCGCCCCATGTTGGTCGGCCGGAACGCAGCGAAACTCGAAGCTCTCGCGCAAGAGTGTGGAGGACTCGCCTGGACGACAGATCTTGACACCGCCCTTGGCGATTCCCAATACTCCATCTACTTCGACGCGCAAACGACGGACCGGCGAGGCGAAGCTGTGCGCAAGGCGATCGCCGCGGGCAAGCACATATATTGCGAGAAGCCGAGCGCCGATAGTCTCGCGTCCGCCTACGAGCTGTATCAGCTGGCGAAGAAGGCGGGCGTGAAGCACGGGGTGGTGCAAGACAAGCTGTGGCTGCCCGGAATCCTGAAGTTGATCACGTTGCGCGAGCTTGGTTTCTTTGGGAGGATTTTCTCAGTTCGGGGCGAGTTCGGCTACTGGGTGTTCGAGGGAGATACGATCCCAGCGCAGCGACCTTCCTGGAACTACCGCAAAGAAGACGGCGGCGGAATCATCATGGATATGCTGTGCCACTGGCGCTACGTCTTGGACAACGTATTTGGCGCGGTTCGGTCGGTATCTTGCTTGGGTCAAATCCACATCCCACGCCGCTGGGATGAATCCGGCCAGGAGTACAGCGCCACGGCCGAGGACGCTGCGTATGCGACATTCGAGTTGGAGGGCGGTATCGTTGCGCACTTCAATTCATCGTGGTGCGTTCGCGTGCGCCGCGATGACCTGCTGACGATTCAAGTGGAGGGCACGAGGGGATCCGCTGTCGCGGGCCTACGTCACTGTTGGGTTCAGCCGGCCGGTACGACACCGCGTCCTGTTTGGAATCCAGACACTGACAGCCCGTTGAACTACTTTGATGACTGGCAGCAGGTGCCTCAACAAAGCGATTTCGACAACGCTTTTAAGCGACAGTGGGAGCTGTTCCTGTTGCACGCCGTGGCGGACCATCCGTTCCGCTGGAACCTGCTCGAAGGCGCGAAGGGGGTCCAACTAGCGGAAAAGGGCCTGGAGTCGTGGCGCAAACGCGCTTGGGTCGACATCCCGGCCCTTGAGATTTAATTCTTTGTTTCTTGTTGGGGGAACTAGGCCATGCTGACTTGTTCGGCCTGTAGACCCTTAGGACCGCGCTTGACGACGAATGTCACGCGTGCGCCTTCGTCCAAGCTGCGATAACCGCTGGCTTCGATGGCGGAATAGTGTACGAATACATCCTCGCCGTTCTCGCGCTGGATGAAACCAAACCCTTTTCCTGCGTTAAACCACTTCACTGTGCCTGTTTCTTTCATGTTCTGGTGTTCTCTTTCTAAGACTTTCTAGCGATGATTGACCTGACGCCGAGATCGACGCATAAGGAGGGAAACATACTGCGTAGGGGTGCTCCTTTGAGCTGGATCAGATGGACGTGCAAGTACTTCAAGAGCTTTAAAGAGTGTACCACAGCGTCAAGATCGATGCCAGAAGAAACATTAACGATCCCTGGGACTTACACTAAGTCGCGATACCGCGACCGGGCCAGCGGGGT
>Ga0335082_10009168_pt1 | contig 10760 bp, 13 predicted proteins | sample Lox_Sample_41_FD_206718 | JGI IMG/M metagenome (GOLD analysis project Ga0335082, IMG submission 206718) | Soil microbial communities from Loxahatchee National Wildlife Refuge, Florida, United States - Lox_Sample_4.1 | ecosystem: Environmental > Terrestrial > Soil > Wetlands | place: USA... | reverse complement strand
CCGGACAGCGCAACACTGGGAGGAATATACTCCGCCGTGCCCCTGACCAATCCGACCGACATGTCCAACTCGTTCGGCCTCGTCCTGCATCGCGAGTAGGGGGCGGGCCGCTCGCGGGTCCGTCCGACGCCAACCGGGCGGACCCGCGGGTGAGTCTCAGCACGGCACGGCGCCCGATTTCCATCGCGCAGCGAGTTGGGGGGACGCGCAAGCAGCCGGTCCGACGCGTAGCGTCGGCCGGCTGCTTGCGCTTCACCCGGATCTCGCCGTAACCTTTCCGCTCCTCGGCGGTTATCTAATCAGAAGCGATGGCTGCGGGAGAGTGCGGATTGAAGGCCGACGCCACAGATGCGGCGGAACGACTGCTGATCGAAGCGGCGCAGAAGGAGCCGGGGCGCTTTGCGGCGCTCTACGAAGCCCACGTCGATCGGGTGTACGCCTTCATCGCGCGGCGCGTTGCCGATCGCGCCACGGCGCAAGACCTGACCGCGGACGTCTTTCACCAGGCGCTTGCCGCTCTGCCGCGTTTCGAGTGGCGCGGCGTGCCGTTCGCGGCGTGGCTGTTCCGGATCGCTGCCAACGCCGTCACCGACCATGCGCAACGCGCCGCTCGCGAGCGCAACCTGCCAGCCCCTGGCGACCCGGACGAGGTCAGCCCGGAGGACGTCGAGCACCGGGCCCGGTTGTTCCGGCTGGTCGACGATCTGCCCACGGACCAGCGGCGGGTCATCACGCTGCGCTTTGCGGCGCAACGCAGCATCCGTGAGATCGCGCAGGCGCTGGGCCGCAGCGAGGGCGCCGTGAAGCAGTTGCAGATCCGCGGCCTGCAGAATCTGCGCGCCCGCATAGGCAAGACACATGGCTAAGCGAAGTCTCAGCGAACAACTCAACGATGCCGTGGAGGCAATCATGGCCCACACCGAGACGCCGGCCGTCGACTCTCGCCTGACCGAGTTGCTGCAGATTGCCACCGACCTGCGCGACCTGCCGGCGCAGGAGTTCAAGGCGCGCCTGAAGGCCGACCTGCAGCGCAGCGCCTCCGGGACGATCCGCGCCTGCGCCGTTCCGCCAGGCCACCACTCGGCCACGCCGTGCTTGGTCGTCCGCAACGCGCCTCAGGCCATCGAGTTCTACAAGCAGGCCTTCGGCGCCACCGAGCTGATGCGCCTGGCCGACCCGGATGGCAAGGTGGTGCACGCCGAGATCCAGATCGGCGACTCGCCCATCGCCATCAGCGACGAGTTCCCCGATTGGGGCAACAACAGTCCGCAAGCGCTCGGCGGCTCGCCGGTGATCATCCAAGTGTACGTCGAGGACGTCGACGGCATCGCCACGCAAGCCGTCGCGGCGGGAGCCAAGGTGATCTTCCCGGTCGCCGACCAGTTCTACGGCGATCGCGCCGGCCGCTTGGCGGATCCCTTCGGACACATCTGGATCGTCGCCACGCACCTGGAAGACGTGACGCCCGACGAGATGCGCGACCGCGCCGAGGCCTTCATGAGCCACGCAGCCCAGCCCGCCCCGACCACGACCGAGGGGGCATACACCGTCGAGCCGTCGCTGCCGGTCCTGGACGCGGCCGGGTTGCTCGAGTTTCTGCAGCAGGCGTTTGCCGCGCAGGAGATTCGGCGGGACGTGCGGCCGGACGGCAGCATCGCGCACGCCGAAGTGCGGATCGGCGACAGCGTCATCAGTGCCGCCGACGCGGACATGGTGCGGTTCAAGCCGATGCCGACCGCGCTGCACCTGTACGTTCCCGATGCCGATGCCGCGTATGCGCGGGCCCTGCGTGCCGGCGCCACCTCGTCGCACGAACCGGTGGACCAGCCGTACGGCGATCGCGAAGCCAGCGTACAGGATCCCTGCGGCAACTACTGGTACATCGCCACCCACAAGCACGACGCCGCCGAGACGGCGCGACGTTCCGACGCGTACATCCCGGAGGGGTTGCATAGCGTGACCTCGTATCTGCATCCGCAGGGGGCGCCGCGGCTGATCGACTTCCTGCAGCGGGCGTTCGGGGCGGAAGAAGCGTTCCGTCACCAGGCACCGGACGGCACCGTGGTGCACGCCAAGATCCGCATCGGCGGGTCGGTCGTCGAGATGGGCGAAGCCCACGGCCCGTATCAGCCGATGCCCACCGTCTATCACTTGTATGTGCAGGACACCGATGCGGTGTATCGACGCGCCCTGGCGGCCGGCGGGGTGTCGTTGAGCGAGCCGGCGGATCAGCCGTGGGGATACCGCAACGCCGGCGTGCAGGATCCCGGCGGCAACCAATGGTGGATCAACACGCCAACAACGTCAGCGGCAGGGAAAGCGACCGGCAGCGAGGAACCCACTAACCGGCAGGCCGAACCGAGCCCTCGCACCGTCACGCCCTTCCTGCTCGTGCCGGAGGTGGGAAAGACCATCGAATTTCTGAAGGCCGCGTTTGACGCCGAGGTGCTTCTCTTCGATCGCGGCGGCGATCCGCCGCACGACCACGCCGAGCTGCGCATCGGCGACTCGATGCTGATGATGGGTGAGGCCATCAGCGGCTTCCCGCCGACCAGCGCGGCGTTCTATCTCCATGTGCCCGACGTCGATGCCGCCTACGCGCGCGCCATCCGCGCCGGCGCCACCGCGCAGCAGGCACCCAAGGAGATGCCGTGGGGACATCGCATGGCGCATGTACGGGACGCCGTCGGCAACTCGTGGTTCATCGCCGCTCACAAGAAGGACGGAGGTTCGTGATCAGACACGACGACACTCAGGCAACGAAAGGAGACAGACGACATGACGAACAGCGCGAAGCAGACACCCGCAACCATCATCCCCACCATGCGGTACCGCGATGCCGGCGCCGCGATCGAGTGGCTGTGCCGAGCCTTCGGCTTCGAGAAGCATCTGGTGGTACCCGGCGAAGACGGCTCCGTCGCCCATGCGGAGCTGACGTTCGGCAACGGCATGATCATGCTGGGCTCGGCGCGCGACGACGAATTCGGCAAGCTCATCAAAACGCCCGGCGACCTCGGCGGCGTCGGCACGCAAAGCCCCTACGTCATCGTGCCAGACGCGGACGCGCACTATCGCCGCGCCGTCGCGGCCGGAGCGAAGATAGTCAGGGACATCAAGGACGAGGACTACGGCGGCCGCGCCTACTCGTGCCGCGATCCTGAAGACCACCTCTGGAACTTCGGCAGCTTCGATCCGTGGCGCCAGAGCGGCAGCTGAGCACATCAACGACAGAGGAGACGACCCATGGCAAACCGAGTGAATCCCATTCCGGAGGGCTTCCAAGGTGCGACGCCGTACTTGTGCTGCAAGGGCGCCGCGAACGCCCTCGCGTTCTACAAGCAGGCGTTCGGCGCCGTCGAGGTGATGCGGCTCGCCGAACCTGGCGGACGCGTCGGCCACGCCGAGATCAAGATCGGCGCGGCGCTGCTGATGCTCTCCGACGAGTATCCGGAGATGGGCGTGCGCAGCCCGCAGTCGCTCGGCGGCTCACCCGTGGGGATCCATCTCTACGTCGAGGACGTCGACACCGTGGCCGCACAAGCCGTTGCGGCCGGCGCCAAGTTGCTGCGTCCGGTCGCGGATCAGTTCTACGGCGACCGCTCGGGTACCTTGGAAGACCCGTTCGGACACCGCTGGTTCATCGCCACGCACAAGGAAGACTTGTCGCCCGAGGAAGTGCAGCAGCGCTACGACAGGTTCATGAAGCAGTCGGCCGGGATGGGGTAAGACGCGGTGACGCGACGGACCAGCGGTCGCGGGCCTCGTCGCGAGACAGCCAGCCGGCGTCGCCACGCCCGGCGCCCGTGCTACAATCCGGCCCACTATGGCGACGACACAGCAGTATGCGCTCGAATCCCTCTTCGGTGTGGGCCGGGAGGACATGACCAGCTACACACCACACGCCCACCACCTCGGCATGCGGGTGGTGGAAACCGGCCCGGGCTTCGCCGTGCTGACGTTGCCCTACCGGCCGGAGCTGATCGGCGACCCGGTGCGCAAGGTGGTGTTCGGCGGTGTGATCACGACGCTGCTCGACCATGCGTCCGGCCTGGCCGTTGCCTGTGCCCTCGACGTGCTGCGCTCGATCGCCACCGTGGACCTGCGCGTCGACTACTTGCGCGCCGCGACGCCGGGGCTGGACCTGTATGCGCGGGTCGACTGCTACAAGGTCACGCGCAACGTCGCCTTCATCCGCGGCATCGCATACGAGCGCGGTCCCGACGATCCATTCGCGAGCTGCCTCGGCACCTTCATGCTGGGAGCGAATCGAACGATCTCCGCCTTCGAGCGCCTGGTGCGCGAGGACGGTCCCCCGGGTGAGGAGGAGCCGTCGTGAGCGTCGTACTCGATGCCATTCCGTACGCGCGCTTTCTCGGCGTCGCGGTCGACCGCAGCAGCGGCGCGCTCGAATGCGTCTTGCCGTTTCGGCAGGAGATCGTCGGCAACGCCATCCTGCCGGCAATTCACGGTGGCGTCATCGGCGCGTTTCTCGAGCTGACGGCCATCCTCCGACTGATCGACGAGAGCGGCACCGATCGCGTGCCCAAGCCGATCAACTTCGCCATCGACTACCTGCGCTCCGCCGGCCCGACGACCACGCGCGCTCGCGCCGATATCTTCAAGCTCGGCCGCCGCGTCGCCGTGGTCCACGTCGTCGCGTGGCAGGACGATCCGGCCCGCCCGGTCGCCTCGGGCAACGGCAAGTTCTTGCTCGACGCACCGAACTGACGCATACCTTTTCCGCGTCGCGGCGGTTTCTGACGCTGAGCGCAGGCACCTCAGCGTACCCGCCGACACGACGCACGATGGAAGGAGAGACGATGGCGGCTGATCTCGGTTACTTCACCGTTCCCGTGCCCGACATGGCGCGCGGCAGAGCATTCTACGGCGAGCTGTTCGGCTGGACGTTCGGGCCCGACGCGACGGACAGCTACGCCCACGTCGCCAACACCACGCCTCCCGGTGGCTTGCACCGCGCCGACGGCACCAGCCCGCAGGTGTGGTTCCGCGTGACCGACATCACAGCGGCCGTGGCCCGCGTGCGTCAGCTCGGCGGCGCGGCGGACGAGCCGCAGGAGAGTCCGACCGGCTGGAGCACGGCCTGCCGCGACGATCAGGGCACGCACTTCAATCTTTGGCAACCCGCTCCGGGCTACTGATGCCGCGCACTGATTCGTAGAGGCCCACCTGGAAGGGACGCAGCACGACCGCAGCGATCGTGGCGCTGCGCAACGACTGACGGTCACAGCGGCGCCCGCCGCCGTCCAGCGAAACCCCGATCATCATCGGCACCGCGGCTCGTCCAGAAATTTTTGGGGCTTGTCGAGCGCACCGACGTCGGGCAATAGATGGCAGACCGACAGGCGCGCTGGACTCGCAGCGCGCGCAGGTAGTCGGCCCCGCAGCAGGGCACAGAGAGGTTCTCATGGCAGCAGGAACAGCAGACATCGTCTTTAGCGGCGGGCGGCTCGTCATCCCGGCCAGCAGCCCGTACGACCGTCAACTGCTGGTGGCGCACGTGCGTGACCACGTGAGTCGTAGCGGTCAGCTCCGCGTGCTGGTCGATTGCACCGCGTGGTCGATTGGGCGGCCAGCACCACAAGAGGGCGTGCCGTGTCGCGGCTGCCGGCAGCGCATCGATCGCATCGCCTGCCATCGCGCCGGCAAGGGCGCAGCCGTCTACTGCGTGACCTGCGCGCTGCTGCGGCCGCGCCTCAGCGTCGAGATGTTGCTGCAGCTGCCGCGCACGGCGCTGCTGTGCGATGCGCAGGCGCACTACGCGTATGGCGGCGAGTGGGTGGCGTGGACACGTTGGCCGCAGGCCACGCCCAGCGAGATCATCGAAGACATGCGGCTGCAGCGCCGCTTCGCACCGGTCCTGAGGTGGACCTGTGCCGAAATTCGCCTCGCCCCTCGGATCGCCGAGCGTGGCGGGAGACGACCGGCTGCAGGCCCGCTGCCGCGGCGCACGGCGCAAGCCGGCTGATCCGGCATCTTGGGAAGTCGTGCGGCGCCGCCACCGCATCAAACGCGACGCAGCGCCGCGCCGCAGATCAGCAGCATCGCCATGATCACGGCGACGACCGCGGCGACGAAGAGGAGATACATGGCGCTGTTGGCGACTGCGCCGCCGAACTCGAGGCGGCCGCTCCATATCGGGCCCAGGAGCGAAGCCACGGTATTACCCCAGGCGGTGGCGAAAGCAGGTGACCAGGTGATCGTTGACCATGCCGACGGCTTGCATGAAGGCGTAGCAGATGGTCGGCCCGACGAAGCGGAAGCCACGCTGCTTGAGCGCGCGGCTCATGGCCGCGGCCTCCGCGGTTTCGGCCGGCACGTCGCGCAGGGTCTTCCACCGGTTCTGGATGGGCATGCCGCCGGTGAATGACCAGATGAAGCGATCGAAGCTGCCTTCCGCTTCCTGCACGCGCAGGAACGCTTGCGCGTTGCTGATGGCCGCCGCCAGCTTCAAGCGATTGCGCACGATGCCGGGATCGCCGAGCAGGCGGCGCAGATCATTGGCGCCGAAGCGCGCCACCTGGCGGGCATCGAAGCCCGCCAGCGCGCGGCGATAGTGCTCGCGCTTGCGTAGAATCGTCAACCAACTCAACCCGGCTTGCGCGCCCTCGAGGATCAAGAACTCGAATAGTCGCCGGTCATCGTGCACCGGCACACCCCATTCCTCGTCGTGGTAACGCAGGTAGAGCGGATCGTCGGTGACCCAGCCACAACGCGACACGGCCGCCGCCTTCATCGGATTCGCGTGGCGTGACCGCTGCCGGCCATGATGGATGCCGGCCTGTCGGGCGGGCGCCGCGTATGGATTGCGGGATACATCGGGAATCCGCCCAACGGCGCCGGTCTCAAACCAGGCGCACGCGCGTGCCGCCGAGCATGACGGTATCGTCGCCGACGGTGAGACGGCGATCCCGCGCCGTCTGGCGGACTTGCTCACCGTCGACGACGGCGACGTCGATGCCGCCGACGCCCTCGCCGCGACCGTCGGTCGCTGCCACGAAGCGAATCGCGCCGCGATCGAGGACGATACGCATCACCCCCGCCCCGGTGACCGAGACGGGACGGTTGAGCACCTGCGCCCAGCGCTGCGCCAGCGCCGCCGGCTCCGGTGCTTGCAGCTCGACGGCGGTGATCTCGCTCACGACCTCGGTGCGCACCGCCTGTTCCCATTCGGGGCCGGCCCAACGCCAGGATGCCGGCGGATCGGCAGCATCGAGGGAGAGAATCGCGCCGCCCACGTCGCGCGGATGCAGGTGCGTGCCACGGATGTCGGGCAGGTCCATTTGCCAGACGATGCGAATGCCCAGGCCTGCGACGCGCTCGCGGTCGGCGTCGAGGTCGTCGCATTGCACGAGGACCATGTAACCGCCGTCGCCGCCGCGCCGCTCGAGGTAGCGGCCCGCGGTGGTATCCGGCTCGACCGGCGCGACCACCTCGAGGAATGTGTCGCCGACGGGCATGACGGCATTCCGCAGCCCGAACTGACGCACCAACGGGTCGCGAAAGCCGACGCGGACGCCGAGCACGGCGCACACGTCGTCGACCACCGGATCGAGGTCATGGGCCACCAGGGCAACCTGACGGAGACGCATGGGCGTCTGCTAGCAGCTTTCCGCGGAGCGCCGCAAGCGGGGTGAGCGCTGGCCCCGAAAGCACGACGGGCAGCTCAGATGAGCTGCCCGTCGGATGACTCTACGAACGAACCGAGTGCGCGATGCGACTTACTGTTCGGAGCGCCGCATTACCCGCAGCCATGCGCCACCGGCTGCCAGCAGTAGGGCGCAGAAGGCCAACGCCACGGCACTCATCGCCGGTGCGGCCCGGTTCACGTTGGCCGTCGAATCGGCGCTGTTGTTCAACAGGTTCGGGTCGCCGTTACACGCGCCGGTCGAGACCGTGGCGTTGTTGACGACGGGGCCCGTCTTGAATCCAACCGGCACCAACACCGTGATATGCACCGCAACCGTGGTCGGTAAGGTCGTCGTGCACTGGTTCGCCGCGCCGACGGTGCCCAGGTTACAGTTGACCGTACCGGTGCCCACGCCGCTGCAACTGCCCTGGTCGGGCACGATCGCCTGAGCTTTGAAGCCCGGGGGCAGTGTGTCCACCAAGGTGGTGTTCGGGCTGTCGGACGGACCACCGTTCATCACTTCGACGATGTAGTTGATACTGGCGCCGCCGATGACCTGGTCGGGGGTGTTGTTCTTGGTGATCATCATGTCGGACTCCGCCTTCACCGTCGTGGTGTCAGCGGGGGACGTGTTGTTGCTCAAATTGCCGTCCGGTGTATCCGAGCTGATGACTGCCGTGTTGCTAAGCGTCGCGTTGCATGCGGTCTCCGGGCAGACCCGTGTGACCAGGGTGGTCACCGGAGAGTCACCAACCTTGATCGTGGTGTAGGTAACCGTGCGATTATTGCCGGTCCCACCGCACACGCCGGACAAAGTGGACTGGCAGCTCACGAACCGGGTCTGTGACGGGAGCGTATCGTTCACGACGGCCATGGACGCGTCGGCGGTACCCGCATTGCCGGCGGTGACGGTGTAGGTGAGGTTGTTACCGGCAATCACCGGATCAGGGCTATCGCTCTTGGTCACGCTGAGGTCAGCCATCGGCGTGTTCGTCGGGGTCGCGGTCGACGTCTGGGTCGCGGTAGGCGTCTCGGTTGGGGTGGAAGTTGGCGGTGGGTTGCACACGCCGTTGAGGCCGGCGCCCGTTTCGTTTCCATTGGAGCAGGTGCCGCCTGTGATCACAGGGTTAACCGTGCAATCGATGAATCCGCCAGTGTCGGCAGGACCTTGCCCGCAGGTCGCGCCGGTGGCAGGCCCACAGTATGCGATTGGGCTAGTGAAATCGTTTGCCGTAAAGGTCGCAATGCAATTGCAGCAGTCGCCCAGCGCAACGCGCGGCGCCAGAACCAGAAACCACAGGATCGCACAAGAAGCGCCCAACATTCCGTTGCGCCGTGTCACCATGATATGTTCCTCCTCCTTCTCCTTCTGAACGTCCGGGATCACCAGGGAGCCACCAATTTTCAGGGCAGTCTACCTGTCCTTGACGTGAGCATCACCGCTCAAACGAGCAGCCAGAAGTGGTAGCCTCACCTAGCGATTCTCCTCGGGTTCCATTCCGCGCGTTGACCCATAGCACAAAATCAATGCGGGAGGGAAGCGCCCACAACGGTACTGTCCTAGGACACAGTACCAATGGCACCGAGCGCACCGAACTAGGCGCTCGTTCGCTTCTCTAGCCCGTGCTGCTGCAACCGCCACACCAGTAACTCGATGCGATCCTGGCCGAAGAACGGCTCCCCCTCAAAGACCATCGTCGGAACGCCCCAATGGCCGGCGGCCTCCAGGTCGGCTTGGTTTTGCCGGATCTTCGCATCGTACGCAGCCGGATCGGCCGCCACTGCCGCGTCCATCGCCGCCAAGTCCAGGCCGGCGCGGGCCGCCGCCTCCGCCAGGTGCGGCCCCTGATGCCAGCCATCGATCTGGCCGTTCCAGATGATCTGCGACACCTCATCGATGAACGGCAAGCCGCGCCCGCGCTCAACCGCGTCCACCCCCAAACGCGTGAGACGGTAGATGTACGGCTGCTCGGACGCCACCTTGCGCGTCGCGAAGTCCTGCACGATGGGGTCGGGGCGCGGCCACCCGTAGTCGATGCCGTGGTACTGCGCCAGCCGCATGGTGTCGCGCAGCAGATACGGCGGCCACAGCGGATTCACCTGCTCGAAAAACCCGGGCAACCGCACGGCGATCGGCAACACCGGTCGCACCCGGATGTCGAGGTCGTACTCGGCGGCCAGACGCACCAAGCGATGGGTGGCGAGGTAGGAGTACGGGCTACGAAACGACCAGAAGACATCGAACGACAGGGTCATGCGCGCCCTTATCCGTCCAATGCGTCGTGGAATCAATCACCGCACCGCACGGTAGCGCCCGCCGTCGACGGCCTCGACGCGCCCGTCGCCTAGCAACCGCTCGATGTGCTGGCTCATGCTGCGGCGCTCGACGGCATCCGCAAACGGCACGGGATCCTGCGGCCGGTACACGAACCGATGCGTCACGACGTCATCCAGGGTGCGCGGCTGCTGCAGAAACTCGAGCAGCCGCTGCTCGCGGCCGGCAATCACCGCCGCGAACCGGTCGAGTCGCTCCAGGAAGGCGGCCCGCCCTTCGAGCACACCGATGTGGTGAAACGTTGCGTACCAGCGCGCCTCGATCTGCCGCACCTCTGCCAAGGTACGCTCGAAGTCTTCCAGGGACGACCACGCGTCACCGTAGTACGGCCCGAAGCTCGAGAGGTCGATGTCGCCAAGGTACACCACATCGTCGGGCTCGATCAGGAAGATGCAATGCCCGCGCGTATGCCCCGGAGCATGCAGCACCCGCAGTCGGACGCCGCCAAGATCGAAGACGTCGCCGTGGCGAAACGGGATCGCATCGGGTCGCGGCGTGTAGTGGAACTCGTCCACGACGACCTGGCGGAAGGCGGTGTCGATCGGCCCGGCGTAGCCGTAGATAGCCATCATGTCGTCGAGCGAGCGGAGGCCGGGAACGTCCAGCTCGTGAAGATGCCATGGTGCGTCGGGAAACAGATGGTTTCCCGCGATGTGGTCTTCGTGACAGTGACTGTTCAGCACGCGATCGACGCGCGGCAGGTGAGCGCGGCGGGCAGTCAGCGACAGCGACGGATCGACGACGATGGTCTCATCGCGCCCCTCGATCAGCAAGGAG
>Ga0335082_10009167_pt1 | contig 10760 bp, 7 predicted proteins | sample Lox_Sample_41_FD_206718 | JGI IMG/M metagenome (GOLD analysis project Ga0335082, IMG submission 206718) | Soil microbial communities from Loxahatchee National Wildlife Refuge, Florida, United States - Lox_Sample_4.1 | ecosystem: Environmental > Terrestrial > Soil > Wetlands | place: USA: Florida... | reverse complement strand
CTGGCGTCGGCGTCGAAGTCGAATGCGTCGTACAAGGCGATGCTCGCGGCCGGCGAGGACGTCAGGCAGCATGGGCCGCTGCCTGTGCCGCTGCACCTGCGCAACGCGCCCACGCCGTTGATGAAGCACCTCGGCTACGGCCGCGGCTACAAGTACGCGCACGATTACGAAGGGCACGTCGTCGCGCAGCAACATCTGCCCGACAAGCTCAAGGGGCGGCGCTACTACGAACCGACGGAGATCGGCGACGAACGCGAGATCAAGCAGCGTGTCGAGCAGGTGCGCCGGCTGCGTGAGCGCTCGGAGCCGGAACCATCTTCCACGGAGCGCAACAAGTGAGGCGCGAGGGGACACATGGCTGAAGCGGGGAACAGGATGCGTTGGTGGCTGATCGGCGGCGTGATCGTGATTCTGCTGTTCGCAGTCGTGGGGCCGCTCGTTCTGCACTTCGGCCAGAAGCGCCACAACGTTCTGCGGTTCAACGTCGCCGAGGCCTTCCCGGCCGACAAGCCGATCCTGGGCGGCGAGGTGTTCGCCACCACGGTGATTGCGCTGATGGAGCACGAGCTGAACGGCTTCACCGGGTGGCGCCCGAACGACTTCTTCCTGTGGGGGCCACACCTCTGGGCGGACAACAATGCCAACCGGCAACTGGCGATCATCCAGGCCTTGCGCGAGAGCGTGCGGGTCTTGAAGGATCACTTGACCAAGGTGTCGAGCAACGAGTTCGACCGCAATCTCGTCGAGGCGGATACCGACTTTCGCAACGACGCCGAACGCCTCTGGCTGCCGTCGGCGGAGAGCAAGTTCCGCGAGGGCGTCCGGCACCTGCGGGCCTACGTTGACGGACTGAAGGCAACGCCACCGACGTCACGGCCGATCAATCAGCGCAACATGGAGCTGCTGCGTCTTTTTCAGGCGTGGGGCGATCTCCTGGGCGACGCGCATGCCCGACTCTACAAGGAGCCGGAATCGGCCTGGGATGACGACGACGATTTCTACCACGCCCAGGGCTTCGCGCACGTCATCCACTACCTCGCATTGGCGATCGGTCGCGAGTATCAACACGCCTTCGAAACCAAGCCGGTGGTCCGCACGCTACTGGACGAGGTCGCCGACGCGCTCAGCCAGGCCGCCACGCTCAAGCCGCTGATCGTCTTCGACGGGCGGCCAGATGGCTTGGTTGCCAACCATCGGCGCAACCTCGATGCCTACATCACCGAGGCGCGGCAGAAGATCTACTCGATCCGCGAGGAGCTGGAGAAGTAGGGAGAGAGACAACAGACAACAGACTCGGAGACAACAGACTGGCAAACGGTTTGTTATCTATTCGTCTGTTGTCTCCCGGTCGGTTGTCTCCCCAGTTTTGTACAAGTTCTAGCTATTCCGGCTGCAACGCCTGGCGGATGGCTTGTAGGATGAACAGGTAGTCGCGGCTGCTGCGTACGGCACCGAGCGCCGAGACGTGCTGCAGCGCCTTCAGCTCTGCATGGGTGACGCCGTGGCGCGTGTGCAGGCGCTTGTCGGTGCGGAAGCGGTCCCACGCCGACTCCTGCGGGTCCGGCGCTTCGCTGTGGATGAAGTCGCGGACTTGTGGGTTGGCGAGAAAGAACAGCTCCTCGCGGTCCAAGTCGAGGACCTTTGCCAGCTTGACCAGTACCGCAGTGCTCGGGCGACGCATGTCGCGCTCGAGGTAGCCGACGTAATTGGCCCGCACACCGACGCGCTGCGCCACTTGTTGTTGAGTGAGCTCCAGCTGTCGCCGCCGTTGCCGGAGAATCAATCCGAGACTGGTTTCACGCACGCCCCTGCTCCTTCCAACGACAGCGCGCCGTGCACGCTGGCATGCCGCCGCTGCCTGGCGAATGCCACCAGCATCGCACGTCGTTCCCCCCACTTGTCGAGCGCTGTCGTGCTCCGCGCGGTCTCACACGGAGCGGTCCAATTGTTACCCTCGGTGTAATCACGGCCCGGACAGTATTTCCAGCACAATCGCACGGCGGGTCCCGGCGTATCTCGTTCCTCGTATCTCGCAAGGCCTCCGACGAGATGCGCCCTTCGACGGAGCTCAGGACAGGCTTCACGAGCGACGAGAGACGAGCGGCGAGATATGTGTATCTGGCGCGCCCCTCGGGTTCTCGTGTATGGTCCGGGGAACGCACGGCCACGACAAGAGACTATGGCGGACATGTCGCAGGTGTACATCGAGGACATCGGCCGGTACGACGGGCAAACCGTCACCCTCAAGGGATGGCTCTACAACAAGCGCTCGAGCGGCAAGCTGCATTTCCTGCAAGTGCGTGACGGAACCGGGGTGCTGCAGTGCGTGGTGTTCAAGAATGACGTCACGCCGGAGCAGTTCGCGCTGGCCGACCACATCACGCAGGAATCATCGCTACAGGTTAGCGGCACGGTGCGCGCCGATCAGCGCGCGCCGTTGGGCTACGAGTTGAGCGTCAAGGACCTGCAAATCGTGCAGCTCGCCGAGCCGTACCCGATCACGCCGAAGGAGCACGGCGTTGCGTTCCTCCTCGACAACCGACATCTGTGGCTGCGGTCGGCGCGACAACACGCCATCCTGCGCGTGCGCAGCGCCATCATTCGCGCCTGTCGCGACTATTTCGACGGCAAGGGGTTTACGCTGCTTGACGCCCCCATTTTCACACCCGCGGCGTGCGAAGGAACGACGACGCTGTTCGCTACGGACTACTTCGGCGAGTCGGCGTATCTGACGCAGAGCGGGCAGCTCTACATCGAAGCCGGCGCGGCGGCGTTCGGGAAGGTGTACTGCTTCGGTCCTACCTTCCGCGCCGAGAAGTCGAAGACGCGCCGGCACCTCACCGAGTTCTGGATGATCGAGCCGGAGGTTGCCTACATGGACCTCGCCGGTGACATGGACCTCGCCGAGGACTTCATCGAGTACGTCGTGCAACGCACGCTGCGCGAACGCCGCCGCGAACTGGAGACGCTGGAGCGCGACACGACGCCGCTGGAACATGTACGCAAGCCGTTCCCACGGATTACATACGCGGAGGCGATCGAGCGACTCCGGCAGCAAGGCTTTGCGCTGGAGTGGGGCGCCGACTTCGGCGGTGACGAGGAGACCGCAATTTCCAATGCGTTCGACCGACCGGTGCTGGTGCATCGCTATCCGGTGGAGTGTAAGGCGTTCTACATGAAGGCCGACCCTGCCGACCCGCGCCTGGCGCTGTGCGTCGATGTGCTGGCGTCGGAAGGCTACGGCGAGGTGATCGGCGGTGGCCAACGCGAGGACGACCTGGCCGTGCTCGAGCAGAAGATCGCGGCGCATCAGCTGCCGCGCGAGGCATTCACCTGGTACCTCGACCTGCGGCGCTACGGCTCGGTGCCGCACGCCGGCTTTGGGATGGGCATCGAGCGGGTAGTGGCGTGGGTCTGTGGGCTGCATCACGTCCGCGAAACGATTCCGTTCCCGCGCATGCTGGAGCGGCTGCGGCCATGAGGCCGTGGGTGGTGCTCGTGGGGCCTGCTCGCGCCGGGTTGACCGCTGTCGCCTTGGTGTGTCTGTGCTTTGGGTGCGACAGCGGCGAACAACATGGTGAACAGCGCGCTTCTGAACCTTCAGCTGCCCAACCGGCGGTTGCGCCAACGCCGTTCATGCACGTGGCCTTGCCACGCAGCGTCGCCGGGATCACCCTGGGAATGACGCGTGCCGCGGCCGAAGCCAAACTAGGTCACTTGACCTGTCACCCCGGCAAGGCCGGCTGCGAGGTGTGCGATCCGGACACGGATGCGGGGGCCGAGATCCACCACCTGCAACTTTACCTGCACCACGACCAGGTGATCTCGGTGTCGTACGAAGAGGCGCCACCGGCCAATGCGGCGGATGTGCTCAACCAGCTCATCGAGCGCTACGGCAGCCCATCACTGAGCGGCATCCGCGAGCGCGACCAAACCGGCCGCCTGCACGAGATCTACGGTTGGAAGGACGACCAGAGTTTGTACTCCGTGCGCTTCATGTGGAGTGACGCAGAAGCTGAGCGCCATGAGTTGCTGGGCACGGTGACCGCGTTGTGGGATCGCAAGGGTTACCAACTCTGGGAGTCGGAGACGCAACCACACGGCGAGCCACCGGCGAAGTCGGGTGACGCGCGAGAACCGGTATAGGGCGAGGTGCTGCTGCTGAAACACCCTCACCCCTATTGGCCCCCTCTCCCACCTTGGGAGAGGGGGCCAGGGGGTGAGGGCGTTTGCGACGTGTGCGCGCCTAGCGCGCCGGACCGCGCAGCTTACGGACGTCACCGACCCGCAGCGTGAAGCCGGTGCGATCGAAGTAGTCGAGGAGCGCGATGCTGAACTTGCGGCTGGCGCCGAGCAGGTCACGGAACGTCGCGGCGCTGATTTCGCCGTGGGCGACGACGTGGGCGCGCAGCAGGTCGCGCGCACGGTCGAGCGGCACGCGGGCGAAGTAGAGTCCTTCGGCGATCTTCGCCACGCGGCCCTCACGCTCGAGCTGTTGCAACAGCGCTTGGAGCCGCGGGCGCGCGACGCCGAGCGCCGTCTCGACCTGCTTGAGGTCCGGGGGCGTGAACCCACCCGCCGCGATCAACTCTTCGGCGCGCGCGGCGACTTGCTCCTCGTCGCGTTGCAACGCGACACGATGTGACGGCAAGCGCAGCACGCTGTCGTCGCGGGCGATGACCTTCTCGGCAACCAGCGCGTCGAGTACGGCGCGGAACACCTTGGGTGAAAGATCCGGCGCGATCTGACTGCGCAGCGACTCCATTTCCAGCCCGGGCACCAGTGGCCGCTGGCGGTGGTGCTCGGCGAGCGCGCTGGCGACCGCCGCCCGCAGCGCCTCCCATTTTTCGCTGGTCGTGCAGGCTGCGACGTTCGCAACGTCCGGCAGGGCGCGGACCGACGCGTCTCTGCCAACCGCTTCTCGGACGGCGTCGAGCGACAGCGCGCTCGCCTGTGTCAAGAACTCGGGGGACACGGCGAAGTCGGATTCGACGTGCAGCAGCGCCCGGACGAGTTCGCCGGGAGTCGACGCCGCCCGCAGCGCGTCGAGCGCCGCCAACGGTACGCCGTCACGCCGATGCTTGCGAGCGAAGGGGTGCGTAACCACACCTCCGCCGATAGTCCGTTGGGCGCTCTGGTTGCGCAGAATGAAGCGGTCGCCGCGCAAGGCGTGCAGCGGTTCGCGCAGCGCCAATTGTGCGAGTCCGGACTGCCGCGGCGCCAACGCCTCGCGCCCATCGAGCACCAGCAACTTGCCAATGACCTCTGCGGTACCGAGATAGACCCGAACGACCTCGTGGCTTTCGACCGGGCGGCCGGCGGCGGGACGGATCTCGACCCAGGCGTCGAAGCGGTCGGTGACGCGGTCCAGACGGGGATCGCAGACGACATGGCCGCGCTGTACCTGGCTGCGTTCCACACCTGCCAGGTTCAACGCGACGCGCTGCCCGAAAAGCGCTTCGGGCACCTCCCGGCCGTGCACCTGCACCGTGCGCACGCGCACCTCCTCGCCGCTGGGTAAGATGCGGACGGCATCGCCGGGGTGGATGGCGCCGGCGATGGCGGTGCCGGTGACGACGGTTCCATGGCCGTGCATGACGAAGGCGCGATCGACCGGCAGCCGGAAGTAGCCTGTCGGTGCAACGCGCTTGTAACCAGCGAGCCGCTCCTCGATCGCACGGCGGAGCGTGTCGACGCCCATGCCGGTGACCGACGAAACGGGAACCAACGGCGCGCCCTCGAGGGTGGTTCCGCTCAGCAGGATCTCGACCTCCTCCTGCACGGCGGCGAGGCGTGTGGCGTCGACCAGGTCCGCCTTGGTGATTGCCACCACGCCGTGGGCGACGCCGAGCAGATGGACGATGTCGAGATGCTCTTCCGTCTGCGGCATCACCCCGTCGTCGGCCGCGACAACGAGCAGCACGAGGTCGATACCGTGGGCGCCGGCCAGCATGTTGCGGATGAAGCGCTCGTGCCCCGGCACGTCGACGATGCCGGCGCGCTCGCCGTTTGCCAGATCCATGTAGGCGAAGCCGAGGTCGATCGAGATGCCGCGTTCCTTCTCCTCCTTGAGGCGGTCCGTGTCCTGGCCCGTCAGCGCGCGAATCAGCGCGGTCTTGCCGTGGTCAATGTGGCCTGCGGTTCCGATGATGTGGGGCATGATTCGATTGCGGATTGGGGAATGCGGATTGCGGAATGCTCACCCTTGAGACCAGTGCGGGACCACATCGCTTGGTTCGAAGATGCCACGCAGGTCGAGCAGGAAGCGGCCGGCCTGAATGCGGCCGATGATTGGCGGGTCGGCGCTGCGGAAGTGGCTGGCGATGTCGTCCGCTCCGACGTTCGGGTGGGTGATGCTGATCGCCCGCGTCGGCAGGTTCTCGATCGGGAGCGCACCGCTGCCGATCTCGGATTCCGACTCGACCAGCTCGACCACGAAACCTTCGCCCAACGCGGCCCGCAGCGCTGGCAACGCCACCTGGCCAACGGCTTCCATCTCGGGAAGCGAGCGCGTGAGCCAGCGCAGCGTCGGCAGCGCGGTGCGGAGATCGGGCGCCGTGCGGTAGAGACGGAGGGTGGCGGCGAGCGCAGCCAGCGTCAGCTTGTCGCAGCGCAAGGCGCGTTTGAGTGGGTTCCGCTTGAGGCGCGCGATCCACTCGCGCCGCCCGACAATGAGGCCGGCTTGCGGGCCGCCGAGCAGCTTGTCGCCGCTGAAGGTCACGACATCGGCGTTCATGCGGATGCGGTCCGCAACGACGGGCTCTTTCGGGAGTCCGTACGCGGACAGATCGATGAGGGCACCGCTGCCCAGATCTTCCATCACCGGGAGGTTGCGGGCGTGGCCGATCTCCACGAGCGTCTCCAGTGACACGTCGCTGGTGAAACCGACGATGCGGTAGTTCGAGGTATGCACCTTCAGCAGCAGCGCCGTCTGTGCGGTGATGGCCGCGGCGTAGTCGTCTGCGTGTGTGCGATTGGTCGTGCCGACCTCGCGCAACTGCGCGCCGCTCTTCGCCATGACGTCGGGAATGCGGAACGAGCCGCCGATCTCGATGAGCTCGCCGCGTGAGACGATGACCTCGCGTCCTTCCGCGAGTGTGTTGAGCGCCAGCAGCACCGCGGCGGCGTTGTTGTTGACCACGGTGGCCGCCTCGGCGCCGGTGAGCGCGCACAGGTCGTCGGCGATCAAATCGTCGCGGTCGCCGCGGTCGCCGCGGCCAAGGTCGTATTCGAGGTTTGCGGCGTGCGCCGCGACGCGTACGACGGCCTCCACCGCCTCGGGGGCGAGCAACGCGCGTCCGAGGTTGGTGTGGAGTACGACCCCCGTGGCGTTGACGAGCGCACGGAGTGGCAGCGGCTGTTGTGCCTCCATACGCGCCACGGCAAGAGCCATCACCTCTTCCGGCGACGGCGTCGTGGCGCGTGCCTGCGTTGTCAACTGACGGCGCAGCTCATCGAGTACGCTGCGGACCGATTCGAGGACGTATCCGCGCTGGAAGCGCACCAGGACGGGGCCGGCCGCCGCGCAGCTCAACACGCGATCCACCGACGGGATGGCGCGGAGAAGCTCAGCCTGGTTCGCCATGCCGGGGATGGTGCCGCGTTTGCCAGGCGGATACAACTCGCACCGGCCCGAGGCCGGTGCGGATGCAGGTCGCCTACGCTCCATATATCTCCCGATGCAGCCCGACCAGGCGCGCCAGCTCGGTGAACGGCGCGGGGTGATCGTCGACGCGCAGATCCACGGCGCGGTCGCTGTAGCCGCCGAACCCACTGCCAGCGCGCACGACCAACAGCGCTGCGGCCTGCTGGCCGCGGCTGTCGCCGCCCGCGGCTTGGCCGGCCTGCAAGGCGGCGAGCAAGCGGTCGACGAACGGCCGCGCCTCGTCGCGACTCATGGCCTCGGCCATTTCCGCCACGACGGCTTCGCTTGCGAGGATGTTGCCCTGGCAGCAGAAGTGTTTGCCGAGAACGTGCCCGGCCCACGGGAAGCACTCGGCGCCGGTGAACGCTGCCGCATGCCCGTGTCGATCGATCACTCCGAGCTGACGGGTCTCTCGACCGGGATCGGCCGCGAGCAGTCCCGCCACGACGTCCTCTGCCCTCAGACCCTGCCTCAGCATCGCCAGCCCAACCGAGCCGAAGCGCGGGTTGGCGAGCGCCTGCGTCGCGATTGCACCAACTCCCGCCTCCGCCCACGGCACCATGCTGCCGACGGCAAGGAACCGCGACTGCACGGCCACACCCCAGGACTCGCTGGCTGGATCGTAGGCCACCACGGAGAATGTCGAGACGATCGGCATGCACGTGCGAGTGCTTCATCTTCCGGAATCCAGTATGGTGAGGCAAGGGACCGGGAAAATACAACAAAGGAGACGGGCATGCTGCGACCGCTGCTGCACTCGACGATGCTGGTAATTCCGATCGCGTCCTTCTTGGGATGTTCGGCGACGAGCACTCAACCGCCAGCGACAGCTTCAGCGGATCCGGTCGGATGCTGTTGCACGTACGGAGATTGTCGCGCCAACTTTACACAGACGGATTGTGTGCAGGAAGCCGAGTTTCAAGGTTGGACGTACAGGTGGCACGCGGGAGCCTGCACGCGCGACGACAAGGCTCCCGTCTTGGAAACGGTTCCGCCACCCACGGCGCAGCATTGAGTGCGGAAGGTCGGCGGGCAGCCGCGCCGGCTGCCCTTGCGAAAATCGACAGACTGGCCGCGAGCATCGTCTTGACGCGAACCATGACAACGGCGATGCTCGTTCCCGGAGAACCTCCTTGCCGCAGCACGCCAATCGCTTGATCAACGAGACCAGCCCGTACCTGCGGCAGCACGCGCAGAACCCGGTTGATTGGTATCCGTGGGGCGAAGAGGCACTGGCGCGCGCCCGTCAAGAGAACAAGCCGATCATGCTGAGCGTCGGCTATTCTGCCTGCCATTGGTGCCACGTGATGGAACACGAGTCGTTTGAAGACGAGGCGACCGCGCAGCTGATGAACGAGCACTTCATCAACATCAAGGTGGATCGCGAGGAGCGCCCCGATGTCGATCACATCTACATGAACGCCGTGCAGATGCTCACCGGCCGCGGCGGTTGGCCGATGACGGTGTTTCTCACGCCGGACGGCAAGCCTTTCTACGGCGGCACCTACTTCCCGAAGGAGGATCGCTACGGCATGCCCGGCTTCCGGCGCGTGTTGCTCGCCGTCGCACAGGCGTACCGCGAGAAACCCGAGGACGTGCAGAAGACGGTGGGGCAGTTGATGGCCGGGTTGCAGCGCGTCGAAGCGCTGCAGCCATCGAGCCAACCGCTCGAGGCGCAGCTGGTCAGCGATGCCGCCGCCAAGCTGTCCGGCGCCTACGATGAGACCTACGGTGGGATCGGCCAGGCACCGAAATTTCCCAATGAGGCGGTGTTCGAGCTGTTCCTGCGTGCCTACCGCGGCACGGGGCAGCGGCGCTACCTCGACATGGTGCTGCACACGCTGCGACAGATGGCGCACGGCGGCATCTACGATCAGCTCGGCGGCGGCTTCCATCGCTACTCCGTCGACGAGCGCTGGCTGGTGCCGCACTTCGAGAAGATGCTGTACGACAACGCGCAGTTGGTGCCGCTGTACCTGGCCGCGTACCAGCTCACCGGCGAGAGCTTCTTCGCCGACGTTGCACGCGATGTTCTGGAGTACGTGACCCGTGAGATGCGCAGCCCGGAGGGCGGGTTCTACTCGACGCAGGATGCGGACAGCGAGGGCGAGGAGGGGAAGTTCTTTCTGTGGGACGTGGCGGAGGTGCGCGGGATCCTGGGTGACGAGGTGGCCGAGGTCGTCTGCCGCTACTGGGACATTTCGGAGCCGGGCAACTTCGAGCACCGCAACATTCTGCACGTGACGCTCGAAGTGGAGCAGCTCGCCAAGATGTTCCGGCGCGACGTCGAGGAGACGCGCCGGCTGCTCGCCGACGCACGCGCCAAGCTGTTCGCGGTGCGCGAGCAGCGCATCAAACCCGGCCTCGATGACAAGATGCTCACGGCCTGGAACGCGCTGATGATCAGCGCGTATGCCAAGGCCGCCGAGGTGCTCGCCGAGCCGCGCTACCAGCAGATCGCCGTCGATGCGGTGGCCTTCATCGAGCGCGCGCTGCAACGGGGCGATCGTCTGCTGAGTACGTACAAGGACGGCATCGCCAAGCTCAACGGCTACCTCGACGACTATGCCTTCGTCGTCTGCGCACTGCTCGACGTATTCGAGCTGGTGCAAGACCGGCGCTACCTGGAACGCGCCGTGGCGCTGACCGACTCGACGATCGCGCACTTCTGGGACGCACAGGCCGGCGGGTTCTTCTTCACCAGCGACGATCACGAGGCGCTCATCGTGCGCAGCAAGCCGGCGTTCGACGGCTCGATCCCCTCGGGCAACTCGGTGGCCGCGCGCAACCTGCTGCGCCTTTGTCACTACACGGAGAAGACCGAGTATCTCGAGCGCGCCGAGGCACTGTTGCGGCTGTACGCCGCGTCGATGCGCGAGCAAGCCTTCGGCTTCGCCAACATGCTGTGCGCGGTCGACTTCTATACGCAGAAGCCGCGCGAGATCGTTGTCGTCGCCATAGCCGCCGATGACCCGGAACTGCTGCAGCACATCCGCCGCACGTACGTTCCCAACCGCACGCTCACGGTCGTCGACCCATCACGCGGTGAGCCGCTGCCGGCGCTCCTGCAAGGCAAAGGGCAGCTCAACGGCAAGCCGACGGTCTACGTGTGCCG
>Ga0335082_10009166_pt1 | contig 10763 bp, 9 predicted proteins | sample Lox_Sample_41_FD_206718 | JGI IMG/M metagenome (GOLD analysis project Ga0335082, IMG submission 206718) | Soil microbial communities from Loxahatchee National Wildlife Refuge, Florida, United States - Lox_Sample_4.1 | ecosystem: Environmental > Terrestrial > Soil > Wetlands | place: USA: Florida... | reverse complement strand
CTCTTCAGCCCTTCCACAAAAATTCGGCGAGAGTCGGTCGCTCTGGACCGGCTCTCGCCGACTTCTCTCTCTCAGCTTCTGATCTTCTGAACTTCCTGTTCCACTCTCTTCGGCGCTCGGAGTGGTTAGCGCTTTCCCTTCTTCGCTTTCGCTTTGGCCTTTTTCTTCGGCGCGGCCTTCTTCTTCGCCGCCTTCTTCTTCGGCGCCGCCTTCTTCTTCGTTTTCGCGACAGCCTTCTTCTTCGGCGCGGCCTTCTTCTTCGCCTTGGCGACCGCCTTTTTCTTCGGCGCGGCCTTCTTCTTCGGCTTCGCCTTCGCCGGCCCGGGACCCGGCGCGGCCTCCGCGGCGCCCACGGTTCCGTTCGTGTGCGGGATGCCCGCGCGCTGCGCGGAGCGCGCGGAGAGCGTCTCGCGGACCTTGTCGTCGAGGTCCTCGAACTCGAACGGCTTGTCGATGTGCGCGTCGGCGCCGTAGAGCGGGCTCGTCAGCTCGTTCACCTTCTCGCCGATGCCGGTGAGCATGAGCACCGCCGTGTGCGCGAGCGAGATGTCCTCGCGGATGCGCTTGCACACCTCCCATCCGCTCATCTCGGGCATCATCACGTCGAGCACCACGAGATCCGGCAGCCGCTCACGCGCGAGCGCGAGCGCCTGCTCGCCGTTCTCGGCGACGATGACGTCGAGCGGCGGATCGTCGAGCTGCCTCAAATGATCGGCCACCATCTCGCGCATCGACGGCTCGTCGTCGGCGACGAGCACGAGCAGATTTTCGTCGGACATGGCCGGCATCATCCGCGCTGCCGACGCGGTTGGTCAACGGCCATTTCGTTGCTACGGTGCCCGCCGATGCGCCTCGCCGCCCTCGCCCTTTTCGCGCTCGCCGCCTGCCAGCCGACGCAGACGGCCACGCCGCGCCCCGAGGGAATTCCGCTCCCCCAGCTCGCCGAAGAAGACCGCGGCGACCCCATTTGCGGCCCGAACTCCCGCTGGGACGGGACACGCTGCCTGCGCAGCGACCGCGGCCCGAAGGTCGGCGGCCCGACGCTCGCGCCCAGTCTCAAGATCGTCGACGTCACGCTCGGCAGCGGCAAGGAGGCGGGGATGGGCGACCTCGTCAGCGTCGACTACACCGCGTCGCTCCTGGACGGCACGGTGGTCGACAGCTCGCGCCCACGCGGCCAGCCGCTCCAAGTGCGCATCGGCACCGGCCAGGTGATCAAAGGCTTCGAGCGCGGCATCGTCGGGATGAAGGCGGGCGGCGTCCGCCGCGTCACCATCCCGCCGGACATGGCGTACGGCAAGCGCGGCGTCCCGCCGACCATCCCGCCGGACTCGACGCTCGTCTTCGAGATCGAGCTCGAGTCGATCGGCGGCGAGTAACTCACTCGTCGCGGAACTTGGTGTCGACCTTCGCGGTCGTCTCCACGAGCTCGCGCGAGCTGTTCACGTACTTCACGATCGTCGGCATGTTGCCCTTCGTGAGCTTGAGCTTGTTCTGCATCATGCCCTTGATGGGATCGAGCTCCTTCCGGATGACCGACTTCCACCGCGCGTAGTCGGCGACGATCACGAACGGCGCGCTCTGCGCCTCGCTCGCCGGCATGAGCTTGCAGTCCTTGCAGAGGCCGCGGTCGATGTCGAGCCAGAGCGCGGTATCTTCCGCGATGCCGAGCGCCGGGTCCGCCTTGACGACCATCGCGACGGCGCCGTGCGTCCAATCCTTGCCGGCTTCTTTGTATTTCGGGTTGTCGTTGATGGCTTGCTTGTAAGCTGCGGCCCATTCTTCGGACGGAAAGAGGTGAGACATTGCGGCGGAATCTAGCAAAGCTCGCGCTCGCCGTGTTGCTCGTCGCGAGCTGCCATCACGGACCCGAGCCGTTCGCCACGAGAGGTGCGTACGTCGCGCCGAAGAGCGGCGTGCGCGTTCTCCTCTATGCGAAGGGCACGGTGCCGCCGCATCAGGACCTCGCGAACGACGCGGCCACCATCGCCGTCGTCTGCCCGACGACCAAGGTGGGCCGCCCCTTTCGATTCGAGGTCGCGCCCGGCCGCGCTTCGCCCCGCAACGTGGTCGTGACGACGTCCGCGACGATCACCGAGCCGTGGAGCGCGACCTCGCGCGAGGCCGCGCTCTCGCGCGCGTTCGCCGACGCGGGCTACGCGCCGCCCGACGCGGCCGAGCTCGCGGAGATCGCCGACGCCGTCGACGGCATCGCGCTCGGTCCCAAAGCGACCCGCATCGCGGGCCAGACCATGGCGCTCACGGTCGAGTCGGTCGAGTTCGAAGCGACCGCGCCCCCGACGCTGGCGTCATGCTCGCCTTGACGCGCATGGACACGAGCCTGCAATATCGAGGTCGTGACCGGTCGCATCCTCGGTCGTGAGGACGAGAGGCTCGAGTCGACGCTCGAGTTCACGGCCTTCGCGTCGCGGCCGATGCCGCTCGTGTCGCTGCTCGACGAAGCGCCGCGCCGCATCGCGGCCATCCTCCGCGCCGACGTCTGCTCGATCTATCTGCTCGAAGGCGAGGGCGAGCTCGTCATGCGCGGCAACGTCGGCTTCGCCCGCGCCGCGCTCGGCCAGATCCGGCTCGCGGTCGGCGAGGGCATGACCGGCGAGGCGGTCGAATACATGCGGCCGGTCATCGCGGACGCCGCCTCGATGCATGCATCTTACAAGCATTTCGACGAGCTCGAGGAAGCGCGCTTCCCCGTCTTCCTCGCCGTGCCCATCCGCGGCAAGTCGGGGCCGGTCGGCGCCGCGGTGGTGCAGCGCCGCGAGGGCCCGTTCGGCACCAGCGAGATCGAGCTCCTCGCGCTGCTCGGCGCGCTCATCGCCGCCGGCATCCGCACCGCCGAGCTCATCGACGCGCAGCGCGAGCGCGCGCACGGCCCGCACAGCGCGCGACGCGCGGGCGGCGGCACGCGCAAGGTGACGCTCACCGGACGCCCCGTCGTCTGCGGCCTCGCGCTCGGCGCGATCGCCGCGCTCCGCCGCCCACCGTCGCGTCCGAGCACGCCGCGGCTCGCCCTCTCGGTGAACGGCGACCAGGACGTCCGCATGCTGCGCGCCGCGTTCGACGTGGCCGACAAGGCGATCCGCGCGCTCCTCGGCCGCGCCGAGGACCTCGACCTCGGCGCGCAGGCCGCCTTCCTCGGCACGTACATCGAGATCCTCGGCGACGCCCGCTTCCGGCAGCGCGCCCTCGAGATCGCGGCCGACGGAAACGGCATCGCGCCGGCGCTCGGCCAAGTCGCGCGCGAGGTCACGCGCGCCGCGCACCAGGTCACGCGCGATCCGTTCATGGAGGAGCGCGCGCGCGACATCGAGGACCTCTGCGACGCGCTCACCATGCTCGCCGCGTCCGACAAGCGCGCCGAGCTCCCCGCCAAGGCGGTCCTCATCGGCGACGCGCTGAGCGTCTTCGACGTGCTCGTCTCGTCGCGCGCGCACCCGGTCGCCGTCGTCCTCACGGAGCGCTCGAGCGGGCCGCGCACGCGCGCGCTCCTCGAGCTCATGTCGGTCGCGTCGGTCGTCGACGTGCAGGGCCTCTTCCGCTGGGCCTCGGACGGCGACGTCGCGCTCGTGGACGCGAACCACGGGCTCTTCGTCATCAACCCGTCGAAGAGCGAGATCGCCGCGGTCCGCGAGCGCCAGCGGTGAGCTTCGACCTCGCCGCGCTTCGCCTGCTCGCGGAGGTGTACCCGCCGACGTGGACGATCCGCGCGGGCGAGGACCGCATCGAGCTCGCGCCCGGTCGCGCGGTGTTCCATCGCGGCGAGCTCACGGTCACGTTGACGGACGACGGCGCCGAGCTCCACTCGAGCGCCAACGGGCCGCACGAGACGGCGATCGTCGACGCGATCTGGAGCGCTTGCCGCGAGCACGCGACCGCGCTCGCCGAGAAGCGCGCCGCGCGCGAGGCCGCGCTCCGCGCGATGCCCGCGGTCGAGGGCTCGCCGTTCGACCGCACGCTCTTCGACGCGCTCCTCAGGTCGCAGCCCGCCGACGTGCAAGGCTGGGACCTGCGCCTCGACGACGCGACGAGCCTCATCATGCAGCGAGCGCGGTGGAACACGCCGGCGCACGTCCTCTTCGTGCGTCGCCTCAAGCCGTACGGCCAAGCCGACGTCCAAAAGGACTACGTGCGCGTCTTCGTGCACGACGTCGAGGGCGTGCTGCGCACCGAGCGCTTCGGCGAGACCGAGCGCGCCTTCGTCGCCGAGCTCTGCGCGCGCGCCAAGCCCGCCCTCGACGCGATGCTCGCGGCCCGCGCCGAGCGCATCGCCCACGCGATCGCGAGCGCGCCGAAGATCGATCGCGCGACGCTCACCGACGCGGTCAGGGCGATGCTCCACGGCCGCACCGACGCCGCGCCCATCGTCGACTACGTCCTTTCCGCCGCGGAGGACCCCGCGCGCTTCGTCCGCGACAACGCCGCGCGCTGCCGCGAGTTCGGCATCCACGATCCCGTCGAGGGCCTGCACGTGATCGCGCTCCTCCAGGCCCTCCCGCGCGAGCACCTCCTCTACTTCGACTGGAAGGAATCGATGTACGACGTCGTGCCAATGCTCGCGTCGCTCCTCCGAGCCGGGCCCGGCTTGACGCTCGACGAGAAGCGCTGGCTCGCGAAGTGCGACGCGTGGGACGAGAAACCGAGGCTAGCCGCGCTGCGCGAAATCGCCGCCTCGCTCGAAGGGGCCACGCTCGTCGAAATCAAGACCGACAGCGACTCGTATTCCTTCGTCTGCATGACCCCGCCCGACGCGGCGCGCCTCCGTTCGTTCACGAAGAAGGCGCACCTCCCGCTGCGCAAGCTCTAGAGAGCGTGCACGCTCGAGCAGGCCGCCGGATCCGTCCAGCGATCCACCCACGCGCCGCCCTCGCACTCGTACCAGCGGCTGTCGTACTTGCTCTGCACGCACGCGTTGTCCGAGACGTCCTTGCCGAGCGTGTCGGAGTGGCAGCCGCCCTTGCCGCCGAGCGGGAACACCGCCGAGCACGCCGACGGGTCCGTCCAGCGGTTCACCCAGTCGCCCGCGTCGCACTGGTACCAGTCGCCGTCGGACGCGCTCTGCACGCACGTGTTGAACGGCACTTCGCGGCCGAGCGTGTCGGAGTGGCAGCCCTTGCTCGACGACTTCGGCGGCGTGTTGCCGCCGCCGCCGCCGCCCGCGTCCTTGCCGGAGATGCCGTCGTAGCGAATCGAGGTGAACGTCTTGCCCTCGTACGACACGTAGACCTTGTCGCCGCTGATCGAGACGTTCGACGTGAACGAGTGCGCGTACGGCTCCGACGAGCTGCAGCCCGGCTCCTCGAGGAACACGCCGACCTTGCCCGGCGACTGCCACTGCTTGAAGAGGATGATGTGGTCGGAGCTGTTGAGCGCGTCACCCGGCTGGAGCGACTCGCCCGGGATCGTGTGCGAGACAGCGTTGTCGTACGGCGCGAACTGGCCGGTCACGCGCCCGGGCGCCGGCAGTCCCCACGCCCACGAGACGAAGCCGGAGCAGTCGGAGCGGTACGGGTTCCACTCTTTGTTGTCCTTGCGGTTGCACACCGACGAGCACGCCGCGTCGTAGTCGTGGGCGTGGTTCGCGCTCTGGCAGTACTTCAGCTTCGCGTTCACCCACTGCATCGCGCGATCGATGGTGTTCGTTCGCGAGAGGGCCTCCTGCTCCGCTTGCGCGGTGAGGTCGTCCTCGCTCGACACCGAGCAGCCCACGACGAGCCCCGCGACGCCCGCCACCAACCCGATCCTCACGGCCCATTTCTTCGCGTTCGGTGACATGCGACCCCCTAGAGCACCCCTCGTGCCACGACGGAGACGCGTGGCTATCTCGCGATCCACGCGCGCGAATCGGCCCTATTTTCCCGCGTGAAATGGGCTCCCCGCGACGAGCCGCGACCGCCGGGCGCGAGGTCCCGCGATCGCGCGCGATCCGCTCCGCCGAAGTCGATCCATGTAGGACAAGGCCGAGTGCTAGCCTGATCCAAGACGGCTGCTTCCGCCGTGTCTCTCGGAGTGATGATGACCGAAGCCTCGCCGCCGCAGCCCGGACCCGAGCCCGAAGCCCTCCCGAGCCTGGCCGACGAGGGCGACCGCCCGTCGATCACGGAGGTGAACGGCACGGTCGCGCGCTTCGAGATGGCGTATCAGCCGGACGCGCCGTTCCGGCAGGCGTTCGGCGCGCCGCTCGTGCACCACCTCGTCTCCATCGTGTGGTTCGTCTTCACGCTCGGCGTGAGCGGCGTGGTCGTCGCCGCGCACCACATGCCGAACACCGCGCTCTACGTGTGGGTCGTCGAGCGCGACCGGCAGGGCATCCCGGCCTCGGTGCTCGCGTTCTTCGTCCTCGCGAGCGGCATCGCGACGCTCGCGCGCTCGTTCATGCGCGGCGTCATCGTGCACCGCGACGGAATCGAGGCGCGCTACGTGTTGCCGCTCGGCATGCCGCGCGTCCGAAAGTGGGCGTGGGCGCAGATTCACCGGCTCGTGGTCGGCGACGACGGCGTCATGATCGAGCTCTGGACGAACGAGTACGACAAGCTCCCGACCGTCGCGAAGACGAGCGAGCTCGCCGCGCTCCTCGAGCAGATGGGCGCGCAGCACGGCATCATCGTGACGAAGCTCAAGTAACTATTTGCAGATGAGGAACGTCGGCAGGCTGTACGAGCTCGGGCCGCACGACGCGTCCGCCGGCTCGCACTCGACGCCGCTGTCGTCGCCGCAGAGGACGAAGCGCTGCACGCCCGAGTTGCACTGCGACGCGGGCAGGCACGCGACCGCGGTGGCGACGGCGCCGGCCTCGGTGTCCGCGTAGTTCGCGCAGCAGACGTTCGGCTCCGCGTCCGCGGCCTGCGCGCACTGCTCCGGACGATCGCACGGGATGTAGATGGCGTCGCACGCCTGCGGCGACCCGACGCACGCGAAGCCGTCGCCGCCGTCCCAGCAGCAGCTCTGTCCGGAGCCGAAGTCGCACGACGCGTCGCCGCCGCAGTGGAGCGGCGAGTAGTGGTCCGCCGCCGCCTCGCGCACGTCGCCCGCCGCGTCGCCCGCCGCGTCGCCGCCCGCGTCCGCGGACGCGTCGCCCGTGCGCGGCGTGCCGTCGTCGATGCCCAGGATGGCCGCGCACCCGGCGAGGGCGCCGCACGCGAGGAGGACGACGAGACGCTTGGCCCGCACGCTCCAACGATATCAGTACTTCGCCTCGAGGCCGAGGCTCGGCACGCTGACCGGCCCCACGTACTGCGGCGAGCACTTGGAGATGCCCTTGCGCTGGTCGTACACGCACTGCGACGTGATCGCTTCCTTGTTGAACGTGATGTTCTGTCCCTCGAGCACGACCGCGACCTCCCCGCGCTTTCCGAGGCGCCAGCGCTTCTCGAGCCGGAGATCGATGCGCCAGAAATCGGGCAGCCTGTGTCCGTTGTACGGTGGCACCGGCACGCTGTCCTGGCCGGTCTCCGTGTACGGCAGGCCCGTGTAGTACGTGAAGCGCGCGCCGGCGTGGTAGCCCTTGCCGAAGTCGTACGCAAACGCCGCGTTGAGCACGTGCGTGCGATCGAAGTTGCTCGGGACCTCGCTCGCCTCGCCGGGCGCGGGGTGCGGAATCTCGACGACCGCGCGCGAGAACGTGTACGAGATCCATCCGCCGATGCGCTTCGAGAACGAGCGCTTGAGGAGCACCTCGAAGCCGGCGCTCCGGCCGTTCACGCGCGCGTCGAGGCAGCTCACGTCGGGCCCCTCGTTGAAGATCGACGAGCACGACGCGAACGCGTTCGTCATCCCGAAATACCGCTGAAGAAAGAGCGTCCCCTTGAGCTCGATCGCCCAAGGGAGCTGCGCCTCGAAACCCTGGCTCGCCTGCACGGCGCTCTGGATGCCGCCCGAGAGGGTGCCGAGCTCGCCGCCGGGCACCGGCGCGGCGAAGCTCGGAGGCTGGTGCATGAGGCCGAGCGTGCCGACCCACGTGAGCCGATCGCTCACGCGGACGCGCGCCGCGGCGCGCGGGTCGAGCGCCACGACGGCGGTTGCCTTGTCGCCCGTCACGAGCGCGAGCGGCGAGCTCGGGTCGACGCTCCCGGCCGCGCGCGACGTGAACACGTCGAGCCGCAGCCCCGGCACGATCTCGACGCGCGGGTGCACCTGCCAGACCACGTCGCCGTAGCCGCCGAAGATCACGTCGTTGCGCGCGGGGAGCGTGACCGAGATCGGCGTCGCCTGGATGTTCTGCGTCTGCGTGTACTCGTAGTGGTAGAGGAGCGCGTCGGCGCCCGCGCGGAGCCGCAGGCCCTTCGCGACGCGACGATCGAGCTCGGTGCGGAGCTGGATGCTCTCGGCCCGCACGTCTTCGCTGTCGTCGCCGCCCGAGTCCGCCCCCGAGTCGTCGATGCCGAACGTGATCGCGGTGCGGAGTCTGCCGCCCGGCACGGCGTGATCCCATCGCAGGTCGGCGCGGTGGAACTCGGTGCGAAAGAGCGTCCGGTAAGGGCCGTACAGCGTGTGGCCGTTTTGGTCCTCGCCGATCGTGGGCGCCTGATCGAGCTCGTCGAACGACCCGAAGACGAACGCCGTCAGCGTGTCGCGCGGCGCGACGCGATACGAGACGCGGCCCTGGTAATCCCAGTACGAGAGCATCGTGCCCGGCGCGAAGAGCGGGAGGAGGAGGCCGGGATAGCCGTAACGGCCCGCGACGAGCGCGTCGCCCTTGCCGCCCGCGAACGGCGCCTCGCCGAGCACACCGGCGTCGAAGAGGCGCACCTCCGCTTCACCGCCGATGCGCGACGCGGGCCCGCGCGTCTCGCCCGCGACGATGCCGCCCGTGTAGCGGCCGTACGGCGCGGGGTAGCCGCCGGGATAGAAGTCGACGCGATCGATGAGCGACGGATGAATGACGCTCGGTCCGACCGCGAGGTGATAGAGCAGCGGCACGCGGACGCCGTCGACGAAGTAGCCCGTGTTGCCCGGCGGCGCCCCGCGGATGAAGAAGAACGGCAGGCCGCTGATGATCGGCGTCACGCCCGGCATCATGTCGATCGCGCGGAACGCATCGCCGAAAGCGCCGGGGACCTGCCGCACGTCTTCTTTCGACATGGTGGTCCCGCCGATCTCCTTGCGGACGCCGCGCACGTGCACGTCCTCGACGCCCGCCATCGGCTTCGGCGCCGGCAAGACCCGCCGCACGACGCGCTCGACGTGCAACACGACCGCGGCCGCCGGCAGGGCGTTCTCGTGGAACGGGATCTCGACGCGGATGCGCGCGCGGATCGCGCGGTCGTCGCGCCGCGCGGGATCGAAGCGAAACGTCGCGACCGCCGCCTTCACCGCCGACAAGAACGGCTCCGCGCCGGCGAGCACGCGCCAAGACGCGACGGTCCCGTCCGGCGCGATGACGAGCTCGAGCACGACCACCGCGTCGCCGTGGGCGCCCTCGGGATACGCGACGGCGACGTCCTTCGCCTGCGGCGCGAAGAGCTCTTGCGCGCGCGCGGTCCCCGCGATGGCGAGCGCGGCGAGCGCGGCGAGCGCGCTCTTACGCGAAGCCAGGAACTCGGCCCGCACGCGCTCGCGCAGCGCGCCGTCCGCGACGACCTCCATCGCGGTGCGCGCCATCGCCTTGGCCGCGAGGATCGCGGTGTCCACGCCGCGGTCGCTCGCCGCGGCCTTCGCGAACGCGCGCTGGTGGATGGTCGTCGTGCCCTGGTCGACGATGCCGAGCATCGGATGAATCGCCGGCACGACGTGCGAGACGTCGCCCATGTCCGTGCTGCCGGTGCCCGCGCTCGGATCCGTCTCGTTGGCGTTGCGCCCGAGCGAGCCGAGGTGCACGCCGAACGCGCGCGCCATCGCGCGGTTGTTCGTCATCGAGCGGTAGCCCTCGTGCACGTCGAACGAGAGGTCCACGTCGCTCGCCATCGCCGCGGCGCGCGCGCACCGCTCCACGATCGCGCGCACGCGCGCGTGCTCCTCGTCGTCGAGCGCGCGCACCACGATCTCCGACGCCGCGGTCTCGGGGATCACGTTCGACGCGTGCCCGCCGCCGTCGCGGATGATGCCGTGCACGCGCACGCCGTCCTTGAAGGTCGGCCGCTGCGAGTCGATGAGGCGGAACGTGTCCATGCACGCGACCAGCGCGTTCCGCCCGTCGTGCGGCGCGGCCGCCGCGTGCGACGCCTTGCCCTCGTAACGGAACGTATACGTGCACAATGCAAGGAACGGATGCGCGAGGATGTCGCGGTCGAACGGGTGGAACATCATCGCCGCCGCGAGCCCCTCGAACGCGCCGGCCTGGATGAGCTTGATCTTCCCGCCCCCGCCCTCCTCCGCCGGCGTCCCGAGCAGCACGACCTCGCCGCCGAGCGACTCGGCCACCGCGGCCGCGCCGACGAACGCGCCCACGCCCGCCGCCGCGATTAGGTTGTGCCCGCAAGCGTGCCCGATGTCGGGCAGCGCGTCGTACTCCGCGAGCACCGCGACGCGCGGGCCGCCCGATTTTCCCGCGCGTGCGCGGAGGGCGGTCGGCATCCCGGCGAGCCCGCGCTCGACCGAAAACCCGGCGCGCTCGAGGTAGTCGCCGATGGCGCGCGCCGCCTCGTGCTCCTCGAACCGGAGCTCGGGGTTCGCGTGGATGTGGCGCGCGAGGTCGCCGAGCGCCGCGCGCTCGCGCTCGATGCGCTGGTCGATGGCGGAGGTTGCGCTCGCGTCGATCACGGGGTTGCGGATTATACTGACTTCCCGATGCGCCGCACCCTCGCGTTCGC
>Ga0335082_10009165_pt1 | contig 10763 bp, 11 predicted proteins | sample Lox_Sample_41_FD_206718 | JGI IMG/M metagenome (GOLD analysis project Ga0335082, IMG submission 206718) | Soil microbial communities from Loxahatchee National Wildlife Refuge, Florida, United States - Lox_Sample_4.1 | ecosystem: Environmental > Terrestrial > Soil > Wetlands | place: USA... | reverse complement strand
CTCGGCCAGCGGCTCCAGCGCGAAGCGACGCCGGTGCAGCTCGGGATGGGGGATGTGGAGCCCGGGGCGGTCGATCACCCGTTCCCCCCACAGGAGCAGGTCGAGATCCAGGGTGCGCGGTCCCCAACGCTCGACGCGGAGGCGCCCGTGGGCCCGCTCGATCCGGAGCAGGGCCTCGAGCAGGGCCGCCGCATCCATCCCGCTCTCCACGGCGATGACCGCGTTGCGGAACTCCGGCTGGGCAGGTCCCACCGGCGCGGAGGCGTAGAGGGAGGAGCGGCGGAGGAGCGTCACACCCGGAAGCCGGGAGATCTCCTCGGCCGCCGCGGCCAGCGTGCTCTCCACCGCTCCGACGTTCGCGCCCAGCCCCACGTAGACGGGTCCGTCCTTCGCCGCAGGCGTGCTCACAGCCCCAGCACGTCCCGCATCCCGTACTGGCCGGACGGCTGTCCACGGACCCAGAGCGCGGCGCGGAGCGCGCCCTTGGCGAACTGGTCCCGGCTGGTCGCCCGGTGGCTGAGCTCGATCCGCTCGCCGGGGGCGAGGAAGAAGACGGTGTGCTCGCCGACCACGTCGCCCCCCCGGAGCGTCTGGACGCCGATCTCCCCGGACGGGCGCTCGCCGATGGGTCCGGCGCGCGCGAGACGAAACATCGAGGCGTCCTGCCCGCGCGCCTTGGCCACGACCTCGGCGATCCGCAGCGCGGTGCCGCTCGGCGCATCGCGCTTGAGCCGGTGGTGGAGCTCGAGGACCTCCGCGTCCCAGCTCGTGCCGAGCACCCGGCCGAGGAGCGAGGCCGCCTCGAGCATCACGTGCACGCCCACCGACATGTTGGGCGAGAGCACCGTGGGGATGCGGGCCGCGGCCCGGTCCAGCCGCTCGCGCTGCACATCGGTGAACCCCGTCGTCCCGCTGACCAGGGGCACCCCGTGCCGGGCGCAGGCGTCGGCCGCGTCGGCGGCGGCCTCGGGCGTGGTGAAGTCCACCACCACCTCGGGGCGCAGCTCCAGGAGCGCGGCCGAGAAGTCGTCGCGGACCTGGAGGCGAAGGAGTGGGGCCCCGGACACCGCGCCCATCCGGCCCGGAACCCCGGCGACGAGGATCGTGAGTGGCACGGCCCGGCGTCCTAGCACGATGGCCCCTGGCGGTGAGGCCGCGAGGAACGCGGCTCAGCTCTGCGCGGGCACGGGAGGCGGGAGCGGAGCATCTGCACCGGCCCGCTGACCGGTCTGTGCCGCTCCCATGGCAGCAACCGTGACGCAGACGATTCCGAGGACCTGCCCCCAGCCGGGGATCTGCCGGAGGGCGACCGCGCCGACGATGGTCGCCGCCGCGGGCTCCAGGCTCATCAGCGTTCCGAAGGCACCCGCGTGGAGTCGTCGAAGCGCGAAGAGCTCCAGGGCGTAGGGGATGACCGGGATCAGCACCGCAAGACCGGCGCACTGGACGACGATCAGCGGGGTCAGATGCCCCGCTGCCTGCGCGAGGCCCAGCGGCGTGGCGGCGAGCGCCGCCGCCGGCATGGAGATCGCGAGGCCAGCGACGCCGTGGAAGCGATCGCCGACGTGCTGGGTGAGGAGGATGTACAGCGCCCAGCAGACGCCCGCCCCCAGCGCCAGCGTCACGCCGAGCACGTCCATGTGACCGGACCAGGGCTGGGTGACCAGGAGGACTCCGGCGAACGCGAGCGGTGGCCAGACCAGCCCCCAGCGTCCCGAGCGGCGCACCACCGCCACGGTGAGCGGGCCGAGGAACTCGACCGCCACGGCCTGGCCGAGCGGAATTCGTGCGATGGCCTCGAAGAAGATGGTGGTCATCCCGGCGCTGACCACACCGAGGACCACCGCGGCGGTGAGATCGCGGCGGGCCAGCGCCCACGGACGGGGACGGGCGATGGCCACGAAGATGACCGCGGCCCAGCAAAGGCGAAGCCAGGCCGTCCCGGCCGGACCGATGGTGGCGAAGAAGCCGATCGACACGGCGGCGCCGATCTGGACGATGACGATGGAGGAGAGCGCGAACAGCACCCCCACCGACGTCCCCTGTCGTTCTGCTCGCACGGGGGCGAGATCTAGCGGGCGGCCCGGCGGCGCGCCGGTACAGAACGCCCTGCGGCGGAACCCGGGGGAAGATCCGGGCTGGCGACGAGCACCCGGCCTCCCCTGAGTCCGGCGCGACCGGCGCCCGGAGCCCTCAGCTCAGCAGCCCGAGACGGCGGAGCTCCGCGGCCAGGGCGTTGCGCTGCGGCTCGGCGAGGGGAACGAGGGGCAGCCGGATCTCCGGGCCGAACAGCCCGAGGAGATGGAGAGCCCACTTGACCGGGATGGGGTTGGGCTCGGCGAACAGCAGCCGGTGCAGCGGGTTGAGCTTGATCTGCAGCTCGAGGGCCCGGTCTCGCTCGCCCCTCCGGGCGGCCTCGACCAGGTCGGCCATCAGCCGCGGGGCGACGTTCGAGGAGACGGAGATGACCCCCTCCCCGCCGCAGGCGACGAACGGGGCGACGGTGAAGTCGTCGCCGGAGAGGAGCACCAGCCGCGGGCCGCATCGCTCCCGCAGCTCGAGCGCCCGGATCATGCTCGCGGTGGCCTCCTTGATCGCCGCGATCTCGGAGAGCTCGCAGAGCCGCTGCATCGTCTCCGGGAGGATGTCGCCCGCGGTGCGCCCCGGCACGTTGTAGACGACGATGGGGAACCCCGGGTGCGCGCGGGCGCAGGCGCGGTAGTGCTCGAGCAGCCCCGCCTGGTTCGGCTTGTTGTAGTAGGGCGTCACCACCAGGGCGGCGTCGGCGCCCACCTCTCGGACGCGCCCCATCGACTCGATCGTCTCCGCGGTGCTGTTGCTGCCCGCTCCGGCCACCACCGGGACACGGCCCTTCGCCTCCTCGACCACGAGCCGCACCGCGCGGACCCGCTCGGCGGGGGTCATGGTCATCGCCTCGCCCGTCGTTCCGCAGGGGACCAGGCCCGCGGTTCCGCCGGCGAGCTGCTGCCGCACCAGCCCCCGGTAGGCGTCCTCGTCGAGCGCGCCGCCCCGGAAGGGGGTGGCCAGCGCGGTCATCGAACCCTGGAGCCTCATCGCCAGGACCCTAGCGTCCGCCCGACTCGCCACGCCAGAGGTCCTCGACGCTCTCCCGCCGCCGGACCACCCGGGCGCGCGTCCCGGAGACCAGCACCTCGGCCGGACGGGGACGCCCGTTGTACGTGCTGGCCATGCTCATCCCGTACGCCCCCGCGCCGCGGACCGCGAGGAGCGCCCCCGGCCGGGGGAGGACCATCCGCCGGGCACGGCCGAGCACGTCGGTGGACTCGCAGACCGGCCCCACCAGATCCACCTGCTGCGTCCGCCCGCGCGCCGGGCGCACCGGCACGATGGCGTGCTCGGCCCCGTAGAGGGCGGGGCGGAGCAGGTCGTTCAAGCCGGCGTCCACCACCACCAGGGTGCGGCCGCCGGCCCGCTTCCGGTAGAGCACGCGGGTGAGGAGGACGCCGGCGTTCCCCACCAGGACCCGGCCCGGCTCGACCAGCACCGTGGCCCCGGTGCCGCGGGTCCACTCCCGGACGGTGCCGGCCCATCCCTCGGGCGAGGGCGGCTCCTCGTCGCGGTAGCGGATGCCCAGCCCGCCGCCGACGTCGAGCCATTCCAGCGGCTCCCCTGCTGCCCGCAGCGTCCGGTAGAGGTCGGCGACCTGGCGCAGGGCCGCGGCGAGCGGGCCGAGCCGGGTGAGCTGGCTTCCGATGTGGCAGTCCACCCCGCGCGCTCGCACCCCACGCATCCGCCGGGCCCGAGCGTACAGCTGCCGGGCCTCGTCGAAGGCCACTCCGAACTTCGAGGTCGGAAGGGCGGTGGAGATGTGACGGTGGGTCCGGGCATCGACGCCCGGGTTGACCCGGATGGCGAACGGCGCCCGACGCCGCAGCCGGCGGCCCACCCGATCCAGCGCCTCCAGCTCCTCGGCGCTCTCGACGTTGAACATGCCGATCCCCGTCCGCAGCGCGTAGGCCATCTCCGCCTCGGTCTTTCCCACCCCGGCGAAGACGACCCGGGCCGGATGCCCACCGGCCTGGAGCACCCTGGCCAGCTCCCCGGCCGAGACGACGTCGAATCCCGAGCCCCACCGCCGGAGTGCAGAGAGCAGCGCGAGATTCCCGTTCGCCTTCACCGAGTAGCAGATCAGGTGCGGCGCGCCGGCGAAGGCGCGATCCACCACCCCGAAGTGCCGCCGGAGCGTGGCCTCGGAATAGACGTAGACCGGGGTGCCCACCCGCGCGGCCACCCTCTGCAGCGACACGCCCTCGCAGTGGAGCACGCCCTGGCGAGGCCGGAAGTGGTCCATCGGCCCGGTGCCCTAGGTCCCGGCGTCGGGGGCCGACATCGGAAAGGGACCGCGGCTGGTGGGCCCCCGCTCGGTCGCCCCCTGCTGCTCCACCGCGCTGGGGGGGGTGGGGGGCGGCGGGTGAAGCGTGTTGGGGCGAACGCCGCACCCGGCGCTGGCCGCGAGGAGCACCAGCGCGACTGCCCGGCCGTCCCTAGAAGCGGATCCCGAGCTGGGCACGGAGGGTCTGCGCGACGGACGGGGGGATGGGCGTGGCGACCCTGTAGCTGTAGCTGAGCCCATCGAACGGGAACAGGATGCCGTAGGCCAGCTGCGCGTAGAACCCATCGTCGGTCTGGTAGCGCACGCCGAGGTCGATCTCGAACCCGAGCTGGGTGCTGGTCCCCGAGGGCGTGCTGGTTGGCTTCAGGGCCTTCGAGTAGACGAAGTTGCCGAAGACGCTCAGCGCGTCGTTGAACGCGTAGCTCGCCCCGGGGCGCACGTAGAGGGCGTCGGTGATGCCGCCGATGATCTCCCGCCAGAGGATGAGGTCGATCCGGTAGTCCTGGTTGAAGCGGAAGTTCCGGATGTCGCGGTCCTGGCAGAGGGCGACGTTGCTCGGAGCCCCGAAGGAGCAGGGGCGCTGTCCGTACTGGGCACCGTCGTAGTCGCCCCACTGGGCGCCCGAGGTCTTGAGGGTCGTGTCGGTCTGGGTGCTCTTGCGGTTCGGCTTGTTCCCGAATCCGGGCGCCGAGTCGCCGCTGGCCGCGCCGACCTCCAGTCCCAGCTTCAGCGCGCCATCGACCAGGCGCCACTCGGCCTGGAGGGCACCTCCGTACTGGGCGATGGTGAGCTGGCCGGAGAACTGGTTGCGGCAGTCACCTCCGAAGCCGTTGTAGTTCTGGCAGGCGTCGGCCTTGCCGAGGTAGGCGGCGACCTCGAACTCGATGCGGAAAGCCTTGCGCTCGAGCCTGAACCAGAGGTCGGGGATGAAGAGGTAGGCGTTCCGGTACTTGCGATCCTCGGCCTGCATGTTGCTGGCGAGGTACGGGTCCTGCTGCGGGAGGGTGGCCCCGTTGTTGTTGTACTCGAATCGCTGGCTCCGGTACTGGAAGAACAGGCCGTAGTTGACGACGGTGCCGCCGGCGTCCAGGCGGGCCCGCGCCTTCTGCTCGGTGTCCTTCCGCGCGAGGATGATCCCGAAGGTGTGCGAGTCGTCGTCGTTGGCGACGTCGATCGGCTGACCCTGATCGATGGTCCTGCCGCCGATCAGCCCCTCCACGTCGAAGTCGATGGTGGGCACGACGTAGAAGCCGGGCAGCGGCTCGGCGACGAACTGGAAGCGGTCGACCGTGTTCCCGTGGTCGCAGTCGAGGCAGCTGCCGTCGTTGTGGACGATGCCCATTCCGTACTGATCCGCCATGCGTCCGAACTTGAGGAGGCCCAGCGGGGTGGCGACTTCGCCCCAGACGCGCTTCACGGCGAGGTTGGCCTGGGTGGAGTTCACGCCGGCCGTGGGCGGCGCCTGGGTACCGTTGAAGAGCGCGATGTCGATCCGGTCCTGCCGGATGTAGGCGTACTCGGGGGTGCTGCCCCAGACCAGGTTGTCCAGCGCGTCCAGCTGCGCCCGGATTCGCACCTCCTCGGAGATGTTGAGGGTGGGCTCGAGCCGGAAGCGCATGTTGGTCCCGGCGATGCTGTGGCCCGAGTTGTGGGGGCGGGGGTAGAGCCAGTAGCCGCTGCTCTGGCTGTTGCCGGCCGTCCCCGGGGAGACCCCGTCCCACGGCTCGTCCAGGTCGAACTTGTGGAACAGCTCGGGCCGGACCCGGAAGTAGCCGTGGAGCTCGAGCAGATCCAGCTTCCGGTGCGCCGTGGATTCGGCCTCCCAGGTCCCGCTGGCGGCGGTGGCCGTCGCGGTGGCGGCCTGGGCCCGCATCTCTTCGCGGAGCTCCTTCTTGGCCGCCTCGACCCGCGCGTCGATCTCCCGCTGGATGTCGGCGTCGGTGCGGAGCTTCGGCTCGGCGGCCGGCCCGCCGGGTGGAGGGGTCTGCGCGAGCGCGGTCGCCGAGACCACCAGCGCCGCCAGGGCTATGACCTTCACTGTGAATCTCCAGAGGGGTAGGACGAAGGGCGCGGCATGAAGACACCCACGCGCATCGCTGTCAATGAGATGCTCCCCTGCGTCGCGCCCCGGCCCTCTCTCTTGCGCTAGCATCCGGAGCAACATGAATCGACGCGTCCGGATTCCCCTGCTCGCCCTCGGCGGGGCGCTGCTGCTGGCAGCCCTCGGCGCCTGCGGCGATAGCCTCGGCCAGTTCGGCGACGTGTGCTCGGTGTACGCGGTGGAGAGCGACTGCGCGTCGCCGGAGAGCTGCTGGTGCCAGGTGGGGTCGCCGAGCTGCGTCTGCACCCATCGATGCCTGGAGAACAAGGATTGTCCGACGGGGACCGTCTGCCTCCCCGGGCAGATCTCCGGGACGACGCAGACCGACCTGCTCTGCTTCAAGGCGCTGGACGGCGGGACCCGCTGACCCCCACCGGTCCGGTCTCCGCACCAGGTCCCTGTCGCAGCTCGGTGAGCACCCCGCGCATCCCCCGGGGGTGGACGAACGCCACGCGGGCGCCTCCTGCCCCGGTTCGCGGCCGGGGGTCTATCAGCGGAGCGCCGGCCTTGCGCAGTGACTCCATCGCCTCCTCGATGTCCTCCACCTCGATGCAGACGTGGTGCAGCCCCTCGCCACGCGAGGCCAGGAAGCGGGCGACTCCGGAATCGGAGGTGGTGGGCGAGATGAGCTCCACCCGCCCCATGCCGCGGCCGAAGATGGCCGTGCGCACCGCCTGCTCCGGCACCTCCTCGACGTGGGTCAGCTCGAGACCGAGCGCGTCCCTCCACAGGCGGATGCTCTCCTCGAGGTCGCGGACGACGATCGCCACGTGATCGAGGCCCTTGGCACGAACGGTCATCTCTTGCTTCTCCTGGCCGGCTGGCACCGGGGACAGAGGTCGGTCCTTCGCCCCGCCTGCCGGAGCAACCGGAGCCGCGTTCCGCAGCGCGGGCACTTCTCGCCGGCGCGAGCGTAGACCCGGAAGGGGTTGTCCGTCCCGGGCTCCTCGACGTAGGCGATCTCCTCGGAGTCCTCGGCGGCGAGGGCGTAGGCCAGGCCGCGCCGGATGGCGGAGGCGAGGCGGCTCCACTCCGCGGGGAGGAGCCCGTCCGCCGGACGGGCCGGGTGGATCCTCGCCCTCCACAGCGCCTCGGCGGCGTGGATGTTTCCGAGGCCTGCGAGGCGGCGCTGGTCCATCAGCGCCACCTTGATCGGCACCCGGGTACGCCCGAGCGCATCGCGGAGCGTGCGGCCGGAGAGCGGGGTGAGCAAGGGGTCCGGCCCGAGCTCCTGGACGGCGGGAAGCTGCGCCAGGGCCTCCGCCGGGTGGGGCTCGATCCTCCCGAAGAGGCGCGGATCGCGGTAGTGCACCACCGTTCCGTCGGCGAGCTGCAGCCGGGCGCGACTGTAGGGGACGGCCTCGCCGGCGGGTCGGCGCACCCACTTGCCGGTCATGCCCAGGTGGGAGAGGAACCCGCCGCCGGAGTCGAGCGCGACGAGGAGCAGCTTGCCCTTGCGGTCGGCCCGCGCGAGGTGGCCCCGGAGCCGTTCGAAGTCGGTCCGCCGGCCGTTCCGGAAGACGCGCGTCCGCTCGGCCTCGGCGCCGGTCACCTCCGAGGCGCCGAGCCAGCGCTCGAGCGTGCGTCGGGCAATCTCCACCTCTGGAAGCTCCGGCATTTTTGGGTTCGCCAACGGGCCCGGCTCGGCATTAAGCCCGGGGTCCGCACGAGGAGGAGTCATCCATGGCAGACCTGGTGAAGAAGTACACCCCCAAGTCGTTCCCACAGCTCAAGGGCCTGAAGGGGATCAGCGACGGGGTGCTCGAGTCGCACCTCAAGCTCTACGAGGGCTACGTCAACCGGACCAACAAGCTGACCGAGACGCTGTTCGGGCTGGCGAAGGAGGGTCAGGCCTCGGGCGCCAACCCCGCGTACGCGGAGATGACCCGGCGGCTGGGCTTCGAATACAACGGCATGGTCCTGCACGAGTACTACTTCGCCGGCATGAAGCCCGGCGGCACGGGCAACCCCGGGGCGAAGCTGAAGGCGGCGGCGGAGGGGAGCTTCTCCAGCTGGGACGTGTACCTGGCGGACCTCAAGGCCGTGGCGACCATGCCCGGCATCGGCTGGGCGGTGACGTACCAGGACCCCTCCAACGGCTGGCTCTCCAACCACTGGATCACCCTCCACGAGGTGAACAACATCGCCGGCTTCCGGCCGATCGTGGTGATGGACGCCTGGGAGCACGCCTTCGTCCCCGACTACAAGCCCTTCGAGCGGGCCAAGTACGTGGAGGCCTACTTCTCCAACATCGACTGGGCGGCGGCGGAGAGCCGGCTCAAGTAGGCGCGGCCGCGCCGCGGGCGATCCGGGCGTCGAGTCGCGCCCGGATCTCCGGCCACTCCCGGGCGAGGATGGAGAAGAGCGCCACGTCGCGCACACCGCCGTCCGCGCCCGGCGAGTGCGAGCGCACGATCCCGTCGAGCGTGCCACCGACGCGGGCGATGGCGGTGCGGGAGCGCACGTTGCGGGCGTCGGTCTTCAACGTCACCCGCAGCACCTCCCAGCGCTCGAAGGCGTGGGCGAGCATCAGCCGCTTGGCGCCGGTGTTGATCGCGGTGCGCTGGGCGTCGGGAGCGAGCCACGTCCAGCCGATCTCCACCGCGTGCGGCGCACCGGACGGACGGGCCAGGGGGGAATCCGGCGGGACGGGCCAGAACTCGAAGGTGGCGAACCGCGTGGTGCCCACCACGCGCCCCCGTCGAGGGTCGATGGTGGCGAAGGGGACGGCCTGTCCCCGCGACTGGTCCTCCAGGACCCGACCGAGGTAGGCATCGAGCTCGGCGCGATTCCGCGGGACGGGCGTCAGCCCGAAGGTCTCGCGCGGACCCTCGATGATCGCCTGGAGCCCGGGGAGGTGCTCCCGGCCGAGCGGCTCCAGGCGCACCATCGGTCCTTCCAGGACGATCGGGGCGGGTCGCTCCATGGCCCGGCTTGTGCCACGGGCGCGGCGCTCCAGGGAGGTACAGTTCGGAGCGGCTGCAGAGTGCGCTGCCGTGGTCCGCCGCCGCTAGAGTCCCGGGCCGTGCGCACGCGACCTGCCCCGCCCCCTGCCGAGCCTTCCCCGGTCCCTCCGGAGCGGATCGCGCGCGACGCCGAGCCGGAGCGACTGGTGCGGACCTGCCTCAACTGCGGAGCGCGGCTCGAGGAGCGCAGGTGCAAGCTCTTCTGCCGCTGCGGGTATTACGCGTCCTGCTCCGACTTCCTCTGATCCCCGGCGGAGCTCAGGAGGAGCGGCGGCCGCGCGCGCGGACCGGCGCAGCTCGACGGCGGACACGGCTCGGGCGGGCACGGGCCGGGGGAGGCGCCGCCCGGCGGGCGCTGGCCAGGCTCTGCTCCAGGGCTCGGGCGAGGTCCACCACCCGGCTCGGCCGGGCCTCGACAGGGGCCTCGACGGTCTGACCCTTCTCCTTCCTGCGGAGAAGAGCCTCCACCCGGGCCCGGTGCTCGTCCTTGAACTTCCCCGGCTCGAATCTCGCGCTCATCGAGTGGACGAGCTGCTCCGCCATCTGCAGCTCCCGGGGGACGGTGCTGGCCCGGGGCAGCTCGGGCGCCTCGACGAGCTCGTCCGCCCAGACCAGCGTGGTCAACACCAGGCGGCCCTCCAGCGGCCGGACCATGCAGAGGTGCTCCTTCGTGCTGAGGACGATCCGGGCGATGGCCACCTGCTGCGCGCGCTCCAGGGCCCTGAGCAGGAGCAGGTAGGCCTTCGCGGCGCGGCCCTCGGCGGTGACGTGATAGGAGCGATCGATCTGGACGGGGTCGATCTCCTCCAGCTTCGTGAACTGCTCGATGGCGATGGTCCGGTCGCGCCCCGGCTCGGCGGCACGGAGCTCCTCGGGAGTGACGATCACCACCCGGTTCTTCGAGAGCTCGTAGCCCTTCACGACGTGGTTCCAGGCCACCTCCTGACCGTCGCGCTCGCAGACCCGCTTCTCGTGGATCCGGCCGCCGTCGACGTCGTGGTAGAGGTGGAACTGGAAGTCGAGCCGGCGGGTCGCCGGGTAGAGCGCGACCGGGACATTGACCAGTCCGAAGCTGATTGCACCTTTCCAGTATGGGCGAGCCATGGTCCGAGCCTAGGCTGGGTTCGCCCTCCTCCGGACGGAAGGGATGTCCGGCAGGAAGTGTCGGGGCCCGGGGACGGCTTGCGCGGGGGGAGGGCAGGAATGATCGATCGAACCCTCGGCCGGAGGCCCGTCATGTTCACGAATTCCAGCAGAGCGCTCGCCGTGGTCTGCACCCTTTCCCTCGGATGCGGGATCCACACCACCGAGGGGATGGCGA
>Ga0335082_10009162_pt1 | contig 10768 bp, 9 predicted proteins | sample Lox_Sample_41_FD_206718 | JGI IMG/M metagenome (GOLD analysis project Ga0335082, IMG submission 206718) | Soil microbial communities from Loxahatchee National Wildlife Refuge, Florida, United States - Lox_Sample_4.1 | ecosystem: Environmental > Terrestrial > Soil > Wetlands | place: USA: Florida... | reverse complement strand
TCCTCGGCATCGATTTCAACATCAACTCGCTGCCGGTGGCAGCTATCGGCATCGGGATCGGCATCGACTACGGCTATTACGTCCTGAGCCGGATTGTGGAAGAGTATGAGATGGTGAACGACTTCGATGAAGCCAACCGGCGTGCCATTGCCACCACTGGCAAGGCCATCATTTTCACCGGCACGACGCTCGTGGTCAGTGTGGTATTCTGGCTGTTCTTCCCGCTCAAGTTTCAGGCCGAGATGGCTTTCCTACTCATGATGCTCATGATTTTCCACGCCATCGGCGCGCTGGTGTTCATCCCGGCGATGGTATCGCTGTTCCGCCCGCGCTTCGCGGTGGAGCGCGCGGCGGCGCGCGTGCAGATGGCAGCACAGGCCGGGGCGCGCGGCTGACGTCGGCGCTGGGGCAGGCAAGCGGCGCGGGAGGCAGGATGATGCGCACACGACAGTGGTTCGTTCTCGCCATCGGGCTGGCACTCTGCCGCATCGGCACGGCCTGGGCACAGGCCGTGCCCCCACCCGATAAAGAGATGCTGGCGAAGCAGGCCAAGGAAACCGGCCTCAAAGCCGGGGACGTGCTCGGCAAGGACAACTGGGAGTTGGCGAAGGATCTGCTCCCGCCGGAGATCCTGCGCCATTACAAGGACGGCGAGTACACCAACAAGATCGTCGACTGGCCGCTGGGCATCTACAAATGGAGCCAGGAGTTCAAAGCCGCGACCGACGCAAACGCCGGCAAGTACGTGATCAGCCAAGAAGGGTCCGTCGTCGACAAGTCGTCCGGCCAGCAGCCTCCGTTCATCTTGGGCTTGCCGTTCCCGCAGGTCGACCCGAAGAGTCCAAGCGCCGCGCTGCAGGTGCTGTGGAACTTCCAGTACGCGTACTGGAACGAAGGCAACAGCCACAACGTCACCCTGCTCAACTGGGTGAGCCCGAGCAAGGTCGATCGCGAATCCGTGCAGGACGTCTACTTCCTTTACTACGACGGGCAGGATGCGGCGTACCGGCTGCCCAATCCCAACAACTTCTCCGGGCAGTTCATCGCCGTCGCCACCACCCCAGCCGACCTGAACGGCACCGCGGCGTTGACCTGGCGCTATCGCGATCCCAATAAGCGTGATTCCAACTGGGCCTACGTACCGGCGCTGCGGCGCGTACGCGCCGTCAGCCCCGCGAACCGTTCAGACGGCTTTCTGGGCTCCGACATGAGTCAGGACGATGGGCCGTTCTTCGACGGTAAGCCCGAAGACTTCACCTGGACGTTCGTTGGCGAAACCGAGGTTCTCCGCGTCGTCGACCCCAAGAGCTTCACTGCCGACGCTGCCAAGCAGGTATGGATGCCCAGCGGCGGGTGGCGCTCGGTGTGGGGTGATGCCCCCGTCGTCGGCTACCAAGACCCCAATTGGAAAGGCATTGCGTGGGCCCCCTTGCCCGCCGGTCTCGCGCGGCGCCCGTGCTGGATCATCGAGGGCGTGCCGAAGGACAAGTACTACCTGTACGGCAAGATCCAGCTGTACCTCGACAAGGAAACCTACCAGGGAGCCTGGAACCGCAAGTTCGCATGGACCGGGGAGCTCTTGAATACGCTGCAAGTTACCGCCTACCAACGGCAAGATCTCACCCGCCCGGACGGCAGGAAGGAGTCGCTGTGGGCCTCCAACTTCGCCTTCCAATGCGCCGAGAACATCAAGATGAACCGCGCCACGCTCGGCGGACTCCTGCCGAAAGGCAAGGACGTGCCCAACGATCGCCGCGTGACCTACGATCCCAGCTTCTTCGATTTCAACTCGCTGCAGCGGTTTGGGAAGTGAGAGCAGCGGTCCCTGGTCTTTGGTTGTTTGTTCAAACCCGAGAACCAGAAACCAGGGACCAAGGACCAGAGACCAAGGACCAGAGACCAGGGACCAGAGACGAGGGACCAGCCGATGCCCGACTTCAAAGCCATCCTGTACAACCTCGAGAACGACGTCGCCTGGGTGACCATGAATCGCCCGGAGCAGCGCAATGCGGTGAATGCCGATTTGCGCGACGAGTTGGTCGCCGTGTTCACCGACGCGCGCACCAATGCCGCGGTGCGTGCCCTGGTGTTGACGGGAGCCGGCAAGGGGTTCTGCACGGGCGCGGACCTGTCGGGTCCGCGCGGACAAGGACCAACTGGGCCCGGTGCGGGGCGCGAGTTGATGAAGGGCAGCTCGCAGCGTCTCATTCGCGCCGTGTGGGACTTGGAGAAGCCCGTGGTGGCGGCGGTCAACGGCGTCGCCGCAGGCCTGGGCTCACATCTGGCGTTCGCCAGCGACTTCGTCATCGCCAGCGCTGAGGCGCGCTTCATCGAAGTGTTCGTGCGGCGCGGCATCGCCGTCGACGCCGGCGGCGCGTTCCTGTTGCCGCGCCTGGTCGGTCTGCAAAAGGCGAAGCAGATGGTTTTCTTCGGCGACGACATGAGTGCCGAGGAAGCCGAGCGCTGGGGGCTGGTGAGCAAGGTGGTTGCTGCCGATCAGCTTGCATCAACCGCACGCGAGTGGGCCGAACGTCTCGCCAAGGGTCCGACCTTCGCCATCGGCATGTCCAAGCGCCTGCTCAATCGCTCGCTCGAATCGTCGCTGGAAACCGCGCTCGAGGAAGAGGCCATGGCCCAGATGCTGGTGACGCAATCAGAAGACACCCGCGAAGGCATGATGGCCTTCATGGAGCGGCGGCAGCCGCAGTTCAAGGGGCGCTGACGACGTGTTCATGCTCGTGAAGGCGCGGGTTGATCACCAACGCGAACGCGAGCACGAGGACAATTCTCCAGCCGGTGTTACGTCTACCTGCAAGCCAGGCCCGCAGCTACCGGTGACTGCGTTTCACGGGCGGGGTTGACGCCGTCCAGTTTAGTGGATTCCCCCCGCCCACCCGAGTGGACCGATGAGTGTCCACCGTGGTTTTACAACCGGCTGTCCATCTCGATGGGGCCCTGGCATAGGGGGTGCATTGAGCCACGGGCAATGGTATGGACCCGCACTCGCGCCCGCGCGTGCGGCGAGTTCCGGTGGTTCAAGGGATCGATCGAGCCAGTAATAGCGAAGAAGGAGTCTACCATGCGCAGCTCAATCGTGAAGAGTCCGAATGGCCTCGAGGTGCGGGGCGTCGCGGGAACGTTCGTCGTGCTGCTCGCCTTCAATTGCTCGAAGGCCTATCGCAAAGGCTTGCTCGGATTTGGCATTCAGCGCACCGATCACGCGAACGACGAGGTGATCTGGTTGCGTGGTCTGAAGAAGTTCGACCTGCCGAAATCGAGCGATGGCGACGACGTCAGTACCCGCCACCATCCGATTCAGAAGTTCCATTGGGGCGACTACACCGCCAAGCCCGGGCGCACGTACACGTACACGATCCATGCGATGAAAGGTCAGCCGGGCGCGCTTGAGGATTTCGAGTCGGTCGATGTCGAAGTGACGTGCGAGGTTCCCGAAGCCGTGGGCAAGAATGGGCATGCGGTCCACTTCAACCGCAGCGCGGCAGCGAGCCAAGCGTTCGCCAGCCGATTTCCGAACCTTCCCGCTGGCGACGTCGAGGATCCGAATGCGCGGACCTGGCTGTCGCGCGGTCTCGCGGAATCGCTCATCGAATTCATTGACGCGGCGCAGGCTGGGGAAGGTCTCCATCTCTTCGTCTACGAGTTCGAGAAACAGGAGTTCTTCGAGGCGCTCAAACGGGCCAAGGCGCGCGGCGTGAAACTCGAGATTCTCTACGACGCGCTCCTCGACAAAGACGGCAAGGGGCCGAGCCTCAAGAGCAAGCCGCAGATCGACAAGTTTGGGCTGAAAGACGTGTGCAAGGGACGGACGGGCGCCGGGCTCAACATCTCACACAACAAGTTCATGGTGCTGACGGACACGAGCGGCAAGTCGAAAGCCGTCTGGACCGGCTCCACGAACTTCACGGACAGCGGAATCTACGGGCAGTCGAACGTCGGTCACGCCATCGCCGACCCGCACTTGGCCCAAGTGTACCTCAACTGGCACGGAGAGATCTGGAACGCCCCGAGCACGTCGGCCGTCGAATCGCGGCAAGAAGTGATGGAGCTGACGTCTGTGCCGGCGGCCGGCTTATCAGGGACGACCCTGGTGCTCAGCCCGCGCAAGAGCATCGAAGCGGTGACCGCCTGCGCCAGCCTCGTTTCAAAGGCACAGCGTATGGTGTGCTTCACCGCGCCGTTCGCGCTGCACGACGACCTCGAAGAAGCGCTCGCGGCGGCGCCGGCGCAGGTGTTCGGCCTCTTGAACAAGGACGACGTCGTCGGCAAGGGACTGCACCAAGCGCCGAACACGCAGCTTGCCGCTGCCGGCGCGATCAACCAGAAATCAGTCCTCGAAGCGTGGCAAGGAAGGTTGCAAGCGGAGTCGATGCAACACAGCGGCGTGTATATCCACACGAAGATCATTCTCGTAGACCCGCTCTCTGACGATCCGATCGTCATCTCCGGCTCGGCGAACTTCAGCAACAACTCATGCAAGAACAACGACGAAAACCAACTCTTCATCGCCGGCGAAATGGCGGTGGCTGACGTCTACCTCGGCGAGTTCATGCGCATGTTCGACCACTACTACTTCCGCGATCACGTGAAGATGATCGCGCAACAGAAGGCGACGAACCCCAAGGCCGGATTTCTCGACGAAACGGACGCCTGGACCGATCGATTCTTCGATGGTGGCGAACGCCAGGTGCTGCGCTTGGCCTTCTTCTAGGGCCTGCGGCCGGCGCGCGGCAAGCCCATCCTCATGGGCGGCGTGCAGCGCGTCTACAACTGCATCGGCGTCGACGTTCCGAAGCGCATCGAGTGGTCACCGATCTGGTTCCGTGAGATCAACCTCACCGGCTCGATGGCCGTCGGCACCGAGCAGTTAGAAGGCGAGCGCCCGCATACCTACGAAGTGTACCTGCGCCTGGTGCGTGATGGCCGGTTGCGTATCGAGCAACTGGTGCCCCACACGTTTGCGTTGCACCGGTACGCCGACGCGTTCACGGCTTGCGCTGGCCGCGGCGGTGAAGGTCGCGTTTGCGGTCGCGGCCTGACACCGGTAGAGAGGACGCCGAGCACGACTCACGATGGAGGCAGCCATGGACGCAGGACGCGGACTCTCGCGGCGGCACTTCTTGCACGTGGTAGGTGGGACAGCCGCGGCAGTCGGGCTTGGTGCGTCGCTGCCGTTGCCGCCGTACGCCGGGGCGGCCGCAGCAGATGAATCCCTGACCATACTGGCCTACAACGAGAACCCATTCGGGCTCTTCCCGTCGGCGCGCGAAGCGGTGATTGCGGCGGCGGCCAGCGGCAACCGCTATCCGAAGCAAACGGCTGATGCGTTGCGCGACGATATCGCGCGGCTGCTCGGCGTCGACGCCGAAATGGTCGTGCTCGGCAGCGGCTCGATCGAGCCGCTCAAGATCGTCACCGAGCTGTTCTCCACGCCCGGACACGGACCGGTGGTCGCCGAGCCGACCTTCGAAGCGGTCGTGATGTACGCTGGCCTCAGCAATGTCCAACCCATCAAAGTGCCGCTCACGGCCGAGCATCGGATCGATCTCGATCACGTGCTCGATGCGGCCAAGGGTGGCGGTCTCGTCTACGTGTGCAATCCCAACAACCCGACAGCGGCGATCGTGGACAAGGACAGCATGCGCGCCTTCCTCGATCGTATTCCACCCACCGTACCGGTGATGGTCGATGAGGCGTACCACGAATGGGTCGACAACCCGCGCCACGAGAGCTGCGTCAAATACGTGAAGGAAGGCCGCAACGTCATCGTGCTGCGCACCTTCTCCAAAGTCTACGCCCTGGCCGGCCTGCGCGTCGGCTATGCCGTCGCCTCCAAACCCGCCGCCCAACGCATGGAACCGCACCGCCTGCAGAATTCGTTGAACACCGTGGGGCTTGCAGCCGCACGCGCCAGCTTGGCGGACCAGGCCAGCGCAGCAGCCGTACGCGCCCGCAACGCCAACATCCGCACCGCGTTCCTCAGCTGGTTGGAGCAGCGTGGCTTCAAAGCGATCCCGTCGGATACGAACTTCGTCATGGTCGAGATCAGGCGCCCCGTGCCGCCGGTCATCGAGGTGCTCAAGCAGCGCGGCTTCCTCGTTGGCCGCCTGTTCCCGTCGATGCCCACGCATCTGCGCATCTCCCTCGGCACCGAGGAGCAGATGGCACGCTTCCAGCCGGTGCTGGGCGAGGTGTTGCAAGGGTAGCGCGTCGCGGTTGTGGCGCGCGTATCTGGGTGGTGCGCCAGCAACCGTTGAAGTCGCCTTGCAAGCTGCAGGTCCGTTGCACTATGCTCCGCCGCGATTGCCGCACGGAGGTCCGGGATGGTCGCTTTGGCGCGAGAACTCCAACGCACCGGCTTTGCCGCCACGCAGCGGCGGGACGCGTGGTGGGTTGCACCTCTGGGTCAGGGGCTGCTGCTGCTGGTGTTGATCACCTATGCGAACTGGGCGGCGTACCAGGGAGTCAATTTCCAGGCTGGGGGCTACCTCTCGCCGCTTTACTCGCCGTTGATCTCGGTTCCGTGGCTGCCGTTCTCACCGTCGTTCCTGATTCTCATTCCACCGGTGCTCTTCCGCGCCACCTGCTACTACTACCGCAAAGCGTACTACCGCTCCTTCCTTCTCGATCCCCCCGCCTGTGCAGTCTCGGAGTTCCGGCGCACGCGCTACCACGGCGAGACGGCTTTCCCGCTGATCCTGCAGAATCTGCATCGCTATCTGTTCCTCCTCACGCTTTTGTACCTGCCGTTCCTCTGGCACGACGTGATCAACGCCGCGATCTTCGACGGTTCGTTCGGGATCGGCGTCGGCACCCTGGTCATCCTGGCCAACACCACCGCGCTGACCCTGTACAGCTTCTCGTGTCACTCGGCGCGTCACTTGATCGGTGGCAAACTCGACTGCTTTTCATGCAGTGTCGTCAACCGTGCCCGTCACAGCGCCTGGAAGCGCGCAAGCATTCTGAACGAGCGGCACATGCTGTTCGCCTGGATGAGCTTCCTCACCGTTTGTGGGTCGGATCTCTACGTGCGTCTGGTTGCCTCAGGGGTCATCACCGACATCCGACTGGTCTGAGCCCGCGCGCCCCGTTCTTGCCATGGATCGATACGAATCACACACGCATGACGTGCTGGTCATCGGCGCCGGCGGTGCAGGCTTGCGTGCCGCCATCGCGGCGGCGACCGAGGGTGCCTCGGTGGCGCTGGTGTGCAAGTCGCTGCTGGGCAAAGCGCACACGGTGATGGCCGAAGGCGGCGTCGCGGCGGCGCTTGCCAACACCGACGCTCGCGACAGCTGGAAGGTGCACTTCCGCGATACGATGCGCGGCGGCAAGCTCCTCAACAACTGGCGCATGGCCCAGCTGCTGGCGCAGGAGGCGCCGGCGCGCGTGAACGAGTTGGAGGCGTGGGGCGCGCTTTTCGATCGCACGCCGGATGGTCGGATCCTGCAACGCAACTTCGGCGGGCACCAGTACCCGCGCCTCGCACACGTCGGCGATCGCACCGGGCTGGAGATGATCCGCACACTGCAGGACCGAACCGTGCAGCTGCCGAACATCGACGTGTACATGGAATGCACCGTCGCGCGCCTGCTCACGGACGGCGGGCGCATCAGCGGCGCGTTCGCGTATCGGCGCGACACCGGACGCTTCATCGTCTTCTCTACCAAGGCCGTGGTCCTCGCCACCGGTGGCATCGGACGGGCCTACAAGATCAACAGCAACTCGTGGGAGTACACCGGCGATGGGCACGCCCTCGCCTACGACGCCGGCGCCGACTTGATCGACATGGAGTTCGTGCAATTCCATCCCACCGGGATGGTGTGGCCGCTGAGCGTGCGCGGTATCCTGGTCACCGAGGGCGTGCGCGGTGAAGGCGGGGTGCTCAAGAACTCGCGTGGCGAGCGCTTCATGTTTCGCTACGTCCCGGAGATGTTTCGCAAGGACTTCGCCGATACGGAAGAAGAAGCCGACCGCTGGGTCGCCGATGTCGTCGCCGGACGCAAGGCCGAAGCCCGGCGACCGCCCGAGTTGCTGACGCGCGACGTGGTGGCGCGTGCCATCGCCCAGGAGGTGCGTGAGGGTCGCGGCAGCCCGCACGGCGGCGCCTTCCTCGACATCGCGACGCGGCGGACACCGGAGGAGATCCGCAAGAAGCTGCCGAGCATGTATCAGCAGTTCCATGAGCTGGCGGACGTGGACATCACCAAACAACCCATGGAGGTGGGCCCGACGACGCACTACATGATGGGCGGTGTGCGCGTCGACCCCGAGACGCAGGCGGCCACCGTTCCTGGCCTCTTCGCGGCCGGCGAGGTGGCAGGCGGCCTGCACGGGTCCAACCGCCTCGGCGGCAACTCGTTGAGCGACCTGTTGGTGTTCGGCCGGCGCGCCGGACTGGGAGCGGCAGCCTATGCGAAGACGGTCGCCGACGGAACGCGCGTCGCCGCCGATACGGTCGAAGCGCTCGCTACCCAGCTGCTGGCCCCGTTCGAGCGTGCTGACGGCGAGAGTCCCTACGCCGTCCAGGAAGCGCTGCAGGACATGATGGGCACGTACGTCGGGATTGCCCGCAGCCACGATGATCTGCAGACCGCGCTGGCGGCGATCAACGACCTGCGTGCCCGCGCCGCGCGTGTCAGTGTCTGCGGCAGTCGCCAGTACAACCCCGGGTGGCACACCACGCTCGATCTGCGCAACCTGCTCACCGTGAGCGAGGCGGTGACCCGTGCCGCGCTCGAACGGCGCGAAAGCCGCGGCGCCCACACGCGCGTCGAACATGCCGAGACCGATCCACGCTTCGGGAGCGTGAACGTCGTTGTCCGCCGCGCCGGCGATGCGATGACCGTCGCCCGTGAGCCGCTGCCGCAGATGTCGGACGAGCTGAAGCGGATCCTGGACGGCGAGGTCTAGAGAGAGAGGAGCGGAGTCGAGGCGCACATGGAAGCGGTGCTACGCATCTTCCGAGGCGATCAAGCGGAGGGCCGGTTGGAGGACTTCCGCGTGCCGTTGCATGAAGGCATGGTGGTGCTCGATGCCATCCACTACGTGCAGGCGCATCATGCCAGCGATCTCGCCTGTCGTTGGAACTGCAAGGCTGGACGCTGCGGCTCCTGCAGCGCCGAGGTGAACGGCAAGCCGAAGCTGATGTGCATGACGCGCATGGATCAGTTTCCCGCCGGCGAGCCCATCACCGTGGCGCCGATGAAAGCCTTTCCGGTGATCAAAGACCTGGTCTGCGACGTGTCGTGGAACTACGAGGTCAACAAACGCATCCCGCCGTTCCAGCCGCAGCCTCCGGAAGCGGACGGGACGTGGCGCATGCAGCAGGAGGACATCGAGCGCGTGCAGGAGTTTCGCAAGTGCATCGAGTGCTTCCTCTGCCAGGATGTCTGCCACGTGCTGCGCGACCACGACCACAAGGCGCGCTTTGCCGGGCCGCGCTTCCTCGTCCGCATGGCGGCGCTGGAGATGCATCCGTTGGATACGGTGTCGCGCACGGCGTATCTCAAGGAGGCCGCAGGCATCGGCTATTGTAACATTACGAAGTGCTGCACCGAGGTGTGCCCCGAGTCGATCCACATCACCGACAACGCCATCATCCCCTTGAAGGAACGCGTGGTGGACGATTTCTACGATCCCTTGCGATGGCTGCTGCGGCTCTTCCGGCGCAGCGGATGATCAGCCGCCGGTGATTGCTACAGCTCTGGAGAAAAAGGAGGACCGCATGACCTTCGAATTGAAAACCCTCTCTCCCGAGGCGATTCCCAGAGCGCTGGAAAAAGCGGAACGATACCGGTTGCTCAACGAGCCGGCGGAAGCCGAGAGCATCTGCCTCGACGTGCTGCGTATCGATCCGGAGAACCAACATGCGCTGGTCACGCTGCTCCTCGCTCTCACCGATCAGTTCAATGTGAGGGCGGCGGTGAAGGAGGCCCGCGACCTCTTGCCGCGCCTGCAGAGCGAGTACGAGCGCGCCTACTACGCCGGCATCATCTGCGAGCGGCGGGCGAAGGCGTGGCTGCACCAGGGCGCACCGGGGTGCGAAGTCGCCGCGCACGACTGGTTCCGCGAGGCGATGAGCTGGTACGAGCGCGCCCAGGCCCTGCGCCTGCCGGAGAACGACGACGCGACGCTGCGCTGGAACACCTGCGCCCGCATCCTCATGCGCAATCCACGGCTGGCGCCGCGGCGGGAGGAGCACGTCGAACTTCCGTTGGAGTGACGGCGGGAGGGGACGTCGCGTCCTGATCCGTTGACATCAAAGCATCACCGCCGCTATGTAGTGATGTGTGCGCACGACTCTCACCCTGGACGATGACGTAGCCGCGGTTCTCGCCCGCCTGCAGAAGGCGGAGCGGCGCCCCTTTCGGGAGCTGGTCAACGAAGCCCTGCGCCGCGGCTTGCAGCAACTCACCGCGAAGCCGAAGGCGCGCCGGCCGTACCGCACACGCGCTGTCAATCTCGGCCCCTGTCGATTCGGTAGCCTGGACGACGTCGCGGAAGTCCTTGCCGTCGCCGAGGGTGAATCCTTCAAGTGATTCTGCTCGACGCGAACCTGCTCGTGTATGCGTACGTCGGCTCGATGCCGCAGCACGACGCGGCGCGGGTCTGGCTCGACGACAAACTGAACGGAGCGGCGCCGGTCGGTTTCCCATGGCCGAGCCTGCTGGCGTTCGTTCGGCTGGTGAGCAATCCGCGTGTCTTCGAGCGGCCAGCAACCATGGCGGCGGCATGGCAGCAAGCGGAG
>Ga0335082_10009160_pt1 | contig 10773 bp, 10 predicted proteins | sample Lox_Sample_41_FD_206718 | JGI IMG/M metagenome (GOLD analysis project Ga0335082, IMG submission 206718) | Soil microbial communities from Loxahatchee National Wildlife Refuge, Florida, United States - Lox_Sample_4.1 | ecosystem: Environmental > Terrestrial > Soil > Wetlands | place: USA... | reverse complement strand
CGACCTCGGGCATCGACTGTCTCAGCTCGTCGGCGATCGCCAGCAGGACCCGCGGGCAGAACCCGGTCGAGAGCAGCGCGCCGTGGTAGCCGTGCTTGTAGGTGACTTTCCAGACCGTCGCCTCCTCGGCGAACTGGCGCAGCGCCACGAGTGCCTCCGCCGAGAGGAAGTTGTCGATCACCACGACGGAAGGATCGGTGTCGCGGTACTGATCCTGGAGGCGTCGATAATCGTTTTCGCCGAGCACCTTCCCGGAGAACGGGACGTCGGGCCGATAGTGGATCGGGACGAGTGCCCGCCTCAGGGCGAGAGCCTCCTCCCCCTCCGGGGCGAATGTCTGGCCGGGATCCCCGGTCGGGGAGTGATAGCGCCGCAGCACCGACAGCGCGCGAGCGGCGCTCTCGCCCAGCTTGCCCCGCTGCTCCAGCAATTCGAGCTGCTCGTAGTCGTGACGGATCCGCGGCTCGCGCACGGGCCACTCGAGGATCCGGTTCCCGACCGTCCAGCTCACCGTCAGCGCCGTCGCCCGGCCGAGTATCTCGTACGCTTGATCGCGCTCGCCCTTGGCGAGCGCGATCAAACCGAGCGACAGAAGCGCCTCGGCGTCGCCCTCGATTTCGCGCCGGTACTCGGCGAGCAGCCGCTCGACGCTCTCGTGGTTGCCCGTTTCCAGGGCGAGCCGCAGGATCCCGCGCATCGCGACGATCGATCTCGCGCCGAGCCGCAGTGACGTGCCCCAGGCGTCCAGCGTCTGGTCGTACAGGCCGAGGCCGTGATAGGCCGCGCCGAGCTCGTCGTAGTGTTGCGGGCCGGCGCTGTTCGCGCTCTTCAATCGCTGGAAAACGGCGATCGCGCCATAGTGATCGCCTACGCCGTTCAGGCAGCTCATCAGCTGGAACGCCACCGCCGGCGACTGCGGCGCGAGCCGGTCCGCGCGCTTCGCGTAACCGAGCGCCTCCTCGAGGTCGCTGAAGCGCTGCGCCGCGAAGCTGAGCGCGAGCACCGCCCGGAAGTTGTTCGGGTTCCCCGCGAAGGCGGCCAGCGCCGACGAGCGGGCGAGCGCCCAGTCGTCCTTCGTCGCCGCGATATCGCTGATCACGGTGAGGAGGAAATTCTCCTCCGGCGGCGGATCCCGCAGGTGCGCGAGGACGTACCGGTAAGCGTCGTCGATCCGCCCGTTCTCCTTCAGCATCATCAGGTAGATCGCCGTCGCGTCGAAATTGGCCTGCCCGGACCGAATCGCGGCTTCGGCCGCGGCGAGCGCCTTCGCGCGGTCGCCGCGCACCATCATCTCGACGACGGCTTCGCTCGATTTCGGCGCCCACTGCGTCGTCCACGCGCGGCCTTCGCGGACTCGCTTCGCCTCGGGCAGGTTGCCGGTGGCCAAGCAGCAGACGATTGCCTCGAACGCGTCCTCGTCCGAGGCGATCGTGCTCGATTGGATGAGCGAGAGTGCAGCGGCTTCCTGTCCGCTCGCGCGCAGCCTTCTTGCCGTTCGGAACTTCTCGGAGAGCATTCCTGATTGCCCGCGCCGGAGGCTGCCCGGCGCGTCGTTTAGAGTCGAGAGCGGGAGACTAACCCATCCGTCCTGCCGGAGGGGCCACGGGACGCGTCGGGTCGAGCGCCGTCACGGCCCGCCGCCGCCCCCGCGCTCGAGCCGCCGCGCCGCCTCGACCAAATCGCGAACGATCGCGTCGCAGTCGAGCGCCTCGACCGGCCGCCCCTCGTTGTAGCCGTACGGCACGCACCACACCGTGCACCCGGCGGCGCGGGCGGCAAGGACGTCGTTCAGGGAGTCGCCGATCAGCAAAACCTCCCCCGGCGGTGCGCCAAGAAGGCCGCACGCATGGACTACGGGCAGGGGGTCGGGCTTCTTGCGCGCGAGCGTATCCCCGCTTACAACGCACCCGAAGAACCGCGCGAGGCCCTGGCGCTCGAGCAGTTCCTGCGTGAAGCGGCCCGCCTTGTTCGTGACGCAGCCGAGGCCGAGCCCGAGCGCCCGAATGCGAACGAGCCCGTCGACGACACCGGGGTACGGTTGGGCACGACGGCCGGACTCCTCGGCGTACCGGCGCTCGAAGAGCGGGAGTGCGCGCTCGAAGAGTGACGGCTCGGCGGCGCCGTCGAGCGCCCCGGTGAGCGAGCGGTGGACAAGCACCGGGATCCCGCGGCCGATGTAGGTCGCGATCTCCGCCGGGTCCCGCCGCGGACGACCGAGATCGGCGAGCATCGCGTTCGCTGCGGCGGCGAGATCCGCTGCGGTATCGAGGAGCGTGCCGTCCAGGTCGAAGAGGACGGCACGGAACCGCGGCGCGCTCACCCGGCCACCGCGAGCGCGGCGCGCATCGCGGCGATCGTGGCCCGGTAGTCCTTCGTCCCGAATATCGCCGAGCCGGCGACGAACGTGTCGGCACCCGCGCGCGCGATCTCGGCGATGTTCTCGACCTTCACCCCGCCGTCGACCTCGAGCAGCACCTCCCGCCCCGAACGTTTCGCCTCGTCGTCGATCCGCCGGCGCGCGGCGCGGAGCTTGTCGAGCGCACCGGCGATGAACTTCTGGCCGCCGAAGCCGGGGTTCACCGACATGATGAGCACGAGGTCGATCGACGCGAGCGTGTGGTCGAGCCAGACGAGCGGGGTCGCCGGGTTGAGCACGAGGCCCGGCCGGCAGCCCGAATCGCGGATGAGCTGGATCGTCCGGTCGACGTGCTCGGCGGCCTCGGGATGGAAGCTGATGATGTCCGCGCCGGCCTTGGCGAAGTCGGGAACGATCCGGTCGACCGGTTTCACCATCAGGTGCACGTCGATCACCGCCTTCGTGAGCGGCCGGATCGCCGCGCACACGAGGGGCCCGATCGTCAGGTTCGGGACGTAGTGGTTGTCCATCACGTCGACGTGCACGAACTCGGCGCCCGCGTCGACGACGGCGCGCACCTCCTCGCCGAGCCGAGCGAAGTCGGCCGAGAGGATCGACGGTGCGATGCGGTATGTCCGGGCGGGCACGGGCCGGAGTCTAGCAGCAGGGGCCGCGCCCTCCGGGCCGCCCCGGAGTATGCTGCGCGCATTCGCACGCACGCGAGGTGTGCCATGGCGAGCTCCGGGAAGGTACCGCCGTTTCCTCCGCTCCTCTCCGACGAGGAGATCGAGGCAACCCGCAAGCCGCGCCCCGATTCCGGCCCCCCGACCTTCGATCCCTGGCCGCCGCTCGAGGCCAAGTTCCCGCGGATCGCGCAGACCGTTCGCAGCCTCTGGGGCAAGCGGGAGCTCGACGACTATCTCAACCGGCTGCTGATCGACGAGCGCGGCGACCGGCGCGGTTTTCCGCCGGAGGTCGTGGAAGCGCTGCTCGCGCTCTCGCACCGGCATGCGGCGAAGTTCGGCTTCCGCGCGCCGGGCGACCACGACTGGCGGAACCTGCCGATGCGCGGACGCTGAAGCGGCAGCGTCCGGGCGACGTGCCGGCGGCGGGCGCGCGGCGCGCGCCCACCCGCTCGTTGTGCGGGTGGCGGTTTTCGGGTGCAATACCCGGATGGCGCAGGACAAGAAGTACGAGATCACCGTCGCCGCGGAGTCGAAGTATCTTGCCGACCAGTCGGACGAGCCGGCCGGGCGGTACGTATTCGCCTACACGATCACGCTCCGCAACAGCGGCACCGTCCCCGCGCAGCTGATCAGCCGTCACTGGATCATCACCGACGCCAACAACCACGTGCAGGAAGTGAAGGGCCTCGGCGTGGTCGGCGAGCAGCCGCTGCTCGCCCCGGGCGAGAGCTTCCAGTACTCGAGCGGGGCGGCGATCGGCACCGTCGTCGGCACGATGCGCGGGACCTACCAGATGGTGGCCGACGACGGCACCCGGTTCGACGCGCCGATCCCGGAGTTCACGCTCTCCATTCCGCGGACGCTGCATTGAGGCGGCCGCGCACCGCCGCCCGTCACTTCTTCATCGTCCACCAGACGATGAACGCCGCGATCGCGAGCGCGACCCCCATCTCGAGGAGGATGATCCAGAAGCCGTCCATGCGCGCCGTATACTTCACTCGATGGCGTCGACTCCGCGCCGCACCGTAGTCTATGCGGTCTATGCGCTCGCCGCGCTCCTCGCGGCGTGCGCATCCAAGCCCCCGTCCGTCGTCCAGTCGCCCGCGTGCCCGGCGGTCGTGCCGTGCCCCGTCTGTCCGGTGTGTCCGGAGGCACGTCCCGAGGCGCCGAAAGTGCCGACGCTTTCGCCCGTGCGCTTCGACGATCTTCCCGGATGGCGGGACGACGATCTCGGGCAGGCGTGGGGCGCGTTCCGCGCGAGCTGCCGCGCGCTCCGCTTCCGCGAGTACTGGCGCGCGACGTGCGAGCGCGCGAACGGCCTCGAGGCGCCCGATGCCGCCGCAGTGCGGGCGTTCCTCGAGGCGAACTTCGTGCCGTATCGCGTGGCGAACGGCGATGGCGCCACGCAGGGTCTGGTCACCGGCTACTACGAGCCGCTCCTCCGCGGCAGCCGCGTCCGGCGCGCGCCCTACCTCCATCCGCTCTACGCGCCGCCTGACGACCTGCTCGTGATCGATCTCGCCGCCGTCGCGCCCGAAACGAAGAACCTGCGGCTGCGCGGCCGCCTCGACGGCCGCCGCGTCGTGCCCTACTTCTCGCGCGCGGAGATCGAGAACGGGACGGCCCTGGTCGCGGGCAAGGAGATCGCGTACGTCGACGACCCGATCGAGGCGTTCTTCCTGCAGATCCAGGGCTCCGGCCGCGTGCGGCTCGACTCGGGCGAGGAGCTGCGGATCGGCTACGCCGATCAGAACGGCCACCCGTACCAGTCGATCGGGCGCTATCTCATCGAGCGGGGCGACCTCAAGGTCGGCGAGGCGAGCATGCCGGGGATCCAGGCGTGGGCGCGCGCCAACCCCGCGCGGCTCGGCGAGCTGCTGAACCAGAACCCGAGCTACGTGTTCTTCCGCGAGCTGCCGCCGGCGGATGCCGGGCCGATCGGCGCGCTCGGCGTGCCGCTCACCGCCGAACGCTCGATCGCGGTCGACCCGCGCTTCGTCCCGCTCGGTGCGCCGGTGTATCTCGCGACGACCCGGCCAACGGCGGTGGGGCCGGGGAGCCCTTCGCTTTCCCCGCCGGCGGACGTCCCGCTCGAGCGCCTCGTCATGGCCCAGGACACCGGCGGTGCGATCCGCGGCGCAGTCCGCGCGGACCTCTTCTGGGGGACGGGCCCGGAGGCCGGCGCCCTCGCCGGCCGCATGCGCGAGCAGGGCCGGATGTGGGTGCTGCTGCCGAAGGAGATGCCGGCGGCGCAGTAGCGCGGGCGGCGTCGCGCCCGACGCTTGCCGCGTGCCGCGCGCGAGCGCTACTTCTTGCCAGCCTCGTCGAGCATCTTCGACAGGCGCGCCGCGCTCATCACGCCGGACACACGCTGCCCGTCGGCGAAGACGAGCGTCGGCGTGCCGTTGATCCGGTACTTGCGGCTCAGGCCGAGATTCCTCTCGATCGGGGTCTCGCAGTTCGCCTTCGGCGCGGGCGGCGTGACCTCGTTCAGCATCAGGTCGAGCCACGCCTTCGACCGGTCGGGTGCGCACCAGACCGCCCTGGAGATCGCGGGCGATTCGGGCGAGATGATCGGGATCATGAAGACGTGCACGGTGACGTCGTCGACCTTGGCGAGCTCCTTGTCGAGCCGCTTGCAGTAGGGACAGCGCGGGTCGGAGAAGTAGGCGAGCTGCCGCGAGCCCTTGCCGCGCACGATCTTGAACGCCTGGGCGAGCGGCAGATCGGCGAACCGGATCGCGTTCAGCTTGCGCATCCGCGCCTCGGTGAGGTCGGTCTGGGTCTTGCTGTCGACGATGTTGCCGATGAAGATATAGCTCGCCGCCTCGTCGGTGTACACGATCCGCGTGCCCTCTTCGGTTGCGAGCCGCACCTCGTAGAGGCCAAGAACGTCGGTCTTCGTGACGCCCTCGACCTTCACCTCGCTGCCGAGCATTTCCGCGACGGCCTTGCGGATCGCGTCCTCGTCGGCGTGCGCGACGGTGGCCGCGCAGGCGAGCGCGAGGATTACGGCGAGTGTTCTGAGCATGTGCGATCGACTCTCTGGAGAGGGGGTCAGCCGATCGCGTGCGCGATCAGCAGGTTCTTCACGATGGCGGACCGGTCGGTGAGGTTGAGTCCGAAATTGCGCACACGCGCCGCTGCGGCACCGGGGAGCGCGAACAACCTTGCCAGCCCGTCGGTCACCGTACGCAGTGCGAGTATAGCCTCCGCCCGTGAGCGCTCGTAGCGGCGCAGCACCGCGCGGTCGCCGCAATCGCGGAACGGCTCGCGCTCCGCGAGCGTGCGGGCAAGGGTTGCGGCATCCCCGAACCCGAGGTTCACGCCCTGGCCCGCGAGCGGGTGCACGACGTGCGCCGCATCGCCGACCAGGGCGACGCGCCGTGCGATCATCGATTCGGCGGTCATGCGTTGCAAGGGAAAGGCCTGCGCCGGCGTGATGAGTTCGAGGTCGCCCAGGACCGCCCGCCCCGCCTCGCCGACCCGGCGGCAAAGCTCGGGCGGTGACAGTCCGACAAGCTCGCGGCCGTGGACCTCGGCAGTGGACCACACCATCGACATTCGGTTCCCCGGCAGCGGCAGATAGGCGAGCACTCCGTCCGGCCGGAACCATTGCGACGCGGCGCCGTCATGGGACTTGCCGGTCGCGAAGTTCGCGACCACGCCGAGCTGGCCATAGCTCGTGGCGCGTGCGCTCAGCCCTGCGGCCCGCCGCACCCAGGATTGCGCGCCGTCCGCCCCGACCACGAGCTCCGCGCGGATCGTCTGGCCGCCCTCGAGCCCGAGCGCGGCCGTGTCCGCGTCGACCTCCAGACGCTCGCAGCGCGCCGGCGCGATGCGCCGCACGCGTTCGAGCCGCGCGAGTTGCTCCCATAGCGCGTACCCGAGGCGCCCGCTCTCCAGGATGAACGCGAGCGTCGCGACGCCGGCGTCGTACGCGGAGAACTCGAGCCTCGAGTCGGGGGCATCGCCGAAGACCGCCATCCGTGCGACCGGCTGGACGCGGTGCGCGTCGAGCGCATTCCACACCTGCAGCTCGTCGAGGAACGCACGCGAGGCCGGGCTGATCGCGTAGACGCGGCCGTCCCACTCCTCGCCCGGCGGCACGGGAGGCGCAGGCTCGACGAGCGCGACTTCGAGACCGGCGCGTCCGAGCGCAGCGGCGAGGCTCGCGCCGACCAGACCGGCGCCGACGATCGCGACGTTGCAGTCCACGCCGCGATTGTAGGTCCTGCGGCGCGGACGGCGCGGGGCGCTAGCCGAACGGCTGCGCGCGGATCGAGACCCGTTCCTCCTGCATGGTGCGCCCGAGAAGCTTCACGAGCGCGTACGCGGTGTCGATGTGCGGCGTCGGCACGCCGGTCAGCTGGCCGAGCTCGATCACCGCGCCGACCAGCGCGTCGATCTCGGGGTCGCGCCCTGCCTCGACGTCTTGGAGCATCGACGTCTTGTGCTTGCCGACCTTCTCGGCGCCGGCGATGCGCTTGTCCAGCGTCACCCGGAAGGTGATGCCCAGTTTGTTCGCCACCTGCTCCGCCTCGCGCATCATCGCCGCGGCGAGCTCGCGGGCGGGCGCGAACTGGCAGATGTCGACGAGCGTCGAGTGCGTGAGCGCGCTGATCGGATTGAAGGTGAGGTTGCCCCAGAGCTTGAGCCAGATCTCGGCGCGGATGCTGTCGAGCACGGGCGCCTTCAGCCCCGCGCGCACGAACGTCTCGGCGAGCCTCACGACGCGCGCCGACGCCGCGCCATCCGGCTCGCCGAGCGGGAAACGCTCGCCCTCGATGTGGCGCACGACGCCGGGCGCCGCCAGCTCGCACGCCGGGTAGACGACGCAGCCGACGATCCGGGCCGGGTCGATCGCACTCATGATCGCGCCGTCCGGATCGACGGCGGCGACGCGGCGCCCCTCGAACGGCCCGCCGTGGCGCTGGAAGTACCACCACGGGATGCCGTTCTGCATCGGCACGATCACCGTCTCGCCGTGGAGCAGGTGATGCAGGTCCTTCGCCACCGGCGCGACCTGGTGCGCTTTCATGCCGAGGATCACGAGGTCGTGGGGTCCGGCTTCAGCCAGGCTCGCGGTCGCCTTGATGCCGGGCGCGATGTAATCGGTGCCGTCGGCCATGGTGAGCCGCATGCCGCGCGCCCGGATCGCTTCGAGGTTCGCCCCGCGCGCGATGAGCGTGACCTCTTCGCCGGCGGCGGCGAGCTTGACACCGACGTAGCCGCCGATCGAACCGGCGCCGACGACGCAGACTTTCATCGAGATCTCCCTCGGGTGGCGCGGCCGGGCGGCCGCATCGAACCGTGGGGCGGATAACTACCAGACCTGCTGCGATGCAGCAATAGCCCTGGTCAAGGTGGTTGTCGCCTTGACACCCCCTGGGGGCGGCCGGAGAATGCCGCCCCGCCCATCCGCATCCGGTGATGTAGCTCAGCTGGTTAGAGCGCGGCACTCATAATGCCGAGGTCGGTGGTTCGAGCCCACCCATCACTACCACCTCCTCCTGTTCAAATCCCTGACTCGCCACCATTTTCCCGGCCCCGGGCGAGGAAAACGGCAGTCCGTTCGAGGCGTCCCGGCTAGAATACGGGCCACTCGAACCCGCCCTTCACACCCCATGCGGATCCCGGTGTTGCTCGGCCTCGGCGCTGCGCTCCTCGCAGCAGGGACCGTCGCCGCCCAGACGATCATCCGGGCGCTCCCCGACGATGCGCCGCGCGCGTACCTGTCGCACCTCCGCGAGACCCTGTTCTCGATCGACGGCCGCGAGACGAAGCTCGCACCGGGTGGCCAGATCCGCGGCCGGGACAACCTGCTCGTGCTTCCCGCCGCGGTGCCCAAGGACTCGCTCGTGAAGTATCAGCTCGACAAGTCGGGCGAGCTCTATCGCGCGTGGATCCTGACCAAGGAAGAGGCGGCGCGGCCCGATCGGTTCTCGCCGGCGAGCGCCCAGGGACGGCCGGTCGAGCAGGTGCTGCCGCAATACGATCCGCCCGCCCCGCGGCGCTTCGGCGCGCCGCCGCCGCCGCCCGCCGACACCCCGACCCGCTCCACGAACTGATTTACCGTCCGACCACGCGCCGATGACGCAGCGCGTCTACATCCGCACCTTCGGGTGCCAGATGAACGAGTACGACTCGGACCGCATGGCCGACGTGCTCGCCGCCGCCGAGGGCTATCAGCGCTGCGAGCGCCCCGAGGACGCCGACCTCATCCTCTTCAACACCTGCTCGGTGCGCGAGAAGGCGCAGGAGAAGGTGTTCGCCGATCTCGGACGCGTGAAGCACCTGAAGCGCGTGCGGCCCGGTCTCGTGATCGGCGTGGGCGGCTGCGTCGCGAGCCAGGAAGGCGGCGCGATCGTCGCGCGCGCGCCCTACGTCGATCTCGTATTCGGTCCGCAGACGCTGCACCGGCTGCCCGATCTCCTCGCCGAGCGCGCTCGCACCGGCCGCGCGCAGGTCGACGTGTCGTTTCCCGAGATCGAGAAGTTCGACCGTCTGCCGCCCCCGCGCGTCGAAGGGCCGGCGGCCTTCGTCTCGATCATGGAAGGCTGCAGCAAGTACTGCAGCTTCTGCGTCGTGCCCTACACCCGCGGCGAGGAGATCTCGCGGCGCTTCGAGGACGTGCTTACCGAGGTCGCGGACCTCAGCCTGCAAGGGGTCAAGGAGATCACGCTGCTCGGCCAGAACGTGAACGCCTATCGCGGCCGGATCGACGACGGCGACGCCGCGGGAGCGGGTGCGGAGCGGGCGGACTTCGCGGTCCTCCTCGACTATCTCGCGGACATCCCGGGCATCGAGCGGATCCGCTTCACCACGTCGCATCCGCGCGAATTCACGCCGCGGCTCGTCGACTGCTACGCGCGCATCGACAAGCTCGTCTCGCACGTGCACCTCCCGGTGCAGTCGGGCTCCGATCGCGTGCTCGCGGCGATGAAGCGCGGCTACACCGCGCTCGAGTACCGGGCGATCGTCCGGCGCTTGCGCGCCGTACGGCCGGGCATCTCGATCTCGTCGGACTTCATCGTGGGCTTCCCGGGCGAATCCGAGCGCGACTTCGGCGAGACGCTGCGGCTCGTCGACCAGGTGGGGTTCGACGCCTCGTTCGCCTTCGTCTACAGCCGCCGCCCCGGCACGCCGGCGGCGGAGCTTCCCGACGACGCGGCGCCGGACGAAAAGCTCGCGCGCCTGCATCGCCTGCAGGCCGCGCTCGAGCCGCACGCGCAGCGGATCGCCGCCGACATGGTCGGCACCGTGCAGCGCGTGCTGGTGGAGGGCCCGGCGAAGAAGGACCCGTCGGAGCTCTGCGGACGCACCGACAACAATCGCGTGGTAAATTTTGCCGGCAATCCGCGCCTCGTCGGCAGCTTCGTCGGCGTCGCGATCGACGAAGCACGGTCCCACAGCCTGCGCGGCACTATCGTCGAGGCCGGGCGCAGTCGCGCGGGCGCCGTTCCACCAAGCCTGCCACAATAGATTGCCCGCCCATTCCTCAAGCCCGGCATTGAAGTCGAAGCCCGTCGAAGTCACGCTCACCCCGGCGGACAACCAGCGCCTCGCGAACCTGTGCGGCGCGCTCGACGAGAACCTCCGCCAGATCGAGACCGCGCTCGACGTCACGATCGCGCGCCGCGGCGAGCGGTTCACGCTGCGCGGCGAGCCCGACCGCACCGCGCGCGCCGCCGAGCTGCTCGAAAAGTTCTACTCCGGCGCCAAGCGCGA
>Ga0335082_10009157_pt1 | contig 10774 bp, 8 predicted proteins | sample Lox_Sample_41_FD_206718 | JGI IMG/M metagenome (GOLD analysis project Ga0335082, IMG submission 206718) | Soil microbial communities from Loxahatchee National Wildlife Refuge, Florida, United States - Lox_Sample_4.1 | ecosystem: Environmental > Terrestrial > Soil > Wetlands | place: USA: Florida... | reverse complement strand
CGTCTCCACCAATCAGGGGCGCGATACGGTGGGATCGCTCGTCTGGTTCGAGGCCGGGCGGCCTCGGAAGGCGGAGTACCGCAGGTTCAAGATCCGTGGACCGGGTCAGCAGGACGATTGCGCGGCCATTGGGGAGGTCGTCACCCGGTATCTCACGCGACGGCGCGACGAGAACAAGTCCATTCCCGATTTGATCGTGGTCGATGGGGGCCGGGGCCAGCTCGGGGCCGCGCTCGACGCGGCCCGCGCCTTGGGCTTCGACGCGATTCCGATGGCGAGCATCGCGAAGCGGGAAGAGGAGATCTACCTCCCCGGCCGCGTCGAGCCGCTCAGGCTGTCGCGGCGCAGCCCATCGCTGCGCCTGGTGCAACGCGCGCGTGATGAGGCCCATCGCTTTGCGGTCACGTTCAGCCGGACGCGCCGGTCGGCTCGCACGCTGACGTCGGAATTGCTGTCGATTCCCGGCGTCGGTCCGCGGCGGCGCCGGGCGCTCCTCGAGCGTTTCGGATCGCTCGCGGGCGTCAAGACGGCGACACCCGCGGAAATTGCCGCGCTGCCGGGGTTCTCGGGCCGGCTGGCGGAGCGAATCCTCGATCGGTTGCACCAGCGCGTCTAACGGTCGGCGTAGATAAGTTCCCCCCATGCGAATTGCCATCATCGACCCCTGTGCCGGGATTTCGGGCGACATGACACTGGGGGCGCTCCTGGCGCTAGGCCTGCCCGCCTCGTGGCTCGAGCGTCTGCCGTCACGACTCGGCCTCGAGGGCGTGAAGGTGTCGGTGCGCGATGTGCGCCGCTCGGGAGTCGGCTGCAAGCAGGTCGAGTTCGCGATTCCCGACTTGCCCGCGTCCCACGGGCGTCACGTCGGGGAGCTAGTGCGACTCATCGACGGTGCCGCGCTCGAGCCCGGCGTCAAGGACAAGGCCGTCCGCGCCTTTCGGTTGCTGGGCGAGGCCGAAGGACGGGTCCACGGCGTGGCTCCGGAGCAGGTCCACCTGCACGAAGTCGGAGCCGTGGACGCGCTGCTCGACATCGTAGGGGCGATCGAGGGGTTCGAGCAGCTGGGCGTGGACGCGGTGTATCATCGTCCGGTTGCCCTGGGGACCGGATGGGTCGAAGCGGCACACGGGCGGCTTCCGGTCCCCGCGCCGGCCACCGCGATCCTGCTCGAGGGATGTGCCGTCTCGTCCAACGGGCCGATTGAAGGCGAGGCGACCACGCCTACGGGCGCCACGCTGCTGCGGGTTCTCTCCTCGGGTGCCCCGCCCGCGAACTGGCGCCTCGTTGCGAGCGGCTGGGGAGCCGGGCAGCGCGACCCGCGGCACTATCCCAACGCCCTCCGTATTCTCCTCGCGGAGCCCGCCGAGCAGGCGGGACAGATCACGGTGTTCGCTGCGGAGCTCGATGACATGAGTCCCGAGTACGTCGAGCCGCTCCGCCAGGCGCTGCTCGAAGCCGGGGCGCTCGACGTCGAGACCTGGCCGGTGCACATGAAAAAAGGGCGATCGGGATTTCGCCTCGAGGCCCTCGCCCCCGAGGGCGCGGCCGGGGCGGTAACGGACGCCCTGTTTCGCAACAGCACCACCGCCGGGGTGCGTCGCTGGACGGCCGAGCGCGTGACGCTGGCGCGCCGCCACATCACGGTGCAGCTCGCGCCCGACGTATCCATTCGAGTGAAGGTGCTCGAGAGCGAGCCTGGCGCGGCTCAGGGAGAGCGCCCGAAGGTGAAGCCAGAATATGACGATGTCGTCGCCGCGGCGCGCGTGCTGGGAAAGCCGGCACTCGAGGTCGCACGCACCGCGACCGAACGCGCGGAGGCCATGGTCGCCAACCTGAAGGAGCGCTCGTGACATATCGGATCGCTGCTTTCGTCGCGCTGGGCTTTGCCGCAGGAGTCGGTCGGCTCGAGGCACAGCAGGAGTGGCGCAACGTCACCTGCGATCTGAAGCCAGGCCATTACCTCGTGTCGAGCGGCGTGGTGTACCTCAAGAACGCGGACAGCACCGCGTTCTCCCAGATGCGCGACAAGAATCTCGGCGACGCCAAACGCGTGCTCCTGCAGGCGCTCGGAAGCTCGGATCAGCAGAAGAATCCGGCCGCGTGGTACTGGCTGGGCCGGTACTACATCGAAACCAACGATGTTCGAGGCGTGGATACGGCCTTCGCGAAGGCACTGGCGCTGGCGCCACGGTGCAAGGACGATATCAACAGCTGGCGGCGGCGGATGTGGGTTCCGGTTTTGAACGCGGGGATAGCGGCGTGGCAGGCGGGCCACATCGATTCCGCCATCACGGCGCTCCGTAACGCCAATCAGATATACGATGGAGAGCCGGCTGGGTTCAGCTACCTCGGCACGCTTTTCGCCAATGCCCACCAGACGGATTCCGCCGCCAAGTACTTCCGGCTGGCTATTCAAGCGGCGCAGGACCCGAAGTTCGCCAAAGACAAGAAGGATGCGATGTTCAACCTGGCTCGCGTGTATCACGCCGAGGGACGATACGACGACGCCGTCGCGGCCTACCAGGGCTATCTGACGGCCTACCCGCGCGACATGCAGGCGACGGCAGGCCTTGCGGCCGTGTACTCCCAGAGTGGCAAGCCCGAGCAGGCCAGGGCCCTCTATTCCGACATCCTGGCGCACGCCGATTCCGCGGACGCCGCCGACCTGTTCGCTGTGGGGCGCGAGCTGTTGAACGGGATCCCGAAGGCTCCGGACACGAGCTCGCAGAACGCCGCGTGCCGCAACGAAGCCCATGCCAAGCCGGGTCTCACGCCGCGGCAGATCGCGGCGCGGTGCGATTCGAGCGGGGCGAAGGCCATGCGAGCGTACGACGCACAGGTCAAGGCCGGCTACGCGCCCGCGGAGCAGGCGTTCATCGCGGGGCTCGCCAAGAGCCCGTATGACCGGGACGCCCTGTTTACGCTGGCGGGCGTCGCCGCGCTCGCGGGCGATACCGCGCGCGCGCTCGATGCGGGGCTGCGGCTGTATGCCCTGGATCCGGTCAACCGTGGCACCCTGCGGATGGTGGCGCAGGCCTGGCAGCTCAGAGGGCGCACCGATTCGACGCTCAAATACCTCAAAGCCGCCGATTCACTCTCGCTCGAGGTGACGGTCGGAACGTTTACGCCCGATGAGCACGGCGCGACCGTGAGCGGTCTGTTTACGAATCTGAAGAGCAAGCCCCTGGACCCGCAGACATTCACGTTCGAGTTCCTCGACAGCAAAGGCGGGGTGGTCACAGCCAACGTCGAGAAGATTCCGCCACTCAGCCCGGGCGAGAATCGGACGTTCGAGATCAAGGTGACCGGCAACGGAATCACCGCATGGAGGTACAAGCGGTAATGAAACGCACGGTGCTGATTTCGGGTGGAGCGGGGTTCATCGCATCGCATGTCGCGGACGCACATCTCGCGGCCGGGGACCATGTCACGATTCTCGACGACCTGTCGACCGGACGGCGCGAGAATGTCCCCAAGGGCGCGGAGCTCGTGCAGGCCGACATTCGATCACCCGAAGCCCGTGAGCTCCTGGCGAAGGGCGGATTCGACGTCCTCAATCACCATGCCGCCCAAATCGATGTCCGCCACTCGGTAGCCGATCCGGTCGCCGACAGCGGCATCAACATTGTCGGTCTGTTGAACCTGCTCGAGGGCGCGCGGGCGGGCGGCGTGCGGCGTGTCGTGTTCGCGTCATCCGGCGGCGTGGTCTACGGCGAAAAGGGGCGCCTGCCGATGGTCGAGACCGAGACCAAGTTGCCCGTGTCTCCCTATGGGGGCGCGAAACTGGCCTCCGAGTACTATCTCGCCATCTACACGGCCTTGTACGGGATGGAGACGGTGGCCCTGCGCTACAGCAACGTGTATGGCCCCAGGCAGCGGGCCGATGGCGAAGCGGGCGTCGTCGCGATCTTCGGCCATCGACTGCTTGCGGGACAGCCGATCACGATTTTTGGCGACGGCCAGCAGACCCGCGACATGGTGTTCGTGAAGGACGTTGCCGAAGCGAATGTGGCGGCGAGCAACTGGCCGGTCACGCCGCTCGAGAGCGTGGATACGCGCGCCTTCAACATCGGCACCGGAGTCGAAACGTCGGTCAACCGTCTTGCCGAGCTGCTGGCCGCGGCTGCGGGCCGGAAGCTGGATGCGCGCCCCGCACCGGCTCGCGCCGGGGAGCTATCGCGCAGCGTACTGTCGGTCGAGAAGGCGGGGCGGGTGCTGGGATGGAAGCCCCGCACCGCGCTGGCCGAAGGGCTCCGCGCTACGATGCGATATCTGGCGGAGCACGACTGATCGCGCGGTCCGTGGTCTCGAGCAGGGTGAGGAGCGCGTCGTACAGCTCGCGTTCCGAGTGCCCGGTATCGACGTCACGGAACAGAAACCAGCGTTCGATGTGGGTAGTGCGCTCGCCCGGCGCTAGGGTCACGAGCGGGCCCAGCGTTTCGATCTCGAGATAGTCTCCCGCCGCGTATAGCTCGTTGTTGCTCCCGAAATCAGGATACGTGGCCCACGGCTCCCAGCCAAACGGCTTGATGAACACGACGCGGTCCCGTACCCAGGCGCACCAGCCGCGATGCGTCTCGATGCTGTCGCGCGTTCTCGAGTGAGTGGCTGAAGTGGTGGAGGTCCGAACGCCACCACCGTTCGAGACCAGTCGCAAACTCGCGGGCGGCGCATGACGTCTTGACAGCCCCGGTTCGTGGAGCGTAGATAGCCGCCCATGCAGGCTCGATCTTCTCGTACGGGAAGCGCAATCCTCGCGGCGATACTCAGCGTCGCGTTTGCGGCTTGGCAGCCGGTCATGGTGCTGCACATGGCCCGGATGCAGCACGAGCCCATGCATCACATGCATACGCAGGGATCGCACCGCCCTACGTCGTTGCCTCACGAGTGCGATCTTTGTCCGTGCGCCTGCACCGGCGTCGTCGGGGTGCCGGCTGTCGCGCCCCCCGACGTTCTCGCATCTGTACCGATCCAACATGTCGATGTCCTCGCTCAGGGCGCCACGCCGTTCTGGGTCGCCCCGCGGTATCGCCTTCCCTTTCCGCTCGGTCCTCCGCTCCTCCCCCAAGCCTAAGTCGGGATTCTAGCACTCACACAATCCGCGGACGGGAGTCGTGTGCCCGCCGCCTTTCAAACATGTGGAGGACCACGTGAACCGTGTGATTCTCGCGCTCGCTCTGTGCGCGGTGCTCGCCGGCCGCGCCCGCGCCCAGGGGGGCGCGGCCGCGACATCTGCGACGGGCCAAATCGAGGGAACAGTCGTGGCCGAGGCGACCGGTGAGCCGCTGGCCGGCGTCACCGTATCGGTGCGCGAGACCGCACGCTCGGCCGTCACGAACGCGCACGGCAGGTTTCGGATCACGGAGGTTCCACCGGGCCAGGCGGTGGTGATCGCCCGCGCGGTGGGCCGCGAACCGGTGCAACGCACGGTCACGGTGGTCGCCGGGGAGACCGCGCGTGCCGACGTCACGATGGGGGCGCTCACGATGGCGCCGGTTGTCGTGTCGGCGACCCGAACCACTACCACGCTCGAGAAGATGCCGCTGCACGCAACCGTGATCTCCGCGGCGGACTTGCAGCGGACTCCGGCGCAGACGCTCGACCAGGTGTTGCGGGGCGTGTCGGGCATGAACGTCGCGGGAGCGCCGTTCTATACCACCGATCCGACCGGTCATCAGGCGAAGATGCGGGGCGTGACGAGCAACGCGTCCGTTCTCGTGCTGGTGGACGGCATTCCGATCCACGACCCGTTCTTCAGCACGACGCAATGGTTCAAAGTGCCGGTATCGGCGATCGATCACGTCGAAGTTGTGCGCGGGGGCAACTCGAGCCTGTGGGGGAACCAGGCCGTGGCCGGGGTGATGAACATCATTACGAGGAAGCCGCTCGACACGGGCGCCCAGTTCGGAGTGACCTACGGGTCGTTGAGCACGGCCGTTCCGTCGGCCGCGGTGACGCTGCGTCCAAGCACGGCTTGGTCGCTGCGTGCCTCCGGGGACTTGCTCAGTACCGATGGTTACCAGACGACCCCCGCCCAGTTTCTCAGCGCGTTCCCCGGGAAGGCGCCATCGTCGGCGGTCAACGGCAACGCTCAGCTCGTGGCGTACTATTCTCCGGTCGCGAGCACGAATGCATTCCTGCGCGCCGGCTATCACCGTCAGGATCAGAGCATCGGGGGGTATGAGTTCGGCACGAACCTCCAGCAGGACCTGGACATGGGGGCTGGGCTGACCAAGCTGTTCGCGAACGAGAGTCGTGTGGACGTCCGGCTGTGGGGCCAGTACCTGACGTTCGCGAAAGAGAATGGCGCGGGGTGCTACCTCGCCTCGGCCACGAACTGCAACACAACGGCAGTCACGGCACCGCTCGTCCAGTACGCCAACTCGCGTGACTCGATCCCCTCCCACGAACTGGGGGGGTCGGCCATCCTGTCCTCCCGCGAGCTGGGAGGCTGGCTCGGAAGTGTCCAGGCGGGCGTGGACTACCGGCTGGTGAGCGGGCAGGACTCGGCTTGGACGTACAACAAGCCGACGACGACCGATGCCTCGTCGGCCTCGATCAACCGGATCAACTTCGGCGGCGGTCGCCAGCAGTTCGTCGGCGTCTTTACCCAGGTCCGACTCGCGCCGATCGCCCGGCTCGAGACCACCGTGAGCGTCCGCTATGACTACTGGGCGAACCAGAACGGCGTTGCCGAGATGACCAAGTACGCGGCAGGGGTGCCGGGGCCGACCGCCGGGGGAGCCATCGCGGATGCACACTGGAGTGCGTTCGATCCCAGCTTGTCGGCGCGCTACGCCGTCACCCAGCACGTGGCCTTGCGTGGCGCGGTCTACCGGTCATTCCGAGCGCCGGGGCTCAACAACTTGTACCGCTCGTTCTCGTCGACCACGTCCATTACGATCGCGAACCCCAACCTGTCCCCATCCACGTTGACCGGCGGCGAAGTCGGCCTGGACTTCCAGGCGCGCATGGTCGGGCTCGGCGTGACGTGGTTCGAGGCGAGCACCAAGGCGTTGATTACCTCGTACAAGGTGCCCAGCGCGGCGGCCGCGCCGCCCCCCGTCACCGCCATCTGCGGCAGCGACCTGTCGAATTGCCCGGCGACGGTGAACTTCAATACCAACGGACAGGATGCGCTCTCGCAGGGGCTCGAGTTCGTGGCCACCGTGCGGCCGGTGCGATCTCTCGTCGTGGACGGCGCGTACACCTATACCGACAGCCACTACACTGCGACCACGACCGGCGATCCTATCAACGCGCAACTGGGGGCGATCCCGGAACACCTCGCCACGCTCGGGGTGACGTGGGACGTCACATCGCGCTGGAAGACCTACGTGGGGGTACGCTATACCAGCTCCATGTATCTCGACGTCAACCATACCATTCGACAACCCGCGTTCGGGCTCCTCGACATCAGCGCGTCGTTCCGCATCGCCAGCGAGCTCGACGTGTACGCCGCCGCGGTCAACGTGACCGACGTCGCGTACTCGGACAATGCGACGACGAGCGCGTCATCCCAGACCCTCGGCATGCCGCGCACGTTGACCGGAGGCGTGCGGTGGCGCTGGTGAGGGTCGCATCGCTTGCCGCGGCGACCGCATTCACCCTCGCCTGCCGGGGCGGGGACGGTCCCCTAGTGCGATTCGACGGCGCCGGGCGGGCGATCAGCGCCACGGCCGTCGGCACGACGCCGATGTTCGCCGTCTCGGCGACCGGCGCCGAGGCCCTGGCCTGGGTATCCGCCCCCGACAGCGGACCCGAAGGCGAGCTGTTCGTCGCGGTCGGCGGCGCGACACCGGTGACGCTGACCGATCCACTCGGCGCGATCGAAGCCCATGGCGAGTCCCCGCCCAAGCTCGCCTACAGCCCGGACGGCGCGCTCAACGCGCTCTATGTGGTTCCCAAGGTGGTGGCGTGGAAACGATTCCCACTGGCGGCGCTGCGGTTCACCCGCTCCACCGATGGCGGCAGGACCTGGAGCGCGCCGGTGAGCGTCACCGACGAGCCGGCATTCGCGCGACGCCACAACTTCCACGCCCTTTACGCCGCGCCCGACGGTTCGCTCTATGTCTCCTGGCTGGACGACCGTGAGGGGAAGGCAGCCCCCTACGTGACGCACTCGAGCGACGGAGGCCAGACCTGGTCGCCGAACCGCCGCGTTGGGACCGGAGAAGCATGTCCCTGCTGCCGCACGGCGCTGACATCGGCCGCCGACGGCACGGTGTTCATCGGGTGGCGCCAGGTGCTGCCGGGGAACGTGCGCGATATCGTCGTGGCGCGCTCGAACGATCAGGGCGTGACGTGGTCCGAGCCCGTGCGCGTCCACGCGGACGACTGGGTGTACGACGGATGCCCGCACGCCGGTCCCTCGATTCAAGTGGACGCCGCGAACCGGCTCCACGTCGCGTGGTGGACGGGAAAGGAGGGGGCGGCGGGCGTGTACTACACCCACTCGGTGGATAGTGGGCGGAGCTTCGATCGTCCGGTGCCACTGGGCGTGGCGAGGTATTCGCAACCGGCGCACGTCCAGATGGCGGTGAGCGGGCGCGGCGAGGTCGTGGTCGTCTGGGACGACGGGACCCGGGACCTGCCGCAGGTGGTCATTCGGGTGTCGCGCGACGGGGGAGCCTCGTTTGGGCCCAGCGCGCGCGCCAGCGACCCCGGCCTCGCGGCACAATTCCCGGTCCTGGGCCTCGCGGACACGACGATTACGGTCGCCTGGTCCGAGCAGAGCGCCTCCGCGCAGGAGGCCGAACGGCGGAAGAAAGCCGCTCGCCCCAAGAACCTGCCCATGGGCCACGACCCGATCGGCGACGCGCACGTGGTCGTGCGCCGCGGTCGGATCAGCTGAGGCTAGGGAGAGCGCCTGAGACTGGGCCGGTGGTTGGTGGTCGTGGCGGCTGTCGGCTGCGGCGGCCGCGGTGAGTTCCGTCCGCTTCAGGTCGGTGACGCGGCGCCGCCGTACAGCGCGCGGACCATGGGGGGCGATACCGTCACCCTCGCGGGTTTTCACGGGCGCGCGGTGCTGCTGGACGTGTGGGCGACGTGGTGCGTGCCGTGCCGCACGGAGATGCCGGCCCTGCAGCGGTTGTACGCAGCGTTCGCCGACAGCGGTCTCACGGTGGTCGCGGTGAGCGTGGACGGGGCGGGCTCCGATGGAAACGTGCGCGAGTACATGAGGAGGTACGGCATCCAATTCACCGTTGCCCGCGACCCCGAGCAGCGTGTGGCCCGGACGTTCAGGACGGTCGGCGTACCAGAGACGTTCCTGATCGACCGCACGGGGAAGATCGCGGTACGTTGGATCGGTGAGTTCGACCCGATGAGCGCCCGGGTGCGGACAGCGGTACGTGCGGCCACCAATCCGTAACACCAAGTTGCCCTCTGCCGTCCTACGGGACATCGACGTACAAGCGGTGCGGGAATGGGCCGCGGCGCTCACGCGGCGCGGCCTTGCCGGAGGCACCGTGCGGCATCATTTGAACGCGTTGTCGAATCTGTACCAGTGCGCTCCCGTTCGCCTACGAGCTCGTAGCGACGTTCCTGCTCACCGGAGGCAGGGAATCGGAGGCGCTAGGGCTCGAGCTTGCGGACGTGTCGCTCGATCGGGGCATCATGACGTTCCGTCCCAACGAATGGCGCCGGCTCAAGACCCGGACGTCGCACCGGGTGGTTCCGCTCTGGCCCCAACTTCGCGCCATTCTCGAGAGGTACCTTGCAGAACGGCAAGCTGCTCGATGCGGTAGCGGTACGTGCTGGGTGGAAGGCCGGCGAGATTCGCTCCAAGCGATTCCGGCATACGTACTGCGCGGCCCGCATTCAAACGCTCGACCACGGAGCGCCGGTGAGCGTCTATACCGTCGCGCGAGAGATGGGACACGGCTCGATGGACATGGTGGAGCGCGTCTATAGCCACTTGGGCGCGATCCGGCACCGGTCGGAGCAGGTGGAATACCGGGTGGAGCAGCACGCCGCTAAGTTGGGGGATCGGCTACGGGCCTTGCGTGGTGGTGGCTTTGGCACCACCGTTGACACCACGGGCGTAGACAGCGGCCCGACTCGGTAAGTGTAGCAGCAGTAAATTCGCGGGCGTAATTCAGGGGTAGAATGCCAGCTTCCCAAGCTGGACGTCGCCGGTTCGAATCCGGTCGCCCGCTCTCGATGGATTGCATTCTCGGTCGTGACCCGGCGTCACGACCCTTTTTTTTGGGCCGTAGCGTCGACTTCACTGGCGTTCCGGGCCGTCTCCGATGATATTGGCGAAGTGACCGTTCCACTTCGATTTGAGATGTCCCTCCTCACAAAGTCCTTGAAGCGAGGCGCGGCGTGATCCGGGTGCAGGAAGTGGCCCCCGGGTCGTTGAGCGAGCGGCTCGGCCTCGTGCCAGGTACCGAGCTCCTCGCGGTAGATGGACGCGCGCTCGAGGACTTCCTCGACTGGGAGTTCCTCACGGCCGAGGACCGTTTCATTTTGCAGATGCGTTCGCCTGATGGGCGCGAGCGGGCGCTGGCGATCGAGCGGCCGGAAGGGCACTCCATGGGGGTGCGGCTCGAGCCGCCCCGGATCCGGCGCTGCGCCAACCACTGCGATTTCTGCTTCGTGGACGGCAATCCCAACCATCTGCGTCCCTCGCTGTTCATTCGTGATGACGATTATCGCCTGTCGTTCCGCTACGGAAATTTTGCGACCCTGACGAACCTGAAGCCCTGGGACGTCGACCGGATCATCGAGTACCGCCTGTCGCCACTCTACGTCTCCGTGCATGCGACCG
>Ga0335082_10009156_pt1 | contig 10777 bp, 4 predicted proteins | sample Lox_Sample_41_FD_206718 | JGI IMG/M metagenome (GOLD analysis project Ga0335082, IMG submission 206718) | Soil microbial communities from Loxahatchee National Wildlife Refuge, Florida, United States - Lox_Sample_4.1 | ecosystem: Environmental > Terrestrial > Soil > Wetlands | place: USA: Florida... | reverse complement strand
CCGGCGATCCCGGCGAAGCTCCAGTCGGTGACCGTCGACGGGTTGTAGACGAACGACGTGTGATCGACCGTGACCGAGACCGGACCGAGCGTCGCGCCGAGCGACAGATCCGACCCCGCGACGTAGACGTAGCTCGCGCTCGTCTCCACGAACGAGCGAACCTCGAGCGAGCCACCGGTCAGCGTCAACGTCGCCGTCCCACCGCCGACGCTCGCGTTGATCCCGGTCAGCGTCAACGAGAACAGATCGCCGGTGCCGAGCGAGCCGCCGTCCGCACCGAGCTGCCGGCTCAGCGAGAACCCGCCGACGCCGACCGAGCCGAGCCCGCTCACGGAGAAGCTCGCGGTACCGCCGCTGACCTCGAACGTCTGCGCCGGCTGCGACCCCGAGATCCCCGCGAACGACCAATCCGTGACCGCCGACGGGTTGTAGACGAGCGAGACCTGCGAAAGCGACGCGGACACCGGACCGAGCGTCGCGGCAACCGACAGATCCGACCCCGCCACGTACAGATAGCTCGCGCTCGTCTGCACGAACGAGCGCACGTCGAGCGAGCCGTCGGTCAGGTCGAGCGTCGCGGTCGCGCCGCCGACGTGCGCTGTGATGCCGGTCAGCGTCAACGCGAACAGATCGCCGAGGCCGAGCGAGCCAGAGCCCGTCACCCCACGCTGCTCGCTCAGCGTGAAGCCGCCGACCGCGACGTCGCCGAGGCCGGACACCGTGAACGTCGCCAACCCGCCGGACGCCTGGAACGCCTGCGCCGGCTGCGACCCGCTGATCCCGGCAAACGACCAGTCCGTCACCGACGACGGGTTGAAGACGAACGACACCCCGCTCAACGACGCCGACACCGGCCCCAGCACCGCGCTCAACCCGAGACCCGTGCCCGCCACATACACGTAACTCGCCGACGACTGCACGAACGAACGAACGTCGAGCTCGCTCCCGGTCAACGTCAACGACGCCGTCCCACCGCCGACGCTCGCGTTGATCCCCGTCAACGTCAACGAGAACAGATCGCCGGTGCCGAGCGAGCCGGAGCCGGTCGCGCCGAGCCGGCGCGAGATCGTGAACCCGGTGACGCCGACCGAACCGAGGCCGGACACCGAGACCGTCGTGGCGCCGCCCGAGACGCGGAGCGTCTGCGTGTCGACGGCGCTCGGGCCGCCCGCGAACAACCAGTCTGCGACGGTCGACGCGTTGTCGAGGAACGAGACGCCGGTCGTCGACGCGCTCACCGGCCCGAGCGTCGCGCTGAGCGAGAACGCGGTACCTGCGACGTAGAGGTAGCTCGCGGCCGGCTGGACGAAGGAGTCGACGACGAGCTGGCCGCCCGAGATGTCGAGCACCGCGGTACCGCCGCCGAGATGCGCCGACGCCTGGTTCAGCGTCAGCGTGAACAGGTCGCCGACGCCGAGCGAGCCGGAGCCCGTGACCGCCAGCTGCCGGCCGATGTCGAACGAGCCGACGGCAACGGAGCCGACGTCGCCGACCGAGAAGGAGGCCGAGTCGCCGGACACGCGCAGCGTCTGGATGTCCGCGGCGCTCGGGCCGCCGGCGAACGACCAGTCCGCGATCGTGGTCGCGTTGTCGAGGAACGAGACGCCGGTCACCGTCGCCGTCACCGGGCCGAGCACGACGTTCAGCGAGAAGCCCGAGCCGGCGACGTACAGCGAGCTGCCGCTTCCCTGCACGAAGGAGAGCACGTCGAGCTCGCCGCCCGTGACGTCGAGGGTCGCGTTCGAGCCGCCGAGGTGCAGCGTGATCCCGTTCAGGGTCAGCGAGAAGAGGTCGCCGACGCCGAGCGAGCCGGAGCCGTTGACCGAGAGCTTGCGGACGATCGCGAACGAGGTGACGCCGACCGCGCCGAGGTCGCCGACGGTGACACTCGTCGACCCGCCCGAGACGCGGAGCGTCTGCGTGTCGGCGGCGCTCGGGCCGCCGGCGAACGACCAGTCCGCCACGGTCGTCGCGTTGTCGAGGAACGAGACTCCGGTCGTCGAGACGCTGACCGGGCCGAGCGTCGCCGCGAGCGAAAGCCCGGAGCCCGACACGTACAGATAGCTCGAGCTCGCCGTCACGAACGACAGGACGTCGAGCTCGCCGCCGGAGATGGTCAGCGTCGCGTTCGAGCCGCCCAGATGCGCCGTCGCCCCGGTCAGCGTCAGCGAGAACAGATCGCCGACCCCGAGCGACCCGGAGCCCGTCACCGAGAACTGCCGGCCGACCGAGAACGACGCGACGGTGACCGAGCCGACATCCCCGACCGAGAACGTCGCAGCGCCGCCGGAGACGCGCAGCGTCTGCGTGTCGACGAGGCTCGGCCCGCCCGCGAACGACCAGTCCGCCACGGTCGACGCGTTGTCGAGGAACGAGACGCCGGTCGCCGACGCCGTCACCGGGCCGAGCGCAACCGCCACGTCGAAGCCGGAGCCCGACACGTAGAGGTAGCTGCTTCCCGCGGTCACGAACGAGCGGACGTCGAGCGAGCCGTGCGAGATGTCCAGCGTCGCGTTCGAACCGCCGAGATGAGCCGTCGCCCCGCTCAGCGTCAGCGAGAACAGGTCGCCGACGCCGATCGACCCGGAGCCCGTCAGCGAGAGCTGCCGCGCGATCGAGAACGAGTCGAAGGCGACGGAGCCGACGTCGCCGACCGAGAAGGAGGTCGAGCCGCCGGAGACGCGGAACGTGACCGCGTCGACCGGGCTGCCGATCCCGGCGAACGTCCAGTCAGTGACGAGCGAGGGGTTGTAGAGGAAGGAGACGCCGGTCGCCGACGCGTTGACCGGCCCGAGCACCGCGGTCAGCGTCAGCCCGTCGCCGGCCGCGTACACCGTCGTCGTCGCCGACGCGGTGAACGACCGGATGTCGAGCGACGAGGCGCCGAGGTCGAGCTGGGCGCTCGAGCCCCCGGCGTGCACCGTCGCGCCGGTCAGGGTCAGGGAGAGCAGGTCGCCGGTGCCGAGGGAGCCGGAGCCGGTGACGCCGGACTGCGTGACGAGCGAGAAGGAGCCGATCGTGACGTCGCCGAGCCCGTTGACCGTGAGCGAGCTCGTGCCGCCCGTGACCTGGTCGGTGACGCCGCGGCCGATCGTGAGCCCCGAACCGGGGACGTTCGCCCAGTCGATGTGGCTCGTGCTCGACGCGCCCGTCGAGTCGGCTGCCCGGTTCAGCGTCGCGGTCGCGCCGCTGACGGAGAACGTGAAGTCCGGGACGCCCTCGAGCGTCGCGGTGCCGACGGAGACCGAGACGCCGGTGAACGACGTCTCGTCCGTCGAGACACCGTCGGTCTTCGGCTTGAGGACGTCGAGCGTGACCGACGCCGAGCCGACGTAGAAGCCGGTCGCGCCGGAGTGGACGATCGTCGACCCGGAGAACGATGCGCCGTAGCCGACGAACGCGTCGGCGCCGGAGACGGCGATCTTCAGGAGCGTCGCGTCGGTGGCCGAGCCGCCGTTCAGCGCCGAGTCCGTCACTGAGACGGCCGACGAGCTGACGTCGACCGTGCCCTGTGCGAGGACGAAGCCGCCGACGCCGACCTGGGCGTTGTCGGCGTGCGCGGCGGCCAGCGAGCCGGTGAAGCTCGCGAACGAGATCGGCGTGCCGTTGCCGGGGTCGATCGACAGCGCGGAGTACGACGTGCCGGTGTCGGTCATGTCGACCTGGCTGAGGTCGAGCGCGTGGCCGTTCGACGAGGCGCCGTTCCACGACGCGGTCGCGCCGGTCGCGTCGAGCGTGAAGCCCGGGATCCCGACGACGCTCGCGGAGAACGATCCGGACACCGCCTGCCACGCGAGCCCGTTCTTGAAGAAGAACGCGCCCGCGAGCGAGCTGATCGTGCCCTCGAGACCCGCCGCGCTCGGCGTGCCCGCCTCGGCGCCGGCGAAGAGCGAGCCGCCGACGAGGCCGACGGTGTAGAGACCGACGTGGTCGACGACCGTGCCGTCGTCCTGCTTCACCGTGACGTCACCCTGCGAGACGACGTTCACCGCGCCGCTGAGCTGGAGGAACCCACCAAGGCTGACCGACTGCTGGCCCGTGCCGAGCGAGCTCGTGCTGAACGGGATGAAGAGGATCGTCGTGGATGCGCTCGCCTCCGGGTTCGGCGCGTCCTGCACGCTCGCGCTCACGAGGACCGCCTCGGTTACCGTGTCGCCGATCGTCACGGTGCACGTCCCGTCGGTGCCGGTCGTGCACGAGGAGAGACCGCCGCCGAAGGACGCACTTCCACCGAGCGTGCCGAAGTTGACGACGGCGCCGCTCGCGACGTCGCCGTCCGACGTCACCGACGCCGTCACCGTGGTCGAGCTCGACGACTGGACGATCTGCGGCGCGAGCGAGAGGGCGAGCGTCGCGGCCGAGCCGGCCACGTACTGGCTGAAGTGCGGCAGCGCCGCCGTGATCGTGTGGTTCACGGTGTCGACCGTCGACGGGAGCGCGACGGGGCCATTCACCGGGTCGAGGTAGTAGATCGCGGTCGGCGTCGGCTTCGACGGGTCGTACGAGATCGTCAGCACCGGCGAGCCGGCGAAATGCGAGATGGTCGCGCCGCTCGTCGTGTCGGTTGCCGTCAGGTCGTAGACGGGCGACGCGACGTCGATCCCCGGCACGCTTGCGTCCGCCGAGGCGACGGACACGACGGTGGAACCGCTGACGAGGCCGGGAGCGAACGAGACGGTCGCGCTCCCGTCGCCGGCGACGGCGCTGCCGCCGTCGTTCGGCGTGACGAGCCCCGGAGGCGAGCGCCCGCTGCCGGGATCGGACGACGGATCGGGAGGCGTGCCGTCGGTGCCGCCCGGCGTCGTTCCGTCGACGCCGTTCGACTCGGTCGCGTCGCCGCTCGCCGTGCTTCCGCCCGGCGTCTGCGCGGTGCCGCCGCTTCCGTTCGACCCGCCGGGAGATCCCGCGTTCGGGTTCGACGGATCGACGGGCATCGTCGACGGCGCCGAGTCGTCCGGCGCGACGGCCGACGGGAGCGACGGCGTCGTGAGCTGGGGCGGCGCGACATCGGGGGACGTCGTGCCGTCGGGGCTGCTCGTCACGGGGATGACGGATGCAACATCCCCGCCGGGGGAAGTGGGAGCGTCGATCGGCGGGGGCGCCACGACGCCGGTGCCGACGTCGACCGTCTGGTCACCGGATGTCGCCGGCGAGGCCGGCGGAGCGTCGATCTGCGAGGCCGACGAGTCGTCCGGCGGTTCCGCAGCAGAGATCGTGTCGTCCGAAGGTGTGGTCTGGGTCACCGACTGCAGACCGCGCGCCGGCTTCGACGGCGGCGTCGGCGTCGTGCTCGTTGCGGTGCTCGGCGAGGCCGAGGTGCCGTCGGCGGACGGCGAAGCCGCCGGCGTGCTCTGCGATGCCGCCGACTGCAGCGGCGGCGCGCCGACGGTGTCGTCCACGACCGGCGCCTTTGCGAACGGATCGGTCTGGGATGCCGCGGCCGCCTTCGCCGCGGCCGGCGTGGTGAGGGAGTACGTGTCCTCGACGACCGGGACGCGGCGCTTCGCGTTCGTCGCGGCGTTCTTGGACGCGCTCTTGGCGGCCGCGTTGCGGGACTGCGAGGGGAGCGCGGCCTGCGCGTGCAGCTTGGGAACCGCCAGCTCGGGGAAGCGGACGGCGGGGATGCCGAGGGCGGGAAGCGTCTTGCCGGGCGCGACGTACGCGGGCTGGCGGAACGCAGCGAAGCCGCTCGCATAGGGAACTGCGAGTCCGACGAGCCCCACCATCGCGAGCACGTGACGTGCGCCGCGAAAGCGGAACACCGAAAGACCAGGAAGCTCCGCCGCCGCGGAACCGGCCGCATACACCTTTTGGACTTCCCCCTCTTCCCCTCATGCCGGGATGACCCGGCTCCCGCGCGCACTCTGGCACACATCGGACCGTGTTGCAAGACGTATTTACGTTTGGTCACCGTCCCGAAACGGGACGGCCGCCGGCTGTCAGCCGAGCCGCTTCTGGACGTTCGCGCGCTCGGTGTCGACCGCGCGGGCGAGCGCTCCGATCGCCTGGACGCGTGCGTTGTACGCCTTGATCGCCGCGATCTGGGCGTGCTGCGAGCTCATGCTCGAGCTCGTCTGGGCCGCCTCCTGGAAGGCGCGGTTCAGGCCGGCGACGTGCTTGAAGTCGTTCGCGCGGAGCGCTGCGATGAGCGCCGTCCCGGTCGCGTGGACCTTGGCGAGCGTCGCCGCCTGCTCACGGTACGACGGCGTCAGCGCCGGCGGCGGGTCGAGGCCCCGAAGCCCCGCCTGCACTGTCGTGATCGTCGCGAGGTAGGCGTCGAGCGCGTCCGCCTGCGCGGCCGCCGCCGCGTCGACCTCACGCGTGTACGCCGCCCGCGCAGCCTTCAGCTTCGCGGGCGGGACGGACGTCGGTGTCGGCACCTTGATGGCCGCCAGCGAGGTCTTCAGGGTCGTGTTCGCCGCGCCGAGCGGCTGCAGCGCCCGCACGAAGGCGGGAAGGAACACGGCGAGCGTCGAGAGCTCGTGCGCGAGCTCGACCTCGGCTCCGGTGAGCCGCACCATCAGCACGCGCAGCTTCTTCGCGTCCGGCGGCGCGGGGATCAGCGCGACGCGCGTCTTCAGCGTGTGCAGCGTCGCCTCCGCGCTCGCGAGCCGCGCGGCCGTGGCCTTCGGCGGCTCTTTCTTCTTCCCGAACTCGCTGTACGCCTTCTCGACCTTCGTCAGCGGGACCCGCAGCTGCTGCTCGACGGTGTCGATCCGCACGATGTACTCGGCGACCGCGTTGCGCCGCGCGGACTTCTCGCTGCCGCCGCCGCATCCCGCGACGGCGAGGAGGAGCGCGAGCACCGCAACCGCAAGCCCGACGCGCTGCACGACCGCGCTACTTCAGCAGCTCGACGGTCGACGTGCTTCCGTCGCCGTGCTTGAAAACGAGCTTCACGAGGCCGCGGTTCGCGGCGAACCAGCTCGTACGCACGCCGCTCCCGAACGGGAAGCCCGGCTGCTTCAGCGTCGAGCGCACGGCGAGCGCGTTGAACGTTCCCGCGGGGACCTTGATCCTCTGCATGCCGAGGATCGTCGTCGTGCCGGTGACGCCGTAGACCTGGTAGTCGCGTCCGCTCGCAGCGCCCGTCCACGTGTTGCCGGCTGCGGGATACGCGGGAAGCAACGGGTTGAAACCGAACGTGAGCAGATCGAACGGCGTCCTGAAATGGCGGCGCTGGTCCGGCGGCAGCGACTTCGGGCCGAGCGGCGGGAACTTCACGAGCGTCTTGCTCGACGTCGACGCGAAGAAGTTCGTCACGCCGTCGAGCCGCGTCGTGAATCCGTACGAGCCGTTCACCTTGATCGGGCCCGACACGTCCTTCACCGTGATCTGCCCGGTGCCGTTCGACACCTGGTCGACGGAGTAGCTCTCGACGACCGGCTTCTTCGGGAACAGCTTCGCGTTCGTCCAGCGGAACGTCCCCTTAAGGCCGAGCTTCAACGGGAAGTAGTTCGCGTCGCTCGGCGGCGTCTGCGGCGTCTGGTTCGTCGACACCAGCACCGCCGTCGTGATCGGCGCGCTCGATCCGCCCGCGTGGTCGAACTCGACCTTCACCGGACCGACGCCGTACACCCACCACGTCGTGCGAATGCCGCTGCCGTACGGGTCGCCCGGCGCGCCCGCCTGCGTCACCTGCGAGCGGATCTTCGCCGCGGTCACCGGATTCGGGAACGCGGGAACGGTGATCTGCTCCGTCCCGACGTACGTGTTCGTGCTCGAGCTCGGGACGTCGCGCGTGTCGCCGCCGGTCGTCGACCACGTCGTGCCCTGCAGCAGCGGCTCGAAGAGGGTCGGGAAGCGCGTGCCCCAGATGATGTTGTAGTACGCGCTCGCGAGGCTGTTGCCGCACGGCGCGCTCGCGCAGAGCGCCGGGAAGTTCGACGGTGGAAGGTTGCTGTTCCAGTCAGTCGTCGCGAGACCGAGTCCCTGCTCCGCGAACGAGACGGTGCCGCGACTCGCCGGCGCGGCGGTCGGATTGTTCTCGCCGTCGGTCGTCCACGTGAGCTGGAACGCGGTCGGCGTCGGGTCGGTGCCGCTGCACGGCGCCGGCGAGCTCGCCTGGCAGACCGTCACCTTCTCCTTCGTCGGCGTCGTGTTGTAGACGCTGTCCGTCCACTGGTACTCCCACGTCGCGTCGGTCGAATGCGGAAGCCAGCTCGGCGCCGGCGTGCCGTCGCCGACCGCCGCCGGGGCGATCGCAAGCAAGAGGGCGACCAGCCCGAGCAGCGCGGCAGAACGCACCGTTTCAGGGTAGTCGAAACCCCGCCGAACGCAACGCCTATATATAAGGACAGATCCGCTAACCAAACAGGGCGGAAATCGTCGCCCTTTCGGCCGTGTCCAGCGGGATCCCGAGCGCGGCGAGCGGCGATTCGAGATGAGCGGGGCGGCGCGGCCCGACGACCACCGCGGTGACGCGCGGATCGGCGAGGAGCCACGCGATCGCGAGCGCCGCGCACGTCGTGCCGCGCGCCTCCGCCTTCGCCGCGAGACCGTCGAGCGCGCGATACACCGACTCGTCGCGGAGGTGAAGGTACGGCTCGGGCCGCGTCGTCATCCGCGAGCCGGCGGGCGCGTCCTCGCCGCGGCGGTACTTCCCGGTGAGCCAGCCGCCGGCGAGCGGGCTGAACGGCGTGAAGCCGAGCCCGCGCTCCGCGCAGAGCGGGAGGACGTCCGCCTCCGCGTCGCGGTCGAGGAGCGAGTACGAGTTCTGCACCCAGCCGAAGCTGCCGGCCGCGAGCGCCTCGCCGAGCTGCACGCCGTCGACGTTGCTGATCCCGTAGCGCTCGATCTTCCCCTCGGCGACGAGCTCGTCGAGCGCGCCCGCCGTCTCCGCGATCGGGACGTCCTCGTCCCACGCGTGCGTGAGGAACATCTGGACGCGCTCGACGCCGAGCCGCCCGAGGCTCGACTCGACCTGGCGCTTCACGCGCGCCGGCGCGAGCCCCGAGTCTTCCCCGTCGCCCATCGGGTTGAACGTCTTCGTCGAGAGGACGATCTCGTCGCGGACGTCCGGCCCCTTCGTCCGCAGCCAGTCGCCGATCCACGACTCGCTGCGGCCTCCGCCGTAGGCGTCCGCGGTGTCGAACGTCGCGATCCCGGCCTCCCACGCCGCGTCCATCAGCGCGAACGACTCCTCCTTCGTCTCGCCCCTGCCGAAGAAGGCGGGCGCGGAGCCGACGCCGCCGAAGTTCCCGCAGCCGAGGATCAAGCGGGTGACGCCGAGCCCGGTTCGGCCCAGGTACGCTCGCTCCATGAGCGCGACGCTACTCGACATCGCGGCCGTCAGGCGCCGGTTCTCGTCTCTCCGCGACGGCGGCTTCGTCTTCCTCGACGCGCCCGGCGGCTCGCAGGTCCCGGACGAGGTCGGCGACGCGATCGCGACGGCGCTGCGCGACGCGTCGGCGAACGTCGGCGCGAACTACGAGACGAGCAAGCGCGTCGAGCGGATCCTCGCGACGGCGCGGGAGGATGCCGGCCGCTTCCTCGGCTGCTCGCCCGACGACGTGATCTTCGGGCAGAACATGACCGTCCTCGACTTCACGCTCTCGCGCACGGCGGCGCGGGACTGGAAGGAGGGCGACCGGATCCTCGTCTCGCGCCTCGACCACGACGGCGGCGTCGCGCCGTGGATCGAGCTCGCCGCAGACCGTGGCTTCGAGGTCGACTGGATCGACGTCACCGACGACCTGCGGCTCGACTACGACGACCTCGCGCGGAAGCTCGACGAGCGGACCCGCGTTGTCGCGTGCGTCGGCTCGTCGAATGCGCTCGGGACGATCGTCGACGTGGCGCGGGTCTCCGAGCTCGCGCACGAGGCCGGCGCGCTGTGCTGGGTGGACGCGGTGCAGTACGCGGCGCACGAGCCGGTCGACGTGCAGGCGCTCGGCTGCGACGTCTTCATCGCGTCGGCGTACAAGTTCTGCGGGCCGCACCTCGGCGTCGCGTACGGGCGGCACGAGCTGCTCGAGTCCTGGCGCCCGTACAAGGCGAGGCCGGCGCCGATGGAGCCGGTGGGCCGGCGGTTCGAGCCGGGCACCGCGTCGTACGAGCTGCTCGCCGGCTTCTCCGCGACGATCGCGTACCTCGAGGCGATCGGCGGCATGGAGTCGATCCGCGACTACGAGCACGAGCTCGGGCAGCGCTTCCTCGACGGACTGCCGGAGTCCGCGACGGTGTACGGGCTGCAGACGATGGAGGGCCGCGTGCCGACGTTCCTGTTGAACCTCGAGGGCGTCTCGGCCGCCGACGCGGCGCGCCGGCTCGCCGAGCGCGGCTTCGGCGTGTGGTCGCACGACAGCTGGTACTCGCTCGGCCTCCGCGACAGCCTGCCGTACCCCGACGACGCGCTACGCGTCGGGCTGATCCACTACAACACCGCGGACGAGATCGACCGCTTCAACGCCGAGCTCGCGAAGCTCGGCTAGCGCGCGATCCCGCTCGGCGCGCCGGCTATGAGTCGAGCTTCCCGTCGGCGGTGTAACGGGCGAGCATGAAGTCGTGCTTGTGCGCCGTGCCCGCGTTGCCCGCGACGACGATCGTTCCGTCCCCCCGCAGAGCGAGTGCCGTCACGGCCGGCGGGAAGGCCGTGCGCTGGGTTCCGCCGGTGCCGAAGCTCTTGTCCAGCGCACCGCGGTCCGTGTAGCGCGCGAGCCACCGATCGCCCGCGACGACGATCCTCCCGTCGGGCGCGATCGCGATCGCGGCCGGAAACACGGGATCGGTGAGGAGGGTTCCGCCTTTGGCAAACGCCGGATCGAGGCGTCCCGTC
>Ga0335082_10009155_pt1 | contig 10777 bp, 10 predicted proteins | sample Lox_Sample_41_FD_206718 | JGI IMG/M metagenome (GOLD analysis project Ga0335082, IMG submission 206718) | Soil microbial communities from Loxahatchee National Wildlife Refuge, Florida, United States - Lox_Sample_4.1 | ecosystem: Environmental > Terrestrial > Soil > Wetlands | place: USA... | reverse complement strand
TCGCCGACGGCGATGCCCCAATAGAAGCCGTGCGCGGACGGAGTCGGGAGGCCGTCGGACGCGTCGCGCCAATTGCCCTTTCCATCGCCCAGCCAGACGCGGGGACCGGCGGAGTACGCGGCGACGATGTCGAGATTGCCGTCGCCGTCCATGTCCGCCATGACCACCGAGTAGCCCCATTCCGGTTGCGGGAGGCCGCGAGAGCTGTCGCTGAACCCTCCTTTGCAATCACCTTTGAGGGCTTGCATCCCGCCATTCGTCGTCGCCAGCGCGAGATCGAGGCACCCGTCATGGTCGAAATCACCGACCGCAATGTCCTCGGATTGCGTCTTGGGTGCGCCGGGCACCTTTTCCCAGTGGCCGTGTCCGTCACCCGAATAGACGGAGACACCGGTACAGTGGCAGGCGATCGCCACGTCAATTTTGCCGTCGCGGTTGATGTCGCCGAAACCCATGCCGCCGCCACAGAACGTTTCGCGCGGCAACCCTTCGGCTGCAGGGGTCCAATTCCCCTTGCCATCTCCGGCGAAGATCCACGGTCCGTCGGCGAGGCGAGTCACTGCCCCCAAATCCGGAAACCCATCACCATTCACATCGGCGAACGCGATGTGCGATTTCCACATCTGCGTGTGCGGGAGTCCGGTGGAAGCCTCCATGTACTGGAGATGCTTGATCGACTCGGACGCCGGTTTGCCCGCTGGCTGGGTGCCACAGGTTGCGCCACAAGCGCTGACGCACAGCATGAGGAGGCCCAAGAAACCCGCTGGTCCCGGCGAACGGTTCATCTGCCCTAGCTGTCTACGCATCGACGTCGGTATGTCACCGATGACTACGCGATACCAGCAGCCTGTCGGACTTGGAAGCCCGCAGCGACCCATCACGTCCGCCGGACCCGTCCGCCGAAGGCTTCGGGCCGCAGGCGGAGGCCTCCGGAGTGCGGGCGGGGAGCGGGCCATAGAAATGACGCCGGCCGCAGGCCCTAGGCACGTGCGGGGCCGTTCACCAACGGGGCGCACCGCAAGTACTTGGGAGCCCCCCCTCCCTCAGCACCTACCTTGACTGGTGGGGTGCCCTCTCCTACCGTGCCCGCACGAGCGGAGGGTCGCGCATGGTCGAGAAGACGATTCAGCTGACAGGCACATCGACGAACAGCATCGAGGACGCGGTCAACATCGCGGTGTCACGCGCCTCGGTCACCATTCAGAGCATTCGCCAGGCACGGATCCTCGACATCAACGCTGTCATCGAGAATGGCGTCGTGGCGCAGTGGCGCGTCAAGATCGATCTGGCGTTCGCCGTCCAGGATCGGTTGCATGAATAGGCAAGCGGTCAGCTGTCAGCGCTCAGCTTTCAGCTCTGAAGAGACGGCAGGTTTTGACACTGATGGCTGAGAGCTGAAGGCTGATAGCTACCTATGAGCGAAGCCAAAATCCGGGAAGTTCACCCCGGTGTGTTCGTGATCCATCTGCCGTTGCCGATGCGGCCGACGATCGTCAACGTCACCTTGCTGCACAGCGGCGACGAGTGGGCCCTGATCGATACGGGGGTCAGTACCGCCGACAGCATGGATACGTTCGCGGCGGCGCTCCGGCAGGTCGGCTGCGCGCCCGAGAAGATCAGCAAGCTGATCAGCACGCATCATCACCCGGACCACTACGGCTCGTCGAAGGCGTTCAAGGAGTTGACCGGGGCGGCGGTGTACCTCCACGCCCTCGAATATGAAGCCTCAAAGAACTACGCACCGAAGGGACGCAGCGAGGAGGCCATCCGCTTTTTCTTGCAGCACGGCATTCCCCTCCACCGTTTTGTGAAGGTGCCGTCACCCGGAGAGTTCTGGAACAAGCTCTACGTGCCGACCGCGCCCGACCATTTCATCGACGACGGCGACGTCATCTGCGTTGGCGGCTTCGAGCTCGAGGTGATCACCACTCCCGGACACACGCCGGGGCACTGCGTGCTGTATCTCCGCCAACAGCAGCTGATGATCGTCGGCGATCATTTGCTGCCCAAGATCACTCCGCACGTCGGTGTCTTCCCGGGCGGGCCGACGAACCCGCTGGCCGACTTCATCGCGTCACAGCGCAAGGTGCAACGCTTCGACGTCAACCTCGTTCTGCCGGCACACGGCGGCGTCTACTCCGACCATCGGCACCGCGCCAACCAGATCATCCAGCACCATCGCTACCGCATGCAGGAGATGCTCGACACCATCCGCCGACAGGCGCGCACCGCTTACGACGTGGCGACGATTGCGTTTGCGTTCGACAGCGACAGCCCGCTCACCATCCAGTTTCCGGCTACCTTCGAAACGCTGGCGCACCTGGAGTACTTGCGGTCGATCGGCAAGGCGGAGCGTGAGGAGCAGAACGAGGAGATCGTCTATCGGGCGGCTGCAGCGTAGGGTGTTGTAGGGAGTTGGGTGCTGGGTGTTGGGTGTTAGGGTTTCTTCCCCAACCCAACACCCAACACCCTACCCTGTCACTTCGGCTGCGGCACGATGCGCAGGTAGGGTTTGGGCGCCTTCCAGCCGCTGGGGAATTTTTTCTTCGCATCCTCGTCCGAGACCGCCGGCACGATGATCACGTCCTGCCCCGGCTTCCAGTTCACCGGCGTGGCGACCTGGTGCTTGGCGGTGAGCTGGATCGAATCGAGCACGCGTAGCACCTCGTCGAAGTTGCGGCCGGTGCTCATCGGGTACGAGAGCATCAGCTTGATCTTCTTGTCTGGACCGACCACGAACACGGTGCGCACCGTCGCGTTGGCGGCGGCGGTCCGACCCTCCGACGTGCTGCCGGCGTCTGCCGGAAGCATGTCGTAGAGCTTGGCGACCTTCAGTTCCGGGTCGCCGATCATCGGATAGTTCACTTTGTGGCCCTGTGTTTCCTCGATATCGACAGCCCACTTGGTGTGGCTACTGGCCGGGTCCACGCTCAGGCCGATGATCTTGCAGTTGCGCTTCTTGAATTCGGACTCCAAGCCGGCCATGTACCCCAGCTCCGTGGTGCAGACCGGAGTGAAATCTTTCGGATGGGAGAACAGGATCGCCCAACCATCCCCGATCCACTCATGGAAGTTGATGGTGCCTTGCGTCGTTTCGGCGGTGAAATTCGGCGCTTGGTCATTGATACGCAGTGACATGGTTCTTGCTCCTCCTTATCGATACCGTTGTAGTCGCGGCTGCTGACAGCCGCGCGGGCGTCGTTTGAGGCGTGTAGTTTGGGCGCCAGAGGGCACCGTTGTCAAGGCCCGCGGCAGATTGCACGCGCCCCCTCCCGGTGCTGCGCGATCAGTTGAGTCGCGTACGGCCGCATGCTAACACACTCGCCATTCCGCTTACAGAAAGAGAGGAAGGGTATGAAGCGATACGGTTCCATTTGGTTGGGGTTCTTTGCAATCCTCGTGTGCTCCGGCTGGCTGCTGAGTGCGGCGCGCGCTGACGATGTCAGCAAGAAGGTCACCGACTACTACCGCCGCAAGGCGAACGTTCCGCCCAGCGCGCAGGTCGAAGTCAAGGACCTCCAGCCGTCAAAGATCAAGGGGGCCCAGCAGGGAACCATCAGCGTGGCCGGCCGCGCCGTTGGCTTCATCATCTCCGACGACGGCAAGTACGCCGTCTTTGGAGAGGTCGAAGACCTGTCGGTCGATCCGTACAAGAAGGTGATGGAGAAGATCTCCCTGAAGAACGACCCCGGGAAAGGGCCGAAGGATGCCAAGGTGGTTATTGTGGAGTACTCTGACTTCCAGTGCCCCTTCTGCTCGCGTGCTTACACGACGATGGATACGCAGGTGCTCAAGGAGTACGGCGACAAGGTGCGCTTCTATCACAAGCAATTCCCGCTGAACTTCCACCCGTGGGCCGAGCCGGCCGCCGTGGCCGTTGAGTGCGCCGGACAGCAGAACGCCGACGCGTACTGGAAGCTCTACAACTACTTCTTCTCGAACCAGAAGGACATCAACCCACAGAACGTCAAAGACAAGGCGCACGAGGGGCTGCAGGGCACCAAGGTCGACATGGCGAAGTTCGACGATTGCTTCGACAACAAGAAGACGCTCGACAAGGTGAAGGCCGACATGGCCGAAGGGCAGTCCGTGGGCGTCAATGGCACCCCGGCCTTCTTCATCAACGGCCGCATGATCAGCGGCGCCCAGCCGTATGAGAATTTCAAGAGTGTGATCGACGACGAGCTGGCGCGCGCCAAGTGAGATATTGATTCAACTGAGTCATTGAATCATTGGGTCATTGACTCAATGATTCAATGACTCAATTCTTGCATCATGCTCCACACTGCCCTCTGTGATTTGTTCGGCATCGAGTACCCGATCGTGCTTGCGGGCATGGGCGGGGTGTCGATGCACCGGTTGGTTGCCGCCGTCTCCAATGCCGGCGGGCTCGGCGTCATCGGCGCCGCGACGCTCGATGCCGCAGGGCTGCGGCGAGAGATTCACAGGACCCGCGAGCTAACCGACAAACCCTTCGCCGTCGATCTGCTGGCGCCTATCCCGGACATGATCCGGCCGCAGATGCAGGTCGTTTTCGACGAGGGGGTCAGGCTCTTCGTCGCCGGTCTGGCGGTGCCGCGTGAGTTCATCGTCGAGATGCACGAGCGCGGCATGGTCGTGATCGTGATGATCGGCAAGGTGCGCCACGCCGTCAAGTCGGAGCAGGCCGGCGCCGATGTCGTCGCAGCGCAAGGCACGGAAGCCGGTGGGCACACCGGCGAGATCGGTGGGCTGGCCCTCGTGCCGCAGGTCGTCGATGCAGTGAAGATCCCGGTGCTCGCCGCGGGCGGCATTGCCGACGGCCGCGGTCTCGTCGCGGCCCTCGCGCTCGGGGCCCAGGGCGTGGTGGTCGGCACGCGTTTCGTCGCCACACCCGAGGCGCAAGCGGCACCGCAATATCGCGAGGCGATTCTCCACAGCGGCGACGCCGATACCATCCGCACCCGTTGCTACACCGGCAAACCCGCCCGCACCATCCGCAACCGCTACAACGAAGACTGGGAGCGCAAGGCCGACCAGATCCAGCCCTTCCCAATGCAGGTCGGGGTCTCCGTGCAGGAGGGCGTGATGGACTACATGGGCATCGGCCGTGGCGCCGATCCCGACCGCAGCTTCATGCCCGCCGGCCAAGGCATGGGGCTGATTCGCCAGATCAAACCCGCCGGCGAAGTCCTTGCGGACATCGTCCGCGAGGCTGAGGCTGTGCTGGCGGCCCCGCCGTTCGCCCGCAACGGACGTCACTGATCCGGGGTCGGCGCGCCGGTCTCGGCCGCCGTGCGGTACTGCTCGCGGTAGATCTTCAGGAACGCCACCAGGATCGCAATCAACGCCGGCGCCAGGAAAATTCCGAGGAACCCGTACGCCTGCAGGCCGCCCAGCATCCCGAAGAACAAGAGCAACGTCGGGATCTCGGCGCGCCCGCCGATGAGGAGGGGGCGCAGCAGATTGTCGACCGTGCCTACGACCAGTATGCCCCAGATGATGAGGATGATCGCGCGCGTCACCGATACCGCGACACCCAAGTAGATCGCCACCGGCACCCAGACGAGCGATGTTCCCAGCGGCAGCAGCGACGCGAACGCCGCACCGCACCCCAGAAACACCGCGAAAGGAACCCCGAGCACGAAGAAGCCGAAGCCGGTCAACAGACCTTGAGCCGTGGCCGTGACCATGGTCCCCTGCACGACGGCGGCAACGGTTTCGTAGAGGCGAGTGAGGATCAGGTCCTTGTACTCCGGCTCCATCGGCACGAGGTCGCGAACCGCCGCCACCATGCGCGCGCCGTCGCGGAAGAAAAAGAACAACGCGAAGGTGGTGAGGAAGAAGTTTACGATGAATGACGCCAGGTTCTTGGCGAAGTCCGTGGCCTGCGAGACCAGGAAGCTGCTCACCACGTTTGCCCCCTTCACCGCAACGCCGGCGATGTCGATGTTCCACGCCTCCAGAATCGGGCCGAAAATCCCCAGTGCCTTCGCCGGTCGCCAGCGCTGCAGGCGGTTCATCCACTCCGTCAGCTGCCCTCCGGTGAGAAAATCCCTGCTCCACTGGTAGACGGCGACCGACTCGCTGGCGAGCAGCAAGCTCAGCAGCACCGTCGGCACGATCACTACCAGAATCACGATCGTGGTGAAGATGAACGACGCCAGGCTGTTGCGACCATGCAAGAGGTGCGTTAGCCGGAGAAGCAACGGGTAGAAGACAATGGCCAGCAGCGCTGCCCATGTCAGGGGAATGAGAAAGACGCTGAACATGAGGTAGAACTGGTAGAGGAGAAAGAGCAGAACGGCGAAGAAAAACGCTGCGAAAAGCGGCTGGCGGGTCATAGACCCGCGCACCGTAACAGCCCGGCCGGAGGGTGGCAAACTCAGCTGAGCCGCAGGCGCCCAGACAGCGTTTCTTGACCCTGCAGGGCGAAATTGGTACCCAATAGGTCCCTCGGCGCTTACCTTCCTCCGACAACACAGCCGTAGGTGCGGAGTCGGCAGGGCGGGTCGGAGTACGCAGGCACGTAGCTCAGTGGGAGAGCGCTTCCTTGACACGGAAGAGGTCGGCGGTTCAATCCCGCCCGTGCCTACCAGTCTTCGCATGGCTCTTGTGCGACGCCGAGACGGGCAGCGACGACGAATGATGTGACGACATGGCGACGGTGGCAGTAACGACTCCAGACGGTGCGGTGCATCGCGTCGAGGCCGGAACACGCGCACTCGACGTGCTCAAGACCGCCGGCGTGCTGAACAACCAGGTGCTGGCGGCACAAGTGAATGACCGGGTCGTCGACCTTGGCAGGCCGTTGACCGAGGATTGCCGTCTTGCACCGGTTGCCGCCGACTCACCGCTCGGGCTGGAGGTCATCCGGCACTCCGCCGCGCATCTGATGGCGCAGGCGGTGAAGCGCCTCTTCCCCGAAGTGCAGGTGACCATCGGCCCGGTCATCGAGAACGGCTTCTACTACGACTTCAAGAAGGCCGAGCCGTTTGCGCCGGAGGACCTCGAACGCATCGAGGCGACGATGCGCGAGATCACCAAGGCGGACTTCAAGGTCACCCGCGAAGAGCTGCCGCGCGATCAAGCCATCGAGCTGTTCCGCCAGATGGGTGAGGACTACAAAGTCGAGATCATCGCCGGCATCCCGGACGGTCACGTGTCCTTGTATCGGCAAGGCGAGTTCGTCGACCTCTGCCGCGGACCGCACGTGCCGTCGACCGGGCGCATCAAAGCCTTCAAGCTCACCAGCGTTGCCGGTGCGTACTGGCGCGGCGATGCGCGCAACGAGATGCTGCAACGCATCTACGGCACGGCGTGGACGAACGCCAAGGACCTGGAGGCGTATCTCAAACGCATCGAGGAGGCCAAGCAGCGCGACCATCGCCGCCTCGGCCAACAGCTCGACCTCTTCTCGTTGCACCCGATCTCTCCGGGCTCGCCGTTCTTCCATCCCAAGGGCGCGGTCATCTACAACACCCTGGTGCAGTTCGTCCGCAGCTTGTACGGCCGCTACGGCTACACCGAGGTGATCACGCCGCTCATCTACAAGACGGAGCTGTGGAAGACCTCCGGCCACTACGACGCCTTTCGTGAGGACATGTTCCTCATGGCCCTCGACGAGGATGAGTACGGTGTCAAGCCGATGAATTGCCCCGGACACTGTTACCTGTTCGCGACGCGCAAATATTCGTACCGTGAGCTGCCGGTGCGCCTCGCCGACTTCAGCCGCCTGCATCGCTTCGAGCCCTCGGGCACCCTCGCCGGTCTCACCCGCGTACGCTCGATGGCGCAGGACGACGCGCACATCTACTGCACGCCCGAGCAGCTCGACAGCGAGCTGCTGAAGTTCGTCGAAATGACGCGCGAAATCTACGGCGTCTTCGGCTTCGATCGAGTAGAGGTGACCTTGCAGACACGTCCTGAGAAGTTCCTCGGGCGTCTCGAGCTGTGGGAGTCGGCAGAAGCGGCGCTGCGCCGCGTGCTGGAGCAGGCGGGATACGCAGTCAGTGTCCTCCCAGGAGAAGGTGCCTTTTACGGCCCGAAGATCGGCTTCGACTTCCGCGACGTGCTGGAGCGGTCGTGGACGTTGGCCACGGTACAAATCGATTGTGCAATGCCGGAGCGCTTCGGTCTCAAGTATGTGACGCGGGACGGCAGCCTGGCAACGCCGGTGATGCTGCACCGCGCCGTGCTCGGGTCCCTCGAGCGCTTCATCGCCATCCTGCTCGAGCACACTGCCGGGAACTTCCCGCTGTGGCTGGCGCCGGTGCAGGCCCGCGTGCTGACACTCACCGAGCGCCAGGAGAACTACGGCCGCGAAGTCGTCGACCGCCTCATCCAAGCAGGCTTGCGCGTCGAGCTTGACGATCGTAACGAGAAGCTCGGCTTCAAGATCCGCGAAGCGCAGCTGCAAAAGGTGCCGTACATTCTGGTGGTCGGTGACAAGGAAGCGGAGAGCGGGACGATTGCGCCACGACATCGTGGCGAGACCTTGCCAGCCGTGCCCATTGATGCGTTGATTGCACAGCTGACCGCCGAGGCGGTACCGGGCTCAGCCGCCTGAGCCACGACGATTCTCGAGGAACGGAGGGGACCACATATGCCCAAAATCAAGACCAGCCGCGGAGCCGCCAAGCGCTTCAAGATGACCGGAACCGGAAAACTCAAGCGTCACAAGGCATACCGCCGGCATATCTTGACCAGCAAGACGCGCAAGCAGAAGCGCCACCTGCGGCAGGCGCCGACGGTTGATGCGACGAACGCCAAGGCCATCGAGCGCTTGCTGCCATACCTGTAACAAGCCTCGGTCAGCACCCGGTTGTGGCCGAAACCTTGTTCCGCCGGGACCGGAATGCTAGACGAATGAGCTTTCCAGGAGAGTAGACATGCCACGAGTAAAGAGGGGCACGAAAGCCCGTCGGCGCCACAAGAAGATCCTCAAGCTGGCCAAAGGATACGTCGGCGGCCGCCGCAAACAGTACCGTCAGGCACGCGAAACGGTCGAACGGGGCCTCACCTATGCCTACCGCGACCGGAAGGTGCGCAAGCGTGAATTTCGTGGCTTGTGGATCGTGCGCATCAATGCCGCCGCGCGCTTGAATGGGCTGAGCTACAGTCAGCTGATGCATGGGTTGAAGCAAGGGGGCGTGGGCGTCGACCGGAAGATCCTCGCGGATCTCGCGGTGCGTGACCCTGCCGGCTTCCAGCAGTTTGCTGAACTTGCGAAGTCGCACCTCGCCGCCTGACTGTTCCGCGCGTCGCCAGTCGATGGCTCGCCGGCAGGCCCGCGGCCGGCGTCCTCTTACGGGCCGCTCCCTCCTTCGACGGGGCTCAGGACAGGGTTGGTCGCTGCGGGCTTCCAAGTGCGACACGCTGCTACAATGGCCAGCATGCCCGCAAGCCCTCCGGGCTGTACGCTCGCGCGGCCGCGCATACGGACAACCACTGTGATCGGCCATCGATGAAAGCCACTCTGGAGCAGATCCGTCGCGACGCATTTGCAGCGTTAGCCACTGCCACGACCGAGGCTGATATCGAGCAGTTGCGCGTCCGCTTCCTGGGCCGCAAGGGCGAACTCACTACTGTCGTGCGCGGGTTGCGCGACGTGGATCCGGCCGAGCGCCCGGCCGTGGGCGTGTTGCTGAACGAAGTCAAGGACGAGATCGAGCGGCGCATCGACAGCGCCCTCACCGAGCTGCGCGCCGCGGCGCGCGCCCACGCAGTGTCCCAGGACCGCGTCGACGTCACATTGCCGGGCCGCCGCCCCGTTCAGGGCCGCTTGCATCCGATCACCCAGACGATGGAGCAGATTGTCGATATTTTCGTCGGCATGGGGTTCACCGTCGCGCAGGGCCCCGACATCGAAGACGACTACCACAACTTCACGGCGCTGAACGTCCCTGCCGATCATCCGGCGCGCGACATGCAGGACACGTTGTTCGTCAGCGACGGGTACTTGTTGCGTACGCACACGTCACCCGTGCAGATCCGCGTCATGGAAACGCAGAAACCACCGCTGCGCGTCATCGCACCCGGCGCCTGTTACCGCCACGACTATGACATGACGCACTCGCCGATGTTCCATCAGGTCGAAGGCTTCATGGTCGACCGCCACATCACCTTCGGCGACCTGAAAGGCGTGCTGACCTTGGCGCTACGCCGCATCTTCGGTGAACAGAGAGCGCTGCGTTTTCGCGCCAGCTTCTTTCCGTTCACTGAACCGAGCGCCGAGATCGACATCGGCTGCCTGCAGTGTGGCGGCAAGGATGCGCAGTGCAAGGTCTGCAAGGGCAGCGGGTGGCTGGAGATTCTCGGTGCGGGCCTGATCGACCCCAATGTCTTCACTGCCGTGGGCTACGATCCGGAAGCGGTGTCGGGCTTCGCCTTCGGGATGGCTGTGGAACGGGTCGCCATGCTCAAGCATCAGATCAACGACATCCGCCTGTTCTTCGCCAACGACACCCGCTTCCTGCGACAGTTCTAGCGGCGCGGGCGGAGCTCCAGATGAGAGTGACGTGGAATTGGCTGCGCGAGTTCGTCGACCTGAACGTGCCGGTAGCGCAATTGGCGGAACGCTTGACGATGGCCGGACTCGAGGTGGAGTCGGTCGAGCAGACGGGGCGCGACCTTGCCGGTGTGGTGTGTGCCGAACTCATGCGCGTTCACCCGCATCCGCACGCGGACCGTCTCAGTGTCTGCGAAGTACGGCCCGGCGACGATTCGACCGTAACTGTCGTGTGTGGCGCGACCAACCTGCGCGCCGGAGAACGCGCTGCCTACGCGCCACCTGGAT
>Ga0335082_10009154_pt1 | contig 10777 bp, 7 predicted proteins | sample Lox_Sample_41_FD_206718 | JGI IMG/M metagenome (GOLD analysis project Ga0335082, IMG submission 206718) | Soil microbial communities from Loxahatchee National Wildlife Refuge, Florida, United States - Lox_Sample_4.1 | ecosystem: Environmental > Terrestrial > Soil > Wetlands | place: USA: Florida... | reverse complement strand
GCTACCTGCAGATCACCACCGGAATATTTGCGTTTGTATTCGCCGCTGTCGCACTGGTGCGCTTTCAGGGGACGCAAGACCGCATTTCGCTGATCCTCGGTTCGGGATTCATGCTTTCGGGCGCGACGCTGGTCGCTTCCAGCGTCCTTTTCTTTCAGCTGAAGCACGACAACCAGATTTGGTTCCTGTGGGCACCGGTGGCCTGGTGGATCAGCCGGCTGTTGCTGGCACTGCTCTTCGCCGTGGCGCTGGTGGTGGAACATTTTCTTCCCAGGTCGCGCCATCCGAAGTTGGAAATCGCCGGCGGATTGTTCACGGTCATCGCGTCCACCTATCTAATCACGGCTTCGTTGCATAAGTTGCCACCGGAGACTTCGCACGATCCACAGGCGTTCATTCCCAGTCCGTTGCAACTCGTTCCCGCGGTCATTTTCCTGATTGCGCTGCTGGGCTACCGCCGCCGGAAATATCTACAGAATTCGGCATTCGACAAGTCCATCTACCTTGCGGTGTGGCTGAACCTGGCGGCGCAGCTGGCCGCGTGCCAGTCGATGAAGTTGCTGGACGGACCCTTCGTGTTTGCGCAAGGCATGAACGTGATGAGTTACGGAATCCTGCTGGGCGGCGCGCTCTTCGACAGCGCGAAGGTGTTCGAGCAGGTGCGGCACCTTGCGGCCAGCGATCCGCTGACGGGCCTGGCCAATTATCGAAAGCTACTGGACGTACTGGACACGGAGACCGAACGCACGCTGCGCACCGGGAGACCGTTCGCCGTGCTGCTGCTCGACCTCGACGGCCTGAAAAAAATCAACGATACCTACGGCCACCTTGTCGGGAGCCGCGCGCTCTGCCGCGTGGCCGATATACTCCGCTTCCATTGCCGCGCGATCGATACCGCCGCGCGATATGGCGGCGACGAATTCGCGCTGATTTTGCCGGAGGCCCGCGAAGAGGAAGCCGAACGCGTGGCAGCCCGCATCCGCGAAACGCTTGCCGCCGACCAGGAGCATCCGCCGCTTTCCGCCAGTATCGGCGCCTCGGTCTATCACGGTGAAGGCGAGCGCGTGGAAAAGCTATTGAAGGAAGCGGACCAGAATCTCTACGAAGAAAAAGAACGGCGGAAGCAGGCTCTGCGGTCTCCCGAGGCCTCCCGCCGCCGTTTGAAAAAGAGTTAGATTCCGGCCGCGCGCGCGTTACTTTGCGGGCACGAAGGCTGTCAGTTGTTCGCCGATTTTGGATTTGTCTCCCACCACGACGATCGTCATCTCTTCCGGCTTGATATAGTCCGCGGTCATCTTCTGCACGTCGGCGGTGGTGATTGCATTCACCTTCGCGACGTAGGTCTTCAGGTAGTTTTCCCCAAGGCCCTGGAAGTCCACGTATTGCAGCTGGCCGATCAAGGCGCCGCGATTGGAATTTTGAATTACGAAAATGCCGGAGAGGTAGTTTTGAATCCCCTTGAGTTCCGCGGGTGTTACCGGCTCTTTCTGCATGCGGGTGACTTCGCCGAAGATTTCCTTCAGCGAGGGGCCAGTGAACTGCGTGGTCACATCCGCTGTTTCCGCCCAGTAGCTGTCGTGATAACGCCGGGAAATTTCGCTGTGCGGAGAGTACGTGTAACCCTTTTGCTCACGAATGTTAGCCGTGATGCGCGAATTGAAGGAGCCTCCGAGCAGGGCATTGGTGACGATCAGCGGCACGGTGTCCGGGCTGGTCGCGGGCGGCACGGGCAACCCGACGATTAGGGTGGATTGCGGGGCGCCGGGGCGATCCGTCACGTCGAGCACGCGATGTGGCTTCATCACCGGGACGTTTTCGATGCGCGCGGGGCCCTTCTCCCAACCGCCAAAACTCTCGGCGATCGCTTTCTTGACCGCCGCCGTGTCGAATTTGCCCGCAACGTACAAATGCGCGCGTTGCGCTCCGAAATTGCCATTGTAGAAGCCCGTGACGTCCGCGATCGTAAGCTTTTTGATCTCATCCTCGGTGGGCAAGAGCGTTCCGTAGGGGTGGTCGCCGTACAGAATCTTCCGGAAGCGCTCCAGGGCCATGGTTTGCGGCTGCGAATTGGCGAGAGCGATTTGCCGCAGCGCATCGTTTTTCAGCCGGGCCAGTTCGGATTCCGGAAGTCGCGGATGCTCGGCGACATCGGCGAGCAATTTCACCGCGTCGGGAGTGAACTCCTCCAAAACATCGAGGCCGAGCTTCGTCTGGTCCGTCCCCGCGTTGATGTCCAGGGTGCTTCCCATGCGGGCGGCTTCTTCGGCCGCCTGCTGCGAAGAAAGTTTGTCCGTGCCCTCTTTCATCAGGTCGGCGGTTAATCCGGCAACACCGGCGCGGGCGCTGCCTTCATTGATTTGTCCCGCATCGACGGCCAAGCTTAATGACGCCTTCGGAATGATGCCGTAGGGAACGAGCGTGACTTTCAAACCGTTCGGCAGCGTATAGGTCTCATTCGCGGGGACGGTAAAGGCCTTCGCGGGGCCACCCTTGGGAGGCGTTTGTTTCTGCGCGCAGGCGGGCGTAATCGCAAGGAACGTTCCGGCAGCTACCAGCAGGCTCAGTTTCACGATTTTTATGCTCATCGGTGTTTTCCTTTCCTACTGGTTCTTGCCCGGCTCCGCAGCCTTCGTTTCCTTCGGAGCAGGCTCGATCTCGACAATGGTGCGATTGGCGGGGCGCAGATATTCCTGCGCGGTCTTCAGCACGAGTTCAGGAGTGACCTTGTCGAATTGCGTGACGAGGTCGTTGACCTTGGCCGGGTTGTCGTCGAACAAGGAGAAGCTGGCCAGCAAATCCATCAGGCCGAACCCGCCGAACTGGCCCATGGTGTCGTAGAGACTTGAGCGGAGCTTCACCCGCGCGCGGTCGAGCGTTTTCTCATCCACGGCCTTCGTGCGCAGGGGATCGACTACCGAATCAATGGCCTGAATCACGGCATCGGGTTTCGTCGTCGGGTCATAGATCAGGTACGCCGAAAACAGCATGGGCCCCTGATAGTTAAACATGTTGCCGAGCAGGTTGATTCCGCCGTCTACGCTGTCCGTAATGCCGCGCTTCTGGACGAGTTCCTGGCGCAGCAAGCTGTCGTCACCTTCGACGAGAAGCTGATCCAGCAGGCCCATGGCGTAATATTCCGGCGTGTTGCGATCCGGCATGTGATAACCAATGGCGAGCGCCGGCCGCGGGGCAAGAGGATCTTTCTTCACGACGATCTTTTCTTTTTCCTGCGTGGGTTCGGCCAAATCGGGAGACGGCGGAAGCTTCGACGCGGGGATTCCGGCGAAATACTTTTCCACCATCTTCTTGGCGTCCGCGCTTTCGAAATCGCCAACGATCACCAGCACAGCGTTGTTCGGCGCGTAGTACGTCTTGAAGAACTCTCTCACTTCGTCGAGCTTTGCGGCTTCGATATCGGTCAAGTCTCCGTAGAAGTTGTGCGCGTTATACCAGTTGGAGTTTGCCGCCATCGGCAGGTCGATCCACGGAAATCCGCCGAAAGGGCGGTTGAGAACGTTGACCTTCACTTCGTTGCCGACCACGCCCTGCTGGTTTTTCAGATTCGCCTCGGAGACGTCCAGGCCACTCATGCGGTCCGCTTCGGCCCATAGAATGGTTTCGAGCTTGTTGGAGGGCACCACTTCAAAGTAGTTGGTGAAATCGAAGCGCGTGGAGCCGTTGAGAATTCCGCCGTTGGACTGGATCAGCTTGATGAACTCCATCTTTCCGAGGTTCTTCGAGCCTTGAAACATCATGTGCTCGAACAGGTGCGCGAAGCCGGTACGGTCCTTCGGCTCGATGCGGAATCCAATCCGGTAGTAAACACCGACGCAGACGGTGGGCGCGGTGTGGTTCGGCGAGAGCACCACGCGCAGTCCGTTCGGGAGCTTGTAGTACTCCACTGGAACATGAAATTCATCCGCGGCAGCGGCGACGCCGGGCAAAGCCAGCGCGAGCAGCAGGCTGAGCGCCGCCAGCGCACTCCAAACCGCACCACGTCTCGGTACATGCATGCTTCCTCCTAATTTGGGAACGTCCAAGAGACCGCGGGGATGTCTTGAGGCAGACCCCTATGTGATTAAAGACGCAACGGCCTGAGGAAAGTTTCGTTGTTGCCCCTGCTTTCCTTAATATACCGCCCTTTTCTGCTCCGTGGCCTTGCTGGCAAGAGAAAAACGGGGCTCCGCTTTCTCTTCGCCGCAGACCAGGCCGGCAAGATATTCGCCGAAAGCCGGGCCGTGCTTGAAGCCGTGCCCGGAACCGCCACCGGCCAGCCACACATTGGGCATGTCCGGATGCCGGTCGATCAAGAAATCGCCGTTGGAGGTATTTTCATACTGGCATACGCGGGTTTCGGTGATTGGCGCGTTTTTCAGCGCGGGGAAACGCCGGGACACATAATTGCTCGCCCATTTTGCACCCTCGGCGCTGGCAGTGCGGGATTGCGTGTCGGGATCGACGCGGTCTCCGTGCGCGTCGCGCGCTACTTTCAATCCGCGCGACTCGATGTCTGGCATTCCGTAGACTTCGTCGTTGTTGAATAGCCAGGTGGGCAGCGAAGGCGCCGCAAAACGCGCATCGCCCGCGGGAGTTCCGAAAAAGAAAATTTCCTGCCGCGTGGGAAAGATGCGATTGCCCAGGAGTTCGGGAAACACTTTTCCAAGCCACGGTCCGCAGGCGAAGACGAACTGGCTGGCCGAAAACGTCTCACCGGCGGACGTCGCGATCTCCGCCAAAGGTCCGCTTCCGCCAGGAAAGGCCACCTGGGAGATCCGGAACTCCACGCCTTTTTCCTTCGCTTCCGCAAGTACCGTCTGCACGCCGCGGCGAGCCAGCAGGACGCCGCTGTCCGGTTCCAACAGCGCCCGATTCACGCCTTCAAAATTGACTTGCGGATAGCGCCGCGAAAGCGCTGCGTTATCCATCTCTTCATGGGCCACGCCGCAGCGCGCCAGGGTGACCAGCGAATCCTGCAAGCGGCCGATGTCCTGGCCTTCCATCCAGAGCACGCCGGTCTGCTGAAAAAGCTGTAGCCCGGAAGAGGCGGATAGCGCTTTCCACTGCGCCAGGGATCGCAGGGACCACCGCGTATAAATCTCGTCGGCGCCGTAACTCATGCGAATAATGCGCGTTTCTCCGCCCGAACTGGCGCGCATATGTGCCGGGCCGTAGGCCTCCAGAACCAGCGTCTTAAGGCCACGCTGCGCGAGATGCCAGGCCGTCCACGCGCCGAAAACGCCGGCGCCAATCACGGCCACGTCATAGCTGGAGGACTGCGCCATCGTGCCGTTATTCTAGCGCGGCCTCGGGGATTCGGGGTGTCCAAGTTGGCGAAACGGAAGCAACTGTGGGGCTTCGCGTAGAAAAACGCTCGGGGCGTTTACTTTCCGCCAAGCAGCGGCGCCCAGTGGCTGAGATGATTCAGGGATTCCGTGTGCGTGGGATCCAGGTGCAGCGGCGTCACGGAGGCTTCGCCCGCAAAAATCGCAGCGTAGTCGGATTCCGCATCGAGCTCCATGCCGACGTCCAGGCGCTGTTCGCTGAGCCAGAAGTAGAGCTGGCCTCGGGGATCTTCGCCTTCGCGCAAGACCGTGCGGGTGATCTTTTTCGATTGGCGCGTAAACCTCACCGTGCCACTCCAACTTTCGGGAACGTTTACGTTCAGCAGCACTTGCGACGGTAGGCCTTCCTTCAAAATCAATTCGACAGTTCTTCGCGCGATTTTCGCCGCCGCGGCGAAATCCGAATTCGCGCGCTTCGAACAAAGCGACATCGCGAGTCCCGGCACATGATGAATGACTGCTTCGCGCGCCGCGCCCACGGTTCCGCTGTAGTAGACATTTTCGCCGAGATTGGCGCCGTGATTGATCCCGGAAATCACCAGGTGCGGCGGTGCGGGCAGCAACTTGTGCAACGCCACGATGACGCAATCAGCCGGCGTCCCATCAATGGCCCACTCGTTTTCGCCCGTGGCGTGACAGACAATCGGTTGCCGCAACGTCAGGCTCTGCGCGGCTCCGCTTCGTTCCCAACTAGGTGCGACGATGCTCACCTCGGCAATCTCGCGCAGCTCCTGCGCCAGGGCTTTCAGCCCCGCCGCCTGATACCCGTCGTCGTTGGTCAACAATACCCGTGGTTTGCTCACTTCGTGGGAATCTCCATCCATCTATTGTAATGGCGACGAGGCCAATCTTTGGACCGGATGTTCGGCGATTGCAGTTTTGCAATTTTGAACAAGTCTGGAGCGCCCGGCGCGCAATCGCCAAATGTCGCAACCTGGGTTCCGGCAGAGAGAACCAATGCGCGCGTGCGCCTGGATTCCTTGCCCAAAACATGCGGAGTCACTAAACTAACGCCAATCCAGGAGGTCCGCCATAAAACTCTCGGTCTTTTGCGGGGTGAGCGTCGACGGCTATCTGGCCCGCCGGGACGACGGACTTGATTTCCTGGATACCGGCGGAGAAGAACCCCACGGGTTCGACGAGTTTCTGGCCAGCGTGGATGTGATCGTGATCGGCCGGCGGACCTTCGAAGTCGTGATGCGACTCGGGCACATCGGTCTTTACGGCAAAAAGCAGGTGGTTGTGCTGAGCAGCCTTCCGCTCGATTTGTCGGGGGTCAAAGGCGGCATGGTCGAGCAAATGTCGGGAGAACCCGCCGAAATCGTGAAGCAACTCGCATCCAGGGACTTCAAGCACGCATATATTGACGGCGGCATTACGATTCAGCGATTCCTGTCGGCCGGATGTATCGACCGGATGGTGATCACGCGTGTCCCAGTACTCATCGGGGCGGGGATCCCGCTGTTCGGTCCGCTGCCGCGCGACGTTGGACTTCGCCATGTCGCAACTCGTTCCTACAATGGCGGTCTGGTGCAGAGCGAATACGAGATTGCCGCGAAGGAATCGTCCCAATAGGGACTCGGAAGAATTCGCCGGCGTCTTAGTTTGTGTGGGCAAAGGTGGGGTCAGATGCCAAGGTGGCTTCCGAGTCCCGAACTTTAGATTAAGCCGCGTAGTTCCAGTCAATTACAGCAAAAATTCTCAAGTTAATGTTCTCAAAGTTCAAATGTGTGTAGACGGAATCGAACCCACGTCTGAAGCTTGGGAAGCTTAGCGGAACACCAAAAAACGTTCGAATTGGCGGCTTTTTGACGTTTTTCGGTTTTCTGAATTGGATTCCAATTGGAGCAGCGGTGGGGTTAGCCGCTTCTCGCAGGCTCACAAAACCCTCTAGCGTTCTCATAGGTTCTTTGAAATCAAGGAACAAGCTTAACGCTCGGTCCTTGTTCAGCATTCACCAGTTTGCTAAACGGCCGCCCAAAGGTAGCTCATAGGGTCGGTGGGGATCGAACACGACCCCCTGTTTTTAAGTCCCGCGATTTGATGGCGTTGCAGCCGCCTACCAATTTCAATTGCTGATTCTGCTGACTTGGAACTATGCGCGACGAGGTAAGTGAATTCGGCGATCGATGACGACTTTGGTTAGCTCGGCCTTCGTTGACTTGCCCTCCTGAGCGACCTAAGATTGCGCCAAATGGCGGACTCCTCATCGCTCATCGGCCAGTCCATCTCGCACTACCGCATCATCGAGAAGCTCGGTGGAGGCGGTATGGGTGTCATCTATCGAGCTGAGGACACTAAGCTACATCGCTTCGTTGCCTTGAAGTTCCTCCCCCACGGGTTTGCACAGGACTCACAAACTCTGAGCCGCTTCGAGCGCGAGGCCCAGGCGGCTTCTGCGCTGAACCATCCCAATATTTGCACCATTTATGAGATCGGCGAACACAACGACAAGCCTTTTATTGCCATGGAGTTTCTCGAGGGGCAGACGCTCGAGCAACTTCTCAATGGTCAGCCTTTACCGCTCGAACGGGCTTTGGAACTGGGAATTGAAATCGCGGGCGCACTGGAAGCCGCCCACGCCGAAGGCATTATCCATCGCGACATCAAACCCGCGAATATTTTTGTGACGAAGCGCGGCCATGCCAAGGTTCTCGATTTTGGCCTTGCCAAGATCAGGCCAGCGCTGAACACAACCAACAATGCGGAAACCGCGCTAACGAAAGACGTACAACCTCACAATCTGACAACTCCTGGCAGTATTTTAGGGACGGTTGCCTACATGTCGCCTGAACAGGCGCGCGCAAAAGAGCTGGATGCACGCAGCGATCTGTTCGCCTTCGGAGCGGTGCTCTATGAAAGCGCCACTGGACAATCGCCTTTCCGAGGAGACAGCACAGCGGAGATTTTTGACGCCATTCTGAATCGCACTCCCGTGGCTCCCGTGCGATTGAATCCCAATCTGCCTGCGGAACTGGAAAGGATCATCGACAAGGCGTTGGAAAAGGATCGCACGCTGCGTTATCAGCACGCGTCGGAGATAGGTGCGGACTTACGGCGGCTGAAGCGGGACACGGAAACCGCCCGCATGACCGTAGCCAGTTGGAACGCGACGGCCGGTGCGGAGCCAGAGCCGAGTTCTCGTTTGGGGGTAGGGTCACGCCCCATATCCGTCTGGGCCGCGGTGGCGGCGGTTCTAGCACTCCTTGCCGTGGTCGCCGGTGGATTCTATTTGCGATCGCGCCTGGCGCCTTCCGTAACAAAGGCTGCACCGCTCACCGAAAAAGACAGTGTGTTGTTGGCGGACTTCGTTAACAAGACCGACGATCCCGTTTTTGATGATGCCCTGAAGCAGGCTCTTACGATACAGCTGAGTCAATCACCCTTCCTGAATATTGTTTCTGATCGCAAGATCGAGGAAACGCTGCGGCTGATGGGCCAGCCAGCGCAACGCATCACGCCGGAACTAGCGCGAGAAATCTGTATTCGAACGGGCAGCAAGGCGACGGTGCTCGGTTCGATTTCTAGTCTCGGCAGCCAGTACGTGATAGGGCTGAGTGCCGTGGGCTGTGGTAATGGAGATACTCTGGCCACCGAACAAGGACAAGCAGCCGGCAAGCAAGACGTCCTTAAGACGCTGGGACGGGCGGCCAAAGTTCTGCGGAGGAAGCTGGGTGAATCGCTGGTCACTGTGGAGAAGTTCGATGTGCCCGTGGAAGCCACCACTCCTTCGCTCGAAGCCCTGCAAACCTACAGCATGGGGGGCAGAACCAGACGCAGGAAGGGCGATGCCGAAGCAATTCCTTTCTTTAAGCGTGCGATTGAACTCGATCCGAATTTTGCGCTGGCGTATGCAGGGCTGAGCCTCGCGTATTTCAATCTGAATCAGGCCGGTCTGGCCGCCGAGAATGCAACCAAAGCGTATGAGCTGCGGGATCGCGTGAGTGAGCGCGAGAGATATCGCATCTCAACTACTTACTACCATGCCGTCACGGGAGAGCTGGAAAAGGCGATTGAAATATACGAACTGTGGTCCAAGAGCTATCCCCGGGATGACACACCGCCCTTGAATCTCGGTGTCGTGTATCAACAGTTGGGGCAATACGACAAGGCCGTCGTCGAGACGGAAGAGGCGCAGCGCCTTGCGCCTACCGCGACGGGATACGGCAACCTTGCCTTCGAGTACATTGCGCTGAACCGCCTGGATGATGCGGACAAAGTGTTGCAACGGGCCCAATCGAACGACTTCGACGGGCTCGATATTCGGGCGAATCTGTATCTCTTGTCGTTCCTACGAGGCAACACCAACGGAATGGAGCAACAGCTCGCGTGGGCGGCCGGGCGGCTGGGAGACGAAGATGTGATGCTCTCTGGCCACGCGGATACCGAGGCATATTACGGGCGGCTTATGCGGGCGCAGGAATATTCGCGACGCGCGGCCGAAGCGGCAGTGCGCGCCGATTCGAAGGAGAGAGCGGCGCTCTGGCGGGCGGCTGCTGGGTTACGCGAGGCCGAGTTCGGGAATCCAGCCGCGGCCAGGCACAACGCGGATGCGGCACTATCACTGTCGTCGGGACGCGACGTCAAGTTGCTGGCAGCGTTAACGCTGGCGCGCACGGGAGACACGACCAACGCGAAGAAGCTCGTGGAACAAGTGAAACTCGAGAAAACCGCCTCCACAAATACAATGCTTAAGTTCTATTGCTTGCCAACGATTGATGCGGCGATCGAAATCAGCAATCGCAATCCCTCTCAAGCAATCCTCGATCTTGAAGCGACGACACCGTATGAACTGGGCGGTCCACTAATTTTCCCTTACCTCTACCCCTCGTGGATACGCGGGCAAGCCTATCTTGCGGCAAACAATGAGACAGCAGCTTCGTTGGAATTCAAAAAGCTGATCGATCATCCGGGCATTGCCCTGAATCAGCCAATAGCGTCGCTGGCGCATCTCCAAATCGCCCGAGCCTACGCCATGCAAGGCGACACCGCCAAAGCCAAGGCAGCGTATCACGATTTCCTCACGCTTTGGAAAGACGCCGACCCCGACATTCCCATCCTTATTGCAGCGAAGGCAGAGTACGCAAAGCTTCAATAGTTCCGAGGCGAGTTACGAGTTGTAGTGGACGATTGCTGGAGAAGTAAAGTGCTTGAAGGTAAGCGGCGGACCGCTGACCCGATCGCCTAGCAAATCGACGTTCACCTCAACACGCCGGGCGGCCATTGAACGATAACCATGATTAACTGCAAGGTCGGCTGGTCGCGGGCCTCAGCTCCATGATCTGCGAGCAGTCAAGACCAAGGCTATGCCAAAGGCAAGCAGCAAAAGGCTGGCTGGTTCCGGGGTGGCCGTCACAGTCCCAACGGTAACGGACGCATCCTTCATTAAGTAGTTTCCCACCGATTCCGTGTCTGCGATCGGGTCAAAATTTTCG
>Ga0335082_10009153_pt1 | contig 10778 bp, 10 predicted proteins | sample Lox_Sample_41_FD_206718 | JGI IMG/M metagenome (GOLD analysis project Ga0335082, IMG submission 206718) | Soil microbial communities from Loxahatchee National Wildlife Refuge, Florida, United States - Lox_Sample_4.1 | ecosystem: Environmental > Terrestrial > Soil > Wetlands | place: USA... | reverse complement strand
AGGCGCTGCTGACGCAGGTCTCGATCCGGATGGAGGACGCCGGACGCTTCAAGCGCTGGCTGTACCGTCGGTTCATGGACGTCGCGCGTCGCGTGGGCGGGAAGCTCCTCGACGGCAAGCCGGTCGGGGTGCTCGACCGGCTGCTGTACTCGCTGGGCGACTTCGCGGTCTACGGGCCGCTGCGCAACGTGCTCGGCATGAGCCGCGTGCGCGTCGCCTACACGGCGGGCGAGGCGATCGGCCCGGACCTGTTCAAGTTCTACCGCTCGATCGGCATCAACCTGAAGCAGCTCTACGGCTCGACCGAGACCAGCGTGTTCGTCTGCGTGCAGCCGAACGGCGAGGTCAAGCCCGACACCGTCGGGCCCGCGGTGCCGGGCGTCGAGCTCAAGTTCACGCCGGAGCGCGAGCTGCTGATCCGCTCGCCGGGGCTGTTCAAGGAGTACTACAAGAACCCCGAGGCGACGCTCGAGGCGAAGGACCGCGAGGGCTGGTTCCACACCGGCGACGCGGGCTACGTCGACGCCGACGGGCACCTGAAGATCATCGACCGCGTGAAGGATGTCGGCAAGCTCGCCGACGGCACGCTGTTCGCGCCAAAATACCTGGAGAACAAGCTCAAGTTCTTCCCCTACATCCAGGAGGCGGTGACGTTCGGCCACGGCCGCGACCGCGTGTGCGCGTTCGTCAACATCGACGCCGAGGCGGTCGGCAACTGGGCCGAGAAGCGCCACCTCGCGTACTCGGGCTACGTCGACCTCGCCTCGCGCGACGAGGTCTACGAGCTGGTGCGCGAGTGCATCGAGCAGGTGAACGCGGACCTCGCGCGCGAGCCCGAGATCGCGAACTCGCAGATCCACCGGTTCCTGATCCTGCACAAGGTGCTCGACGCCGACGACGAGGAGCTCACGCGCACGCGCAAGGTGCGCCGCGGCTTCGTCGCCGAGAAGTACGCGACGCTGGTCGATGCGCTCTACGGCGGCAAGGACAGCGTGCACGTCGAGGCGCGCGTGCGCTACGAGGACGGCCGCACCGGCAGCATCTCGGCCGACCTCAAGATCCGCGACGCGAAGACCTTCCGCCCCGAGTCGGCCAAGCGCGCCGCATGAGCCGCGACGCGCGGATCGGGGAGACGCTGCTGTCGGTCGAGAAGGTCTCGCTCGCGTTCGGCGGCGTGAAGGCGCTGCAGGATGTCTCGTTCGACGTGCGCGAGCACGAGGTGCGCGCGATCATCGGCCCGAACGGCGCGGGCAAGTCCTCGATGCTGAACGTCATCAACGGCGTCTACCACCCGCAGCAGGGCACGATCCGGCTGCGCGCGAACGGCGCGTGGAAGGCGTTCCACGACATGGATTCGCACGAGGCCGCGTCGATGGGCATCGCGCGCACGTTCCAGAACATCGCGCTGTTCCGCGGCATGACCGTGCTCGACAACGTGATGACGGGACGCAACCTCAAGATGCGCTCGAGCTTCATCGAGCAGGCGGTCTGGGTCGGCCGCGCGCGCCGCGAAGAGCTGGAGCACCGCCGGGCGGTCGAGGAGATCATCGACTTCATGGAGATCCAGCACATCCGCAAGACGCCGGTGGGGCGCCTGCCCTACGGGCTGCAGAAGCGCGTCGAGCTCGCGCGCGCGCTCGCCGCCGAGCCGCGGCTGCTGCTGCTCGACGAGCCGATGGCCGGCATGAACCTGGAGGAGAAGCAGGACATGTGCCGCTTCATCCTCGACGTCAACGACCACTACGGCACCACGATCGTGCTGATCGAGCACGACATGGGCGTCGTGATGGACATCTCGGACCGCGTCGTCGTGCTCGACTACGGCCGCAAGATCGGCGACGGCACGCCCGACGAGGTCCGCGGCAGCCAGGCCGTGATCGACGCGTACCTGGGCGTGGCGCACTGAGATGGCGGTCTCGTTCTTCTTCGAGGTGCTGATCGGCGGCCTGCTCGCCGGGGTCATGTACTCGCTGGTGGCGCTCGGGTTCGTGCTGATCTACAAGGCCTCGGGCGTGTTCAATTTCGCCCAGGGCGCGATGGTGTTCCTCGCCGCGCTGACCTTCGTGTCGCTGCTGGAGCGCGGCATCAACTTCTGGCTCGCGCTCGCGATCGCGCTCGCCGTCATGGTGGTGCTCGGCGTCGCGATCGAGCGCGTCGTGCTGCGGCCGCTGGTCAACCAGCCGCCGATCACGCTGTTCATGGCGACGATCGGACTGACCTTCGTCGTCGAGGGGCTGTCGCAGCTGGTCTGGGGCTCGCAGCCGCACGGCCTCGACCTCGGCATCGACGACGTGCCGATGCAATGGCTGCTCGACAAGGCGAACATCAACATCAGCCAGTTCGACCTGTTCGCGTCCGGCATCGCCGCGGTGCTGGTGGCGGCGCTCGCGCTGTTCTTCCAGTACACGCGCGTCGGCCGCGCGCTGCGGGCCGTGGCCGACGACCACCAGGCCGCGCTCGCGGTCGGCATCCCGTTGAAGCACATCTGGGCCATCGTCTGGGCGGTGGCGGGCTTCGTCGCGCTCGTGGCCGGGCTCATGTGGGGCTCGCGCAACGGCGTGCAGTACTCGCTCACGTTCATCGCGCTGAAGGCGCTGCCGGTGCTGATCCTCGGGGGCTTCGAGTCGATTCCCGGCGCGATCATCGGCGGCCTGATCGTGGGCGCCTCCGAGAAGCTGGCCGAGGTCTACCTCGGCCCCATGGTGGGCGGCGGGATCGAGTCCTGGTTCGCCTACGTGATCGCGCTCCTCTTCCTGCTCGTTCGGCCGCAGGGGCTGTTCGGCGAGAAGATCATCGACCGGGTGTAATCATGCTCTATCGCGAAGCCGGGCAGTTCAAGTCCACCTACGCCGCCGACCAGCAGATCTTCCCGATCCTGCAGGACCGCGTCGGCATCGCACTGCTGCTCGCGGTCGCCTTCGTCGTCGTGCCGCTCGTGTCGAACGAATACTGGCTGTCGGCGATCTTCACGCCGCTGCTGATCTTCTCGCTCGCCTCGCTGGGGCTGAACATCCTCACCGGCTACGCGGGGCTGCTGTCGCTCGGCACCGCCGCGTTCATGGCCGTGGGCGCGTTCATGGCCTACAACTTCGTGCTGCGGATGCCGTGGCTCGGCATCCTCCCCAGCTTCGTCCTCGCCGGCGTTTGCGCCTCGGCGGTGGGCATCGTGTTCGGGCTGCCGAGCCTGCGCATCAAGGGCTTCTACCTGGCGGTCGCCACGCTCGCCTGCCAGTTCTTCGTGCTGTGGGCGATCCAGCGCGTCGGCTGGTTCACCAATTACAGCCCGACCGGCGTGATCACCGCGCAGAACGTGGAGATCCTCGGCTACGAGTTCGAGTCGCCGTCGTCCAAGTACCTGCTCACGCTCGCGATCGTGGTCGTCATGGCGCTGCTGGCGAAGAACCTGATGCGCAGCGAGACCGGGCGCGCGTTCATGGCCGTGCGCGACATGGACGTCGCCGCGAGCGTGATCGGCATCCCGATCATGAAGACGAAGCTGCTCGCCTTCGCGATCAGCTCGTTCTACTGCGGCGTGGCGGGCGCGCTGTTCGCCTACACCTACCTGGGCACCGTCGAGCCCGAGGCGTTCACGCTGGACCTTTCGTTCCGCATCCTGTTCATGATCATCATCGGCGGCGTGGGCTCGATCCTCGGGTCCTTCCTCGGCGCGGCCTTCATCACGCTGCTGCCGATCTTCCTCAACCGCCTGTACGGCCTGATCTCGCACGCCCTGCAGGTCGACATCTCGCACGCCATCGTCTCCAACATCGAGCTCATGATCTTCGGCGGGCTGATCATCTTCTTCCTGATCGTGGAGCCGCACGGCCTGGCCCGGCTCTGGCAGATCACGAAGGAGAAGCTGCGGCTCTGGCCGTTCCCGCACTAGACACTCGGATCAGATTGGCTATACTGGCTGTTCCACTATGTGGTACGGCCCCCGGCGGTTCCTCGGGGCCCGGAATTGAAAGAAATTGAAAGAGGAGGAGGAGAACAATGAAGCGCACCACGTTTGCGTTCGCGCTCGCGGCCGCGGCCTGCATGTCGGGCCACGCCCTGGCGCAGGGCAAGGAGCAGTTCGTGCCGGCCAACTTCTACTGGGTCGGCCCGTACGCGCCGGGCGGCTCGGGCTTCGGCGGCGGGATCATCGACTACATGCGGATGATCAACACGCGCGACGGAGGCGTGAACGGCGTCAAGCTGACCTACGAAAAGTGCGAAACGGAGTACAACAACGCGCGCGGCGTCGAGTGCTACGAGCGCGAGAAGAACAAGGGACCGACGGGCGCCACGGTCATCCACCCGCTGTCGACCGGCATCACCTACTCGCTGATCGAGAAGGCGACCGCGGACCACATTCCGATCATCTCGATGGGCTACGGCCGCACCTCGGCGGCGGACGGGCGCGTGTTCAAGTACGTCTTCCCGCTGATCACGACCTACTGGTCGCAGGCGACCGTGATGGTGAAGTTCATGGGCCAGAAGGCCGGCGGCATGGACAAGCTGAAGGGCAAGAAGATCGTGCTGCTGTACCACGACTCGGCCTACGGCAAGGAGCCGATCCCGGTCCTCACCGACATGGCCAAGGAGTACGGCTACGAGCTGCACCTGATCGCGGTGCCGCACCCCGGCAACGAGCAGCAGGCCCAGTGGCTGCAGATCCGCCAGATCCATCCGGACTGGGTGATCCTCTGGGGCTGGGGCGTGATGAACCCGACCGCGATCAAGGCCGCGGCCCGCATCGGCTATCCGCGCGACAAGATGATCGGCGTGTGGTGGTCGGGCGCGGAAGAAGACGTCATCCCCGCGGGCGCCGCCGCCAAGGGCTTCATCTCGGCCGGGTTCAACCTGCCGGGCTCGAACTTCCCCGTGATGCAGGACATCAAGAAGTACGTCTACGCCAAGGGCCAGGGCGAGTTCGACGACATCTCGCGCTTCGGCTCGATTTACCACACGCGCGGCGTGGTCGCCGGCATCGTCACGACCGAGGCGATCCGCAACGCGCAGGCCCACTTCAACAAGAAGGGCCAGTCGATCACCGGCGAGGAGATGCAGTGGGGCATCGAGCACCTGAACATCACCGACCAGCGGCTGAAGGAGCTCGGCGCGACCGGCCTGATGCCGCCGCTCAAGGTATCGTGCTTCGACCACGAGGGCTCGGGGCTGGTGAAGTTCCAGCAGTGGGACGGCGCGAAGTGGCACGTGCTGACCGGCTGGATGGAGCCCGACCGCAAGCTCGTGCGCGGCATGGTCGAGGAAGACGCCGCGAAGTACGCGAAGGAAAAGGGCATCACGCCGCGCGACTGCTCCAAGGAAGGTTGAGCGCGTAGCGCGCGAACGAGCACGAGACGGCCGCCGCGAGGCGGCCGTTTTCACGTCCATGGCCGCCTCCGCCTATCTCTCGGTCAACAACGTCGAGGTCATCTACGACCACGTGATCCTCGTGCTGCGCGGCGTATCGCTGCAGGTCGCCGAGGGGCAGATCGTCGCGCTGCTCGGCGCGAACGGCGCGGGCAAGACCACGACGCTGAAGGCGATCTCGAACCTGCTGCGCGCGGAGCGCGGCGACGTGACCAAGGGCTACATCGAGTTCCGCGGCGAGCGCATCGATCGGCTCAATCCCTCGGAGCTGGTGCGGCGCGGCATCTGCCAGGTGATGGAGGGGCGGCATTGCTTCCAGCACCTGACCGTCGAGGAGAACCTGCTCACGGGCGCCTACACGCGCGGGCGCGCGGACCTCGGCGAGGACCTGGAGCGCGTCTACCGCTACTTCCCGCGGCTGAAGGAGCGGCGCAAGGCGCAGTCGGGCTACACCTCGGGCGGCGAGCAGCAGATGACCGCGATCGGCCGCGCGCTGATGGCGCGCCCGAGCATGATCCTGCTCGACGAGCCTTCGATGGGGCTCGCGCCGCAGCTGGTCGAGGAGATCTTCGAGATCGTCAAGGAGCTCAACCGCAAGGAAAAGGTGAGCTTCCTGCTCGCGGAGCAGAACACGCACATCGCGCTCAAGTACGCCGACTACGGCTACATCCTCGAGAATGGGCGCGTGGTCATGGACGGCGAGGGCAAGTCGCTCGCCGAGAACGAGGACGTCAAGGAGTTCTACCTCGGGTTCTCCACCGCCGGGCGCCAGAGCTTCCGCGACGTGAAGTCCTACCGGCGAAGGAAGCGTTGGCTCTGAGCCCGACCTACGATGCGCTGGAGTCGCGCGCGCCCGAGGCGCGCGAGGCAGCGCTGATGGCCGCGCTGCCGGGGCACCTGGCGCACGCGAAGTCGAACGCGCCGGGCTGGGCGCGGATCCTGCGGGACGTCGATGCCGCGGGCGTCACCTCGCGCGCGGCGCTCGCGCGACTGCCCGTCACGCGCAAGTCAGACCTCGGCGAGCTGCAGAAGGCGATTCCCCCGCTGGGCGGGCTGAACGCGGCGCCGCTCGAGAAGCTCGCCAAGCTCTACGTGTCGCCCGGGCCGGTCTACGACGCCGAAGGGCAAGGCCGAGACTGGTGGCGAACGGCGCGCGCGCTCTTCGCCGCCGGCGTGCGCGCGGGCGACCGCGTGCTGAACGCCTTTTCCTACCACTTCACGCCGGCCGCCTCGATGGTCGAGCAGGGCGCGCTCGCGATCGGCGCCACGGTCGTTCCCGGCGGCATCGGCCAGACCGAGATGCAGGCGGCGGCGATCCGCGACCTTCGCCTCACCGCGTTCGCCGGCACGCCCTCGTTCCTGAAGCTCATTGCGGAGAAGGCCGACGAGCTGAAGATCGACATCTCCGCGCTCAGGAAGGCGCTCGTCGGCGCCGAGTACCTGCCCCCCGCGCTGCGCCAGGCGATGGGAGCGCGCGGCGTGCACGTGATGCAGCTCTACGCCTCGGCCGACCTCGGCCTCATCGCCTACGAGAGCGCGATGCCCGACGGCACGGTGAACGAGGGCATGATCCTCGACGAGGCGCTGATCCTCGAGATCGTGCGCCCGGGCACCGGGGACCCGGTGGCCGAGGGCGAGGTCGGCGAGGTCGTGATCACGTCGTTCAACCCGGACTATCCGCTCATCCGCTTCGCCACGGGCGACCTCTCGGCTGTCCTGCCGGGCCGCAGCCCGTGCGGCCGCACCAACACGCGGATCAAGGGCTGGATGGGGCGCGCGGACCAGTCGACCAAGGTGCGGGCGATGTTCGTCACGCCGCGGCAGGTGGCCGAGGTGCTGCGCCGCCACAAGGAGGTGCTGAAGGCGCGCCTCGTGGTCGCCGGCGAGACGGGCGACGATCGCATGACGCTGAAGTGCGAAGTGCGCGAGCGCTCCGCGGGCCTGGCGGATGCAATCGTGGCGTCGATCCGGGATGTCACCAAGCTGCGCGGCGAGGTAGAGTTCGCAGCGCCGGGAAGCTTGCCAAACGACGGCAAGGTCATCGACGATACGCGCAAGTACGACTGACCGCCCGGCGGCAAGGTCGACTTCTAGCCGTTCAGCTTCGACATCGCGCCTGCCGGATAGCGCGTACCGCGCGCCGCGCCGGCGGGGCAGGCCGCCTCGAGCGCGGCGAGGTCCGCGGCCGTGAGTGCGATGCGCGCGGCTGCGGCGTTCGCCTCCAGGTGGTCGACGCGCCGCGTGCCGGGAATCGGCACGATGTCGGGGCCCTTCGCCAGCAGCCACGCGAGCGCGAGCTGCGCGCTCGAGCAGCCCTTCTTGCGCGCCAGCGCCGCCACCGCGTCGGCCAGGCGGACGTTGGCGGCGAGGTTCTCGCCCTGGAACCGCGGGTGCGCCTTGCGCCGGTCGTTCTCGGCGAGGCTCCCGGCGCCGCGGATCTCCCCGCCGAACATGCCCCGGCCCAGCGGCGAATACGCGACGTAGCCGATGCCGAGCTCGCGGCAAAGCGGCAGGATTTCGCGTTCGGCGTCGCGCGTCCACAGCGAGTATTCGGTCTGCAGCGCCGCGATCGGGTGGACCTTGTGCGCGCGACGGATCGTGGCGGGCGCCGCCTCCGACAGCCCCAGGTAGCGCACCTTCCCCTGCTCGACGAGGCGCTTCATCGCGCCCACGGTGTCCTCGATCGGCACGCGCGGATCGACGCGGTGCTGGTAGTACAGGTCGATGGTCTCGATGCCCAGGCGCTTCAGGCTCGCCTCGCAGGCGGCCGCCACGTACTCGGGCCGGCCGTCGATGTCGCGCCCGGCGTCGGGACCGAGCACGTTGCCGAACTTGGTCGCAATCAGGTAGCGGTCGCGCCGCCCCTGGATCGCGCGGCCGACGAGCGCCTCGTTCCTGCCGCCGCCGTAGATGTCCGCCGTATCGAGGAAGTTGACACCGATCTCCTCTGCGCGGCGCAGCGTGGCGATCGCCTGCGCCTCGTCGCCGGGGAGGTAGAAGCCGGGCAGCACCATGCAGCCGAAGCCGAGCGCGGGCACTTCCAGGGGTCCGAGCTTTCGCTTGTCCACGATCAGGCCTTGCGCGCGGCGCCGACGGGCAGCGCGTCGACGCGGCGCATTTCAGGGTTGTCGAGCGTCGCGCGGTCGCGCAGGTACTCGATCAAGAACGGCTGCGCGTCCGCGCCCCAGAAGATCTCGCCGCCGGCGTCGAAGCTCGGCACGCCGAAGACGCCGCGCGCGGCCGCGTCCTCCGTGTTGCGCCGGAGCGCGTCCTTCACCTCGGACGTTCCGAGGCGATCCGCGTCGACGCCCAGCGACGAGGCCAGCGCGGCGAAGGCGGCCGGGTCGGTCGCCTCGCCGCCGGTCGTCCAGATCGCATCGAAGATCCGGCCCACGGTCGCGAACGTCGGTTCGGCGGCGATCGCGAGGCGAAGGTGCGGCAGCGGATTGAACGGATGCGATGCCGGGAAGCGGAACGGAATGCCGAGCGCCTGCGCGGTCCAAATGCAGTCGCGGTAGGTCCAGCGGCGCTTGGCGGGGATCTCGGCGGGCCCCTTGTGGCCGAAGTGCTGCAGCAGCCCCGCGAACAGCACGGGCCTGAGCTCGATCTCGACCCCCTCGGGCAGCTCGTGCAGGCGATGAAAGCCCAGGTGCGAGTAGGGCGAGACGAAATCGAAGTACCAGGTCAGCCGGTGCACGCGCTCGGCTCCTGGCGTGCGGGCAGCTGCGCGAGCACCGCGGCCTGCTCGGCCTCGGTCATCTGGCCCCAGCGAGCGATCTCATCCAGCGTGCGGCGGCAGCCGAGGCAGTAGCGCTGCTCGGCGTCCATCACGCACACCTTGGTGCAGGGCGACTTCACCCCGCGCGCTTCGCGGCGATCGCGCGGCCCGCCTTGGTCACCGGCGTCTTGCCGATCGCGCCGCAGATCCACTGGCCCGTGTCGACGAGCCTGTCGAGATCGATCCCGGTCTCGATGCCCAGTCCGTCCAGCATGTAGACCACGTCCTCCGTCGCGACGTTGCCCGAGGCGCCCTTGGCGTAAGGGCAGCCCCCCAGGCCCGCGACCGAGGCGTCGAAAGTCGCAACGCCGAGCTCGAGCGACGCGTAGATGTTGGCAAGCGCCTGGCCGTAGGTGTCGTGGTAGTGCCCCGCGAGCTTCGCCACCGGAACCTCACGCGCGCAGGCCTCGATCATCGCCTGCGTCTTGCGGGGCGTGCCGGTGCCGATCGTGTCGCCGAGCGAGATCTCGTAGCAGCCCATCTCGTGCAGCGCGCGCGCCACTTCGGCGACCTTCGCGGGCGCCACTTCGCCCTCGTAGGGACACCCCAGCACGCAGGAGACGTAGCCCCGCACCTTGATGCCCGCGGCGCGCGCCGCCTCGGCGACCGGGCGGAAGCGCTCGAGGCTCTCCGCGATCGAGCAGTTGATGTTCTTCTTCGAGAAGGCCTCGGACGCCGCGCCGAACACGGCGACTTCCGTCGCTCCGGCGGCGCGCGCGGCCTCGAAGCCCTTCAGGTTCGGGGTCAGCACGGGATACGAGACGCCGGGCCGGCGGCGGATGCCTTCCAGCACCTCGGTGTGATCCGCCATCTGCGGGATCCACTTCGGGGAGACGAACGCGGTTGCCTCCACGGCCTTCAGCCCGGCGTCGGCGAGGCGCTCGATCAGCTCGAGCTTCACTTTCGTCGGCACTTCCTGCTTCTCGTTCTGCAGGCCGTCGCGCGGGCCCACCTCGACGATGCGAACCTTCTTCGGCAGCGCGCTCATCACGACTCCAGTGTAAGGAGTTCGGCGCCCTCGGGCACCTGCTCGCCGGGCGCATAGTGGATCGCCTTCACCACGCCGGCGGCAGGGGCACTGATGGTGTGCTCCATTTTCATCGCCTCGAGGACGAGGAGCGGGGCACCCTTGTCGACCTTGTCGCCGGCCTTCACGTGCAGCGCGATCACCTTGCCCGGCATCGGCGCCGCGAGGCTGCCCGCGGCGGCCTCGTCGGCCTCGGCCGGCAGCTCTTGCGCGAGCGTCAATACCGCGCGACGGTCGCCCGCCGAGACGTGCCAGTCGCGGCCGACGCGCACGGCGCGCGCGAGGAACGTCGCGTCGTCGAGGCGCAGGCGCAGCGTGCTCCCGTCGACGCGCTCGCCCGAGAGCGCGTACTCGCGCGCATCGACCCTGAGACCGTGGCCGCCGGGCAGGAATTCGACGGTCGCCTCGCGCCGCTCGCCGCGATCGTCGAACACGAAGCGGTGGTGCGACCCGAGGTTCAGGCGCCAGCCATCGACCGCGTCCCAGGGCGAATGCGGGTCGCCCGAGGCGCGCGCACGAGCTTGCGCCGCCTCGGCCTCGTCCAGCAGCTCGGCCATGGCCGCGACGGCGAGGAGCTCGTGCGGCGCCGGCGTCGCGGCCGGGAAGAGCTCGCCG
>Ga0335082_10009152_pt1 | contig 10779 bp, 9 predicted proteins | sample Lox_Sample_41_FD_206718 | JGI IMG/M metagenome (GOLD analysis project Ga0335082, IMG submission 206718) | Soil microbial communities from Loxahatchee National Wildlife Refuge, Florida, United States - Lox_Sample_4.1 | ecosystem: Environmental > Terrestrial > Soil > Wetlands | place: USA: Florida... | reverse complement strand
GCGGCTTGGGGGAGTCCGAGACGCCGAGCGCGACGGCTCGCTCGCCGGCGTCGAGCGTGGCGGCGCCCGGGAAGAGCGACGCGACGTGCCCGTCGGGGCCGATCCCGAGCACGACCACGTCCAGGACGGGCATCCGGCTCTCCTCGCCGCTCGTCCCGCCGCTCCCCGCCAGGACTGTCGCGAGCTCCTCGGCGTAGGCCGCGGCGCCCTGCTCCGGACCGAGCTCGCCCTGCATCCTGTGGACCAGCTCGGGGGCGATCCCGGCCGGCCCGATCAGCGTTCGCTCCGCGAGCAGGTAGTTGCTCTCCTCGTCGTCGGGCGGCACGCACCGCTCGTCGGCGAACCAGATGTGAGTGCCGGTGAGGGCCTCGGGCTCCGCTCCGAGCAGCTCGTACGTCGCTCCCGGCGTCGTCCCGCCGCTGAGCGCGAGATGCGCGACGCCGCGCTCCTCGCGCGCGCGGGCCAGCGCTCGCCGGATGTGCTCGGCGGCGCGCCGCGCGACGCTCGCGTCGTCAGCGCAGGTGGTCAGGCGCGTCACGTCAGCATCGCGCGGGCGGCGCGCAGCGCGGGCAGGTAGGTGGGGTCGCGCAGCAGCGCCTGGCGGATGCCCTCGCCGAGCACGCCCGCCTCGCCCCGCGAGGCGCCCGGGACGGTCCACTCGCGCGGCTCTTCGCGCGCGCCGCTGAAGCGGGCCCGCAGGCCGCCGGGGCCGCGGTCGAGGCGAAGCATGTGGCCGGCGGCCGTCTCGATCGTCAGGCCCTCGAGGCCCGGCACGGCCAGCTCGGGCGCGACGAGCAGGCGCACCTCGACGTCCTGGCGCTCGGCGTGGGCGCTGCCCGAGAGAGCGCCGTCGTGGGCGACGAGGCGGCTGGCCTGCCAGCCCAGGCGCGAGGCGAGCCAGCCGACGTAGAGGCCGGCGGCGACGGTCGAGCGGGGGTGGTGGCGGACGGTCACCGAGGAGACCATCGCGAGCTCGCGGCGCAGCCAGGGCGGGTCGAACATCGCCGCCAGGCGCTCGCGCCAGGGCGTCGAGCGCAGCCACGCCAGGTCGACGACGTAGGCGCGGTCGCTGAGCGCGCAGGCCCAGTCGAGGGCCTCGGCGGGTTCGGGCTCCTCGACGGAGTCGATCAGCACGGCCTGCGCGAGCGGCAGCAGGTCGCTGACGATCTCGTGGTGGCCGTGGGGCGACCAGAGCAGCGTCGGGAGGTCCGTGACGACGAGCGGGTCGGCGATCGTGAGCAGGTCGTCGAGGTGGCGGTCGCCGAGTTCGACCACGACGGTCTCGCGCAGCAGCGCCAGCTCGCCCGGCCCCGGTTCGTCCTCGGCGGCGAGCATCACGCGGGCGTCCAGGCGCGTGCGCTTGGGCTCGTAGGCGAGCACGACCATGCGCGAGGCGTGGTAGCGCCCGACGCCCCGCAGCCGGTTGGCGATCTCGCCGGTCCATTCCCGGTCGACGAAGGCGATCATGTTCAGGACGCGGGCCGGGACGACGTCCTCGCGCTGGGCGTGCGCCTCGACGAGCAGCTCGCGCAGCGCAGCTTCGATCGCGTCGGGCGTCGTGCCCTGCGCGGCCCACACCTTCTCCGTCTGGCTCATCGCCGTGCTCCGCTCGGGTGTGAGAGCCCCGCCGGCGCCATCCGGACTAGATGGCGCGCCAGCTGTCGCCCTCGCGCAGCAGCGAGTCGGCCTCGGCGGGGCCCTGCGAGCCGGCTTCGTAGCTCGCGAGCGGCCCCGGCGTCTGTGACCACGCCGAGACGATCGGGTCGCAGATCCGCCACTGCGCCTCGACCTCGTCGTTACGGGTGAAGAGCGTCGCGTCGCCGCGCATCGCGTCGGTGATCAGCCGCTCGTAGGCCTCGGGCGACTGCGACAGGAAGGCGGTCCCGTAGAGGAACTCCATGTTCACGGGCCGGATGATCATGCGCGTGCCCGGGATCTTCGCGCCGAGGCGCAGCGAGACGCCCTCGTTCGGCTGCAGCGTCAGCACGAGCTGGTTGGGCTGGACGCCGAGCGAGCCGCTCTGGCTGAAGGCGAGGTGGGGGACGGGCTTCAAGGTCACGGCGATCTCGGTCACCTTGCGCGCGAGGCGCTTGCCGGTGCGCAGGTAGAAGGGCACGCCGGCCCAGCGCCAGTTGTCGACTTCCAGGCGCAGTCCCGCGTAGGTCTCGGTGATCGACTCCGCCGGGACGCCCTCCTCTTCGTGGTAGCCCGGGACGTCCTCGCCGCCGGCGTGGCCCTTCGTGTACTGGGCCCGAACGGCCATCTCGGCGATGTCCTCGGGCGTGGGCTCCGGGATCGCCATCAGAACCTTGACCTTCTCGTTGCGGACCTCTTCGGCGGTGAAGCTGACCGGCGGCTCCATCGCGACGTGGCAGAGCAGCTGGAGCATGTGGTTCTGGATCAGGTCGCGCAGCGCGCCCGCCTGGTCGTAGTAGTCGGCCCGCGTGCCGATGCCGAGGTCCTCGGCGGCGGTGATCTGAACCGAGTCGATGAAGTTCCGGTTCCAGAGCGGCTCGAACATCCCGTTTGCGAAGCGGAAGGCCATCAGGTTCTGGACGGTCTCCTTGCCGAGGTAGTGGTCGATCCGGTAGACCTGCGTCTCGTCGAAGATCGAGAGCACCTCGCGGTTGAGCTCGCGGGCCTCCTCGAGCGTCGTCCCGAAGGGCTTCTCGATGATCAGGCGCACGTCGGCGTCCTCGTGCTTGGAGAGCCCCGAGGCGCCGAGCTTCTCGACGATGACCGGGAAGAAGGCGGGCGAGGTGGAGAGGTAGAAGGCGCGGTTCAGCTTCTCCCCGGCGGCCTTCTCGAAGCCGTCGAGCGTCTCGCCGAGCTCCTCATAGACGGAGTCTTCGTCGAACGTGCCGGGCACGTACTTGACGTTCTCGAGCAGGCCCTTCAGGACATCCTCGTCGGGCTTGCGCCGCGAGAAGCGGCGGATCGCTTCCTCGCACTCGGCGCGGTAGTCCTCGTTCTCCTTTTCTTTGCGCGAGACGCCGATCAGGTGGAAGCGCTCGGGCAGGGCTCCCTCGTGGGCGAGGTTGTAGAGCGCCGGCAGGAGTTTGCGGCGGGCGAGGTCGCCGGTGGCGCCGAAGATGACGAGCGTCGTCGGCGCGACGGGCAGGCGCTCGAGGCCTGCCGTCAGCGGGTTCTCGGGCTCCTCGCGCTCGGTCGGGCGTCCCGCGGCGATCGCCATGTCAGGACGCTACCGCCACGTCAGGACCTTCCGGCCCGGCGGGCGGGCTTCGCGGCCGGCGCTGCCTTGACGGCGTGCCCGCCGAACTGGTTGCGCAGCGCCGCCAGCACCCGGTCGGCGAAGTCGCCGTTGCCGCGCGAGCGCAGGCGCGCATACAGCGAGGCCGTGATGACGGGCGTCGGCACGTCGCGCGCGGTCGCGTCCTCGATCGTCCAGCGGCCCTCGCCGGAGTCCTCGGTGTAGCCCTCGATCGTCTCGAGGCCGTTCCCGTCCGCCTCGAAGGCGCGCGCGGCGAGTTCGCACAGCCAGGAGCGCACCACCGAGCCCTGTCCCCACAGGTGCGCGATCTTCGCGTTGTCGAGCTCGTACTCGCTCTTGTCGAAGATGTCGAAGCCCTCGGCGTAGGCCTGCATCAGCCCGTACTCGACGCCGTTGTGGACCATCTTCACGTAGTGGCCGGCGCCGGAGGGGCCGAAACGCATCCAGCCGCGGTCGCCGATCGCGTGGCGGCTCTGCTCGTTGGTCTGAGGGGCGAGCACGTCGAGGATCGGGGCGAGCCGCCTGACCGCTTTGGGGGGTCCGCCGACCATCATGCAGTAGCCGACCTCGAGGCCCCAGACGCCGCCCGAGGTGCCGACGTCGACGTATTCGATGCCGGCCTTTTTCAGTTCGGCGGAGCGCCGCTTGTCGTCGGTCCACTTCGAGTTGCCGCCGTCGACGATCATGTCGCCCCGGTCGAGCAGCTTGGCGAGCTTCTCGACGGTTTCCTGCGTCGGCGCGCCCGCCGGGACCATGATCCAGACCATCCGCGGCGGCTCGAGCCTCTTGACCAGCTCGCGCAGCGAGGACGCCCCCACGGCGCCGTTCTTGACGGCCTGCTTGACCGCCTTCTCGTCGAAGTCGAAGGCGACGACCTCGTGCTCGGAGTCGCGCCTGATGCGGTGGACCATGTTGCCGCCCATCTTCCCGAGCCCGACGAAGCCGATCTGCGTCATGTCGTCCACTCCCTGATCTTCGAGGTCAAAGCACGAACCGCGGCGGCCGGGTCCTCGCCTTCGAGGCGCACCCGCTGCGCCGGCAGGCCGGTCTCGCGGAGCGTCTGCAGGTCGCCGATCGCCTGGGCTTCCTCGAGCGTCCCGAACGTGAACGGCCTGCCCGGTATCGCGACGTCCTCGCGCTCGTGGTGAAGGAGCTGCAGGAAGCGGCCGCTCTTCGGGCCGCCCTTGTGGAACTGGCCGGTGGAGTGCAGGAAGCGCGGGCCGTAGCCGAAGGTGGTCGTCGCGCGCGTGGCGGCGCGGATCGCCTCGCGCAGCCCGGCGAGGGCCGCGTCCAGGTCCTCGCTCGGCTGCAGGTAGCCCATCAGCGCGACGTAGTCGCCGGCCGTGGCTCCGAGCAGCAGCTCGCGAAGCTCCTCGTCGGAGGCGCTCGGGATCTCGGGCAGCGCGCCGTCCTGCTGAAAGCCGTCGAGGACGCGGTTGGTCGCGTCCTTGGCCTGCTGCACGTTGGGCTGATCGAAGGGGTTGATGGCCAGGCCCCAGCCGGCGACCGCGACGGCGAGCTCGGCGAGCAGGAACACGCGGCCGATCTCCAGCGGGTCTCGGATCGGGATCGTGACGACGGGGTGCCCGGCTTCGGCCAGCGCGTCGAGGCCGCGGGCGAGGGCGTCCTCGGAGGCGCTGCGGTCGGCGATGTGGACGAAGACGCGGTCCTCGCCGTAGACGCCCGGCTCCCCCAGTGGCTCGTCGGCGACGGGCAGGATGCCGGTGCCGTGCTTGCCGGTCGACTCGGCGACGAGCTGCTCGAGCCACAGGCCGAGGCCCGGCAGCGTCTCGCCGATCACGAAGGTGAGCTTGTCGCGGCCGCCCTTGGCCAGGGCCGCCAGCGCGGCGCCGAGCCAGACGGCGCCGGGGAGATCGGCGGCGGAGGGCGCGAGGGCGCTCGTCTTCCATGCGCCCGCGGCGCCTCGCAGCAGCGCGGCGGTGTCGACGCCCATCAGCGTCGCGGGGACGATGCCGAACGGCGAGAGGGCGCTGTAGCGCCCGCCGATGTCGGGATCGCCGTAGAAGACGTGGCGGAAGTCCTTCTCGGTGGCGAGCTCGGCCAGGCCCGAGCCGGGGTCGGTGATCGCGACGAAGCTGGCGCCGCCCGGGGCGAGCGAGGCGAAGTGGGCGTAGAGCGAGAGCGGCTCGATCGTCCCGCCCGACTTCGAGGAGACGATGAAGAGCGTCCTGGCGGGATCGATGGCGGCTCCGACAGCGCTCACCCAGGCAGGATCGGTCGAGTCGAGCACGTGGAGGCGCAGCGGGCCGGCCTCGAAGGTGCGGCGGAATACCTCGGGCGCCAGCGAGGAGCCGCCCATGCCGAGCAGGACGACGTCGCTCAGCCCGTCCTGCCTGACTCCGTCGGCGACCCGTTCGATCTCCAGCAGCGCGTCGAGCATCCGCTCGGCGATCGTCAGCCAGCCGAGGCGGTTCGCGACCTCGGGCGTGCCCTCGGGCGCCCACAGCGTCGCGTCGAAGTCACGCAGCCGGTCGGCGACGTTCTGCTCGCGGGCGGCGTCCGCCGCCTCCCCGACCGCGGGCCCGACCGCCTCCGGCAGGCGGGCCTCGATGGACAGGGTCTCCTCGCTCACGCCACGATCGTAGTGGCAGCGGCCCCGGTAAAGGGGGTGGCTCGGCGCGGTCCGGTAGGTTCTCATCCGCCGTGAGCGACGATCCGAAGTCTTCGGTGCCGGACCGCAACCTCGCCCTGGAGCTCGTCAGGGTGACGGAGGCCGCCGCGCTTGCCTGCGCGCCGCTGGTCGGCAAAGGCGACAAGGAGGCCGCCGACCAGGCCGCCGTGGACGGCATGCGCTACATGCTGCACTCGGTCCGCATGGACGGCGTGGTCGTGATCGGCGAGGGGGAGAAGGACGAGGCGCCGATGCTCTACAACGGCGAGCAGATCGGCGACGGCACCCCGCCGCAGGTCGACATCGCGGTCGATCCGCTCGAGGGCACGACGCTCGCCGCTCACGGCATGCCGAGCGCGCTGTCGGTGATCGCGCTCTCCGCGCGCGGCACGATGTTCGACCCCGGTCCGTGCGTCTACATGGAGAAGATGGCCGGCGCGCCGGAGATCGCCGACCTGCTCGACCTCGACCGGCCGCTCGGTGAGACCGTGAAGCTGGTCGGCGAGCGCACCGGCCGGCCGGTCTCGGACGTGATGGTCGTCGTGCTCGACCGCCCGCGCCACGAGGCGGGCATCGCCGCGATCCGCGAGGCGGGAGCCAAGGTGCGCCTGATCGCGCACGGCGACGTCTCCGCGGCGCTCCTGGCGGTGACCGAGCGCTCCCGGGTCGATCTCCTCTGGGGGATCGGAGGCACGCCCGAGGGCGTGATCTCGGCCGCCGCGGTGAAGTGCGTGGGCGGCCAGCTGCTGGGCCGGCTGTGGCCGCGCGACGACTCAGAGCGCCAGGCCGCGATCGACGCCGGCTACGACCTCGACCGCGTGCTCGACCGCGACGACCTGGTTGCAGGCGACGACGTCTTCTTCTCTGCCACCGGCGTGACCGACGGCGACGTGCTGCAGGGCGTCCGCTACCCGAGCGCCGGCGGCGCCACGACCGAATCGCTCGTCACGCGCGCCCGCTCCGGGACGATCCGCCGCATCCGCGCCACGCACGACCGCTCGAAGCTGCGGGCTGTCGGCGGCGAGCGGTTCTAGCCCCGCTTGGCCTGATGCTCGATGACCTTCCCGAAGGCGTCCTCGAGCTGGGCGGTCATGCGCAGCTTGAACATCGCCAGCAGCGCCTCTGAGGCCAGCGGGCGGAGCTGGTCGACGGCGGCGATCAGCTCGTCCCAGCGCTCGGGCGGCTGACCTTCGCGCTCGAAGGGCTCCCAGAGCTCCTTCAGGAAGAGCTTCACGAACCCCCGCGAGACGGAGTCGCAGTCGCGGCTGACGCGCTCGATCAGCTCGAGCGTCGTGCGCAGCGGCACGCCGAGCGACATGACCTGCTCGGCGGCGGCGAGCAGCGCCGGGCTCGTGACTTCGAAGCGGTCCTCGCCGAGCGGCGCGAGCACGCGCAGGCGGCGGACGCGCTCGAGATCCTTGGGGCTCGCCTCGCCGAAGCGCTCCTCGAGCTCCTGGCGTGTGACGACCTCGGGCTGCTCGGGGTCGAACGGCGCCGTGACGGCGGCGCGCAGGCCGAGGAGCCGCCCGGCGAGGCCCTCCGAGCCGCTCAGCAGCCGCTCGATCGACGCGAGGTTGAAGCCGTCGGCCTGCAGGTCCTGGATCAGCTTCAGCCGCGCTACGTGCTCGGCGTTGTAGTAGCCGACCCGCGCCCGGACCTCGGGCGGAGCGAGCAGGCCGCGCGAGTGGTGGTTGCGGATGTTGCGCACCGACATGCCGACCTCCGAGGCGAGCTGCTCGATCGTCAGGTCGTTCGCCGACCCGGCTCCCGGAGTGTCCTTCGTCACAGTAGCCATCCTCGAAAGAAGGTTACCATGTTTGACGTGACCTCATTTGAGGTAACATCGACTCAGGGCAACATGATCGCAACCACGACGCAGAGGAGGGACCGCGATGGCTGAACGAGGCGCCGCTCCGCCCGTGCCGGCGCTGGGCCGCCGGGCGCTGTCGTTCGTGAGCTCGTTCACCTCGCCGCTCGCGCCGGACGACTACCTGGAGCTGCTGAACCCGCTGTGGTCGACGCGCGAGCTGCGCGGGCGGGTCGAGCGGGTGCAGGCCGAGACCGACGAGGCGGTGACGATCACGATCAAGCCGGGATGGGAGTGGCCTGGCCACCGGGCCGGGCAGTACATCCGGCTCGGCGTCGAGGTCGAGGGGCGGTTCCACTGGCGGGCCTACTCCCTGACCTCCGACCCCGGACGCCGCGACGGCTGCATCACGATCACGCCGAAGCTCGTCCACGAGGGCAGGGTGACGCCGTTCCTGTGCGGGCGCCTGCGGCCCGGGACGATCGTGCGGCTCGGCGGCGTCGAAGGGACGTTCGTCCTGCCCGAGGAGCTGCCGGAGCGGCTGCTGTTCATCAGCGCGGGCAGCGGGATCACGCCGATCGCGAGCATGCTGCGCAGCCTCGACGCGCAGGACGCGCTGCGCGACGTCGCCCACGTACACAGCGCGCGGCACCCGCACACGGCGATCTTCGCGGGGGAGATGCGGGCGCTGGCGGGCCGGCGGCGCGGCTACAGGCTGACGGCGCGCCACAGCGGGACCGAAGGCCGGCTCCGCCCGGAGGAGCTGGAGGAGATCTGCCCGGACTGGCGCGAGCGGGAGACGTTCGTGTGCGGCCCGTCCGGTCTGCTGGCGTCGATCAAAGCGCGCTTCGAGGCGGATGGCGATCCGTCGCGCCTTCACCACGAGCACTTCCAGCCGGACGCGCTGATCGAGGGGTCCGCGCGCGGCTGCGGCGGCGAGATCAAGCTCTGCCGCAGCGGCGTCGAGGCGGTCAGCGACGGCTCGGAGCCGATCCTCGCGGCGGGCGAGCGGGCGGGCGCTGAGATGCCGTACGGGTGCCGCATGGGCATCTGCCACAGCTGCGTCGGGCGGCTGCGCTCGGGCCGCGTCCGCGACCTGCGCACCGGGGTCGTCTCGGGCGCGCCGGGCGAGATCGTGCGGACGTGCGTCAACGCCCCCGAGGGACCAGTCGAGATCGAGCTCTGAAGGCGCGCCGCGCCGGAGCCCGACCAATCCAGAACTCAAACGAAAAGGAACGAGCCAGATGTCAGCGACGATCGCCGAACCCCGTCCCGCCGGCCACGCGCCGGACCCGGAAGCGCAGGCCCTGCCGGGCGAGCCGCAGAGCCCGCTCGCGCGGCTGACCCCCGCCCAGATCGAGCAGCTGGGCCGCGAGTTCGACGCGATCCACGAGGAGGTCTTCGCGGACCTCGGCGAGCGCGACGCGCGCTACATCCGCTCGACGATCGCGCTGCACCGGCGGCTCGTGCTGGCCTCGCGCGTGGCGCTGCTGTTCTCGCGCAAGAAGCCGGCGTGGCTGGCCGGCACGGCGATGCTCTCGCTGGCGAAGATCCTCGAGAACATGGAGCTGGGCCACAACATCCTGCACGGGCAGTGGGACTGGATGAACGACCCGGACATCAACTCGCAGAGCTGGGACTGGGACACGGCCTCGCCGGCGCAGGCGTGGAAGCACTCCCACAACTACGAGCACCACACGTTCACGAACATCCGCGGCAAGGACCGCGACCTGGGCTACGAGATCATGCGGATCGACCCGCACCAGAAGTGGCACCCGGTCTACCTGCTGCAGCCGCTCTACAACCTGCTGCTGATGGGCTTCTTCGAGTGGGGCGTCGCGCTGCACGACATGAACGCGGAAGCGATCCGCGCGGGCGAGAAGTCGAAGGCCCAGGCGCTGGCTGAGCTGCGGGCGATCGGCCTGAAGGCGCGCCGGCAGATCGTCAAGGACTACGTCGCGTTCCCGGCGCTGTCCGCCGCGGTCGACGGCGCCGTCTCCGGGCCCGACGCGGCGCGGCGGACGTTCAAGAGGACCTACTGGGCGAACTTCACGGCGAACATCGTCCGCAACGTGTGGGCCCACTCGATCATCTTCTGCGGGCACTTCCCCGACCAGACGTACACGTTCGGCGAAGACGAGGTGGCGGCCGAGACGCGCGGCGGCTGGTACGTCCGCCAGCTGCTCGGCGCGGCGAACATCGAAGGCGGGCCGATCTTCCACCTGCTCACGGGCAACCTGAGCTTCCAGGTCGAGCACCACCTCTTCCCGGACATGCCGTCGAGCCGCTATGCGGAGATCGCCCCGCGCGTGCGGGACATCTGCGAGCGCTACGAGCTGCCGTACAACACCGGTCCGCTGCACCGCCAGCTCGGGACGGTCCACCGGACGATCCTGCGGCTCGCCTTCCCCGGCGGCAAGGTGCGCAAGAAGCCGGGGCCCTACCGGCACGCGAGCGCCTGAGCGGGCAGGGAAGCACGCTTCCAAATAGCATCGCGGCGGAGATGGCGCGGATACCGCCGAGAGATCCTGAGAGTGCCCCCGAGCCCATCGCGAAGGTGATCGCCGGGACGCCGCTCGCCCTACTCGGCATCGTCGGTCACGCCGATACGGCCTTCGAGCCGTGGCTGCGCTACTCGAACGCCCTGCTGCGCGAGCTCGAGCTCGACCCGCTGCTGCGCGAGCTGGCGATCCTGCAGGTCGCGCACCTGTCCGGCTCGGAGTACGAGTGGACCCAGCACGCGCCGATCGCGGAAGCCTTCGGCGCGTCCGGCGAGCTCGTGGCCGCGATCGAGGCGGGCGAGCGCGAGCCGGCGGCGGCGACGGCCGAGCAGCGGTCGGTGCTCTCGTTCGCCGCCGAAGTGATCGAGGACGGCGCGGCGGGCGAGCAGGCCGTCGCGGCGATGCGCGCGCAGCTCGGCGATCGGGGCTTGGTCGAGCTGCTGCTGGTGATCGGCAACTACGTGGGCCTCGCGCGGCTGATCGCGACCGTCGGTCTGGAGCCGCACGAGCCGGTCGTGAGGCTGCCGGGCGGCACCGACGCGCTCGGGCCGCGTCGGTAGCTTCAGCCGGCGAGGAAGCGCCCGACGCGGGACTCCTCGAGGTCGAG
>Ga0335082_10009150_pt1 | contig 10779 bp, 7 predicted proteins | sample Lox_Sample_41_FD_206718 | JGI IMG/M metagenome (GOLD analysis project Ga0335082, IMG submission 206718) | Soil microbial communities from Loxahatchee National Wildlife Refuge, Florida, United States - Lox_Sample_4.1 | ecosystem: Environmental > Terrestrial > Soil > Wetlands | place: USA: Florida... | reverse complement strand
GTACCGCGACGGGGCACGAATGGAGATCATCTGCCCTGCATGAATGCCAGCGCCCGTCCCGCCGTGGCCGGGGTGCGGCCGGTCGACGAGGCGGGCGTCGGATGGACCCAAGCGCGTTGAACTAGTGCACCTTCTCCCAGTACGGATTGCCGCCGACGGCGTTCGAAACGTCGGCGATCGTGTTCTGCGCCTTGACGCTGTTGCCGGCGGCATCGAGCGGCGGCGACACCACCGCGATGCCGAACTTGCCCGGCGACACGGCGATGATTCCGCCGCCCACGCCGCTCTTGCCCGGAAGTCCGGTGCGATAGAGCCACTTGCCGGAGTCGTCGTAGAGGCCCGCGGTCGCCATCACCGCCAGCACCTTGGGAACGTTGGCGCTGTTCATGCACACCTTGCCGGTAATCGGGTTCTTGCCGCCGTTGGCGAGCGTCGCCGCCATCTCGGCCAGGTCCTTGGCGGTCACGCCCACCGAGCACTGCTCGGTGTAGATGTCGCACGCCTGGAGCGGGTCGGCCTTGATGTGACCGTAGGCGTACATCAGCATCGCGATCGCCTGATTGCGCTGATTGGTGTCGGACTCCGACTTGAACACGTCCTGTAGCACGGTCAGCTGCCGGCCCGCGAAGTCGCCGTACCACGAGAGGATCTTGTTCCAGATCTCGTCGCGAGTGGCGCCGCTCACCATGCTGGTCGCGGTAATGGCGCCTGGGTTGACCATCGCGTTCATCTCGGCGCCCTTGTACTGCTCGATCGCGACGATCGAGTTGAACGCCTGACCGGTCGCGTCCACGCCCATGTTGTTGAGGATGGCATCCGGCCCCTGCTCCTCCATCACCCGGGCCATGGTGAAGACCTTGGAAATCGACTGGATCGAGACCTGGGTGGTGAGGTCGCCGGCGGTGAACACCTTTCCGTCGACCGTCACCAGCGCCACGCCGTACACGTTCGGATCCACCGCGGCGAGCGCCGGAATGTAGTCGGCGTTCTTGCCTTCGTGCGTATCCTTGTACTTGGCGAACGCCGCGTCGATCGCGGCCTGATAGTTCGGGCCGGCCGGTGCCGCCGGCGCGGCGGCCTTGGCCGGCGCCGACGACTTCTTGGCGGCGAGCGCCGGAGAGCAGGTCATCAGCGCCAAGATAACGGCACCGGCGGACACCCGGCGCCACATCAGCCCTGCAGGTCCCTCGGTCGAGCGACTCATTGTGCACCTCTTTCAATCGAGAAGTTGTACTTGAACGAGGCATGGACGACGACGTTGTCCACGTCGAATCCATCCGTGTTGTTCTTGCGCTTCTCCCAGCCCAGTTCGACACCCATCATCACGTCCTTGACCGGCGTGTACAGGACGTTGGCCAGGGCGTACTGACCCATGTGGAAGGCGTCCGGCGCCTGACCGACCGAGTTCTGGATCACGTTCTGCGAGTATCCGATCGTGCTCGTGTACTTTTCGTTCCAGGTGTGATCGAGGAACACGGTGACGCCGCTGATGGGCAGCGCCACGCCGTCGATCGGATTGACCAGATCGGCCGGATGCGGCTTGGTGCCGACATCCACGGGAGCGTCGTTGAAGTAGTTCTCGATGCCCTCCCCGTAGACGCCCTGGAAACGCAGGACATCGGTCTTGCCGCGGTTGAAGTTGCCGCTCACCGTGGCGCCCCAACCCGTCACGCTGCCGTTGATGTCCTGAGTCGGCGTCGAGTTCAGCTGATTCCACTTGATCTGGCGCACGATGCCGCCGACCTGCAAATAGCCCCACTTCTGGCCCATGTGGAAATTGCCCGACAGATCGGGCAGCGGGAAGCTGGGAACGATCTCCGCGCCGCTGGCCACGATCTCGTCGCGGTCGGTCCCGAGGTCGCCGCTCGCGCCCGGTCGTTCGAGCGCGACGGTCAGCTTGTTCTCGCCCTTCACGTTCATGAACCGAATCTGCGGATTGCGGAAGAACAACATTCCGTTGGGCCCCCAGTAGTCCAGGCAGTTCGGGAACACATCGATGTCCATGAACGGACTCATGATCTGTCCCGCGCCCCAGTGTCCCAGTTCGCCGTAGTAGATCCGCGGGCGAATCGTGGTCTGTCCCGCGTCGGGACCCACGCCGTACATGTCGAACTCGAACTGCGTCAACAACTCACCCATCGCGGTGGGCGTCCAGGTCTTCACGGCAATCTTGCTCTGGCGCACGCCCCAGAAGGTCTGGCCGTCCTTGTTGAATTCGTCCTTGAACGCGGGCAGTTTGCTGGGCCGCATGGTGTCGAACCACTGGGGATTCACTCCTTCGGTCATGAATCCGGCGTCCAGCATCGCGAACCCGTAGATCTGCCAGCGCGCGGTGCCCTGCGCGGACGCACTGTGTGCCGAGGCGCCAAGAGTGGCCAGAACGCAAGCAACGAGCGCCGTCATCTTCAATGCCCTCTTCATGCCGTATCCCCCTTCTTTTTGTGGGTCTCGACCGTGATCGCTATCGCTTCGCCAGCTGCGCCTTTTCCCAGGCGCGGGCGTTTCGTCTGCCCTCATCGAAGACCCGCTCGTAATTGCGCTTGAGCAATTTCTCCAGGACATCCTTGGGCAGCGCGTCCCAGAGCGGCTGGTACATGTGGTAGACGCTGTAGTAGGCGGTGGTGTCCTTGGGCGCCACGGTGTCGGTGCCGAACAGGAACCGATCGGGGAACCGGGTGATGAGGTCCGCGGCGCGCTTCGTGGCTTCCGGGCTCGAGACAATGTACTTCGCCACCTCGTCCCACGAGATGTCGAAGCTGACGTGGCTGCAGACCGGGTCCTCGAGGATGTCCTCGAGCATGAGCGCGTGATGCTCGACCGGCTGAATCACACGGCCGAGCCCGAGGTGCGCCCAAATGATCGAGTTGTTCGGGTGGCGCCGCAGCAGCGCCTTGAACTGCTCGAGGAATACCGGCTGGTCGCCCTTGTGCGCGAACGGGCGGTCGACGTCGTTGTGGATCAACACCACCAGCCCGACCTCGGCGGCGAAATCGAGGATTCGGTCGAGCGCCGGGTCGGTGAGGCTGGCCACGTCGCCGGCGACCTTCGACGAGACGAACTCCTTGTGGATCGTGAACTCGCCGATCCCTTCGAATACGCCCGGAAAGGTGAGCATCACTCGGCGAATGTGGTCGGCGGCATACATGTCGGTAGGGTTGAAACCGGTGATCATCGGGTCGAAGCGCGCCTGCTCGGCCTTGGAAAGCGAGCGATACTGCATCGCGATGTAGGCGTCCGTGAAGGAGTAGTAGTAGAGGCGTGCATCGGTATCGAGGTAGTAGGTCGGCGCCTTGTCGCCCGAGATCCGGTACGACCACTGCTGCTGGAGCGGGATCCCGAACAGCGTCGAGCGCCCCACCTTGTCGCCCATGATCTTCAGGAACTGGTGAACGTCGATGCCTTCCTGGATGTAGTTGGTCAGGTGAAAGTGGCTGTCGTTGTAGAGATAGCCGCTCGTGCCGGTCGCGGATTTCTGGGCAAGCGAGAGCCCGCCGGTCACCCCGATCACCAGCGCGGTCGCGGCTGCCACCGTGAAACCGCGAGAAAGGGAGCGTTTCATCGTCGCGCCTCCTGGCCGGATTCCGCCTAGAGAAGAATGTCGGTGCCGAGCGAGATCGTGTTGCCGGTCTGCCCCGCGGTGTAATAGCCGAACGTCGAGGACGCCGGCGATTTTTCGACGTGGATGAAGTGCAGATTGAGGCGCCAGCTGCGCGACCCGTAGGGATAGAAGCTCGCGCCGCCGGCCACCTCCCACGGATGGCGTTGAAACTCGTCCCAGATGTACGAGGTCACGCCGTAAATGCCGAGGTGCTTCGGAACCACCATGTGCATCGCCTCGAGGTAAGCGCCGCGGTCGTAGTTCGAGTTGATGGGCACCGGACCGGTAGCCTCGAAATTCGACAAGCGGCGGATCATGTATTCCGCCTGGATCGAAAAACCCTTCAGCTTCGCGCCCGCGTCGAACCCCGCTTCCTGGTAGCGAAGGCGGGTGACGGTCACGTTGTCGGCGAGCGCCCCGAGATCGAACGGATTGAGCCCGTCCGAGAGCTTGATCTGCGTGGCGTTGGGCGGCGAGCCGAGCGGCGCATACCGGCTCTCGTAGCTGGTGCAGCCCGACACTCCGAAACGGGTGGCGAGCTGATCGTGGTGCTCGAGGTCGCCGAACCCTCCGCGCGGTCCGAACTCGCCGGTGGTCGGCATCCACCACATGCTGGCGCTGGTCGCCAGGTCGCGCGTGTCGTTGGCCGCGACCACGCCGAGCTGGCTGAGGTTGTTGTTGACCGATACGTTGTAATAGAAGCGATCGATCGGCTGCCCGGTGAGCCAGAAGCCCGACGAAAAGCCGCCGCGCAACGCTTCCTCGGTCATCTGACGATCGCTCGCCGCCCAAAACGGCCACGAGCCCATCATCGAGCGATTGGTGAGGTTGGGCGCGATCCCCACTCCCATCGTGAGCGCCCGCCCGGCGAGGTACTGAAGATTCCCGAAAATGAGGGTCTGCTGCGTCGTCGCCAGGGACCAGCCCGTGATGTTGTAGCGGAAGCGGGTGTCGTAGAAGAACCCGGTCAGCCAGATCATGGTGCGGTGCCAATTGAGGTCGTTCCGCGTGTTCACCGTACGCACGCGCCCCAGGTGATCGGTGAACGTCTGGTTGGCGGGAAGCTGGTTCACGTAGCGGAACAAGCCGTAGACGCTGATATTGAGGCTGCCGCGATCCGTCTTGATGAGGTCGAACCCACGGCCCGGCGTGAACTCTCCGGCGATGTTGTTGCCGTATCCGCCGCCCGGTCCGGCAGTGTCGATCTTGGCCTCGGTCATGGGCGGAGGTCCGGCATCGTCCTGCGCGTGAGCGACCGGAACGCGACCGAGCGCCCCCACGAGCAGAACGAGTCCAACGCGGCTCAGCAAGAGGAGAAGCGGACGGCTCATGGGGCTCCCTAGAGTAGTCGGCCAGTGGATGGTTTCGAGGCTGACGCGATGCGCGCCATACTGCGCAAGGCGCTTCGAAAATGCCAGTCACACCGCGCGAACAACTCGCCGCGCGCGCCGATGCGGCGCAATTGCAACCACGATGCCTGCTTCAGAACAACATCGCGTCGGTTGCGAAAAAGTCTGGCGATCGTCAAGCAATCAGGGGGCTTGTGCGCGGGGATGCGGGGCGCGACATTCTCCCAGAGAATCGCGAGTGCGGGTTCGAGCCTGACAGGCCGTCACGTGCGACTGACGGCCGCGGCGTCACCGATTCACGAGCTTCCACGCCGCCCAGATGCCGGCGAGCCCACCGATCGCGCCGAACACCACGGCGGTGACCGTGAAACCCCCGGCGCCCCACAACGAAGGAAGCCACCCGCCGAGCGTGGAGCCGATGACCATTCCGATCATGATCAACCGCTTGTCGCTCACGGCGCGGCGCTAGCCCTTCGATCCGGACTTGCGCGGCGCGAGCCATCTCTCCTGCCCCACCAGCAGGAGCAGCGTGATCAGAACGGCGAACGGAAGGAGCGCCAGCAGATCGGCGCGCGGACCGTTGAAGAACGGATTGTGCACGTTGGCCCAGTCGGTCAACGCGATGTCGGTCTTCTCGAGCACGCCGGCCATGAAGGCGATGACGATGCCGGCGATCGCACCGCCGGCGATGTAGCCCGAGGCCATCAGCACGCCCGGGCTGCGGTCGGCGTCGGCGGCGAGCTGCTCCTCGCTCAGATTGCGGCCGGCGAGCTGCCTCCGCCGCCCCCGATCCACCAGCCAGCGCACGGCTCCGCCCAGGAAGATCGGCGACGACGACGACAGCGGCAGGTACACGCCGACCGCGAACGCCAGCGAGGGGATGCCGCTCATCTCCAAGACGATCGCGATCATGACGCCGAACAGCACCAGACCCCACGGCAACTTGCGATCGAGAATGCCGCGGATGATGTACGACATCAGCGTCGCCTTGGGCGCGTCGAACTTGCGCACTTGAGTGCCATCGGGCCGCTGGCGCAGCGTGCCGTTGATGCCCGGATCCACCAGCCACACCGCGTTGCCCGAGTCATCCACCAGGTACTTGCCGGCCGGCCCGCCGACGTCGTCGATCTTCTGCCAGACCCGATACGTGCGCGTGTCGTCCTTGGCTTGAACCCCGCGCAGCCCTTCGCGGGCCTGCGGCAGGGTCGAGACGTCGGTATGCATCCCGGCGGGCGCCACGCGCGAGACCGGCATGTAGATGGTCGAGGCCTCGTTGAGCTTGAGCAGGATCGGCCCGAGGATCAGCGACGAGAGCAGCGCGCCGATCAGGATCGAGACCTGCTGCCATTTGGGCGTTCCGCCCACCAGGAACCCGGTCTTCAGGTCCTGCGAGGTCGCGCCACCGTTGGACGCGGCGATGCACACGATGCCGCCGACCGAGAGCGCGGTCACGTAGTAGAGCCCGCCGGTCCATCCGACCAGCAGGAAGATCAGGCAGGTGAGCAGCAGCGTCGCGACCGTCATGCCCGAGATCGGGTTCGACGACGAGCCGATCTCACCGGTGAGTCGCGACGACACCGTGACGAACAGGAAGCCGAAGATCACGATCAGGAGCGCGCCGACCAGATTCATGTGGAGCGGTGGCGAGAGCATGATGGCCAGCACCAGCACCACGATGCCGCCCAGCACGAAGCTCATCGGCAGGTCGTGCTCGGTGCGGTGCGGGTCGGCCTGGCCGCGCGCCGCGCCCACGTCCTTCAGGCCCTGGCGCAGGCCGCTCCAGATCAGGGGAATCGAGCGCATCAGGCTGATGATGCCGCCGGCCGCGACCGCGCCGGCGCCGATGTAGAGCACGTAGGCGCTGCGGATCTGATTCGGGCTCATGTCGTGAATCGGGATCGTGCCGGGTGCGAGCGGGCCGGGAATCGATGAGCCGAAGAACTTGATCAGCGGGATCAGAACCAGGTAGGCGAGCACACCGCCCGCGCACATGATCGAGGCGATCTTCGGACCGATGATGTAGCCGACGCCGAGCAGCTCGGGCGAGATCTCGGCCGCGACCGAGCCCGCTTCGAACGGCTTGGCGAATACTTTCTCGGGCGTGTCCTTCCAGCCCTTCAACGCCTCCATCGCGGTCTTGTAGAGCAGTCCGATTCCGAAGCCGGTGAAGATGGTGGTGGCCGAGACCCCGCGCTCGAGGCCGGTAGCCTCCGCGTGCGCCTCCTGCGAGGCCGCGGCGCGCGATTCGGCCGAGGCGCCGGCCTTCAGCACCTCGGCGCAGGCCGTGCCCTCGGGGTACTTGAGCTTGCCGTGCTGCTGGACGATCAGCGCGCGGCGGAGCGGAATCATCATCAGGATGCCGAGCAGCGCGCCCAGCGCCGCCACCAGGGCCACGCGCGTCAGCTCGAGGTTGAATCCCAGGATCATGATCGCCGGCATGGTCACGCCGACGCCGAACGCGATCGACTCTCCGGCCGAGCCCGCGGTCTGGACGATGTTGTTCTCGAGAATGGTGGCGTCGCGCACGCCGAACTTGGAGAGCAGGCGGAAGAGCGTGATCGAGATCACCGCGACCGGGATCGAGGCGCTGACCGTCAACCCGACCTTGAGCACCAGGTAGAGCGACGACGCGCCGAACACCATGCCGAGCAGCGCGCCCACGATCACCGCGCGCGGGGTGAATTCCGGCAGCTTCGCTTCGGCCGGGATGTAGGAAGCGAAGGGTTCCGGCGGCGCTTCCGCCACCTTCAGTGCCGGGGTCGCGATGGTCGGCCTCCTCGGGCGCGCGCCACGGACCGGGCGCGAGTTCCGGGACTCTAGGCAGAGTGATCGTGCGGGTCAACGGGGCCGATCGGGCACACCCCGCACGCGCCTCATCCCCACGCGCGACGCTCCGCCGCCCGAATCTGCGTCCGTCGGCGCGAACTCCGCGCCGGGAGGAATTGCGCGGCGAACGCGCTGAATCGCGCCATCGCGGCACCACCACGCTTCAACCTTTCTGCCACAACCACGCTCCAATGGGCGTATCGCGAAGACGCCGTCCCGGTGCCCTGGAGAGTGTCATGCGTCGTCTCGTGTTCGCCTCGCTGCTGCTCGGTTTCGCGCTGCCCGCGCTGGCCGATCCCGCCCCGGACACGTCGCACGTGGTCCACGCCACGCTCACCGCTTCCGGCATCACCGTCGACGGTGTGCTCAACGAGCCCGTGTGGCAGACCGCCCCGGCCTGCAGCAACTTCGTCCAGCGTGATCCGGTCGAGGGCGCCCGGCCCTCGCAGCGGACCGTGGTGCGCGTGCGCTACGATCGCGACGCGCTCTACGTGGGCGCGCGCATGTACGACTCTTCGCCCGATTCGATCGTGAGCGAGCTGTCGCGGCGCGACGGCGGCACGCGGTCGGATCGCTTCTTCATCTATCTCGATCCCTACTACGACCGGCGCAGCGGCTATTACTTCGCCGTCAATGCCGCCGGCACCCAGTTCGACGGCACGCTCTACAACGACGGCTGGTCCGACGACTCGTGGGACGGGGTGTGGGAAGGCAAGGCGCGAAGGGACGCGCAGGGCTGGACGGTGGAAATGAGGATCCCGTTCTCGCAGCTTCGCTTTTCCAAGGCCGAGGCGCAGAGGTGGGGCATCAACTTTTGCCGCGAGATGGGGCGCGGCTTCGAGAACATCTATTACGTCTGCCGGCCGCGGAAGTCGGGCGACTTCGTCTCGCTCTTTCCCACCCTGACCGGCATCGAGCACGTGCGCCCGACCAGCGCGATCGAGATTCTGCCCTACGGCACCTCCAAGGTCGAAGTCATGCCGAGCGGCGTCACCGATCCGTTCCACACCAGTCCCAAGACCACTCCCAACGGCGGCGGCGACTTACGCATGCCGATGGGCGGCAAACTGACCCTCAACGCCACCGTCAATCCCGACTTCGGCCAGGTCGAGGTGGATCCCGCGGTGGTCAACCTGAGCGACGTGGAGACCTTCTTCCCCGAGAAGCGGCCGTTTTTCGTCGAAGGCAGTTCGATCTTCGACGCCGGGCAGCAGGGCGCCACGGACTACTGGGGCTTCAACTTTCCCCAGCCGACGTTCTTCTACTCGCGCCGCATCGGCCACGCGCCCGAAGGTGCGCTGCCCGACAACACCGCGTATTCCGATGTTCCGACCGGCACCACGATCCTGGGTGCGGCCAAGCTGAGCGGAAAGATCTCGCAGGACGTGAATTTCGGGGCCCTGAGCGCGCTCACCTCGCGCGAGAACGCGCAGGTCCAGTTGAGTGACAACACCGAGGTGGAACCGCAGGTCGAGCCCCTCGCCTACTACGGCGTGGCGCGAGCGCTCAAGGAATTCCCGGAGCGCCGGAACGGCCTCGGGCTCCTCACCACCTTCGCCTACCGCGACCTGAGCGATCCCACCGTGCGCGATCAGTTCAACCGTGCCGCGCTCGCCGGCATCGTGGACGGCTGGCATTTCCTCGACCATGGCAAGGTCTGGGCGCTGTCGGGCTGGGCCGGCGGCAGCCTCATCACCGGAACCGCCACCGACATCGCCAACATCCAGACCGATCCGCGTCACTACTTTCAGCGTCCCGACGCGAAGAGCTATTCCTTCGATCCCGGCGCCACCTACCTCGCCGGCAGCGGCGCGCGCGTGTGGCTCAACAAGGAAAAGGGCAACTGGCTCAGCAACTCGGCGATCGGCTACATCGGCCCCGGCTTCGAAGTCAACGACATGGGATTCGAGAGCCGCGCCGACATCATCAACGAGCACCTGGGCGGCGGCTACCGTTGGACCGAGCCCACCAAGCACGTGAAGAACCACATGCTGCTCGGCGCGGTGTTCGCGAGCCAGAACTTCGACGGCGATCTCACCTCGGCCGGCGTGTGGGGGCGTGGATTCTGGTGGTACACGAACAACTGGACCTTCAACTCGAGCTTCGCCTACAACCCCGAAACCGTGAACCCGCGGCGCAGCCGTGGCGGCCCCTTGATGCTCAACAAACCCGGCTACGAGATCAATCTGTTCGGCGACACCGATGGCAGCCGCAAGCGCTACTACAACGTGAGCTTCTACGAGTACCTGCAGCCCGAAGAGAACTCGTTCGTCTACAGCTTCTACCCCTACTTCACGTACAAGCCGGCCTCCAACATCAAGCTCGACATCGGCCCGGGATACGACAGCTCGCGCGACGGCGCGTTCTACGTGGCGACCATCCCGGACCCCGCTGCCACTGGGACCTACGGCAGTCGCTACGTGTTCGCCCGGCTCGATCAGCAGATGATCTCGGCCAACATCCGGCTCAACGTCTCGTTCACGCCGACTATGAGTCTTCAGTTCTACGGGCAGCCCCTGATCGCAGTCGGTCGCTACTCCGACTACAAGGAGCTGGCGCGACCGAAGAGCCTCGACTTCATCGGACCGGGTGCCGGCGCCTGGACCTACGATCCCGCGACCGGCGAGTTCGATCCCGATGGCCCGGTTGGCCCGACCGCCCCCACGGTCAACGACTTCAACACCAAATCGCTGCGCGGTAACGCGGTGTTCCGATGGGAGTACATGCCGGGCTCGGCGCTGTATCTGGTGTGGACGCAACAGCGGAGCGACTACGAATCGACGCCCGAATTCAACGTCGGCCCGTCGTTCTCACGGCTGCTGGGCGCCTCGGCGGACAACATCTTCCTCGCCAAGCTCACCTACTACATGCATCTCTAAGGTCATGCTCCGAAGATTGGTGATGGTGCAGGACGTGCAGGGACTGACCCTGCATGTCGCCAGCGGGTCGCTTCTCGCCCCCATTCTGCCCCAACCCATCCTGTTGCCACCACCGCACTAGCGGGAT
>Ga0335082_10009149_pt1 | contig 10779 bp, 6 predicted proteins | sample Lox_Sample_41_FD_206718 | JGI IMG/M metagenome (GOLD analysis project Ga0335082, IMG submission 206718) | Soil microbial communities from Loxahatchee National Wildlife Refuge, Florida, United States - Lox_Sample_4.1 | ecosystem: Environmental > Terrestrial > Soil > Wetlands | place: USA: Florida... | reverse complement strand
GTTTCCCAGTGGGTCGCGGCACATTGGCACGGTGCCCGACCCGCTGCGGTCTTCTGGGTACTGCGCTGGGTGGTGGCGATTCTCGCCGGTTGCGCCGTGGCCTCGCTCTTCACCTGGTTGGGAGGCCGACTGCGCGAAGGGATCAAGACCACCGACCTCGGCTGGCTCGACCGGCTGGGCGGTCTCGTTTTCGGAGCCGGGCTGGGGGCTTGTCTCTCGTGCTTGGCGCTGATTGGATTGCTGCTGACGCCGTGGCCGCGCGGGATGTCCGAAGAAGTGAGAAAGGCGCGCGTCACGGCGCCGCTGCTCTCCGGCGCAGAGAGCCTCTTGGATCACGGTGATCGCTACATTCCGGGTGGCTCCCAACTCCATCATCTGCTTCAGAGCGCCGAACGGCGCGAGCGGAACCCGCGCACGGCGTCGTAGGTTCTGTCAACATTCGCGGTCGAGGTGACGTGGACGATCGTTCCCTGAACCTGCTCGAGTTCGATCGAGTCCGCGCGGAGATCGCTCAGCGCGCGGACAGTGTGCGCGCTCGAGCCCGGCTCGCGGGTTGGCGCCCTCTGCTCGAACCCGAGACGCGCCTGCGCGAAGTGTCCGCGCTGGCGGAAGCCATGACGCGACAGCCGGAGCCTGGCGAGTGGTGCCACGTTGCCGCCGGGGACCTTGCGGCGCGGCTCGACTCCGAGTCGGAGACGCCGCTCGACGGTCCGGGCCTGGTCGAGGTGCGCGAGTGGCTCTCGGCCGGGCGAAGGACACGCGCGATCTGGAGCGAGGAGGAGCCCCGCCGCCGCTGGCCGGCTCTGAGCCTGATCGCCGGACGACTCCCGGACCTGGACGTGCTCGAACGCCGGCTCGAGCAATCGCTGGAGCCGGACGGCACGCTCACCGACGCCGCGTCGCCGGAGCTCAAGCGGCTGCGCGGAGAGATCGACCGCGGCGAGCGAGATCTCGAGCGCCGGCTCGCGCGCTGGGGACAGGAGTTCGGCGAAACCAGCTACGTCACGCGCCACGCCGAGCGATTCGTGGTGCTGGTGCCGGCCGCCGGCTTCCCGCGCCGGCGAGCGCTGGTTCACGACGTTTCGGGCAGCGGTCAATCACTGTTCGTCGAGCCGTTCGAGGCCTGCGACGCCAACAATCGATTGATCGAGCTGCGCGCCGCGCGGCTCGAAGAGGAGCACCGCATCCTGCTCCAGCTGGCGAGCGATGTGCGCGAGCGTGAAGCGGAAATCCGTTCGCTCGAGAGCGCGCTGCTCGAGTTCGACACGCTGCGCGCCCGCGCGCGCTGGGCTCGCGATCGGCAGGCGATCGCGCTCGCCCCGGGGGGCGACCGGCTGCGGCTCCTGGCGGCGCGCCATCCCCTGCTGCTGGCGATGCGTGCCGAGAGCGAGGTGGTGCCGCTCGATCTCACTCTGGAAGCCGGCGGCAAGCTGCTGCTCGTCTCGGGCCCGAACATGGGCGGCAAGACCGTGCTCCTGAAGACCGTCGGGCTCGCGGCGCTGCTCTCGCACGCCGCGTTTCCGGTGCCGGCCGGCGAGGGCTCGTCGATTCCCGAGCTCGACGCGGTGCGCGTGGACCTCGGCGACGCTCAGTCGGTGGATCAGGGACTCTCGACCTTCGCCGCGCACCTTCGGACGCTGGTCGAGATGGCCGAGAGCGCGGGACCGCGCACGCTGCTGCTGGTGGACGAGCTGGGCGCCGGCACCGATCCCGAGGAGGGCGCGGCGCTCGGCCGCGCGCTGGTCGAACGCTTCGCCGCGCGCGGCGCCTGGGGAGTGCTCACCACCCATCTCGGAAGTCTCAAGCGCGTCGCCGGCGAGGTCGTGGGTGTCGTCAACGGCTCGCTCGAGTTCGACGAGCCGACCATGAGCTCCCGCTTTCGCTTCATGCCCGGTGTTCCGGGGGCGAGCCACGCACTCACGGTGGCGCGGCGTCTCGGGCTGCCCGCCGAGGTGCTGGCGCGCGCGCGCGCGCTGGCGCCGGCCGAGTCGCAGCAGATCGAGCGCCTGATCGCCGAGCTGCAGGAGACGCGACGCCGCTGGGAGGCCGAGACGCGCAGCCTGATCGAGGCCCGCGCCGCGGCCGAGACCGCCGCCCGCGAACATCAGGAGGCCACGCAGGAGACACGCCGCACGCTCTCGGAGCTGGGCCGGAAGCTCACGCGCGAGAGCGAGGCGATCCTCGCGCAGGCGCGCGAACTGTGGCAGACCGTGCAGCGGGACGCGCGCCGCGCCGAGAAATCGCGCGCCGGCGCCGAGGAGATCAAGTCGCGACTCGGGGCGGTCGAACGCGAGGTCGAGTCGCTGCAGCGCGAGGCCCGGAGCGTGGCCGGCGAATCCGCGGGCCCCGAGAGCGTGGCGCCCGCCGAGCTCAAGCCCGGGATGCGCGTCCGCGTCACCGATCTCGGCGTCGAGGCCGAGGTGGTGAGCGGCCCCGACCCGGAAGGTCGGGTGCAGTTGAAGCGCGGGGGCTGGAGCATCCAGAGTCACGTCGACCGGCTCGCCGCCATCTCCAGCGAGGGGTCGCCCCGAGGCACGCATGACGCGAACGTCCGTCCGCGGGCGAGCTGGGAGGCGTCGGAAGAAGGCCTGCCCCTCGAGGTGAATCTGCTCGGGCTCGACTCGGAGGACGCGATGCGAACGCTCGATCAGGGGCTGGATCGGGCAGTGATCAGCGGCCTCGCCGAGCTGCGGGTGGTTCACGGCGTGGGCCGCGGCGTCCTGCGCGCCGCCGTCGAGCGGCATCTCAAGGATCATCCCCAGGTCGTGTCGCAGCGCCTCGGCGGCGTGGGCGAAGGCGGACGGGGCGTCACCATCGCGAGGCTTCGATGAGCGATTCGCCGAGACTCCCGGGCGCGCGAAGCTCCGACGACTGGGTGGAACGGGTGCGGGACGCGTCCGACATCGTCGAGGTGATCCGCGCGACGGTCGCGCTGAAGCGCGTCGGGCGGAACTGGGTGGGCCTGTGCCCGTTCCACAAGGAGAAGACCCCGTCGTTCTCGGTCAACGCCGAGCGCCAGTTCTACCACTGCTTCAGCTGCAAGGCGGGCGGTGACGTGTTCAAGTTCGTCCAGGAGACCGAGAAGGTCGGCTTTCTCGAGGCGGTCGAGATCCTGAGCCGGCGGGCAGGCATTCCGGTTCCGGAGCGCGGCGCACCCGGCGAGCGGGGGCTGCGCACGCGGCTGCAGCACGCGCTCGATCTGGCGGCGAGCGCCTACGAGCAGTGGCTCGGTGATCCGCAGCATGGCGCGACGGTGCGCGCCTACCTCGAGCGGCGTGGGGTCAGGGCCGAGACGCGCCGGCAATTCCGGCTGGGGCTCGCGCCCGCCGGCTGGGATGCCCTGCTGCAACGGCTGCGCGCGCAGGTCGGCGAGGAGGATCTGCTCCAGGCCGGTCTGGCGACGCGCCGCGAGAGCGGCCGCGGGCTGTACGATCGCTTTCGGAATCGCTTGATGGTGCCGCTGGTCGCGCCGGGCGGCGCGGTGGTCGGTTTCGGCGCGCGCGCGCTGGCCGACGAGGATCAACCCAAGTATCTGAACTCGCCCGAGACGCCGGTGTACCACAAGGGCGCATTCCTGTTCGGACTGGACGCGGCACGGCGAGCGGCCGGAGCGACGGAGGAGATGATCGTGGTCGAGGGGTACTTCGACGCCATCGCTCTCCATCAGGCCGGGCTCCCGCACACCGTCGCCACCTCGGGAACCGCGCTCACCGCCGAGCAGGCGACCTTGCTCCGGCGCGTGGTGCCGCGCGTGGTGCTGACCTACGACGGCGACGCCGCGGGGCGCGAGGCGATGATGCGCTCGCTCGGCGTGCTGCTCGGGGAGGGACTGGAGGTGGCGATCGTCGATCTCCCGACCGGAGAGGATCCCGACACGCTGGTGCGGGCGGGCGGGCCGTCGGCGTGGGCCGAGCGGCGCGCGGCCGCCGCGGATCCGGTGGAGTTCGTCCAGCGCCACGTCTTGCGCCAGACCGAAGGGCGCAACGCCGCGAGCGGCGACCCGCGCGAGCGCGCGCTCCAGGCGGTGGTGGAGTTGGCGGCGCGAATCGGCGATCCCATCCGCCGCGGATTGCTGTTCGAGCGGGCCGAGCAGGTGCTCGGACTCCCGCCGGCACTCCTGGCGCGCGCGCTCGAGCTCCGGAAGAGTGGTCACGACGCCCGCAAGCCGGTACGGGCCGCCCTGGAGGCCCGGCGGCACGGCGAGGTCCATGCCGAACGGCAGTTGCTCGCGGCTTTCTTGCACTCTCCTGACACGCTCGCACCGGCGCGCGATCAGGTGCATCTTGAAGACTTCGGCGATCCCGATTGCGCCGCTCTGGCGCGTTGGTTCTGGGAGGGAGGGGCGGGAATGCCCGGCGAGGGCCCGGCGGCCGGGCTGGCCCGCGAGCTGCTCGCCGAGGATCGGCCGCTCGACTGGATGGAAGAGGCTCGGGGCGCCGTGCGCATCCTGGTTCAGCGCCGTCTGCGCGGGGAGCTGAAGGACCGCCAGCAGCGGCTACGGCACGCCCAGGATTCACAGGAATCGGAGCGTCTGCTGCAGGACATTGGAAACATCGCACAGTCCTTGAAGGACTGGAGCGCGTCAATTTAAGAGCGGGGCGGGCTCCGCGGCGCGGGGCCGACTGAGGTTCCACAGGGGGCGAACGAAATGGCGGCGACGGCAAAGACCAAGGTGGCGAAGCAGCAGCTCAAGGTGGAGCAGCGCAAGCGGCTGGAAGAGATCAAGTCCCTCGCCCTGCGGCAGGGATACATCACCGAGGACCAGGTGGTGACGCTGCTCGACGACGAGCTGGATCCCGAGGTTCAGGTGGATCAGATGGAGGAGATCCACTCCATGCTCGGGACCATGCACATCGAGGTCTTCGCCAGCGAGGAGGACGCCGCCGAGCGACTCAAGAAACTCCGCAAGATCGAGGACAAGAAGAGCACGCTGTCGGCGAAGGCGGTCCCGCAGCAGCCGGTGCGCTACGACGACCCGGTGCGGATGTACCTGCGCGAAATGGGTCGCGTGCCTTTGCTCACGCGGGAGGGTGAGGTCGAGATCGCGCGGCGCATCGAGGCCGGCGAGCGCCAGGTGGTCTCGGCGCTGTTCCGCGCCGAGCCCTCGGTGCGTGAGATCCGCGGACTCCTGAAGAAGCTCAAGGAGGGGCTGCTCAAGATCGAGGATTTCATCAAGGTGGACGCCGAAGCCGCCACCGAGCAGGCGCTCAAGAAGGAGCGCCAGCGCGCGGTGCGCATCCTCGAGCGCGTGTTCGTGCTCCAGAAGCGCTACAACGACATGCTCGAGAAGCAGAACGCGCGGATGACCGATCACCGGCGCTCGAGCTATCACGCCAACTTCGCCAAGGTCGAGGCCGAGCTGACCCAGGAGATGCACAAGCTCTCGATGAATCCGCGCATGGTCGAGGGGCTGGCCGCGCCGGTGAAAGAGCAGGCTCAGCGCGCGCTGGATCTCGACGACCAGCTGGCGCTGCTCGAAAAGAAGTACGGCCACGGCGCCGACGACATGAGCGCGTTCTCGCGCCGGCTGAAGCGCGGCCCCAAGGAGTTGCGCGCGGTCAAGCGTGACTCGGGGCTCCAGCCCAATCAGATTGCCGATTTCCAGCTCGAGCTCAAGAACGTGCGCAAGCTGCAGCGCGACCTCGAGGTCGAATCGAAGACCTCGGTCGAGCACCTGCTCGAGCTGCACCGGCAGATCCGCGACGGCGAGCGCGCCACCGCGCAGGCCAAGAAAGAGATGATCGAGGCCAACGTGCGACTGGTGATCTCGATCGCCAAGCGCTACACCAATCGCGGTCTGGAATTCCTCGACCTGATCCAGGAAGGCAATTCGGGACTGATGCGCGCGGTCGACAAGTTCGACTACACCAAGGGCTACAAGTTCTCGACTTACGCGACCTGGTGGATTCGGCAGGCCATCACCCGCGCGATCGCCGATCAGGCGCGCACCATCCGCGTCCCGGTGCACATGATCGAGCACATCAATCGCGTGGTGCGGGTGTCGCGCCGGCTGGTGCAGGAGCTGGGCCGCGAGCCGACTCCCGAGGAGATCGCCGAGCGGCTCGAGCTGCCGGTCGACAAGGTGAAGTCGATCCTCAAGGCGGCGCAGGAGCCGATCTCGCTCGATCGCCCGATCGGCGAGGACGACGACTCGAACCTCGGCGATTTCATCGAGGACACCAGCGTGGTGAGCCCGGCCCATTCGGCCGCCAGCGCCATGCTGCGCGACGAAGTCAACGAGGTACTGCGCACGCTCACGCCGCGCGAAGCCAAGGTCGTGCGCCTGCGCTTCGGGCTCACCGAGGACGGCGCGCAGCGCACCCTCGAGGAAGTCGGCGCGTTCTTCAACGTGACGCGCGAACGCATCCGGCAGATCGAAGCCAAGGCGCTGCGCAAGCTCAGGCATCCGACGCGATCGCGGCGACTCAAGGCCTACACCGAGTTGCTGTAGCGAGCGCGCGATTTGACACTCCCTCGGGTGGTTGATAGAAACACACGCCTTGTCAGGCGCAGCGATGCTGCGTGCCCGCGCTGGGCCCATAGCTCAGCGGTCCAGAGCGGCCGGCTCATAACCGGCGAGACCCTGGTTCGAATCCAGGTGGGCCCAGAGTTCGTCGCTCACGCTCGCGAGGGTTGCGCCACACCCGAATTCGGGCGAATAGCTCAGCTGGCAGAGCACCTGGATCACAACCAGGGGGTCACAGGTTCAAGTCCTGTTTCGCCCACCATCGTCACCGGCGGGATTCGCGCGACGTCGCGAATCCCGAAGCAGGAGTCGATCGCGATGAATCGAGGATTTCGACGCGCCGCCGTGCTTCGCCCGGGATCGGGCGCGCACCGGCGCGGCACCGTCGCGCCGCCCGCTCGCGGGGATGTCCTCTCGGACATCCCCGCTTTCGTTTGGGGGGAGCAGCCGTGAGCGACGAAATCGATCGACTGTGGGCCCTGAAGGGTCTGGACGAGCAGCTGGTCGCGGCCCGCGCCGCGCTGGCGCGTTATCCGGAGCAGAAGCGGGCGCTCGAGGCGCGCGCCGCCGACGAGAAGAAGAAGCTCGAAGGTCTGCAGGGTCGGATCGCCGAGGCTCAGAAGCGACGTCGCGAGCTGGAGCGCGACGCCGAAACCGCCGGCGAACAGGAGCGCAAGTTCGCCTCGCAGCTGCCGATGGTGAAGAAGAACGATGAGTACCAGGCGCTGCTGCAGGAAATCTCGGCGGCCAAGACGCGGCGCTCCGAGATCGAAACCCAGGTGCTGCTGCAGATGGACACCGAGGACGGGCTGGGGCGCGAGCGGCCGGTGGCGGAGAAAGCACTGAAATCGGCGGAGGCCGAGCTCAACACGCGTCGCGCCGAAATCGAGGCCGAGGAGCGCGCCGCGCAGCAGAAGGTCGACGCGTTGCAGGCGCAGCGAGCCGAACAGATGGCGCCGCTGCCGGCGGCGATGCGCTCCCGCTACGAGCGCGCGCACCAGTCGCTGAACGGGCTGGCGGTGGTGGCGATCCTCAAGAACGCCTGCGGCGGATGCTATCGCGCCCAGCCGCCGCAGGTGGTCGCCGAGGCCCGCCGGCGCGACCGCCTGATCATCTGCGAGGGTTGCGGGCGGCTGCTGGTGTGGCCGCCGGAGGGGGCGTGAGCCGGCGTTGAGCTCCACGCCGCGCGTGCTCTCCTCCGCGCTCCGCGGTCGCCGTCTGGCGGTGGTGCTGTCGGGCGGCGGCGCGCTGGGCGCGTACGAAGTCGGTGTGCTGCGGGTACTCGAGCAGCTTCGCGTCCGGCCGGCGATCCTGGCCGGAGTCTCGGTGGGCGCGATCAACGCAGTCGCCTGGCTCGCTCACGATTTTCGCGCCCGCTCGCTCGAGCGCGTCTGGAGCAGCCTGCGGGGCTCCGAGATCGGGCTCCGCTGGACTTCGCTGCTGCTGCGACTGCTTGGCGGCCTGGTGGCGGCGGTCGGCGTCACCGAGGCGGCGCTGACGCTGGCGAGCTCGCAAGAGCTGAGCGCGCTACGTCTGTTCCATCGTCGTGTCACGGTGCACGCCGACGTGCAGGCCATCCTGCTCGACGTGCTGGCCTGGGTGCTGGTCGCGGCCGGCGGCGCTGCGCTGGTGTTCTTCGCGCGCCCCACCGACGAGTGGGTCGCGGCGCTGAGCTCGAAGATCGAAAGCGCGCGCGCCTATCGCTGGCTCGGTCGCGTGCTCCTGGTCGGCATCGCGATCCACGTGCTCACCCTGTTCTTCGGCGTTCCCTGGCCGCATCGCTTCAGCGCCACCGCGCTGCTGGTCGGCGGGGCGCTGTGGCTGTTCGGCCGTCACGGCCGGTCCAATGAAGCGGCGCGCGAATGGCTGATGCGCATGTTTCCCGAGACCCGCGGGCGCGGCCTGTGGGGGACCGAGCCCCGCCGGCGCCTGATCGAGCGCCTGGTGGGCGAAGGCGATCCCGAGCGTCTGCTCGGCGGTGAAACGCATCTCATCGTCAGCGCCTGCGATCTCGCCAGCGGCCGCATCGTTCATTTCGTGAACTGGCCGGAGCCGAACCAGCGCTTCCGCTCGCGCATTGCGCGGGTACTCGGCGAGGTGATGCCGCTGGCGCGAGCCGCCGACGTGATGCGCGCGGCGCTCGCCTCCTCGGCGCTTCCGATCCTCTACGAGCCGGTGCGGATTTACGGGAGGGAGTTCGTGGACGCCGGCCCGTTCTCGAACCAGCCGATCCACGTCGCGATCGCCGACGACGCCGAGGCGGTGCTGGTGGTGCTGCTGTCGCCGAGCGCCGGGCCGTCCCCGGGCGCTCATGAACCCAATCTGCTCGAGCTGGGCGGGAGACTGCTCGAGCTGGCGAGCTGGCGCGAGCTGCAGGGCGAGCTGCTGGCGCTGCCGGCGGAGTGGACGCGCCAGCCGCACCCCGCGACCGGCGACCCGGCCCGCATCTGCGTGGTCGAGCCCGCCACCGTCCTGCCGGGCGGCGTCCTGGGGTTCGCGCCCGATCACGCCAGCACGCTGATGCATCGCGGCGAGGCCGACGCATGGCGCGCCCTCGAGCAGGCCGGCTGGCTGAAACCGGCCTGAGCGCCCGGCTTGTGCGCGCGCGCGCGCGACCGGTAGAGTCATTCGATGCCCACTCCCCCCGGCGGTCCGTGGAGGCTTCGCTGTGACGGAGGCTCCCGTGGCAATCCGGGACCGGGCGCGTACGGGTTCGTGCTGCTCGACGATCACGGGCGCGAAGTCGAAGCGCGGGGCGAGTATCTCGGCAAAGTCACGAACAACGTCGCCGAGTATCGTGGGTTGATCGCGGGCCTGGAGGCCGCAGCGGCCCATCGAGTTCCGTCGCTCGAGGTGAGCATGGATTCCGAGCTGGTCATTCGCCAGATGACCGGCGAATACCGGGTCAAGAACGAGGGGTTGAAGCCATTGCACGCGGCCGCGAAAGCGGCGGCCACGAAAATCGCACGGCTCCGCTTCGCGGCGATTCGGCGCGAGGAGAACACTCGCGCCGATCAGCTGGTCAACGAAACGCTGGATCGTATTCTCGGTTCCGAGTCTCCCAGATGATCGCGGGCGAGGCACCGACGCTGCCGTTTTGCGGCGGCCCAGGGCCTGGTCCGAGGAAAGTCCGAACTCCACAGGGCAGGGTGCTGGGTAATTCCCAGGGGGCGCGAGCCCACGGAAAGTGCAACAGAGAGCAAACCGCCAGCGGGCGCGGCTTCGGCCGCGCAGCGGGCAAGGGTGAAACGGTGCGGTAAGAGCGCACCAGCGGTCCCGGTGACGGGGCCGGCTTGGCAAACCCCACCCGGAGCAAGACCGCATAGAGGGGGAGCAGTGTGTCCCGCTGCGTTCGCACCCCAGGGTCGGTCGCATTGAGGCGTTCCGGCAACGGGCGCCCCAGACAAATGATCATCACGGTTCACACCGACAGAATTCGGCTTACGGGAGACTCGGTATGACGTCACGGCCGGCGCCGGCCGATCGCAGTGGCCGGCGCGGGGCGGCGCCGCGTCGCGAGCACAGGCCTGCGCGCCGTTGGTGGAGTCATCCGGCGCTGGGCGCCGGACTGCTGGCGCTGCTCTTCTTTCTGCCGACGATTCGCTACGGATGGGTTCGCGACGATCACCAGATGATCGCCGAGAACCAGTTCCTGAGGCATCCCCGCTACCTGCTGCAGCTCCTTCTCACCGACTTCTGGTCGTCGCCGGGCGGCCAATCGGGGCTGTGGCGCCCGGTCATCACGCTGTCCTACTGGATCGACGGCCGGATCGGCGGATGGCAACCGGGCTGGTTCCACGCCGTCAACGCGCTGTCGCACGCGGCCGCCACCGCGCTGTTCGCGCTGCTGCTGGTCGAGATCGGCGCCGGGGCGGCGGTGGCGTGGTTCGCGTCGTTGTGGTTCGCGGTGATGCCGGTGCACGTCGAGTCGGTGGCATGGATCTCGGGACGAACCGACGTGTGGTGCGCGATGTTCTGCTTCGCGGCGCTGTGGATGCACGAGCGCGGCGCGCGCGGAACGAGCTGGGCGTGGCGCAGCGGCGCGGCGCTCGCGTTCCTGGCCGGGCTGCTCAGCAAGGAGGGCGCAGCGCCGGTGCTGGCGGTGTTCGCGGCGCTGGCGTGGGCGCGCCTCGCCGACTCGCCGAAGCGCTGGGCGCAATTCGCGGTCGAGACCGCGCCCTACTTGCTCATCACGGCGGTCTGGGCGTATGTCCATCAGGGCATCGCGCCCGCCGACCTCACGCCGGCGGCCGCCTGGCGCCACTCGACGCCGATGGAACGGGTGTGGACCTCGGTCGCCACGCTGCCCTCGT